>Ga0207578_1000004_pt1 | contig 67905 bp, 76 predicted proteins | sample NitcycUWRG10K412_FD_188278 | JGI IMG/M metagenome (GOLD analysis project Ga0207578, IMG submission 188278) | Soil microbial communities from Arlington Agricultural Research Station in Wisconsin, USA - Nitrogen cycling UWRJ-G10K4-12 (SPAdes) | ecosystem: Environmental > Terrestrial > Soil >... | reverse complement strand
CGTCCCGATCTGGCTCTCCGCGCTGGGACCTAAGGCGATGCGGCTCGCGGGCGAGATCGCCGACGGCGTCATCCTCAACTGGTGTCCGCCGGAACGGGTGCCGTTCGCGCGCGCGCGGATCGCCGAGGGCGCCGAGGCGGCCGAGCGCGATCCGGCCTCCGTGATGGTTGCGGTGTACGTGCGGGCGTGGGTGGGTCCTGAGGAGACCGAGGCGATGTCCGCGCTCAGGGCGATGGCGGGCCAGTACTCGTCGTACCGGGCGTACCGGCGCCAGTTCGACGAGGTGGGGCTGGGGCCGCAGGCCGCGGTCGCAGGGCAGGCGCACCGTGCCGGGCGCCCGGAAGACGTGCCCGAGGTCCTGGTTCGGGCCGTCTGCGCGGTGGGGGGTGAGGCGCGGGATCGTGTCGAGGCGTTCCGCGAGGCGGGGGCCGACCTGCCGATCGTGTACCCGGTGGCGACCGCGGACGCTGCCGCCTCGATCGAGACCACGCTGCGCGCGCTCGCCCCGGGTCGAGATCCCACGCACGACTTGCGCACGAGCCCGGGGGCCGTAGACTAGGGTTTACAAGGTCGGCACCGTGGAAACGGGGAAAACCGGCAAGCTCAGAGAACGGAGCGCGGAGAGGGGACCAGGCGATGACCTACACGATCTGCGAGTCGTGCATCGACATCAAGGACAAGGCCTGCGTCGACGAGTGCCCGGTCGACTGCATCTACGAGGGGCCTCGGATGCTCTACATCCACCCGGACGAGTGCGTGGACTGCGGCGCGTGCGAGCCGGTGTGTCCCGTGACGGCGATCTTCTACGAGGACGACGTGCCGGCGGAGTGGAAGCAGTTCACCCCGATCAACGCCGAGTGGTTCAACGACACCATCAGCGGCATCGGATCGCCGGGCGGAGCCGCCCAGGTCGGCCCGAGCAGCGTGGACCATCCGGTGGTCGCCGCTTGGCCCGCCGTCGGCTGACCGAACCCGAGGCTCACTGAGTCCTAGCCCGCGGTCCCGACCTCGGCAGACCGAGCCGCCCGAGGATCCCGTCGATGCTCTGGACCCAGGAGGGCTGCTCGAGGAAGCGCTGAGCGGCGAACGCGAGCGCCTCGAGCATCGCGTCATGCCGCACCGCGGCCGCCGATGACGCCTTCGCCGTGTCCATCTCTCTCAGGACCTCCGGGCTGCTCGGCCTCCGCGGCGCGCCGGGTCGCCGCCGCCTGATCCGATGATCGGTCGCGCAACGGCTCGGCGTCGAGGAACCGCCGGATCGGGGGTGCCTACGTGCTCTCGGAGGCGGTTTCGGGGGCGGGGATCTCGCCCGGGGCACCCCAGGAGGTTTCGCCCCAACGAGCCCGTGACTTCGCGGCCAGCTTCGACATCAGGGAGATCGCGGCGGGATCATCCGAACCCGGCCGCCACTCGACCACGCCGTCCGCCACGGCCCGATCCCACAGGTCGCGGCCCTTGTCGGTGCGGATGATCGTCAGCGTCCAGCCGTCGCTCTGCCCGAGCCCGCCGAACGAGATGTCCGCGTGCTCGGCGGCGAAGTCAGGGCACCGCAGGCACCCCGGGCGCGTGAACTCGTGGGCCTGCTTCAGCGAGTAGGTGACCTCCTCGCCGTCCTGCGTGTAGAAGAGCAGCTTGCCCTTCACGTTCACCCGGACGAGGTCGTCGAGGTCGAGCCCCAGCCGGTTCTGCGCGATCTCGACCATCAGGCCGTCGTAGGTGAAGCTCTTCGAGCACAGGAGCCCGAACGTCCAGTTGATCTTCTTCGCCCACTTGTTGACCCGGCGGGCAGTCATCGAGCCCGTCACGCTCGCCTGGCACGACATCCCCACGAGCGCCACCTTCGAGAGCCCCATCTCGGCGGCCTTGATGAGGGCGAGCGGGTTCGCCGAGTAGGTGTAGCGGGACCCGGCCGTCGCGAGCACCCCCTCTGCGTCCGTGACGACCGTGGGCTCGGCGTCCCACTCACGTTCGTCCGAGAGCTTCGAGGTGAGGGCGCCGTCGATCTCGCCAGTGCGCAGGCCCCAGATCAGCAGTGCCGAGACGACGCCGCCGTCCTGGCCATGCATGAGTGCCTCGGGCAGCGTGCCGCGCGCCAGGACTATGTCCTGGTACTGGCCGATCACGTCCTCCGGCTTGCGGGTCTGGCCGAACAGGAGCTGGTCGATCTCGGACTCCCATTCGCGGAAGCGGGGGCACGCCAGGGTGCAGAGCGAACACCCTCGGTCGCCGTGGGCGCACGCGTCCGGACCGTCCTCCTGGAGCTGGACGGGGACGTCGTCCTCGTAGCCGAGGACGTGGAACGGACACGCCACGATGCATGCGGTGCATCCGGTGCACAGCCCCGTGAGGACGACCTCGTCGTAGAGGTGACGCCACTGGGTCTTGTCGGCGCTGCTCGGCATCCCGGCGAAGTATAGGAGCAGTCGTCACGGAACCCGGTCGATCCCGGGCCCGGACTCCTTTCGTGGCCGTGTGGGCTAGGCTGGCCGGACGGACATCCAGACGGAGGTGGAGGATGACGAAGGCGAAGTGGGTCCGGCTGGTGGCCGGGCTCTTCGTGCTCTCGCTGGTCGTGGCCGCGTGCAGCAGCGACGACAACGGAGGCGGCACGACCGCGACGACCGGAGGCGCGACCGGCACCACCGCGGCGACGGGCGGCGGCGGCGGTGGTGGGACGACCATCACGATCGCCGGGTTCGCGTTCGACCCGGACACGATCACCTTGTCCGGCCCGACCGAGGTCACGGTCACGAACGAAGACACCACGACCCATACGTTCACGCTCGACGACGGCAGCGTGGACGAGACGGTCGAGCCCGGGGCGACGGTGACCGTCACGGTCGACGTGTCCGCGGCCACCGGTTTCCATTGCAACATCCACCCGCAGATGACGGGACAGATCGAGGTCTCGTAGCGGGATCGTGTCAGACGGAGCTAGACGGAGAACGAGTCGCCGCACGCGCACTCGTGCGTCGCGCGGGGGTTCAGCATCTTGAGGCCGCCACCGAGGAGCGCGTCGTTGAACTCGAGGGTCGAACCCTCGACGATCGGCGCGCTCCGGCGGTCCACCAGCACCCGGACGCCGTCCGCCGCGGGGATCACGTGGTCCTCTCCGTCGGGGGCGTCCGCGAAGGACAGCTCGTAGGAGAAGCCGGAGCACCCACCGGCGACCACCCGGACGCGGAGCACCGGGTCCGTGCGTCCCTCCTTGGCGGCGAGCTGCCGGATCTTGCCGGCGGCCCGATCCGTCACCGTGATCACCGTGGCGGTCTGCTCCATGCCCTCCAGGATACCCCGCGCCCCGGTCACGGACGCTCGGCGAGGTCCAGGAAGGCACCCTTCACGCTCTCGGACAGCGTGGGGTACGCGTGGATCGCGTCCCCGATCGCCGATGCGGGCACCCGGCCGGACATCGCCGCGACGACCTCGTGGATCATGGCTCCGGCCTCCTCGCCCACGATGTGACCACCGAGTAGCTCGCCCGAGCGCGCGTCCGCCACCAGCTTCACCAGCCCGAACGGGCTCCCGTCGATGTCCGATCGCTCGTTGTCGTCGAGCCTTCGGATCGCGGTGCGGACCTCGCGGCCCGCGTCGCGCGCGGCGCGCTCGGTCAGCCCGACGCTCGCGACCTCCGGGTCGCAGAACGTCACGCGCGGGACCACGCGGTAGTCGCGCGCGCGGGGCGTGCCCAGGATGTCGTCGATCACGATCTCGGCCTCGTACGAGCCGACGTGCGTGAACAGGAGCTCGCCGGTCGCGTCGCCCGCCGCCCACGCGTTCGGGGCCGTGGTGCGGAGCGTCTCGGAGAGCACGGGCCGCCCGTGATCGGCGAGCTCTATCCCGACCGCATCGAGCTGGTGGCCGTCGAACACCGCCCGCCGGCCCGCGGCGACCAGGAGCGCCTCCGTCTGAAGGGGCCTGCCACCGGCGAGCGAGATCGCCCATCCGCGGCCGTCGTGCTCGGCGCGTTCGATCGTGCTGCTAGGCAGGAGCCGGATCCCCTCCTCCTCGAACGCGGGAACGAGCGCCGCGGCGGCGTCCTCGTCCTCGTGGGGCAGGATCTGGGGGAGCACCTCGATCGCGGTGACCGCCGTGCCGAACCGCGCGTAGATCTGCGCGAACTCGATGCCGATCGCGCCGGTGCCGATCACCGCGAGCGAGGCGGGCGGGGCGTCCGGTCCCCAGATCGCCTCCCGGTTCGTCCAGTACGGGCCGTCGGCTAGCCCCGGGATCGGGGGCACGGCGGTCTCGGTGCCGGTCGTGAACACGACCCGGTCGGCCTCGAGTTCCGTCCCGTCCTCGAGCTCGATCCGGTGCTCGCCGGTCAGGTGCGCCTGCTGGAGGAACACCGAGATCCCCGCGTCCTCGAAGGGCTTCGCGCCCTCGCCGGAGCCGGCGTCGATCACCTCGTGGGCGCGGCGCTGGATCGCCGGCAGGTCGACCTCGACCGAGGGGATCCGCAGCCCGAACCTCGAGGCATCCCTCGAGAGCCGGGCGATCTTGGCGCTGCGGAGCATCACCTTGGTCGGGACGCAGCCGTAGTGGCTGCATTCGCCGCCGAGCTTGTCGCGCTCGGCGATCGCGATGCGGAGGTCCGATCGCTGTGCGAGCTGGAAGGCGACCTCGGAACCGGTCCCGCCGCCGCCGATCACGAAGACGTCGAACCGCTCCATCACGAACCGTCGAGGAACCGCGTGAACACCCGCGCGTAGATGCGGGCCGCGGCCACGAGCTGGGCGATCTCGACCGACTCGTTCGCCATGTGGGCCACGCCGAGGGAGCCGGGGCCGAGGATGATCGTCGGGATGCTCCGCTCGTTCAGGTAGAAGCGGGCGTCGGTGATGCCGGTGAACCCGGTGTCGAGCGGCGTGCGCCCGGTCTCCTCCCGCACGGCGGTTCGGCAGAGCTCGGCGATCGCCGGGTCCCCGCTGACCTCGGCCGCCTCGGTCCACTGCCCGATCGCGAACGACAGGTCCACCTCAGGATGCTCGGAGCGGATCGAATCCGCGAGCCGTTCGAACGGCTCGAGCACCTTGTCGGGCTCGGTCTCGCCCGGGATGATCCGGCGGTCGATCTCGACGACGCAGCGGTCGGCCACCACGTTGGGAGCGCTCCCGCCCTGGATGATCGCCGCGTTCACGGTCGGTTGCCCGACGAGCGGATGCTCGAGGTCGGGCAGGACCTCCTCGATCCGGAGGAGGAACCGCGCCATCGAGGTGATCGCGCTCACGCCGAAGTGCGGCGTGGAGCCGTGCGCCGCCTTGCCGCGAGCGGTGGCGGTGATCCACGCGCCCCCCCGTTCGGCCAGGGCGAGGTTCAGGTTCGTCGCCTCGCCGACGATGGCCGCGTCCTGGTCGAGGTAGCCCCGTTCGAACAGCACCTTGGTCCCGTGCAGGCCGGCGAGCTCCTCGTCGGCCGCGAGGTGGAGATCGAGCCGGCCGGTGAGCTCGACTCCCGAGCGACGGATCGCCGAGACCGCGGCAAGCGCGCTCGCGATGCCGCCCTTCATGTCCGCCGCCCCCCGTCCGATCAGCGCGCCGTCGACGACCTCGGCGCCGAACGGTGGATGCCGCCACGCCGAGAGGTCTCCGGCGGGGACGACGTCGAGGTGGCCGTTCCACGCGAGTGCCGGCCGGTCGCCGTTGCCGAACCGCGCGACGACGCTCGGGCGTCCCTCATCGCCGCGAACGATCTCGGGAGCGCCGCCGAGCCCCTCGAGGATCTCTGCCGCGACGGCGGCGACCGCGTCCTCGGTGCCGCCGGGGTTCTCGCTCGGCGTCGTGATGAGCCTTCGCGCGAACCGCAGGACCTCGTCCGGGTCCACCTGCTCGACGACGGCGGAAACGACCTCCTCCTCTACCATGGCGGCGAATGTACCGGAGCGACGTGCGCACGCGCCTCGAGGGCAGCCTGAACCCCAGTCCCTCGCCTGCGGCCGGCCCGGGCAACCGTCTGGCCGCGGTGCTGCTCCCGCTCGTCGAGGACCGCCTCGTCCTGACGCGCCGGACCGAACACCTGTCGCGCCACCCGGGCGAGATCTCGTTCCCGGGCGGGCTCACGCAGGACGAGGATGCGGACCTGGCGGCGACGGCGCTGCGCGAGACGCAGGAGGAGCTCGGGCTCGCGCCCGAGGAGGTCGAGGTGCTCGGGGCGCTCGCGCCGGTCCACACGTTCGTGTCCTCGATCCTGATCGTGCCGTTCGTGGGGTTGGTCTCGGGAGACCCGGTGTTCGCGCCCAGCGAGGCCGAGATCGCGGAGGTCCTCGCCTACCCGCTCGACGAGCTCACGGCGGCCGAGACCACGGTGGAGTGGCCGAAGGACGGGCACGTGTACCGCGGGTTCGCGTACCCGATGCGCGACGGGAACACGGTCTGGGGCGCGACGGCCGGGATCCTGCACCAGCTGCTCGAACGGCTCGGGAGCCGACCGTGACCGGCGGCGACGGCACCTACCTGCCGAGCGACCAGGAGCTCCGGTCGATCCTCGGTGACGCGCGGACGATCGCCGTGGTCGGGCTGTCCACGAACCCCGAGCGACCGTCGTACGAGGTCGCCGAGTTCCTGCGGTCGAAGGGTTACCGGATCGTGCCGGTCAACCCGAACACGACCGAGGTGCTCGGCGAGCGCGCCTACGCGTCGTTGCTCGAGATACCCGAGGAGATCGCGATCGACGTCGTCGACGTGTTCCGCCGTGCAGAGCACGCGCCAGAGGTCGCCGAGCAGGCGGTGGCGCGCGGCGCGAAGGTGCTCTGGCTGCAGGAGGGCATCGCGAACGACGACGCACGCCGCATCGGCGAGGACGCCGGCCTCACGGTGATCATGGGCGTGTGCATCAAGAAGCAGAAGCAGAGACTCGAGAGGGGTTCGGGGGCGTAGCCGAGCCGAAGGCGAACGAAGCCCCTGAGAACGAAGGAGGCTCGTGATGCAGAAGTGGGAGTACTTCGTGGCGCCGCTGCTCGAACACAACCCGGGCGAGATCCTCAACACGTTCGGCGAGGACGGGTGGGAGCTCGTGTCCGTGGCGCAGATCCAGAACCCGATGGGCGGTCAGTCGCTCGTCGCGTACATGAAACGCCCGAAGTCCTAGCGTCGCAGCAATCGGCTCCGCATCAGGAGCAGGCCGCCGATCAGCACCGCGGCGATCAGGATCCCGCCGAAGGTCACGCCCCCGCCCTGCGGCTCTTCGTCCTTCGGCCGCACGGACGGCGAAGGGGAGACTGTCTCGACCTGGCCCGCCTGCCCGTGCACTGCGCTGGGGGCCATCTCACGCGCGGACGGGATGTGCACGGTCGGATGCCGCACCTCCTGCGCGCGGCCGGTCGACGGTACGAGCGCAACGACGAGGAAGACGAGCGGCAGCAGCCTTCGGATCACATCCCGAGTGTAGGTGGGACCTTCGGCTAGGGTGGCCGCATGCTGCGGCTCGACCACGTCGTGTATGCCATCCCCGATCTGGACGAGGCCGCGGTCCGGTTCCGCGAGGCGTTCGGCCTGGACTCGACCGAGGGCGGGCGGCACGAGCGCTGGGGGACCGCCAACCGGATCGTGCCCCTCGGCGACCAGTACGTGGAGCTCGTGGCTGCGGTGGACGAGACGGCGGCGGTTCGGACGGGGTTCGGACGCGGGGTGCTCCAACTCGCCTCCGGTGGCGGCGGATGGTTCACGATCGCGGCGTTCGCGGAGGACCTCGACGCCGTGGCCGCACGCCTCGGGCTCGAGATCGGCTCCGGGGCCAGGACCCGGCCGGACGGCGAGATCCTCCGCTGGCGCTCGGCCGGGCTCGACGATCCCCGGCGCGAGCCCTGGATGCCGTTCTTCCTCGCCTGGGACGTACCGGAGGAGCTGCACCCGGGTCGTGCTCGGGCCGGGCACGGGGTTCGGGCTCAGGGGATCGCGTGGGTCGAGGTCGGCGGCGATGCCGAGCGTCTCCGCGAGTGGCTCGGGGGCGAGGTGCTCCCGATCCGCGTGGTCGACGTTCCGTCAGGGATCCATCGCGTCGGGATCTCGACGGCAGACGGCGAGCTGGTGATCGTATAGCGCGGGCCCGGGGTCATGGGCACGACCCCGGGCCCGCCGCTTCGTCTCAGCTCACCGGTTGGAAGAAGTGCCTGTCCACCCAGGCGGCGACCTTCTTGCCGAGCACGGCTCCTTGCACGTCGGCGGTCCGGAAGTGGATCCCCAGGTACACGCGCGCGTCGATCGTGTCCTTGCAGACATCGGTCAGCTTCGTGTACCGGCGGTCGGCTCCCGACGAGTTGCTGTGGATCGTGAACGTGACCTTGTCGCTGCCGAAGAAGTCCTTGGCCGTGTTCATCATCGACCCCGTGATGCAGTTGTAACCCGAGGGGTGGTCAGGGTATGGCGGGATGCCCGGAGGCGTGGGGAACAGCGGTGTCCACGAGGGGTCACCGCTCGTCACGGGATTCGTGTCGTCATCGCCCAGCCGGATCGCCGTGATCGGCCGCCAGAAGTGGTAGTGGGCCTTGTCATCCCAGCAGTTGATGGCGGCGTCCGCGCCGGTGAGGTTCAGCATCCCGAACAGGCGAGCCTCTTCCACGGGCGTGAGTCCCTCGTTCTCCGCGATCGTTCGGAACGAGCGGTTCAGCAACACGATCGCGTTCTCGACGTAGAACAAGGCAAGGGCCGTCTGCTCGGAGGTTCGGCTGGAGCCGGAGAGCGACCCGAGCCTCTTGACCTCGTTGTAGTCAGCCGTGTACTCAGCGCTCGTGAGCGCGTTCGGCCCGTCCGTGCGGAATTGCGAGGTGCTCTCGACCATGAACGGGTCGACGTTGGAGATCCATGCGAACGGGTCGTTGACGAATCCCGGCAGCGTCGGACGCCACTCGCCGGCGTCGGTCCCCACGGCGAACGAGAACGGCACGAAACGGCCGTCGTCCTCACGCGCGTCCAGCATCGCCTCCGCCGCCGCCTCGCCGATCGCGATCCCGCCGGTCTTGGAGACCCCCTCGGGGATCGCCCCGAGCGAGGTCACGAGCGCCGCATCGAGCCAATCGCGCGTGGCCTGGGACAGCAGCAGCACGTCCGTGACCGGGTTCGTGAGCCCGACGAGCACGTCGTGGGCGGCCGTCGAAACCGCGGCGTCGACCGAATCGGTCGGTGACGCGTCGGGCAGGCCCTCGAGATATGGCTGATAGCCACCGTCGATCGCGTTCACCGCGTCGTAGACCGCGCCCTGCACCATCGCGAGATGCAGGAGCCCCGGCAACGCCATCCCGGCGCCCGGAGGTGATCCTGTCGACGGGTTGAACAGCGCGTTGGACGCATTCAGGTTCCAGTCGCGAACGCTGTCTCCCGGGATGGCGCTCGCCGGCGCTTCCACGAGGACGACGCTCAGTAGCACGAACGCGAGCACCGCGATCAGCGTTCGTGGGGTACTGCGGATGCTGGTCATATCGACGCTCCTTCCTTCCTTCAGGACTGCACGATGCGAACGATGGCGCGATCAAGGCGATGACCACGACCGGCGTCAGCGTCACGAGGTCAAGCCAAGAAGATCGCCGCCTCCCCCTTCCATGAAGCAGATGAGCAGCACCGCCGTCGGCGGCGTCGCCCTTCGCAACAGGTGCGTGCGCTGCATGACCCTCCTCTCTCGCCCTTCTATGAGCGACGATCGTGCGAGCGAGGCTAGGAGGGGCGTTGCGGCGGAACTACGGTGGAGCCCGGGCAACTCCGCGAGGTGCTCCCCCCCGTGCCACCACGGTGCTGCCGCTTGACGCGAGCGGAGCGATGACGGTCAACTGCCGCTGATCGAGACGGAGGGGGTCGATGGCCCAGGGAGACCGGCAAGCCGACGACGTGCGAGCACTCGATGGGTTGCGTGTCGAGACCGACGACCTGCGCGCCTCCCGCAAACGGCTCGCCCTGGCCGCCGACGCCGAGCGCCGCGGTCTCGAGCGCGCGTTGCACGACGGCGTGCAGCAGCAACTGGTGGGTTTCGCCGCCAACCTCGAACTCGCGGCGCGTTCGATGGACGCCGACCCTGCAGCCGCGAAGGACCTGCTCGCGGAGATGGCCCGCGACATCCGGGACGCGATCGATCAGGCCCGCGAGCTCGCGGACCGGATCTATCCTCCGCAGCTCGAGGTGGGGGGCCTGGTTGCGGCGCTACGGTCGGCGGCGGCGGAAGCGGAGGTCCCTGCGCGGATCGAGATCGCCCGCGACCAGACCTATCCGCCCGAGGTCGCGGGGGCGATCTTCTTCTGCTTCCGCGACCTGCTCGAGAACGTCTCGGCCGGCTCGACGGTGGCGATCAGGACACGGAGCGATGGGGCAGAGGTCGCGTTCGACATCGCCGTGGACGGCGACCTCCACGCCGACCGCTCGCTCATCGGAGACCGCATCGAGGCTCTCGGAGGCGGTTGCGCGATCCAGTCGGAGCCCGGACACCTGACGCGGGTGATCGGCTCGCTCCCGCTCTCGGGATGACGCTAGTCGCTCTCCCCGAGGTACACGATCACGGCCTTGACGCGCTTGTGGATCGAGTTCTCCCAGGACAGGCCGAGCTTGAGGAAGATCGAGTGGATGACCGCCTCGACAGATCGCTCGGCGAGGAAGAGGGTCTCCCCGATCGCGGCGTTGCTCTTCCCCGCCGCCATCTCGCGCAGGACGTCTCGCTCGCGCGGCGTCAGCTGGTCGAGCCGCGACCCTTCGCCACGGGCGTTCTCGGCGACCAAGGCCTCGACGACCTTCGGGTCGATCACCGAGCCGCCCTCGGCGACGGTCCGGATGGCCGACACGAGCTGTTCCACGTCTTGGACGCGCTCCTTCAGGAGGTACGAGCGACCCGCGCTGCCGCTGTCCAGCAGCGCGAGGGCGTAGCTCGGCGTGGCGTATTGGCTGAGCACGACGACGCCGACATCGGGATGGGTCTCGCGCAGCCGCTCGGCGGCCCGGATGCCTTCGTCCGTGTTGTCCGGCGGCATGCGGATGTCCGTGACGACGACCTCCGGCCCTTGTGCATCCACCGCTGCCAACAGGGAGTCGAGGTCGCCGCACACGGCGACGACCTCGATGCCGGGCTGGGTGTCGAGGAGCCGCTGGACACCCTCGCGGACGATCAGGTGATCATCCGCGAGCACGACCCGGATCGACATGGCCGGAGGATACGCCGGTGCTCGTCGCGCTGATCGTCGACGACAACGACGGGAACCGGAAGCTCGCCCGGGACGTCCTGAGCGATGCCGGGTTCCGAACGCTCGAGGCGGCGACGGGCGCAGATGCGATCGCCCTCGCGTCCGAGCACGCGCCCAACGTCGTGCTCATGGATCTTCGGCTCCCGGACATCGACGGTGCGGACGCCGCTCGCAGGCTCGGCAACGACGAGCGGACGGCCGCGATCCCGGTCGTTGCGCTGAGCGCCCTTTCGCTCGAGGGAAACGAGGACTGGCTCCGGGCGGCCGGATTCGCAGGCTGGATCGAGAAGCCGATCCGCGTCGCCACGTTCGCGGAGCAGGTCCGGGAGTACTGCTCCGACGCAACCCGTTGAGCGACGGCTTGCGATGCCGTGCTGGCACGGTAGGCATGAGAATCGGCTCCATCTACCTTCGGCCCCTAGACGGATGGCATGCCGCGATGGAAGCATCCCGGCACGCACCACGGGGCAAGCTCAAGGAGGGAGACGCCATGCGGAAGTTCCTGATCGCCGGTGTACTGCTCGGGGTCGTGGTCGTTGCATTCGCGGCCTGCAGCGATCCGAGCTCTGATTCCGAGACCGCGGGTCTACAGCTGAAGGCCGACACGTATGAGATCGGTCGGATCGAGGAGCAGTTCCACCAGGCCATGACGTTGAAGGACATCGACCAGATGATGAGCCTGTGGGCGCCGAACGCCACCCTGACCGTGGGTCCCGACCTGACCGCGGCTGGACTGGACGAGATCCGACAGTTCTGGCTCACGAAGTCGGTCGCCTTCGCTCCGGAGACCACGTGGGTCTCCGACCACCCGGCCTACAAGCTCGCCGTCACGGTGAACGGGGATCGGGGCACGCTGCACTTCGAGTGCCACTTCGTGGATTACGAGAGCGATGTGGTGAAGGCGGTCACGGTCGGCGACCTGGACGTGTCGCGGATCGGCGGCCGCTGGCTGATCACCAACTTCATCGCGGGATCGACCGAGTTGGCGCCCTGAGCCGTGTCCGCGACTCGGGCAGAGAAACGCCGAAGGGAGGCCGTCGCCGACCGGCGCCGGCCGATGAGCCCGGGCGACTACCGGCTCGTCCGAGCCGTGGGACGCTTGCCCGCCCGGGTCCACACGAAGCTGCTCATCGCCTTCGTGGGCACGGCGGTCCTCCTGGTCGCGGTCGGTGCCCTCGGGCTACGCGTCCTCGCGCAATCGGACGACCGGGTGAGCGAGCTCGGGCCGCTCCAGCAACGAGCCGCGGCGTACGGCAAGCTCCAGAGCGATATCGCGAGCGTCCGCCTTCTCCTGCCCGAGAACCTTTCCCCGGACGACGACTTCTTCACCGTGTGGCCCGGCGCAGCCCCGATCCCCCTCAAAGGAGACGCTCGCCTCGCGGTCGACCAGGCGGTCGCGAACCAGGTGAAGCGGATCGCACCGGCGACCTCCCCCGACCGGCTGGGATTCGCGCCTCCTGCCCAGGACGAGAGCGTCCTCGATGAGATCCGCGAGGAGAGCCTTCGGCTGTCCTCGCTGATGGACGAGCTGATCCGCGATCCGAACGATTCCAGACGCGGGCAGGCGATGGGCCTGGCTGCTGACCTCAACCAGCTGGCTTCGGAGCTCACGAATGCCACGACGGCGAAGGCGAGCGACCTCATCGCCGAAAACGCTCGCGCCTACGCGAGCTCGCGGAGCCTCTACGTCGGTGTCGCCGTGGGGGCGATCGGCCTTGCCCTCCTGCTCGGCTTCGTCCTGTCGTGGTCGGTGGTCGGCCCCATCCAGCGGATCGATCCCCGCCTCGCGGCGATCGCGGGCGGAGACTTCTCGGGACACGTCGACGTCGAGAACCGGGACGAGCTCGGGGCCCTCGCCGCGAACGTCAACCGGACGAACGACGAGCTGCGGCGGGTGTACTCGGAGCTCGAGGAGGCCAGCCGCCACAAGTCGGAGTTCCTGGCCAGCATGTCGCACGAGCTGCGGACGCCGCTGAACGCGATCATCGGCTTCTCGGAGGTGCTACGTGAGGGGATGTTCGGCCCGGTGAACGAGAAGCAAGCCGAGTACCTGGACGACATCGTCTCCTCGGGGAACCATCTGCTGTCGCTGATCAACGACGTTCTCGATCTGTCCAAGGTCGAGGCCGGGCAGGTCGAGCTCGAGGTCGGGCCGTTCTCGCTGCGCGAGGCGCTCGAGCGCGGCGTCGTCATGGTGCGCGAGCAGGCCACGGATGAAGGGGTACAGGTCGAGCTGTCGGCGGGACCGGAGGTCGACGTCGTCGAGGGTGACGAGCGCCGCATCAAGCAGGTCATCTTCAACCTGCTCTCCAACGCCGTGAAGTTCACACCTAAAGGCGGGGAGGTCGACGTGAGCGCGATACGCGTCAACGGCGAGGTGAGGGTGTCCGTCGCCGACAACGGGCCGGGCATCGCGCCCGGGGATCACGAGCGGATCTTCGAGGAGTTCCAGCAGACCGATGCCGGGCTGGAGCGGCTCGAAGGGACCGGGCTCGGACTCGCGCTTTCGAAACGGCTCGTCGAACTCCACGGCGGACGGATCTGGCTCGAAAGCGAGCTCGGCAAGGGAAGCACCTTCGTCTTCACGCTGCCCTCGAGAGCGACAGCGCCATGACCGGTGAGCGGATCCTGGTGGTCGAGGACAACGAGAAGAACATGAAGCTGTTCCGCGACGTCCTGAGCGCGACGGGATATCGAACGCTCGAGGCCACGACCGGCGGCGAGGCCGTCGAGCTGGCGACGGAACAGGCGCCCGATCTCGTGCTCATGGACATCCAGATGCCCGGCGTGGACGGCGTCGAGGCCCTTCGCCGGCTGCGTGCCGACGAGCGCACGGCCGCCATCCCGGTGCTCGCCGTGACCGCGCAGGCGATGCAGGGAGACCGCGAGCGTTTCCTCGCGGAGGGCTTCGACGGATACCTCTCGAAGCCGGTGAACGTGCGCGAGCTCATCGGCGCCGTACGCCGGCACTGCGATGGACGCGCCGTATGACCGGCGACGCCAGGATCCTCGTCGTAGACGACGTGCCGCAGAACGTGCGGCTGCTGGAGGCCATCCTCGAACCGCGCGGCTACGACGTCGTCTCCGCGAGCGACGGCGTGGTCGCCCTCGAGGTCGTGGAGTCTGCGAAGCCCGATCTCGTCCTCCTCGACGTCATGATGCCGGAGCTGGACGGCTACGCCGTCTGCCGGCGACTCCGCGAGCGCGACGAGACCGCCGTCCTGCCGGTGATCATGGTCACATCGAGCGGGACGGAGAAGACCAAGGCGATCGAGGCCGGTGCGGACGATCTCATCGAGAAGCCCTTCAGCCACGACGAGTTGCTCATCCGCGTCCGCTCCCTCCTTCGGATCAAGCGGTACCAGGACACGATCAAGGCGCAGGCTGAGGAGCTCCTCGAGCTGAATGGAACGCTCGAGGGGCGCGTAGAAGAACAGGTCCTGGAGCTCGACCGGTTGCGGAAGCTGCGGCGGTTCCTCTCACCGCAACTCGCCGACGCCATCGTCTCATCGGGTGACGACTCGATCCTTCGCAGCCACCGTCGGAAGGTCGCGATGGTGTTCGCCGACCTCCGCGGCTGGACGAGCTTCGTCGACGCGGTCGAACCCGAGGAGTTGATGCAGGTGCTCGGCGAGTTCCACGCGACGGTCGGCGATCTGGTCCGGGAGTTCGACGCGACGGTCGGTTTCCTCGAGGGCGATGGCGTCCAACTCTTCTTCAACGACCCCACGGAGGTTCCCGACGCTGCTTTGCGAGCGGTGCGATTGGGGTGCGCACTCCGCGAGCGGATGCGGGAGCTGACGGCCCTGTGGCGCAAGCGCGGGTACGAGCTCGGCTTCGGCGCCGGCATCGCGCTGGGCTACGCGACCTGTGGAGTGGTCGGCTTCGAGGCTCGCTCCGACTACGCGGCCATCGGAACGGTGACGAACCTCGCGGCCAGGCTCGCCGATGAGGCGACGGCGGACCAGATCCTGATCGAGCAGCGCCTCCTTGCCGAGGTCGAGAATGACGTCGTGGTGGAGTCGGTCGGCCCGTTCACGCTCAAGGGGTTCCAGCGGCCGGTCGCGGCCTTCGACGTCCTCGCCATCCGCGAATCGGCTGCGCACGTGTCGGTCCAGCGTTCCTGACAAGTCCTGCACCTCGAGGCGTGCGTCGACAAGGACGGCGCGGCTTCCTAGCCGAGCGCCTGTTCGAGATCGGCGAGGAGGTCGTCCGGATGCTCGATCCCGACCGAGAGCCGGATCAGGCTGTCGGGTACCTCGATCGGTGACCCAGTGACACTCGCGTGCGTCATCGGGCCGGGCAGCTCGATCAGCGATTCGACGCCTCCGAGCGACTCGGCCAGGAAGAACAGCTTCGTCGACTCCGCCACCCGGATCGCCTCGTCGCGGGTGTCGACCTGGAAGCTAACCATCCCGCCGAAATCGCGCATCTGCCGGACCGCGACCTCGAACCCGGGATGGCCGGGCAGCCCCGGATAGTGGACGCGCGTGACCCTCGGGTGCCCCTGAAGGAACTCGGCGATCCGCCTCGCGCCCCGGCAGTGCGCCTCCATCCGCAGGGCGAGCGTCTTCACGCCGCGGAGCGCGAGGTAGCAGTCCATCGGGCCGGGGACGGCGCCCGCCGCGTTCACGAGGAACGACAGGCGCTCGGTGAGGTCGTCGTCGCTCGTCACGAGCGCGCCGCCGATCAGGTCCGAGTGCCCGCCGAGGTACTTCGTCATCGAATGCAACACGACGTCGGCGCCGAGCTCGAGCGGTCGCTGCAGGTACGGCGTCGCGAACGTGTTGTCCACGACGCACCGCGCGCCCGCCTTGTGCGCGAGGTCGGCGACCGCGGCGATGTCGATCACCTTCAGGAAGGGGTTGGTGGGGGACTCGACCCACACGAGCGCGGTGTTCTCCCGTACGACGGAGCGGCAGGTGACGAGGTCGGTCATGTCCACCGTGTCGAACTCGAGACCCCACCGGTCCATGACCCGGGCGAGCAACCGGTACGTCCCGCCGTACACGTCGTCCGAGATCAGCACGTGATCGCCCGGCTTCAGCGTCAGCAGCAGCGTCGTCGTCGCCCCCAGGCCGCTCGAGAAGCAAAGGCCCTTCGAGCCGCCCTCGAGCGAGGCCAGCACCTGCTGCAGCGCCTCCCGCGTTGGGTTGCCGGCGCGCGCGTAGTCCCACGCCTTCGGCTTGCCGACCGCCGGCTGTGCGTACGTCGAGGTCTGGTAGATCGGGACGTTGACCGAGCCGAACTCGGCGTCGGGGTCCTGGCCGACGTGGATCGCCCGCGTCTCGAACCGCATCGCGTCCTCGCTCATCGCATCTCCGGCGGGATCGCCCATCTGCGCCGTTGCAGCTCGTCGACCGCGTCCTGCCCAAGGCGTGCGCGGGCCCACAGCGCCGACTTGCGCTTGGCGTCGTGCCCTGGGGCGAACTCGCGACCCGTGAGCGCGGTGCATCCGGGGTCCCCGCAGGCGCACGCCGCGAGCCCCGGGAGCGAGGGCTGGTCGCGCCCGCGGGTGGGGGCGGTGGCCCGGCGGTAGGGGTGCGCGGGGAGGGTCGCCGCCGGCAGGACGATCTTGCCCTCCTTCGGGTCGCCGGGCGCGCTGAACCGGCGTTCGAGCGCGAACAGGCCCGTGAGCGCCGCGAGCGCGGCGTCGACCTGGTCGGCCGAGCGGAGCGCGCCCGCGTCGACCGACTGCGCGAGCAGGATCGTCCGCCGCCACGCGTGCGGGCTCATGCTCTTCGGCGGCAGGAACCCCGACAGCACCACCGCCGTCGCGTGCGGGAACACTTCGATCGCCGACCCCTTCACGGACCCGCTGCGGTACCGCGGGAACGCGTCCTCGATCGAGCGGAACGCCTGGAACCCGATCGTCATCCACTCGTAGAAGGGATGCTCGGCCATCTTCGGATCCGACGGCGTGTTGAAGCACTGGATCCCGAACCAACGAAGCTCGCGTTCGGTCAGGCGGGAGCGGCCTGACGAGGCCCACGTCGGAGGCGCGTCGATCGCCACGACGTCGGGGTCGAAATCGGGCACGAGCTTGTGCAGGTCGTCGACGTTGACGTGCCGCGCGGTGTCCAGGACCGCCCGCTCGCCGTCGAGCAGCACGAGGTCCAGTCCTTTGCGAACCCCGACGTCGATCCCTAGGGCGCGCACGTCAGACGCGGGAGCGGTGCGCCAGGAACTCGAGGAGGTCGCTGCGGGTCAGGACGCCGAGCACCTGCCCCGCCTTCTCGACCAGGACGGCGGGACCGTGCTGGAGGGTCTCGAACGCGAGCTCGATCGGCGCGTCGAACTCGACCAGGCCGATCGGCGGCCCCATGACTTCCGCGACGTCGGCCTGCAGTGCGTCCGGGTCGCGGAAGATCCGGTCCAGGAGCGAGGTCTCGTGGACACCTCCGACGAACTGCGCGACGTCGACCCCCTCCTCCCGGACGACCGGCGCCTGCGAGATGTTGAACTCGTGCAGGACGTCGATCGCCTGGCGGACCTTCGCGTGCGCGTTGACCGTGACGAGCGGCGGGACGTGCCCGTGCTTGGCGGACAGGACCTCCTCGACGCGGACGATCTCGGGACGTTCCATCAGGCCGTACTGCAGCAGCCAGGTGTCCGAGTACGCCTTCGAGAGGTAGTTGCGGCCGGTGTCGGGAAGGATCACCACCATCGTCGTCCCGCCGGGGAGCTCGGCGGCCACCGTGAGCGCGGCGACTACCGCGGTCCCCGAGGACGAGCCGACCAGGATCCCCTCTTCGCGCGTGATCCTGCGCGCCATGCGGAACGCGTCCCGGTCCGAGACCCGCACGTAGCGGTCGACCAGCGAGGGGTCGAACGTCGTGGGCCAGAAGTCCTCGCCGATGCCCTCGGTCAGGTACGGGTGGACGTCGCCCGAGTAGATCGATCCCTCGGGGTCCGCACCGACCACGAGCAGGTCCGGTTTCTGCTCCTTCAGGTACCGGGCGGTGCCGGTGACCGTCCCTCCGGTGCCCACCCCGGCCACCAGGACGTCGATCGAGCCATCGGTCTGTCGCCAGATCTCGGGGCCGGTGGTCTCGTAGTGGGCGGCCGGGTTCTCGGCGTTGAAATACTGGTTCGGCTGGTAGGCGCCCGGGATCTCCTCGGCCAGGCGGTCCGCGACGCGGTAGTAGGACTCGGGGGACTCGGGCGGGACGGCGGTCGGGCAGATGACGACCTCCGCGCCGTAGGCCCGCAGGAGCGAGATCTTCTCCTGGCTCATCTTGTCCGGCATCACGAAGATGCAGCGGTACCCGCGGATCGCCGCCGCGATCGCGAGACCGTGTCCCGTGTTGCCGGAGGTCGGTTCGACGATCGTGCCGCCGGGCTTGAGGCGGCCCTCGCGTTCAGCCGCCTGGATCATCCGAAGGCCGATGCGATCCTTGACGCTGCCGCCCGGGTTGAGCATCTCGAGCTTGGCGAGGACGGTCGGCTCGACGCTCCGGGCGACCTTGTCGAGCCGGACGAGCGGCGTGTCGCCGACCGCGTCGAGCACCGTGTCGAGTACGTCCACTCACCCTCCGAGGGGTCGGGTCACCTCATCCTCCCACGAACGGCCCCACCCGTTCTCCCGAGGCGCCGCCTCGAAAGACCCGATGGGACCTTCACCCGGAAGCCCGACGTGTCGATTCCTGGATGATGTCGACCGAGGCGCTCCAGGCACCGTTCCGCGCGCCGGCAGGGATCTCCCTGCTTGTCGTGGACGACGACGCGTTCATCGCCCGCCTGCTCGAGATCGAGCTCTCGGCGGCCGGCTACGACGTACGCACGGCCGGGAGCGGCCACCGGGCGCTCGAACTCGCCTTCGAGCGCTGCCCGGATCTGGTCGTGGCCGACGTGATGATGCCGAACATGGACGGCTTCGAGCTCACGAGGCAGTTGCGGATGGATGAGCGCACCGCCGGCACCAAGGTGATCCTGCTGACCGCCCGGGGGCTGTCGGCCGACCGGCTCGAGGGCTTCGCGGTCGGCGCGGACGACTACGTGATCAAGCCGTTCGATACGCCCGACCTCGTCGCGCGCATCGGCGGGCTCTTGGCGAGGCCGCGGACCACCAAGCAGCCGGCCTGAGCCACCTCGCACGTCCCGTCCTATCATCGCGAGCGTGAGCGCGCGCGAGATCCGGGCACCCCGCGGCAGCGAGCTCTCGTGCCGGTCGTGGCCCCAGGAGGCCGCGATGCGGATGCTCATGAACAACCTCGACCCCGACGTCGCCGAACGCCCCCAGGACCTCGTCGTGTACGGCGGGACGGGGAAGGCGGCGCGGTCGTGGGACGCGTACGACGCGATCGTGCGGACGCTCCGAACCCTCGGCGACGACGAGACGATGCTCGTGCAGTCGGGCAAGCCGGTCGGCGTGTTCCGGACCCACGAGATGGCGCCGCGCGTCTTGATCTCGAACTCGATGCTCGTGCCGAAGTGGGCGACGTGGGACACGTTCCGCGAGCTCGAGCACGCCGGACTCACGATGTACGGCCAGATGACCGCAGGCTCGTGGATCTACATCGGGACCCAGGGGATCCTGCAGGGGACGTACGAGACCTTCGCCGAGGCCGCGACGCAGCGGTTCGGCGGGTCGCTCGCCGGGACCGTGACGCTCACCGGCGGTCTCGGTGGGATGGGCGGCGCGCAACCGCTCGCCGTGACGATGAACGGGGGCGTCGCCCTGTGCGTCGAGATCGACCCGGCGCGCATCGAACGGCGCATCAAGACGCGGTACCTCGATCGCGAGAGCGACGATCTCGAGGAGGCGCTGCGGTGGGTGGACGAGGCGCGTTCGTCCCGCGAGGCGGTCTCGATCGGGCTCGTCGGCAACTGCGCCGAGGTCCTGCCCGAGCTGCTCGCGCGCGGGTTCGCGCCCGAACTCGTGACCGATCAGACGAGCGCGCACGACCCGCTCGGTGGGTACGTGCCGGCCGGGCTGACGGTCGAGGAGGCCGCTCGGCTGCGGGAGGACGATCCCGCCGAGTACGAAGGGCGCTCGTTCGCGTCGATGGCGCGGCACGTCGAGGCGATGGTGGGGTTCCTAGACGGTGGCTCGGTGGTGTTCGACTACGGCAACAACCTGCGGGCCGGCGCCGAGACCGGTGGGCTCGCCCACGAGCGCGCGTACGCGTATCCGGGGTTCGTGCCGGCGTTCGTGCGCCCGATGTTCTGCGAGGGCAAGGGCCCGTTCCGCTGGGCCGCGCTCTCGGGCGACCCCGAGGACATCGCGAAGACCGACCGCGCGGTCGCCGAGCTCTTCCCCGACGACGGACGGCTCCACCGTTGGCTCGAGATGGCCGAGGAGCGCGTCGCGTTCCAGGGGCTGCCGGCGCGGATCTGCTGGCTCGGCTACGGCCAGCGCGCGAAGGCTGGCTTGCGCTTCAACGAGATGGTGGCGTCAGGCGGGCTCTCGGCGCCGATCGTGATCGGACGCGACCATCTCGACAGCGGCAGCGTCGCGAGCCCGTATCGCGAGACCGAGGCGATGAAGGACGGTTCGGACGCGATCGCGGACTGGCCGATCCTGAACGCCCTCGTGAACACCGCGGCCGGCGCGCACTGGGTCAGCGTGCACCACGGCGGCGGCGTCGGGATCGGGTACTCGATCCACGCCGGGATGGTCGTGGTCGCCGACGGCAGCGAGAACGCCGCAGCGCGGCTCGAACGCGTCCTGACGACCGACCCCGGGACCGGCGTGATGCGGCACGCCGACGCGGGCTACGAGGAGGCGCTCGCGGTCGCTTCCGATCGCGGCATCCGGCTGCCCTGGCGCGAGTAGGGTCAGTGACGGCCGCCGTTGCCGCTCGAGCGGTCGGCGGCCTCCCGTGATCCGTAGTCGGGGCTCGTCCGGTAGATCAGGAAGTCGACGCTCGCCCAGATCGTCTTCGAGAACGGCCAGAACAGCAGGGGCACGAGGGCCGCGATCGCGATCGAGGTGATCGTGAGCGCCGGTACGTGCAGGTCGGGGAGGTCCATCGCGAGCCACACCACGAGCACGACGAGCCAGACGACCGCCGTGAACAGGTAGTTCAGCGTCATCGCGCCGAGGAACCCGCCCTCCTCTCGTTCGAGCCGCAGGCCACACCGGGGGCACCGCTGTCGGATCTTGAACCAGCTCTTGAACAGCTTCGGCGCGCCGCACCGGGGACAGCGCTTGGTGGCTCCACGCAGGAAGACGGTCACCCCGCTCGGCGTCCGGTGCTCCGGGGCGGGGTGGCCCGGCGGGGGCTCGGCGCGCCCCTGCGTCGCGCTCGGTTCGAGATCGTCCCACGGGCTCGACATCTGTGCCCAGCGTACGACTGGGTCGCGGCTTGCCGCCCGTGGGCGCCCTCCGTAGCCTTGCGCCGTGCCGATCCGGGTCGGGGAGTCGCTCGCGCTCGAGGACGTCGTCGAGGTGGCCCTCGGCGCCGAGGTCGAGCTCGGTTCGGCCGCCTCGGACAGGATCGGCGCCGCGCGCGACGTGATCGAACGCGCCGTAGCGTCCAACGAGACCGTCTACGGCGTGACGACCGGGTTCGGTTCGCTCGCGAACCAGCGTATCGAACCCGACCAGGCCGACGCCCTCCAGCTCGGGATCGTGCGCTCGCATGCGACGGCCGTCGGATCGCCGCTCTCGCGTGAGGAGGCTCGCGCGATGCTGCTGCTCCGCGCGCACGTGCTCGCGCTCGGACATTCGGGTGTTCGAGCCGAAGTCGTCGAGCGGATGATCGAGATGCTGAACCGGGGCCTGATCCCCGTCGTGCCCGAACAGGGCTCGCTCGGCGCGTCCGGCGACCTGGCGCCGCTCGCGAACCTCGCGCTCCCGCTCGTCGGCCGCGGCGAGCTGCTGGTGGAGGGCGAGGCTCGGCCCGCGGGAGACGTCCTGCGCTCGGCCGGGCTCGAGCCGCTCGAGCTCAAGGCGAAGGAGGGGCTCGCGCTCGTCAATGGGACGCAGGGGATGCTCGCGATCGGGATCCTCGCTCTCTCGCGCGCCGAACGACTCGTCCGGACCGCCGACGTCACGGCCGCCATGAGCGTCGAGGCCGCGCTCGGCTCGGATCGCGTTTTCGACCAGCGGCTCACGGCGTTGCGACCCCACCCGGGCGTCGTCGCCTCCGCGTCGAACCTCGTGCGGCTGCTCGAGGGAAGCCCCATCGTCGCCTCGCACCGCGATAGCACCCACCTCGTGCAGGACGCGTATTCGCTCCGCTGTTCGCCGCAGGTGAACGGCGCGACCCGCGAGGTGCTCCGGTTCGTCCGCGGCGTCCTCGAGATCGAGGCGAACGCGGTCTCGGACAACCCGATCGTGCTCCCCGACGACGACGAGGTGCTCTCGGGCGGAAACTTCCACGGCCAGCCGGTCGCCGTCGCGCTCGACGCGCTCGCGACGGCGCTGGTGCCGCTGGCGAGCATCGCCGAGCGCCGGCTCTACCGGCTGCTCGACCCCACGCGCAACAACGGGCTACCGGCGTTCCTGGTTGCCGACAGCGGCCTGAACTCGGGCTTCATGCTCGTGCAGTACACGGCGGCGAGCCTCGTGTCCGAATGCAAGTCGCTCGCGCACCCCGCCTCGGTGGACTCGATCGGTTCGAGCGCGGGGCAGGAAGACCACGTGAGCATGGGGATGACGGCGGCGCGCCACGCGCGCGAGGTGGTCTCGAACGCCGAGGTCGTGATCGCGCTCGAGGCGCTCGTCGCGGCTCAGGCGCTCGACCTCCGCGCACCGCTCGAACCAGCGGTGGGGACGGGTGCGGCTCGCGACGCGATCCGAGCGCGAGTGGCGTTCCTCAACGCTGATCGGGAGCTCGGCCCGGACATCGGCGCGACCGTCGAGCTCGTTCGCAGTGGTGCGTTGCTCGAGTCGGTGGAAGGGGCCCAGCGCCCGCTGATCTGACCGCGTTCGGGGCGCTCAGTGATAGATCACGACACGCACGCCGTAGTCGGCGAGCGCGTAGACCCACTTGGCGTTCCAGTACGGGATCCGAACGCAGCCATGGCTCGCCGCGTAGGTCGGGATCTCGGTCCAGCCGTGGAGCGCCCGCTCGCCGTCGAAGAAGCTCGGGTAGTACAGGTGGTGCGGGCTGAAGCCTGCGAGCTTGCTGAACACGCGGAAGGTGCCGTCGTGCGTCGCCCCGCCGGCGCCCGTCGAGACGTGGAGAACGTTCGTGATGTCGCCGTCCTCGACGGTGTACAGGACCTGCCGTGTCTGGTCCACCTCGAAGTGGAAGCCGTGCCAGTCGTGCACGGCGTGCGGCATCCTCGGGCGGGCGAGCCTGCGCCACGTGGCCTCGCTCACCGAGTACGAACGCGTCATCCCCTGCACCTTGTGGAACGCGACGACCGCGTCGGCGGTTCGGAAGTCGTACCGGCCGTCCTTCGTCCCGGCGAGCCGGTAATGGAGGTCGACGAGCCGGCCCTCGAGAAGCTTGACGAACCCACCTGTCGAACCCGACGACAGATGGGGGAGCGGCGTGGCGCCGGCGCCGGTCTTCGCATCGCCTTCGAGCAGGTCGGACGCGGAGAATGAGGCGTGCGCCCGGTAGGTGCCGGGTGTCTCGATCGTGAACCGCTCGCGGAACCCGCCGGCGGCGCCTATCGTCGCGTGGTGCTGTTGGACGGTCTTGCCGGCCTTGATCAACTCGACCACGACGCTCAAACCCGGACGCGCGGGACCAACGGTGCCGCGGACCACGACGTGATCGAACAGCCGGACCTGCCCCATCCGGGCCGTAAGCACGGCGCGGACCTGGACCGTCACGGGTTCGCTCGACGCGTCGCCGAGCACCGCGACGTAGGTGTCGGATCCCTGGGGGTGGATCTCGGCCGAGAACGCACCGGCCGCGTCGGTCGTGGCTGAGGCGATCGAGGCACCCGCGCCGTTCCTGATGTCGATCGTCGTGCCCGCTCCGGCGGCGGACGCGGTTCCGGAGAGCGAAACCCCTTGGCCGAACTCGATCTTCCCGGCCGCGGCCGACAGCGTCAGCGTCGTCTGCGCGGACGCCGGAGCCGCGAGGAGCAGCACGACGGCAACCACGGCAAGCAGCGCGGCGAACCTCTTCAACGTCCTCCCACCCTCTCGCCGTCGACGAACGTTCGCACGACCGGGTTGTGTCCGGGCCGGTACGGCACCATCCGGAAGGCGTCGCCATCGAGGACCACGAGGTCGGCGGGCCTGCCGGGCGCAAGGGTACCGCGCCCGGCGAGGCCGAGCGCCGCCGCCGCGTTCACGGTCGCCGCCGCGAGCGCCTCGAGCGGCCGGAGCCCGTAGAGCGAACACGCGGTCGCGATCACCTGGGGCATCGAGACCACCGGCGAGGTCCCCGGGTTGAAGTCGCTGGCGATCGCCACCGCCGCGCCGGCGTCGAGCAGCCCGCGGGCGTCCGGCGGCGAGGAGCCCAGGAACAGCGTCGAGGTCGGCAGCAGCACGGCGACGGTCCCAGGCGCACCGCCGAGCGCCGCGATCCCGGTCGCCGAGACGTGGTTCAGGTGGTCCGCGCTCCGCGCTCCGAGCGCGACCGCGGCCTCGGCGGCGCCCGAGGGCCCCAGCTGGTCGGCGTGGCAGTGCAGCGGCAGTCCGGCCTCCGAGGCGGACCGCGCGACCTCGGCGAGGTCGTCGACCGTGAACGCGATGTCCTCCACGTAGACATCGACCGCGTCGACCAGGCCCTCGTTCGCCGCGGCCGGGATCAGCTCGTCGCACACGGTTCGGACCCAGTCGGCGCGCTGCATCCCTTCGGGCACCGCGTGGCACGCGAGCAGCGTGACCGAACAGGTCTGCGGCGCCTCCTGCGCCAGTCGGCGGGCGAGGCGAGCCTGACGGAGCTCGGCCTCGACGGAGAGGCCGTAGCCGGTCTTGAGCTCGAGGGCCGTCGTGCCGTGCTCGGCCATCTCCTGCACGAGCGAACGGGAGAATGCGAGCACCTCGTCGTCGTTCGCCTCGGCGAGCATCCGCGCGCTCCGGTAGATCCCGCCCTCGCCGTGCAGCTCGCGGTACGAGACCCCCGACAGACGCGCCTCGAACTCGTCCGCGCGCCATCCCGCGAACGGCAGGTGCGTGTGGCAGTCGACGAACCCCGGCGCGATCGTGCAGCCTTCGAACCACTCGGGTTCGACGTCCGCGAGTCCGTCTGCCGGACCGACGTACGTGATGACGCCGTCCTCCCAGGCCACCGCTTGTTCGGCGGACTCCTCCGGCCACGCTCCGTCGCCGCGGACCATCGCGTGGTCCGCCGACGGCATGGCGAGGCTGGTCGCGGCGATCGCGCCTCGCGCGGTGGGAGCCATGACGGCCATGAAAGAGCAGCGACGGGTGCTGCGCAAACGCGTCCGTAGACTGTGCCGCCATGAGCGAGCCGGAGCGATTCCGCATCCAGGACGTGCTCCGGATCCCCGAGATCCGAGCCGCGATGCTCGGGACGTTCGTGGTCATGCTCGGGTACGGCATCCTCTCGCCGGTACTGCCGAACTACGCCCGGAGTTTCGGCGTCGGCTACGACTCGATCGGTCTGCTGATCTCGTCGTTCGCGTTCGCGCGGCTGCTATCCGATCCGTTCGTCGGCCGCTACATCGACCGCTACGGCGAACGCGCGATGTCGACGCTCGGCGCCGTGTGGGTCGGTGTGTCGTCGTTCGCGGCGGCGTTCGCCCCCACGTTCCCGCTGCTCGTGCTGTTCCGAGCGCTCGGCGGCGTGGGCTCGGCGCTGTTCTTCGCGTCGCTGCTCTCGTTCCTGCTGCGGTCGATCCCGTCACGACAGACCGGACGCGTGATGAGCGTGTACTACGCGTCGTTCAACATCGGCTTCATCGCGGGCGGCCCGCTCGGCGGACTGATGGCGAAGTGGTTCGGCTTGGCGAGCCCGCTCTACATCTACGCGGGCGCGTGCTTCGTCGCGGCCCTGCTGTTCTGGCGGACGATCCGCAACCCCGAACGCCACGAGTCCGAGGTCCGACGCGGCGGCATCCGCCGGCTGCCGTGGAACCGCGCGTTCGTGACCGTGCTCGTCGTCAATGGCGTCTACCTGTGGATGATCGGCGCGATCTTCAGCACGCTGGTCCCGCTCTTCGGGACGAGCGATCTGGTCGGACTGACGATCGGCGGCGTGGGGATCGGGCTCGCGATCGCCACGGCGACCGAGCTCGCGGTGCTCTACCCGGCGGGTCACGCGACCGATCGGCGCGGCCGCCGGGCCGTGCTGATCCCGGCGCTCGCCGGGCTCGCGCTGATCACAGCGGCGTTCGGGTTCGTCACCTCGTCGATCGGGTTCATGGTCGCGATGGCGGTCCTCGGCGTCGCGAGCGGGTACGCGGGCGTCCCACCGGCACCGATGCTCTCGGACGTGACGCCCGAGGAGCTCAAGGGGTCGGCGGTCGCGGTGTTCCGGTTCGTCGGCGACCTCGGGTTCGTGATCGGGCCGCTCGTCGCCGGGTGGTCGGCGCAGGCGTTCGGGTTCCGCGCGTCGTTCCTGATCAACGCTATCCCCGCGGTCGTCGCGCTCGGGCTCGTGCTCTCGATCCGCGAGACGATGCACGCGCGGCGGCCGACCGAGGGGACGGGGCTCTAGCGATGCGCGTCGAGGCGTCCCGGGACCTGCCCGCACCTCGCCATCGCGTCTGGTCGTCGCTCGAACGCTGGGAGGACCAGTCGCGGTGGATCCGCGACGCCGTATGGGTCCGCGTCCTCACGCGCGAACGCGCCGGGATCGGTACTCGGGTCCAGGTCCTGAACCGCGTCCTGCACGTGCCGCTGTTCACCGAGCAGCTCGAGGTCGTCGGGTGGGAGCCGCCGCGTCGGATGGTGATGGCGCACCGGAGCTTCGTCCGCGGCACCGGGACCTGGACGCTCGAACCCGTGGACGGGTCGACGCGATTCACGTGGACCGAGGTGCTCTCGTTGCCGATCCCGCTGCTCGGCGAGCTGGCCCTGCTGGCGTACCGGCCGTTCATGCGCCGCCTGATGCGCGGCAGCCTGGCAAACCTTCAGCGCATGGTCGCGACGTAGGCGCGCAGGTCGTCCAGGTGGGCGGACGCGTGCGTGAAACCGCCGCCCTGGTCCGAACCGAGCAGTGAGCCGATCCGCCCGCCGAGCGTCGCGTCGTCCGGGTCGAACGGGTACTCGGCGCTCCACGCGTCGTCGCTCGTCGATCCGATCGCGGAGACCAGGCGTTGGTGCAGGTCGTCGAAGCGCGTCATCACGTCCGGCGTCGACGCGTGGAGGAACCGCTCGACACCCTCGTCGTTCAGTTGATCACTCGTCTGGGACTCGTAGCGCAGTTCCATCGAGGGACGCTCGCCACGCCCGAACTCGTCGATCGTCTCGAGCGCGAACTCCTCCCAGAGCCCCAGGTGCGCGGCGAGGTCCTTGGCCGACCACTCGCCGCCGCCCATCGTCCCGCGGAGCGTGAACGCGTCCTCGTCGAGCTCGGCGAACAGCGCCGCCACCTCGGCGTGCTGCTCCTCCAGGAGCCGGGCGGCCTCGTCGCGTGGGATCACGCGCGCATCCTACCGGGCGGGTAGCATCGAACCGAGGGCAGGGGAGTCCGGGGAACCGGGCTGAGAGGCCGGCTCGGGTTCGCAACGCGGACCGCCGCCGGCGACCCTTGGAACCTGATCCGGGTCACACCGGCGGAGGGAGCGAACGTGGCGCGCGTCGCCGAACGCCTCGAGAAGATCCTGCAGCGTGAGACCCCCGCGTGGGGCATCCGCCCCGTCCCGCCCGAACGCCGGGATCTGGGCGGTCTCGACGTCGCCGTCCTGTGGTTCGACCTGTCGGTCGGGCTGCTCGTGATGGTGACGGGGGCGCTGCTCGTCCCAGCGCTAGGGACGGGGCGCGCGTTCCTCGCGATCGGGGTCGGTACGTTTATCGGGTGCGTCCCGCTCGCGCTCGTGGCGCTCGCGGGCGAACGCGAGGGCGTCCCCACGATGGTGCTGCTCCGCCCCGTGCTCGGCGCCCGAGGCTCGTTCCTGCCCTCGGCGCTGAACGTCGTGCAGCTCGTCGGGTGGGCCGCCGTCGAGTTCTGGGCGATGGGCGAGGTCGCCAACGTCGCGTCGGCGCGCCTGTTCGGGTTCGAGTCGCCGGTGTTCTGGCTCGCGGTCGTCGCGATCGTGTGCACGGCGCTCGCGGTGGCGGGGCCGGTGCTTGTCGTTCGGCGGTGGCTCGAGCGCTTCGGGATCTATGTGTTGCTCGGCACCGGCCTGTGGATCACGGTCGAGGTCCTCCGTGGCTCAGGTGGCATCTGGGGCTCGGCGGGGAGCGGCGGGCTCCCCTTCTGGCTGGCCGTCGACCTTGTGATCGTGATGCCGGTCTCGTGGCTCCCGCTTGCCGCCGACTACAACCGCTTCGCGAGACCCGGTTCGCGCGCGACCCTCGGCACGTACGCCGGGTACGCGGCCGGCAACGCGTGGTTCTACGCGCTCGGCGTGCTGCTGGTGCTCGCGACCGGGGCGAGCGCGGACGCGCTCGGGATCGGCTCGGCGATCGTGGGCGTCGCCGGCGGCGGCGTCGTGCTGGTGGCGCTGCTCGTGGGGGAGAGCGACAACGCGTTCGCCGACATCTACTCAGCTGCGGTGTCGACGCAGAACGTGGCGAGCGAGGTGTCGCAGCGGGGGCTCGCGGTCGCGGTGGGTGCGCTCGGGTTCCTGCTCGCACTCGCGCTCACCGCCGAACGCTACGAGCAGTTCCTGTTCCTGATCGGCTCGATCTTCGTGCCGCTCACCGCCGTCTTCCTCGCGGATTACTTCGTTCGGAGCCGTGGGCGGTACGGGGAGGCGGAGGTGTTCGAGCCGAGCGGCGTCCGGTGGCTCGCGTTCGTGTCCTGGGCCGCCGGGTTCGTGGTCTACCAGTGGTGCGTGCCCACCGGGCCCCAGGGGTGGATCGACGCGGTTGGCCGGGTGTTCGACGCGGTGGGGCTTCCGTTCCCGTTGTTCGGTTCGGCGCTGGGCGCGAGCATCCCCAGCTTCGTGGTCGCCTTCGCGCTGACGCTGCTCCTGCCGCGGCGGGCTACTCGCTGACCGCGCGTTTCGGCGGCGGGGGTGCGGCGACCAGCAGGACCACGGCGGGGTCGCCGGTAGCGTTCGTGATCGTGAGCTCGGACCCGGCCTGGACCAGCGTCGTCTCCCACTGCGCGAGCCGTTTGCGGCCCCGGTTCACCTGCACGATGACGCGTCCGGTCACCACCAGCACGAGCGCGTCCGAGTCCCGGTCCTCGATCGTCCCGACCGCCTGGTTGCGTTCGAGGCAGACGATCTCGGACCACAGGTGCTCGGACTCGAACAGCTCCTCGTGTCGCGGCCCGTCCTCGTCGAACCGCACCAGATCTCGAAGGTCCTTGGCGTCCACGGCGGCCCAGCCTATCGGCCGCGCTCCGACACCGTCGGCGCTCCGGGTCCGCCGGGCCGCGGCCCGGCCGCCATCGGTAGACTTCGCGCAGTTCGTCCCCGACCCGTCAAGGAGCCCATCGTGCCGACGTTCGCCTTCTCGACCGACCGCCCCACGGATCAGGCCGTCGACGTCCTGGTCCTACCCGTCTTCGAGGGTCCCGAGGCCGGACCCGGCGTGAAGGACGTGAAGGGGGTCGACCTCCTCGAGCAGTTCGCGGCCTCGGGCGCCATGGGCAAGCGCGGCGAGTCCCTCCTGGTGCCGAACACCGGGGACCAGGCGCTCGCGGCCAAGGCGGTCCTGCTGGTCGGCGTCGGCCCGAAGGCCTCGGCGAGCCCCGACGCCTGCCGGCGGGCGATCGGCCGGGTCGCGAGACAGCTCGGAGGGCGCAAGACTGTCGCGACCACGCTCCCACAGATCGTCGGCGCGAAGGACCAGCTCGAGGCAGTTCAGGCCACGGTGGAGGGCGTGCTGCTCGGGTCGTACCGGTTCGACCGTTACAAGTCGAAGTCGGACGGGGCGGCCCAGCGGCTGGCCAAGGTCGCGATCCTCGGTGGCGGCAAGACCGACGCGAAGGCAGCGAAAGACTCGATCCGCCGCGGCGAGGTGATCGCCGAGTCGCAGATGTGGGCGCGCGATCTCGTGAACACCCCCGCGCTCGACCTCCCGCCGGCCGGGCTCGCGAAGGAAGCGCAGGCGATGGCCAAGGAGGTCGGGCTCACCTGCAAGGTCTGGACCGAGGCCGAGCTCGAGAAGGGCGGGTTCGGCGGCGTGCTCGGGGTGGGGCAGGGCAGCGTTCGGCCGCCACGGCTGATCGAGCTCAAGTACTCCGGCGGCGGCAAGGGTTCCCCGATCGCGCTGACCGGCAAGGGCATCGCGTTCGACTCGGGCGGCCTGTCGATCAAGGACGCGACCGGCATGGAGTGGATGAAGTCCGACATGGGCGGCGCCGCCTCGATCCTCGCGACGATGCGCGCGATCGCGCTGCTCAAGCCGAAGGTCAACGTGATCGCCGCGATCCCCTCGGCCGAGAACATGCCGAGCGGCTCCGCGATCCGGCCCGGCGACGTGCTCAAGCACCGCGGTGGGACCACGTCCGAGGTGCTGAACACCGACGCCGAGGGCCGACTGGTCCTGGCCGACTCGCTCGCGTTCCTAGCCGAGAAGAAGCCGCGGGTGATCATCGACACCGCGACGCTCACCGGCGCGTGCATGATCGCACTCGGGACCGACCTGTGGGGCGCGATGGGCAACGACCACGACCTGATCCGCGACGTGCTGGCCGCGGGCGCCGCCGCCGGCGAGCCCGGGTGGGAGTTGCCGATGCACGAGCCGTACCGCAAGCTGATCGACTCGGACATCGCGGACATCAAGAACATCGGCAAGCGCTACGGCGGCGCGATCACCGCGGCGATGTTCCTGCGCGAGTTCGTCGGCGACGTGCCGTGGGTGCACCTGGACATCGCCGGCCCCGCGTTCTCCGAACGCCAGGGCGACTACTGGCCCAAGGGCGCCACCGGCAGCCCAGTCCGTGCGCTCGTGCGCTACGTCCTGTCGAAGGCGTAACGGCGCGAAGGGGGGAGCGGGAACCGCGGCTGGCCGCGGTCGCGCCTCAGGGTTTGGTCCCCGTCGCGAACAGGACCTCGCGGAAGTCGTTGACCGGGTCCGCGAAGCGCTCGCCGAACTCCACCCTAGCCCGCTGCAGGAACTCCGCGAACGGGGCGTCGCCCAGCATCGAGCGGACGAACCGGCCGGTCGCCCACGTCGACAGGCCCTCCACGTACTCGTCGAGCGAGTACTGGAAGCGGTAGCGGCGCACCTCGGTCCGGACGTGGCGGATGCCCGACTCCATCAGCGCCTCCTCGAGCGGAAGCCGCTGCCGGAAGCGTTCGCGCCACGGCAGGCGTTCGTCCATCGCCGCCTGCACGACCTCCTGCGGAACGACCGAGCCGACGAGCTCCAGCCAGGTCCTGGCAAGGTCGTCCTGGGCGTCGGCCCACGCCGTGAGACCCAGACGTCCGCCCGGGCGCAGCACGCGCTTCATGTCGAACAGCGCCGTCTTGTACTTGGTGAAGTGCGCGAGCACGAAGTTCGCGAGCAGGGCGTCGAACGCGCCGTTGCGGAACGGGAGATCGATCGCGATCGCGGTCGCCACCGGGAGCGAGCCGTTGGCCGAACGAGCGACCCGGAGCATCCCCGGGGCCTCGTCGATCCCGACCACGTTCGCGCCCGTCCCGGCCGCGGCGAACGCCGCGACGCCGGTCCCCGTGCCGACGTCGAGCACGCGCCACCCGGCCTCGATCCCCGTGAGCTGGACGAGATCGCGAGCGGGCTCGGCCAGGCGCGGCGCGTGGATACGCGCATACGTCTCGGCGACGCTGTCGTAGGAGCGCCAGTCGTCCATGGCGGTTCAGCCTACCGGCGTTCTCCGCGTTCGGCGGGCATCGGGGGACGTCCGTCCCCCGGGTAGGCTCTCGCCGTGTCCGGGCCCGCGGGTGTCACCGCGCTCGTCCTGGCCGAGACCGTCGCGGGCGGGCTCGTCCTGCTGTTCCTCACGCCGCTGTGGGGCGAGGTCAAGCGGGGCTTCTTCACGTTGACCGGGAGTGTGCTCCTGGTGCTCTCGTTCGCGACCTGGGGAGCGGCGGCGGCCAGCCGGGTACCGGGGAGCGAGGCCGGCGTCTGGTCGGTGCGGCTGTCGGCCGTGCTCGCGTTCGTGAACCTCGTCTGGGTCGGCCTGATGTACGCGAAGGGTCACGCGGCGGCTCGCGTGATCGGGATCGTCTCCGTCCCGTTGTCGATCGCTGTGCTGGGCGCGATGGCCGGCACGGCGGAGGGGACCTGGGCCGTGGCGTTCCTCCAGCTGCTGGCCGGCGCGGCGTTCCTCGGCGCGGTGATCGACGGGCTCTTGCTCGGGCACTGGTACCTGACCGATCGGGGCCTCACCCGCAAGCCGATCAACCGGATGACCGTCCTGTTGTTCGTCGGGGTGGGGCTCGAGGCGGTAGCCCTACTGCTGGGAGGGTTCGGACCGACCGAGGCCTCGTCCGAGTTCAATCCGCTCCTCACGTCGGCGGGCCTGGCCTCGTGGATCGCGCTCGGGATGGTCGCGGCGACCGGGCTGATCGCGGTGATGATCCGGGCGACGCTGAAGGGCACGAGGTCCTCGGCCGTGCAGTCCGCGACCGGCTTCTTCTACCTCGCCGTGATCACCGCGCTCACCGCGGAGTTCGCCGCCAAGGTAACGTTCCTCCCGTAGCCATGGATGTCGCCGTGATGGTCCTCGGGTTCGTTGCGGAGGTCATCGCCTGGTCGCTCGTCGCCCGCGGGCGGAACGTGTGGACCACGATGACCCCGGTGCTCGCCACGATGGGCGTGGTCGCGCTGGTGATCGGTCCGATCGCGTGGTCGCCCGACGTAGCGCCCGGGGTCTCCATCACGGTCGGGCTCGTGACCGGCGTCCTGTTGTACGTGGCCACGCGCATCGCGATCGTGATCATGGCGCGGTGGGGCACCTTCCGGCGGCACGCGCTCGAGATGTACCGCAAGCAGGGCGGGCTCTCGCTGGGGATCGCGTTGCTCCTCTCGATCGCGCTGTCCGTGCCGGGCGAGGAGCTGTTCTGGCGAGGGTTCTTCCAGGGCCAGCTCGCGTCCTCGCTCGAGGGACGGACCGCGCTCGCGGCGGTGCTCGCCTGGGTCGCGTTCGTGCTCGCGAACCTCCCCAGCGCGAACCTCGCGATCGCGGCCGGCGCCGTGGTCGGCGGCGCGGTCTGGGTCGCGCTGGCGTGGTGGACCGGCGGGGTGCTCGCGAGCCTCGCCTGCCACATCGTGTGGACGGGGATGATGGTCGCGTTCCCGGTGCTGCACGCGCCCGCCGAACCGACGACGTGAGCGACGTCGTCCCAGCGCCCGTCCGCCGGATCCTCGAGGAGGGAGCGTTCTGCCACGTCGCCTCGCTCACGCCGGCCGGTCCGCACGTGACCCCGATGGTGTTCGCCTCGGCCGCCGGTCGTGTGTGGGTGACCACGTCGAGGGGTTCGGTGAAGGCGCGCGCGTGGCGGCGCGATCCGCGCGTGGCGGGGCTGGTCCGATCCGGCGATCACGCCGCGGTGTTCACCGGGACGGTGACCACGTACGACCTGCTCGACACGGACACGTGGGGTCGCTCGCTCTCGCAGGGTCCGGTGCTCGCGCTCGCTGGGGTCCGTTTCACGCAGAAGAACGCCAAGTTCTTCGCCGGCTACGCGGTGGACGCACACCGGGTCCCGCTCGCGTGGACGCCGCCGGGGCGCGTGTTCGCCGAGATGCGGCTCGAACGGTCCGCGATCGTGGAGTCGGGACGACTGACGAGCGCGTGGGGGGACTGGGGCGACACCCTGGAGGGCGTGGAACGCTTCCGAGCCTCGAACGCCGGCGCGTCGCCGTTGGCCGAGCTGCCCCAGCGGATCCGCGACGGCCTCGGTTCGAGCGGTGACGGTGCGCTCGCGCTCGGGACCGATGAGGGACCGATCGTGCTGCCGGTGCGATGGGCGGAGGACGGCGGGCGAGCCTATGCCGTGGTGCTGTCGGAGACGCTCGCCCTCGCCGCGCCGTCCAGGGCTCCGGCCGTCGCGTTGCAGGTCGACCTGCCGTCGTCGTGGCGCGCCCGGGCGATGATGGGCGCCATGATCCGTGGACACGGCCAGGTCGCGGTGGTGGCCGCGCTCACCTCGGGGGGCGGTCCGGTCACCCGGATCGCGGAGCAGGCGGGGGTCGAACCCTCGGACGCCGCCCTGATCGGGATCCGACCCGCGACCGTCGTGTGGTGGCACGGGTGGACTTCGGGGTCGGTGACCCCAGCGTGACCAAGGTCGAGTTCGACGTGGTCGTGGAGGCCCCACCCGAGGCGGTCTGGGAGGTGGTCTCAGATCCGCGGCGGCTGCCCCACTGGGACCGGCACATCGTCCGCGTCGAGGGGATCCCGGCGGACGGTCTCCGCGAGGGGATGCGGTACACGACCGAGATGCGGTTCTTCGCCTTCCGCAGCACGATCGACGGCCGGGTCCTCGAATGGGACCCGCCGCACCGTTCGACGATCCGGCTCACGGGACTGCTAGATGCCACGGTCACCTCCACGATCGAGCCGCTCGCGGGCGACCGGAGCCTGCTCGAACACATCGTCGACTACCGGTTCCGGGGCGGCCCGCTGGGCGAGGTCGCGGCGAGGAGCCTCGCACGCGTGGGAGGAGCGCACCTCGCGCTCCGGCACGGGACGCTCTCGCAGGTCCGGGACATCGAGCGCCGCTTCCAGGAGAACAGGGCGATCGACGGCGACTAGTCGCGATCGTCGTCGAGCTGCTTCAGGTACTTGCGCTGCAACCGCCCCGGCCGCCCCACGAAGTACCCGATCACGAATCCCAACCCCGCCGCGACCACGATCACCGTGACGAGCCGCGCCTGCGAGTCGAACAGGAGGAAGTTGACCCGCACCTTGTCGAAGTTCGCGACCCCGAAGGCGATCAGGATGACCGCGACGATCGCGATGACCACCTGGCGGAACGAGATCCCCGAGCGCGGGGGCGGCGACGGCTCGCTCCGACCGCCGCCGGGATCGTTCGGCGGGCCGTAGTCGTCGCCTTCTCGTCGCACCTGACCCTCCGTGACGGCGTTGCCGGTCATCCTCCATCATCCTGCCCGTGAGAGCACGTTCGGTCCTTCGAGCCGCGGCCTTGGGTGGCGCCGCACTGGCCGTCGGGGCGTGGAGCTCGTCGGGTCCCGGCCGCGAGCGCGATCTCGCGGCGTTCCGCGAGGGAAACCGCGACCGGGGTCCCGGCGCGGACCGGTTCTTCCGCGGCGCGACCGAGCTCGGCTCGATCTGGGCCTCGGTGGGCGCTGCCGCGGTGCTGGCGGCGACCGGCCACCGCCGGGCGGCCGCCAGAGGGCTGGCCGCCGCCTCGATCACCTGGGTCGCCGGGCAGGGGCTGAAGCGCGCGTTCGGCCGTCCTCGCCCCTACGACGCCGGCCTCGACGGGATGCACCTGCGCATCGAACGCCCGAACGGCACCTCGTGGCCGAGCAGCCATCCCGCCGTCCTGCTCTCGTTCCTCACCGTGACATCGAAGGACCTAGGCGCCGGCCCGATCGCGCGGGCGGCGCTGGACGGGCTGGCGGCCACGATCGGGACCTCGCGGGTGTACGTGGGCGTCCACTTCCCGTCGGACGTTGCCGGCGGGATCCTGCTCGGCAAGAGCGTGGCCGCCGCGTTCGACGACGACCGCCGATAGACTCGGCACGTGCTCGCCTCGATCGGCTGGCCGGTCCTCGATCGCATCCACCTGTTCGGCGACTTCGCCATCAGCCCGCACGGCATCGGGATCGCCGTGGGGTTCCTGTTCGGCGCGTGGATCCTGCAGCACGAGGGCCCCAAGCGCGGGGTGACCGTCGAGCACATCAACACGATGGTGTTCTGGGCGTTGATCGGCACGATCATCGGCGCTCGGCTCTTCTTCGTGATCGGCCACTTCTCCGAGTTCGACGGCGTGGGCGACATGCTCGCGCTGTGGAACGGGGGCCTCACCCTGCTCGGCGGGATCGCGGGCGCGATCCTCATCAACATCCCCTTGTTCCGCAAGTACCACTACTCGTTCTTCCAGGTGATGGATGGCGCGGTGATCGGGCTCGCGTTCGGGATCGCGTTCGGCCGGATCGGCGACCTGATCATCGGCGACCACCTCGGCAAGCCGACCAGCTGGCTGCTCGCGTTCCAGTACGAGGGCGGCAACCTCTCGGGGTTCACGTGTGCGGCGGGCACGTGCCGAACCACACTCGAAGGCGGGCAGGTACTCACGATCACCCACGAGGCGGCCCGGCTCACCACACCGGCCGGGCGGCTGCTCGCCGAGGGCGTCGGGGTCCATCAGACGGCCCTGTACGACATGTTCTTCGCGACGTGTCTGTTCCTCGTGCTGTACGGGCTCTCCCGGGCACCCCGGCGCCTCGGGGTGCTCACGCTCGTCTTCGGCGCGGTCTACGGGGCGACGCGGGTGCTCGAGGACTTCCTGCGTGTCGACAAGCGGGTGTTCGGCATGACCGGCAGCCAGTGGACCGGCCTCACGGTCTCGATCGTCTGCATCGTCACGTTGATCTCGTGGGCCGTCGGCGCGCGTTCGTCACCGCCAGGGGACGATCGAACGACCAGCGGAGACGAGGACCAGGCGGACCGAACGGTGCCCTGACGAGCTAATGCGCGTGGCCGTGATGGCCCCCGGCCGTCACGGCGGCGCCGGGGACAGCCATGATCGGGAGCGGCTTGCCGACCTTGGAGCGGGTGGTCTGGGCGAGCTCCCGAGCCGCGCGACGCAGCGCCTCGCCCGCCGGTGAGTCCGGGTCGGTCACGACGATCGGCGTCCCGTCGTCGCCGCCCTCGCGCAGCGCGGGTTCGAGCGGCACCTGCGCGAACAGCGGGACGCCCAGGGTTTCGGCGGCCTCGGTGCCTCCGCCCTGACCGAAGATCGGCGTGGGCTCCCCGCAGTGCGGGCAGACGAACCACGACATGTTCTCGATCACGCCGATCGGTCGCAGGTTGGTCCGCTCCGCCATCTTGCCCGCCCGCTCCGCCACCTTGCGTGCGGCCTCCTGCGGCGTGGTCACGACGAGCATCGACGCGCCGGGCAGGAATGACGCGAGGCTGATCGACACGTCGCCGGTCCCCGGCGGCAGGTCGCACAGCAGGAAGTCGAGGTCGCCCCAGTACACGTCGCCCAGGAACTGCTCGATCGCCTTGTGCAGCATCGGGCCCCGCCAGATCACCGGCGTCTCCTCGGGCACGAAGAAGCCCATCGAGATCACCTTCACGCCGTAGGACTCCATCGGCAGGATCATGTCGTTGAACCCGACGGGCTTGCCGGTCACGCCCATCATGCGGGGCACACTGAACCCCCAGACGTCGGCGTCGAGGATGCCGACGCGGTGCCCCTCGGCCGCCAGGGCGCAAGCGAGGTTCACGGTGACGCTGGACTTGCCGACGCCGCCCTTGCCCGACGCCACGGCGATCACCGTGGTGTCGGAGCCCGCGAAGAAGGTCGGCTGCTGCTGCTGGGGGGCCGCGCCCCCTCGCAGGGTGGAGACGAGCGAGGCGCGTTGCTCCTCGCTCATCGGGGACAAGGACACCTCCACGCGGTCCACGCCCTCGAGCGGCGCGAGCGCCTCGGTCACGTCACTGGTGATCCGGTCCTTGAGCGGGCAGCCCTCGATCGTGATCAGGACGTGGACGCGGACCAGGCCGCCGTCCAGCACCTCGATGTCTCGGAGCATGCCGATCTCCTCGATCGGCCGGCCGATCTCGGGGTCGTTGACGCTCCGGAGCGCCTCTCGGACCTGTTCCTGCGTGACCACGGGGGTGACCTCCTGGTTCGTTGGCTGGTTCGCTGGCTGGTTGGCTGACTCGGACCGTCCGTCGTGCGGCCGTGCTCCGATGGATCGGGCTCGGATTATCCTGGTCGGCACGGTGCGAACCGTGCTTTCTCCCATGGTACGTCCGGCGCTCGCGGGCGTCGACGCGCGTCGGTCCCGTCGATCGCGAGGAGCGACCCATGCCCGCCCGTGAACCCACTCCGCTCGAGATCCACAAGGCGCTCGCCGACGACACGCGCTTCCGCCTGTACCGGTACCTGGGGCTCTCGGGCAGGCCGGTCTCGATCCGCGAGCTCTCGACCCGCCTGTCCCTGCACCCGAACACGCTCCGGCCGCACCTGCGCCGGCTCGAGGAGGCCGGCCTGGTCCGCCGCGAGATCCGCAAGGGCGCGACCGTCGGTCGCCCGCAGACGATGTACGTCGCGATCGAGCAGATCGAGGGCGAGAACCGCGATTTCCGGCTCCTCGCCGAGATCCTGGCAGGTCTCGCCTCGGGCACCCGGGCCCGGACCCGCGCCACCGAGCGCGCCCGCGAGTGGGGCCGTTACCTCGCGGCACGCGGCGTCCCGAAACCGGGCACTCGCTCGGCGGCCCGCCATAACCTCGCCGTCCTGCAGGAGGCGATGGCCTCGGCCGGGTTCGACCCGCGGTTCCGAAGGGCGAGCGACGGGACCGTCGAGGTCACCCTGCGCGACTGCCCCTTCCGGGAGCTGCTGGACGACCACCGCGACCTCGTGTGCTCGATCCACCAGGGGTTGGTAGAGGGGATGCTCGGGGCGCTCGAGCCGCCGCTGTCCCTGGAGGCGTTCACGCCGCTCACCGAGCGCGCGATCTGCCGGGTGGAGGTACGGGAACCGCGACCTTAGGCCAAGGGCTCACGGGACGGCCGACATCGGCCGACACCCGACTGCCTCAGGCCGCCGGACGCGGCCGCCGGCGGATCAGCGCGGCGATCCCCAGGCCGATCCCGATCCCGAGCAGGGGTCCGATCACCCATCCCGCAACGGCGGGCGCGGAGCTCGCCGGCGTGACGGTACGGACCTCGACCATCGGCGAGGGTTCGGGCTGCGAGAACGAGGAGACGTCCACGGCCGCCCCGTTCCCGACGCCGGTCCCGTCGCCCACGACGATCGCACCCGTCATGCCGGGGTGGTACCAGCATGCCCAGGGATAGACGCCGGGCTCGGCGAACCTCGCCGTGAAGGCCTCATCCTGGTTGAGATCCTCGGGATGACCCCAAGAACTACCGATGACGTTGTGCGCGAACGGATCCTCGTTCACGAAGGTCACCGTGCCGCCGGTGTCGATCGTCAGGATCGTGGGTGTCGGGCAGGCGTCGACGAGCTCGACGGTGTCTCCCTTGCCCTGCGTCGCGCCGGTGTGGCAGCCGCCGCCGGCGGCGGCGGGGATCGCGGGGACGATCAGGACGGTGAGGAACGCGGCGGCGATCACGATCGCGCTGCGGCGAGCCATGGGCATCTCCTCTCGCGAAGGTCTCGGAACCGTCTACACCGCGGATGCGGGTCCGGTTCCGCTCGACGGCGTCCTCAGGCGATCGATCGGGCGACCTCGAGCGCCGACGCCCGGTCGAGCGAGGTCTCGAGCCGGTAGGTGATGCCGTCCACCTCCCAGATCAGGACGTTGCCTCGGACCGAGAAGGTCTTCGTGCCGCGCTCCGTCTCGATCATGAGGACGTGAGGAACCGGGATCCACACGGCTGTGGCACCGTCCACCGAGGCGGCATGCACGTCCTCGAACGCCTGGACGCTCTTGACCACGGTCTCGTCGTCGCCCTGGAACGCGATCAGGACGAGCCCCCACTCGGTCCCCGGCAGGGCCGGGTAGGTCGCGCTCGGCCGCCAGGCGTACACGAGCCCCGGGTCGCCGAACGGGCTGTCGACCACGTACACCTCGTGGGGTGGCGGTCCCGAGGGCAGGGACGGCTCGAACCCGGCGAGCGCGACGGCCTCCTCGGCCGGCACCGGCTCGCCGAGCGCGCCGGGCGTCACCGGCGGCAGCGTGGCCGAGGGTGTGACGCCGGGCTGGACGCGGATCTCGATCGCGCCGATCGCGAACCGCGCCGCGGCGGCGAGCGCGAGCGCCGCGAGCAGGCCGACCGTCGCCAGCACGAGCACCCGCCGGCGGCTCCACAGCGCGCGCCGCGGGAGCACCGGGCGGGTGCCGGTTGCGTGCTCGGTCTCGAGCCGCGCGAGGACGGCGCCCCGCAGCGACGGGGTCGGGGGGAACGCGAGCTCGGGCCCGAGCGCCGTCAGCGCCGCCGCAACCTGCTCGTTCGTCATACGTCGCTCACCCATCCCGGGACCCCTCCAACCGGTCGCGCAGCTTGTTCAGGCCCCGCGACAGACGCGACTTCACGGTCCCCGGGCGGATCGCCAGGGCCCGGGCCGTCTCGGCCTCCGAGAGATCAAGCAGGTACCGGTAGGCCACGACCAGCCGCTCTGGCTCGGAGAGATGTTCGAGCGCCCCGAGCAACGCCTCGCGTTCCTCGCGCCCCAGGGCCGCGGCCTCGGGGGACGGGGCCGCGCCCCCCGAGCCGCGGTCCTGCGCGAGCCGCACGGTGAGCCGCTCGCGCCGGCTCACCGACCGCCGCCGGTTCTTCGCCTCGTTCGACACGATCCGGAGGACCCACGGGCGGAACGCCTCGCCGGCCCGGAAGCGGTCGATGGCGTAGAAGGCCTTCACGAAGGCCTCCTGTGCCGCGTCCTCGGCCTCGGCGGAGCTGCGCGTGATCAGCCATGCGGTGCGGAACGCCACCTCCCGGTATCGCTCCACGAGCTCGCCGTAGGCCTGAACGTCTCCGTCGCGCGCGAGCCGTGCGAGCTCGACGTCCTCCAGTGGACGGCCCTCCACTCGGTCGGTCATCCCGCTCTACACCGGGGGGATGCCGCCGGTTCCGCGGATGGCGCCGCTACGCGCCGGCCTTCCCGTTGCCGAACGTCTGCTCGGCGTAGTCCGTGATCCCCGAGAGCAGGTTCGTGAACTCCATCGGGATCACGAACTTCGTCGAGGGGGACTGACCGATCTGCTTGAGGGCCTCGAGGTACTGCAGGCTCATCGTCTTCGAATCGACGCCCTGCGCCGATTCGAAGATCCTCGTCAGCGCGAGCGCGAACCCCTCGGCGCGCAGGATCGCCGCCTGGCGGTCGCCCTCGGCGTTCAGGATCGCGGACTGCTTGTTGCCTTCGGCCACGGTGATCGCGGCCTGCTTGGCCCCCTCGGCCTCGGTCACGACGGCGCGCCGGGTGCGTTCGGCCGACATCTGACGCGTCATCGCGTCCTGGACCTGCGGCGGCGGGATGATCTCGCGGATCTCGACGTTGGTGACCTTGACGCCCCAGCGCTCCGTCACCTCGTCGAGCTTGTTGCGCAGGATCTCGTTCATCGCCTCGCGCTTGGCCAGGACGTCGTCCAGCGACATGTCTCCGACCACCGATCGCAGCGTCGTGGCGGCGATGTTCTGCGCCGCGCCGGCGAAGTTGCCCACCTCGATCACCGACATCCGAGCGTCTACGACCCGGTAGAAGACGATGAAGTCGATCGAGATCGTCGCGTTGTCCTCGGTGATCGCGGCCTGGTGGGGGATCTCCAGGTAGAGCTCGCGGAGGTCGACCCAGACGCCCTTGTCCACGAACGGGATCAGCAGGACGAGCCCGGGTCCCTTCGCGCCGATCGCGCGCCCGAGACGGAACACCATCAGCCGCTGATACTCGCGGACGATCTTGATCGCCTGTGGGACGATCAGGATGAGCAGCAGCAGGATGACCCCGACGCCGATCGCCAAGGGGATCACGGTTGTCTCCCTCCTCCTTGCCCTTCGGTCGACGCCGTGGCCGGCGCCTCCGTGGGTTCGACCTTGAGCTTCAATCCTTCCATCTCGACGACCCGGACGTGAGCGCCCTTGCGGGGGGTGCCACGGACCGACTCCGCCGTCCAGTTCTCCGAAGCGACCTGAACGACCCCCTTGGGGTTGAGGTCGCTCAGCACGACGCCCTCGAGCCCGACGAGCTCCTGGTCCCGCGTGGTCGAGCCCCGATGGCGTAGCCGCATCGCGGCGCGGACGACGATCAGGAAGAACAGGGCGGCGAAGACGGCGACCGGGACGATCACGAACGGCGAGACCGCGACGCCCGGCACCGACGTGTCGAACAGGTAGAGCCCGCCGAGCACCAGGCACACGACGCCCGCGATCGCCGGCAGGCCGACGCCCGGATGCAACAGCTCGAGCACGAAGAACACGACCGAGGCGACGAGCAGGACCACACCGATGATCTGGACCGGCAGCATCCCGAGCGCGACCAGCGAGGCGACGAACATCAGGACGCCGAGCGTCCCGACGATCCCGCCGGGGATGAAGAACTCGGCCACGATGAACGCCAGGCCGAGCCAGAAGAATACGAAGGCGAGGTTGGGGTCCAGGAGCGAGTGGAAGAAGTTGGCGAAGAAGCCCATCGTGTCCTCGGTCACGGTGGCGCCCGCCACGTCGAGCGTGACGGGCTCGCCCGATACCTGGACGGTCATCCCGTTCACGTCCGCGAGGAGCGTTGGCACGTCTGGGGCGATCAGGTCGATCACCCCGAGCTGCAGCGCCTCCTCGGCCGAGGCGCTCTCGGCATCCCGGACCGCCGATTCCGCCCAGACTGCGTTCCTGTCTCGAGTCTCGGCGATGCTCACCATGTACTCCGCCGCGTCGTTCACGGCTTTCTCGGAGGCGACGGCGCCGGACAGCCCGACCGGCTGCGCCGCACCGACGTTGGTGGCCGGCGCCATCGCCGCCACGTTGGTCGACAGCAGGATGAACGTGCCGGCGGAGGCCGCTCGGGCCCCCGACGGCGAGACGTACCCGATCACCGGGACCTTCGCGTTCAAGATCGCCTGTGTGATCTGCCGCATCGACGAGTCGAGCCCACCGGGCGTATCGATCGTCAGCAGCACGGCCGCGGCGCCCGCGTCGGCGGCGTCGGCGATGCCGCCCTCCACGTGGTCGGCCACGAAGGGGTCGACGACGCCGTCGATCCGCAGCTCGACGACCTGGGGGGAGGCGGACTGGGCGAGCGCGCCGTGGGCTCCGAGCGATAGGCACGCCGCCGCCAGGCAGGCGAGCGCCGCTGCGCGTCGGAGGATCATCACGTCACCGCCCTCATCATCGCACCGGCGCGGACGGATGGTGATGTAGGTCCGACGGGGGACCAGCTCGGTCGGCCCGAACGAGCCGAGGGCCACCCGGCGTCGAATGCCACATCGCATGGCATGATGACGAAGACCCACCGTCAAGCTCGCGACGGTGCGGCGGGCGTATACCTGGAAGGAGTTCGGGTGAGCACTCGGCCCGACGGTCCGCTCCTCGCCCGTGAGGAGCAACAACTCGTGGAGGGACTCCTTGGGGGGAACGAGGACGCGGTGCGTGCGCTCTACGCGCGGTACGGACGTCCGATCTTCACGCTCGGGCTGCGGCTGCTCGGGAGCGCGGAGGCGGCCGAGGAGTTGACGCAGGACGTCTTCCTCGCGGCGTGGCGCAAGGCCGCGCGTTTCGACCCCGCTCGCGGGCGCCTGTCGACGTGGCTCATGACGATCGCCCACAACCTCGCGGTCGACCGGCTCCGGCGCGAGACCGGCGTCACCCGCCCGCACCTGGTCCTGGTCGACGAGGTCCCCGAGCTCGAGTGGGTGGACGAGGAGGAGCCGCTGATCGAACGCGACGCGGCGATCCGCGCCCTCGAGTCCCTCTCGGACGCCGAGAAGCGGCTCCTCGCGCGGGCTTACTTCGGCGGCCTCACGGCGCGCGAGATCGCCGAGGCGGACGGGATCCCGCTCGGCACGGTCAAGACGCGTCTGCGGACGGCGCTCATCAAGGTCCGGCGTGCGAACCAGGACAAGGAGCGGCCGTGACCTGTCTCGAGGTGCGCGAGCTCCTGCCCGAACACGCGATCGGCGTGCTCGGCGAGCTCGAGCACGAGCGCATCCAGCGCCACCTGCAAACGTGCGCAGGATGCCGCAAGGAGGCGGGAGACCTGGGGCAGGCGGCCTCGACGCTGGCGTTCGCGCTCGCGCCGGTCCCGGTGCCCGAAGGATTGGGCGATCGGGTCGTCGCGCGGGTTCGACGCGCGGCCGGCGCGCCGCCCGGCACCCGGCGCCGAGCCCGGACGGCGACGGTCGCCCTGGTCGCCGCGGCGCTCGTGTTCGGGAGCCTGGGCTGGGGCGCCGTGATGGCGGGCCGCGCCGAACGGTTCGCCGACCGGGCCGCGCAAGCCCAACGCGAGCAGGCGATCGCGATCGAGCACTTCCAGCAGGTGCTCGGCAACGTGATCCCGGGGGGGTCCCTACCCGACAACGAGACGCACATCGGACAGCTCGCCCCGGTCGCCGCGGGGACGGGCGGTGGGTTCGCCCTGCAGCTCGTGTCGCCGCGGATCTTGGACTTCGTGATGGTGATCGTGAACGGGCTCGACGACCCGTCCGTGCTGCCGCTGCGCGTGCAGCTCGTGAACGACCGGGGCAGGGTCCTGCGTGCCGGGCGCATCGACGCGCTCGACGCGAACGGCGGCGCCGAGGTCTACCACCAGTTCCGGACGCAGGGGCTCGGCGGCTTCACCACCGTCAACGTGGTGGACCCGGCCGGCCGGCCGGTCCTCACCGGCACGGTCGACCAGTCGAGCTAGCCGCCCGCGATCAGCGGAGCTCGAGTCCCTGGCTGAACGAGCCCGTGAAGCTCATCTCCACCGGCGCGTCGGCCAGGCCCGGGATCCCCTCGAAGCGCATCGAGATGTCGAAGTCGCCGTCGCTCTGCGTCTTCAGCATCTCGGAGGCCGCGAGGTCGACGAAGCTGGTCTGGGTGAACGTGCCCTGCCCAACGTAGGCAATCGAGCCCCCGCCCAGCGCGTCGAGCCCGGAGGCGCCCGTCGCGCCCGTGATCTGGGGGCCGAGCGCGTCGAGGAGCTTGGCGAGGTCCAGCGTCACGTCGATCGGCACGGTCATCTGCGTCTGGATCACGGCGGCCTCGCGGCCGTTCACGGTCTCGTTGCGGACGTACGTGCTCGTGGCCGAGAAGTCGATCGTCCCGTCGCCGAAGGGGAAGTCCTGCGAGAACTCCTTGTCCCACGTGTCACCCACCGAGACCGCGTCGCCGTCGTCCGGCAGGATCGGCGTGAGCTGCCCCATGCCGGGGAACCCGAACCCCTGGGTCTCGGCCGCGCCGCCGAGCGACAGGCCGCCTGCGGAGAGCACCCGGCCGTCGGACGCGATCTGGATCTGGACCGGGGGGACCGGCGTGGATGGCACCTCGCTCCCGTTCAGCGTCCCGCTCATGTCCGAGACCGTGACCTCGATCGTGGCGGTCCCGGCGTCGTCCACCGAGACCACCTTCCAGCCGACCACCTGCGAGACGTCCATCGTCAAGGGCTCGTCGCCGAACAGCGGCGAGGAGACCTTCGCGTCCATCGTCTGTTGGACGTCGTAGGTCTTCTCCTCGCCCTTCGTGAACGACAACGCGAGTGGCTGCGCCTCCGCCGTGTCGCTGCGGGTGATCGCGAACGCGGCCAGGCCGGCGACGATGATCAGCACGACGGCGATCGCCGCGGCGATCACGCCTCGGCGGCGCTTGGGTGGCTCCGGTTCGGGCTCAGCCGGCGGAGCGGGCATCGGGACCAGCGGGGGTGCGGCCTGGCTCATCGGGGGTTCCTTCCTGCGCGGGAGATGGTTCTCCCATCCTCCCACACGGGACCGGTTCACTCGGCGAGCGCCGTCGCCAGGAACGCGAGCGACCGTGGGTAGCGGTAGCCGATCCCCATGTGTCCGGCGTCGAACAGCTCCAGCGTGTGCTCCACCCCGAGTGCCTCGAGCTCCTTCGAGACCGCGACCGCGCCGTTGTCCAGGAACCACTCGTCGTGGATGCCGCCGTCCACCCAGATCGCGCGCATCGAGCGCAGCTCGTCCGCGTGCTTCGGGATCATCCTGACGGGGTCCTTGTCCAGCCATCGCTGCCACACGTCGTCGATCAGCCTGCCCGTGGCGACGTCGAACGGCAGCCGGACGGTCCCGTCCTCGTCGGCGGAGTAGCACGCGGCCATGCACCAGCTGTTAAGGAGTACGCCGTCCTCCTTCTTCGTCATGGCCGGCCGCGACCGGAAGTCCTCCCAGAATCGGTCGTACGAACCCTCGTACGTGTCGCGGAGCGTCCGAACCGTCTCGCGGAACTCGGGGAGGTAGCAGGCCTCGAACAAGGCATCGCCGGCGTGCGACGCCAGGGCCGAGAACACGTCGGGTCGCAGCATCGGCGTCACCAGCGCGCCGTAGCCTCCGCTCGACTTACCCTGGATGCCGCGGTGATCGCGGTCGGGGATCGTCCGGTACCGGGCGTCCACGAACGCCACCACCTCGTCGCACAGGAAGTCCTGGTAGCGCCCGGTCGCCGGCGAGTTGAGGAACTGGCTACCGCCGAGCGAGGTCCAGCAGTCGACGAACGCGACCAGCGTCGGCGGCGCCTCGCCCGACGCGAACAACGCATCGACGTTCTCCGGGTAGGTGGGGCGGAACGCCTCCCGGTTCCCCCACATGTCGAGCTGGCCGGTCAGACCCTGGATCACGTACACGCAGGGGAACCGGCGATCGGGGTCGTCGTCGTACCCGGGCGGCATGTAGACCCATAGCGGCCGGTCGTTCGGGTCACCCAGCGCGTTGCCCCGCAGGGCCTCGCTCTCGATCTGCAGCTCGTCGATCCTGCCGGTGAACTCGCGGCTCCATGGTTGCACGTCTCGGCTCCTTCGCTCGGGTGTGCGGGCAACGGAACCCTCCTATCATGGCCGCACATGCCCGAGGTGTCCGACGTCGTCGGGATCGGCCTCGCGGGTGGGCAGGGGATGCGCGCCCGCCCGCTGACGCTGAAGGCCCCCGGGTACCTGCGTTCGAAGGCGGCGATGTCGTTCCTGGGACGCCGTCTGATCCGTTGGGTGATGACGATCCTGTCGAGCGAGGGCATCAAGGACTACTACGTCATCGCGCACGGGAAGGAGAACCGCTACCAGATCAAGGTGATGATCGGGTACGGGGAAGGGTTCGGCGTCGACGTCAAGTACTCGCCGGTCAAGTACGACGCCCTGTCGACCGGCAGCGCCGACTCGGCGCTCCGGCTGATGGAGTACTGGGACATCACGCAGCCCGCGCTGGTGTTCCCGACCGATTCCGTGATCGACTTCGACCTCGCGCCGATGGTGGAGACGCATATCGGTCGCGGCGCCGTGGCCACGATCGCGGCGATGATGCGGGAGCCGGACGAGGTGGCGGAGAAGTACGGGGTCATGCTCACCGACGGCGACGGTCGCGTCACCGAGTTCGTCGAGAAGCCCACGCTGGGCGAGCTGCGTGAACACTTCCACGCGGAGACCGACGACGACTTCCGACAGCTGCCGCTGATGACCAACGCGGGGTTCTATCTGCTGGACACCGAGATGATCAGAGGCCTGACCGGCAACGCGGAGATCGAACGGCTCCGCGCGACGCGGCTCGACTTCGGCAAGGACCTGTTGCCCTGGCTCGTCGGCAACGGGTACCCGGTCTACGCGTTCCCGGTGCGCCGGATCGGCGATCTGGGGAACGTGCGGGACTTCCTCGAGACGATGATCGACGTGCTCCGGGGGGAGTTCAAGGCGGTCGACCGGCTCCTGGGGCCGCCGTTCGACGCCGAGCGCAACGTCTGGATCGCGCCGGAATCGCTCGCGATGCGCGACTCGACGAGCGGCACGACGCTGGCCGAGAAGATCGCGAGCGGTGCCGTGCAGATCGGCCCGGCGGTTCGGATCGGCAGGTTCTGCGAGATCCACCCCGGCGTCCGGATCCGCGAGTCGAACCTCGATGACGACATCGAGGTGCAGCGCGACGCGTCGATCGAGCGTTCGCAGATCCGCGACGGGGCGGTGATCGGTCCCTCCGCCCGTCTGTTCGAGGCGGTCGTCGGCTCCATGTCGGAGGTCCGGTCCGAACCCTTCAACCCCACGTCGATCGAGCGCTTCGTGGCGCTCGGTGACGAGGTCATCGTCTACCCCGGTGTGCATCTGGCGGACGACGTGGCCGTCTACCCGCGGCTGCGGCTCCCGTTCGGGATCAGCGTCCCCGCGGGCACCGAGCTCGCCGGGCCCGCGGACGTGCTCAACCACCTGTAGCGGTGCGGGCCTGACGATGCGGATCGGCCTGGCGCTCCCGCACTACGACTTCTCGCTCCCCGGGGTGTCGCCGATCCGGTTCGAGGCGCTGGCTGAGGTGGCGGTGCGCGCCGAGCGGCTGGGGTTCGACAGCGTGTGGATGTCCGATCACCTGTTCGCGACGCTCGGCCGCTACGGCGGCGGCGACGAGCGGTACGGGTCGCTCGAACCGCTGTCGACGCTCGCGGCGCTGGCGCCGCTGACGGAACGGGTCCGGCTCGGAACGCTCGTGCTCTCGGTGGCGTTCCGCCACCCCGCGATCGTCGCGAAGACCGTGACGGCGATCGACCGCCTGTCGAACGGCCGCGTCGAGCTCGGGCTCGGGGCGGGCTGGTTCGCCGACGAGTACGAGGCGTTCGGCTACGGGTTCGGCTCGGTCGGGGAGCGCTTCGCGCGGCTCGAGGAGACGATGGGGTACCTCGACGCGTTGTTCGGCGACGAGCCGGCGTCGTTCGAGGGGCGTCGGTTCGCGCTGCGCGAGGCCCACAACCAACCGCGGCCGGTGCAGGAGCCGCGGCCGCCGCTGCTCGTGGGCGGCAAGGGCGGCCCGCGGCTGCTGCGGCTCGCTGCGCGGTTCGCTGACGGCTGGAACACGGTCTGGCGGTGGACGCCGAAGGCGTACGCGGACCGGGCGGCGGCCGCACGCGAGGCCTGCGAGCGCGTGGGTCGCGATCCCGCGACCCTCCGGCTTTCGCTCGGCCTGTTCACGGTCCTGGGCGAGGACGAGGCGGACCTTGTCCGTCGCTACGAGCTGATGCGCGAACGGCTGCCGGCGGGTGTCGTCGGCGCCGCGCCGCTCGAGGGGCTGCGCCGGGACGGGCTGGTCGGCACCCCCGACGACGTGCTCGAACGGCTCGAACGGTTCGCCGAGCTCGGCGTGGGCGAGCTCGTCGTGGCCCCGGCGCCGGTGTGGTTCGCGCTGCCCGATCCCTCGATGCTCGATCTGTTCGCCGAACGCGTCCTTCCGGCCGCGAAGGAACTCTGATGGAGCCGCTCGAGGCGGCGCTTGCGGTGCTCAGGGAAGAGGACCAGCCCCTGCACTGGACGAAGATCCAGGACCTGGCGCTGCGCCGCGGCTATCTGGACCCGTTCGAGATCGCCGACGTGCGCAAGGCGCTGCTTGCCGCGCTAGCCGACGGCGTACGATCGGGCGTGCTCGAGAAGCAGGGGACCGGCACGTACGCGGCCGCCACCCCCGACCGATGAGCTCGACGACGCTCGCGCTCGCCGCGTCGCCCCCGGGCGTCCGATCGCGGGTCGCGTGGCGCGTCCTGCTCGCGTTCGGCGGGAGCTGGATGGTCGCCGCGCTCGCGCAGATCGAGATCCGTCTGCCCTTCACCCCCGTGCCGATCACCGGCCAGACGCTCGGCGTCCTGCTCGTCGGCGCGTCGCTCGGGGCCGGGTTGGGCGCCGTGTCGATGGCGCTGTACCTGCTGCAGGGCGCCGTCGGGTTGCCGTTCTTCTCCGGCGGCGGCTCGGGGACGGACTTCCTGACGTTGTCCTCGGTCACCGGGGGGTACCTGTGGGGGTTCGTGCTGTCGGCCGCCGTGGTCGGCGCGCTCGCCGGGCGGAAGTGGGACCGGTCGATCCGCAGCTCGATCGGCGAGATGTTCCTCGGCGAGGTGGTCCTGTACGCGGTCGCGATCCCGTGGCTGATGCAGGCGCTCGACGTCTCGCTGGGGCGGGCGCTCGAGCTCGGGCTCGCGCCATTCGTCGTCGGGGACACGCTCAAGCTGCTCGCGGCGGCCGGGCTCCTGCCGCTCGCATGGCGGACCCTGGGCCGGAAGACCTGATCGGGAGACCCCGGTCGATCAGCGCCGGTAGGCGATCCGCGAGAACCGTTCGAGCTTCTCGAACCGGTGCTCGGCCTCGATCTGCCGAACCGTGCCCGACCGGTTGCGCATCACCATCGAGAACGTCGTCGCGCCGTCGGGCCAGTACTTCACGCCGCGCAGCAGGGAGCCGTCCGTGATCCCGGTGGCCGCGAAGAACACGTCCTGCCCGGCGACCAGGTCGTCGGTGGTCAGGACGCGTTCGATGTCGTAGCCCGCGTCGAGCAGCTGCTGCCGTTCCCCGTCGTCGCGCGGGAACAGGCGGCCCTGCATCGCGCCGCCGAGGCACTTCAGCGCGGCGGCGGCCACGACACCCTCGGGCGTCCCGCCGATCCCCAGGAGGAGGTCGAGCCCAGAGGTGCGGGTGGTGGCGGCCGCGATCGCGCCCGCGACGTCCCCGTCGGTGATCAGGTGGACGCGCGCGCCGACCTCGCGGACGCGCCCGATCATGTCGGCATGGCGCTCGCGGTCCAAGATCACGACGCCGATCTCTTCCGCCTTGATGCCCTTGGCTTTGGCGACCAGGCGCACGTTCTCCTCGGGCGAGGCGGTGATGTCGATCGCGTCCGCCGCCTCCGGACCGGTCGCGACCTTCTCCATGTACACGGCCGCGCCCGGGAAGAACATCGAGCCGCGTTCGGCGAGCGCGATCACCGAGAGCGCGTTCGGCTGTCCCAGGGCGGTCAGGCGGGTCCCGTCGATCGGGTCGACGGCGACGTCGCACGCGGGGCCCTCGCCGGTCCCGACCGACTCGCCGTTGTAAAGCATCGGGGCCTCGTCCTTCTCGCCCTCGCCGATCACGACGACGCCGTCCATCGAGACCGAGTCGATCATCAGGCGCATCGCGTCGACGGCGGCCTGATCGGCCGCCACCTTGTCGCCCCGCCCAACCCATCGGCCCGCGGCGAGCGCGGCGGCCTCGGTGACCCGGACGAGCTCGAGCGCGATGTTGCGGTCCGGACGCTCCTCCATCGCGCGATCCTCTCGATCCGTGCGGTCTTCGGTTGGGTGCCCTGGTCGGTGCTCTGGGGGCCTGCCGGACATCCTACGTGCGCGTCCGGCGCTCGCGCGCGGGCGGGACCAGGCCGCGTTCCTCACACCACTCGAGCGTTCGGCGGAGCGTCGTCTCCACCGTCGCGTACCGCAGGCCGAGCTCCCGGGCCGCCTTCGAGCCGTCGTACCGGTGACCGTGGAGCAGCGTCCGTACGGCCTCGGGGCACAGGGTCGCGTCGCGACGGAGCAGCCTCGCGACGGCCCCGGCAAGGGCGCCGCCGGCGGTCGCGACCCAGCCCGGTGCGAACCGCACCCTGCGCGGCAGCCCCCAGATCCGGTCGAGCAGCTCGACCGCCTCGCGCGTGGTCAGGCTCGCGCCCGAGAGCAGGTACCGTTCGCCCGGCGTCCCGTGGGTCTCGGCCAGGACGTGGCCCTTCGCGCAGTCCTCGATGTCGATCAGCGAGATCGTCGTGTCCACCAGGACCGGGAGCCGCCCGTTCACGACCTCGAGCAGGAGCCGCGCCGAGCCGGTCGCCCGCCCCGGTCCCTGCACCGAGGAGGGGTTCACCGACACGACGTCGACGCCCAGGGTCCTCGAGAGCTCGAACACCCGCCGTTCGGCCAGGTGCTTGGAGCGCTCGTAGGCGGACAGGTACGACCCTCGGTGCGGCGAGTCCTCCCGTCCGATCGTGTGCTGTGGCTCGCCGACCGCCGATGAGGACGAGGTGTAGACGACTCGTCCGACCCCGGCGTCGGCAGCGGCGCGGACCACGTTCGACGAGCCCTCGACGTTGGTGCGGAGCATGTCGCTCGGATCGCGCAGGCACATGGCGTTGACGCCGGCGACGTGGAAGACGCTGGAGCAGCCGCGCATCGCCTCGGTCAGCGACCCGAGGTCCAGCGCGTCGCCCCGGATCGCCTCCGCCCCGAGCGCGGTGACCGCGTCCTCGGAGCCCTTGGATCGAGCCAGAGCTCGCACCGCGCGGCCGTCGGCAACGAGGCGTCGGAGGACGGCCCCGCCGACGACGCCGGTCCCGCCGGTGACAAGGACCGGTTGGGTCACGTGGCCGGGTCGCGGCCGGTCGTGATCGCGCCGCGGAACCGCAGGATGTACTCGAGCCCGGAGAGCACGGTGATCACGGCGGCCGCGATCATCGCCCACTGATCCAGGTACAGCGGTCCGATCGGCTCGCCGGGACGCAGGATCGCGAGGAAGATCGCGAGGAACTGCACGTTGGCCTTCGCCTTGCCCCAGACGGAAGGTTGCACGAGGTCACCGGTCGAGGCGACCGCGCCCTTCAGGCCGATGATCAAGATCTCGCGGCCGATGATGATCACGGCGATCCAGGGCGAGACCCGTCCGACGACCAGCAGGCCGATCAGGGCGCCCGCCACGAGCAGCTTGTCGGCCGTCGTGTCCAGGAAGTTGCCGAACACGCTCGTCTGCGCCCAGCGGCGGGCGAGCAGCCCGTCGAAGAAGTCGGTGAGCGCGGCGACAGCGAACAGCACCGCGGCGATCGTGAAGGCCGTGTCGTTCTCGGGTCCGGCGAGGATCAGCGCCAGGATCACCGGGACGAGCGCCACGCGAGCCCACGTCACGACCTTGAGGAACGCTGCGGCACGGAGGTCGGCGGGGGTGGTCACGGCTCGTCGGCATCGTAGCAGCGCGCCTGGTGGTGAACGGCCGCGGCGCCGGCGGTCCTCGGTGTAGCGTCGGCGCGTGGACCGACCGACGAGGACGACGCTGATCGTGGGTGCGGCGGTGCTCTTCGTGGTCGGGGTGTTGTTCGGGTTCCTGCTGGGACGATCGGGCAACGACGAGGAGCTCGCGATCCCGACGCCGAGCCCGGGGATCACCACGACCGTGACGCCACCCACCGAGGTGGTCACGCCGGCGCCGGGTGAGGCGCCCGCGATCTCGAGCCTGGGGCAGGTGCTGCGCGAAGGCGACCGGGACGTGATCGCCGCTCCCACCAGCGCGACGTGCGCCGCGCTGATCACGCCGGGGACGCTCGGCGACTGCGGCGAGGTAATCGTCGCCGACCAACGCGTCGTGTGGGTGGTGGAACAGGCCGCCACCGCGACGGGGGCGCCGGCGTTCTCGGTCCGGATCTCGACCTTCGTCCCGGACGAGAACGGGTGGGTCGGGTGGCTCCAGGCGTCAGACCCCGCCGGCGAACGCTGGTCGGACGTGAACGTGCTCGCGGCGGACCTGACGGGGGACGGCGTCCAGGAGCTGCTGGTGGGGTTCCGTTCGATCGGCGAGGACCAGACGCTCGAGTACGACATCGTCGGCTATTCCGAGATCGCCGTGCCCGAAGTGCTCGCCCATCCCGATCCCGCGCCCAAGGGCTCGGTGATCGTGTCCGGGGGAACGATCCAGGAGTACTCGGCGCAGTACCCCAACGGCGAACCCGTCTGCTGTCCTGCGAGCTACCTCCGACAGTCGATCGCGTTCGTGGACTCGTTCTTCCGGGTAGTCGATTCGGAGACCGTGGTCATCACCGCGGTCCCGCCCTCGGAGCTCTGACTTGACTAGGCTGCCCACCGTGGATAGGCCGAAGATCATCACGGTCGACGACTACGAGCCGCTGGCGCGGGAGGTCCTGCCCGCCGATGTCTTCGACTACTACGCGGGCGGGGCAGGGGACGAGTGGACCCTGGCGGAGAACCGTCGCGCGTTCGAGGACTGGGTGATCCGCCCGCGGATGCTGACCGGGGCCTGGCCCGTCGACCCGTCGACCTCGGTTCTCGGCAACGCGATCGCGTTGCCCGTGCTCGTGGCGCCGTGGGCATACCAGGAGCGTGCGCATCCCGACGGTGAGCTCGGCACCGCTCGCGGCGCCGCTCGCGCGGGCACCGTCATGGTGGTCTCGAGCACCGCATTCGAGCGCCTGGAGGACGTGGCGGCCGCCTCCGACGCGCCGAAATGGTGGCAGCTGTACGTCTTCACCGACCGCGAGCTGACGGTCGACATGCTGCACCGGGTCCACGCCGTAGGGTTCGAGGCCGTCTGCCTCACCGTGGACTTCCCCGACAGCGGCTTACGCCATCGCGACACCCGCAGCGGCTTCCAGATCCCGATCGGCCTGCGGTCGGACGAGCACACGTTCGCGCCCGACCTCACGTGGGACGACCTCGCGTGGATCCGCGAGGCCGCCCCCGTGCCGTTGCTCGTCAAGGGCCTCATGACAGCCGAGGACGCGCGGCTCGCCGTCGAGGCCGGCGTCGACGCGATCGTCGTCTCGAACCACGGCGGGCGGCAGCTCGATTCGGTCCACGCGCCGATCACGGTCCTGCCTGAGATCGTGGAGGGCGTCGAGGGACGGGTCCCGGTGCTCGTCGACGGAGGGTTCCGCCGGGGGACGGACGTCTTCAAGGCGCTCGCGCTCGGCGCCGCCGCGGTGCTGGTCGGGCGCCCCGCCTGCTGGGGGCTCGCGGCCGCGGGCGAGGAGGGCGTGGTGGACGTCCTCCGCATCCTGCGGGCCGAGCTCGAGAACACGATGGTGCTGGCCGGCACGCGGTCGATCGGGGACATCACCGCGGCCCACGTCGAGCGTGCGTGACGGCGTTCGCCGTCGTCTGCCAGCATGAGCGTCCGCATGCCGCGCATCGACCTGCACACGCACTCGAACCGCTCCGACGGGACCTTCGCCCCGGCCGAGGTGATCCGCCTCGCCGCCGAACGCGACCTGGACGTCGTCGCGCTGACCGACCACGACACGACGGACGGCCTGCCCGAGGCGCTCGCGACCGGGCTCGATGCCGGCGTCGAGGTCGTTCCCGGGGTCGAGTTCTCGGCCGAGTACCTCGGCACCAGCGTGCACGTCCTGTGCTACTGGATGGACGTGGAGGACGCCGCCCTGCAACTCGAGCTCCGGCGGCTGCGCGAGGATCGCTACCGCCGCGGCGAGCTGATGGTCGAGAGGCTCGGCGCCCTCGGCCTGCCGGTCTCGTTCGAACGCGTCCGCGAGATCGCCGGCGACGCCACGATCGTCCGTCCGCACATCGCGCAGGCGATGGTCGAGGCCGGTGTCGTCGCCACCGAGAAGGAGGCGTTCGAGCGCTATATAGGCGACGGCGGGCCGGCGCACGTCGCCAAGCACGCGCTCGATCCGATCGACGCCGTCGCGTTGATCGAGGGTGCAGGAGGCGTGTGCGCGCTCGCGCACCCGGGGATGTGGGGCGACCAGAGCTCGGTCCCGGACGAGCTGATCGAACGCATGGCGGCCGCCGGCATGCGGGGTCTCGAGGTCGACCATCCCGACCACACGGAAGGGGCTCGCGAACGCTACCGGGCGCTCGCCGAACGACTCGGCCTGATCGCGACCGGCGGCTCGGATTGCCACGGGACCCGATACGACCCCGTCCGTCTGGGGAGCTCGCTCTGCGACCCGGACGCGTTCGTCGCGCTGCGCGCCGCGGCGCTCCGTGGATCGCCGGCGGCGCCCACCCCCTAGCATCGGCGCGTGGCCGGCAAGCGGATCCTCGTCGTCGGCGCCGGGTTCGCCGGGCTCTACGCGGCGATGCGGCTGCGCCGGGCGGTCGAGCTCGGTCACCGTGTGACGGTCGTCAATGCCGAGAACTTCATGCTGTACCACCCGTTCCTGCCCGAGGTCGCGTCCGGGACGATCGACCCTCGCGCCGTGGTCGTCCCGCTCAGACGCGCCGTGCGTCACTGCGACGTCGTGATCGGCGAGGTCGAACGCGTCGACCACGGCGAGCGCAGCGCGCACGTCCGCCTCGCGGACGGTCGCGAGGCCGCGCTGGGCTACGACGCGGTCGTCCTCGCGCCCGGCTCGTGGGCGCGCGTGCTGCCGATCCCCGGCCTCGCCCAGGGCGGCGTCGGGTTCAAAACCGTGCAGGAGGCGATCTGGCTGCGTAACCACGTGCTCTCGCGGCTCGACGTCGCCGCGGTCACCGACGACCCCGAACGACGCCGGGCCGCGCTCACCTTCGCGTTCGTCGGGGGCGGGTACGCGGGGGTGGAGGCGCTCGGCGAGCTCGAGGACCTGGCCCGCGACGCGATGCGGAGCTACCCGAACCTCCGACCCGAACAGATGCGGTGGATCCTGGTCGAGGCGGCCGGCTCGATCCTGCCCGAGATCGGCTCCGGCCTGGCCGACTACGCGATCGAACGTCTGCGCGAACGCGGGATCGAGGTCCTGCTGAACACGAAGCTCGAGTCGGCGGAGGGCGGCGTGCTCCGCCTGTCCGACGGCCAGGTGTTCCCGGCGGAGACGCTCGTCTGGACCGCCGGCGTGAAGCCGTCACCGCTCGCCGCGGGGTCCGGGTTCCCGGTCGACGGCGCGGGTCGGATCCGGACCGATGCCTACCTCCGGGTCGAGGGCCTCGAGGACGCCTGGGCGGCCGGCGACGCGGCCGCGGTGCCCGATCTCCTCGGGGGCGGCGTGATGCCCCCGACGGCGCAGCACGGGATGCGGCAGGGCAAGCGCCTGGGGGACAACGTCCTGGCCGTCCTGGAGGGGCGCCGGCCCGAACCGTTCGAGTACCGGGCGATCGGGGCGGTCGCCTCGCTCGGACGGTACAAGGGGGTGGCGATCATCCGTGGTGTCCGGCTGCGGGGGTTCGCGGCGTGGTTCGCGCACCGCTCGTACCACCTGTACGCGATGCCGACGCTCGGCCGCAAGGTCAAGATCGCCACCGACTGGACGGTCGCGCTGCTGTTCCCCCGCGACCTCGCGCAGCTCGGGTCGCTGCAGCACCCCCGCGAGCCCTTCGAGCGCGCGGCGGGGACGGGTCCTACGGACCGACGCGATTGACCTCGGCGGCGGCCGAGAGCGCCGAGTGGCTCCGCTCGAGGTCGGGGAGCTCGTGACCCGAGGTGAGCTCGTGCACGGCCCAGTTGGTCAGGTCGCGGATCGAGATGATCCCCGCCAGCTCGCCGTCCTGTACGACGGGGAGGTGACGGATCTTCAGCCGGGCCATGTGGTCGGCGGCCTCGGCGATGTCCGTCTTCGGGTCGACCGTGTCCAGGTCGGTCGACATCCGTTCTGACACCGTGGTCGCCTTCGGGTCGCCACCTTCGGCCACCAGGTTGACCAGGTCGCGTTCGGTCACGATGCCGGCGAGGGTGTCGCCCTCCATGACGATGACCGAGGAGATCCCGTGCTCGCGGAGCACGGTGGCCACCTGCTCGAACGTGTCCGAGGGCGAGGTCGTCTTCACGTCGGTGTGCATGATGTCGCGGACCTGCATGGCGGCTACCTCCGGTTGGGGGAACACAGCCTAGCGCGTGCCCGTTCGAACCGGCCAGCCACCCAGGACCGCCGGTCAGGCCGTCAGTGGTCCGAACGCCCGCTGAAGTTGAACGACGAGACCTTGAGGGCGGGGACGCGGCTGGCCGAGAAGAAGAACTCGCTCGCGAGCTCGGTGTCGCGACCCACCATCTGGGTGCCCTGGAGCGCCTCGATGATGGACTGGGTGAACCGCAGGTTCTTGACCGGATGGGCGATCTCCCCGTCCTCGATCAGGAACGTGCCATCCCGCGTCATGCCCGTGATCGTCGACTCGACCGGATGGACGATGTTCGTGTAGTGGAACCTCGTCACGAGCAGCCCGTGGTCGGTCGAAGCGATCATGTCCTGCAGGCCGGCCTCGCCCGGCGCCATGAACAGGTTGAGGGGGAACGGGCCCTCGGGGTTCGGCGGCGGGAGGGCGTGGCCGGTCGTCGTGGTGCCGGCCTGCTTGGCCGTGCGCAGGTCGTACACGCCGGAGAGGAACACCCCGTCGCCGATCAGGTCCACGCGGGATCGCGGCACGCCCTCGAAGTCGAACGGCAGACCGAGCGTCCCCTCGGACAGGGCGTCGTCGTAGATCGTGACGATCGGGGCCGCCACCTGCTGCCCCTGCTTGCCCGAGAAGCACGAGCGCCCCTCGTGCAGCGATCGCCCGCCGAACCCGACCCACGCCAGGAACCCGACGAGCGTCGAGACCGCCGCCGGCTCCAGGACGACCGTGTAGCGGCCGGGGTCGATGTCGCGCGGCGATCGCGAGGCGACCGCCTTGTCGGCGGCGCGCTTGCCGACGGCCGCGGGGTCCAGCTCGTCCCGTCCGGCCGCGAACACCTCCGCGAAGCCGCTCCCACCGTCCGGGCCGGTCACGACCGTCGTCACGGAGGCCTGCGAGGACGGCGCCCAGCAGAACTGTCCATCGGTGTTGGCGATCGCGACCTCGCTCGCGAGCGTCTCGTACGCGCCGGCGGCGGTGAAACCCTCCGGGCACATCTCGACGAGTTGCGCGACGGACTCGGCGCGTTCGGAGGGCGTGGTCTCGGCCGCCGCCTCGTCGAACGCGTGGTGCTCGGGCGTCGGCACCGGCGGCGCGAGCCCCGGGAACAGCGCGTCGGGCGCAACGACGGTCGCCATCTCGAGCGCGCTCTCTGCCGCCCGCCGCGCGCCCTCGAGGGAGAAGTCGTTCGACGCCGCGACGCCGATGCGGCCCTCGGAGACGACGCGGACACGGATCCCCGTGTCCTCGCGGTGAGTGCTCTGGTGGATCGAGCTCGAGGCGAACCGCGTGAGCCCACCCCACTCGTGCATGAACAGGACCTCGACGCCGTCCGCGCGTGGAAGGCTCAGGGCCGCATCCGCGACGCGGCGGACCTCGTCCGGCCCGATGAGCCCCGTCATCGCCCCACCCCGCCTGCCTTCATCCGGCCCGCCCGCATCAGCCGCGCACCCCGAGCTGCACGTTCCGGAACCTCGAGGGCGACGCGCCGTGGCCGACGCGCGCGACCTGGCCCGGCTGGCCCTTGCCGCAGTTCGGCGTGCCCCACAGGGTCCAGTCCTCGCGACCGCCGACGGCGTCGCACGAACCCCAGAACTCGGTGGTGATGCCCGTGTAGTTCGGGTTCCGGTACATCGTCGTCAGCCGGCCCTTCTCGATCCGCCACGCGATCTCGCACCCGAACTGGAAGTTCACGCGGTGGTCGTCGATCGACCACGACGTGTTGGTCGACATGAACACCCCGTCGTCGGTGTCGCCGATGATGTCGGCGAGCGAGCCCTCGCGCGGCTCGATCGAGATGTTCGTCATGCGGATCAGCGGGTAGTGCGCCCACCCGTCCGCGCGCATCGCCCCGGACGACGTGAGCCCGAGGACGCTCGCCGTCTCGCGGCTCGAGATGAAGTTCTCGAACACCCCGTCGACCAGGATCGGTACGCGCTGCGCCGGGACGCCCTCGTCGTCCCACCCGAACGACCCGAGCCCACCGGCGAGCGACGCGTCCGCCGTGATCGAGACCAACGGGCTCGCGTAGCGGAGGGAGCCGCGGTCCTCGGGTCGGACGAACGAGGAGCCCGCGTACGCCTCCTCCATCCCGAGCACTCGGTCGAGCTCGACCGGGTGCCCGATCGACTCGTGGATCTGGAGCTCCACCTGTCCCGAGTCGAGCACGAGCGTCGTGACCTCGCTCGGGCACTCCTTCGCCGAGAGGAGCTCGACCGCCTCGGTGGCGGTCCGCTCGGCCTCCTCGATCAGGCCGAGCTTCTGGATGTGCTCCCAGCCCGCGGCCGAGATGTGGCCTCGGAACGAGTTCGGGAACGAGCGGCGCTGGAGCTCGCCGTCGCCGAGCGCCGTGGCTTCGATCCCCGCGCCGGACTGGACCGTGGTCTGCTCGATCGACGTGCCCTCGCTCGTAGCGAGGAACGTGCGACGGCGGAACAGGTCGATCCCGCCCTCGCCGAACGCAAGCCCGTCGATCGACTGCATCCGCCGCGTCGCCTCCATCAGCATCGCGACCTTCTCCTCGAGCGGGACGTTGAACGGATCCACCTGCATCGGCGAGTGCCAGGTCCCGGTCACGGGTTCGACCGGGGCCAGGACGACGGGTTCCATCGGCAGGCGGGCGGCCGCCTTCGCGATCTCGACCGCGAGCTTGGCGGTGCGCTCGATCTCCTCAGGCTCCTGGCGGGCGGTGGCGGCGAACCCCCAGTACCCGTTCACGAGCACGCGGATCCCCAGGCCCTCCGAGGTCGAACGGTCGATCCCCTCCATCTCCTGGTTCCGAACCGTGATCGACTCGGTGTCGTCGGCGACGACGCGCCCGTCGGCATAGTCGGCTCCGGCGGCTCTGGCCGCCTCGACGGCCTGCTTCGCGACGTCGAGCATCCGATGGGACCTCCAGGATGGGCTACGAGTGCTGCGGGGACAGCCTACCCCGGCGTGCCGGGGTCGCGTTCGGAGCTCCGGGCGCCGTCTGGGAAGATGCGGCGCTGGGTTCCCCGCGATCGAGGAGGACGACGGGCTTTGACGGCGAAGACCTACGTCTCGAACGTGACGGTGTTCGACGGCAAGACCACCAAGCAGCGGGCCGGGGTGCTCGTCGACGAGGGGCAGGTCGTGTGGGTCGGGGCGCATGCCCGAGCGCCGCGCTCGGCGCGCGACGCCGACGAGATCGACGGGCGCGGCAAGACCCTGACGCCGGGACTGATCGACTGCCACGTGCACCTGTGCTTCGACGGGGGCGCCGATTTCGCCGGCGAGTCGCGCGAGATGACGTCCGATGCGGTCGCCACGGTGAAGGCGGTGCGCAACGCCGCGCGAACGCTCGACCGCGGCGTGACCACGGTGCGGGACCTGGGCGGGCGTGCCGACTCGGTGATCCAGGTCGCGAACGGCGTCGAGCGAGGTCTGGTCGCCGGGCCGCGGATCCTCGCGGCCGGCCACGCGCTCACGATCACGGGCGGGCACGGGCACAGCGTCGGGTTCGCCCGGCAGGTCGACGGCCCCGACGGCCTGCGGCGCGCGGTGCGCGAGGAGATCCGCGCCGGCGCGACCGCGATCAAGCTCGTCGCGACCGGCGGCGTCCTCACCCCGGGGATCACCCACGACTTCACGGCGTTCACGCAGGAGGAGCTCGACGCCGCGGTCGACGAGGCGCATTCGTGGAGCCGCGTCGTCGCCGCGCACGCGATCGGGCCCGAGGGCATCATCCGGGCGGTCCGCGCCGGGGTCGACTCGATCGAGCACGGCTCGATGCTCTCGGCCGAGGGCTCCCGGCTGATGAAGGAGCGCGGGACGTTCCACGTGCCGACGATCTCGGCGCTCCGCGGCATCGTCGATCACGCGGACGAGGTTCCGGCCTACGCGGTCGAGAAGGCGACGGCGCTGGTCGAGCTCGCGCGCGAGGGGTTCCGGCGTTCGCTCCGCGGCGGCGTGCGGATCGCGTGTGGGACCGACGCGGGCACGCCGTTCAACCCGCACGGCAACACGCTGTTCGAGATCGTCCGCATGGTCGAGTGGGGGATGACCCCGCTGCAGGCGATGCGCGCGGCGACCTCGAGCGCGGCGGCGCTGCTCCGCCTCGACGACGTCGGGGTCGTCGCCGAGGGCGCGGTCGCGGATCTGGTGCTGTTCGGGGCGAACCCGCTGGATGACATCGAGGCGGTGCTCGAACCCGTCCTGGTGCTCAAGGGCGGCGCGATCGTGGCCGGCTCGGCCTCCTAGGCACCAGCCGAGGTCGTCGCAACAGGTTTTGTCACTCCCGGTCCCTACGCTGCTCGCAACCCAAGGAGGGATCGATGACCCAGCTCGGCTACGCGGTGCTCGGACTCGTGCTCGGCGCGGTGCTCGGAGCGGTGGTGTTCGGGACGTGGCGGCGCTCGGCGGCGACGCCCTCCTCGACCCGGGTGGAGGCCCGGCTCGAGGTGCAGGCGGCGGAGCTCCGGCGTCTGGCCGACGCGTCGGCCGCGCGCGAGGGTTCGGCCGAGCACCTGCGCACGGAGTTCGCGGGCGCCCGGCGGGTGCTCGAGGCCCTCGCCCTGCGCGAGGACGAACGGCGCGAACGCGACGCCGAGTCCTGGGAGGTCGTCCGCCGGCTCTCGACCGTGCTCGCCGGGAGCGCCTCGAAGGGCCGCGCCGGCGAGAACGTGTTGCGGGAGCACCTCGCGCAGCTCCCGCCCGGGATGCTCGTCACCGACCTGCGCGTGAACGGCCGCGTGGTCGAGTTCGGGCTGCTGCTGCCGGACGGCCGGCGGCTCCCCGTGGACTCGAAATGGTCCGCGGTGGCCGAGATCGAAGCCCTCGAGGCGGCCGAGGACCCGATCGAACGCGAGACGCTCGCGCGCGAGGTCGAGCGGCAGGTCGCGCTTCGCGCTCGCGAGGTGGCGCAGTACCTCGATCCCTCTCTGACCGCGCCGGTCGCGGTCGCCGCCGTGCCGGACGCCGCGTACGAGGTGCTGCGACGGGCGCACGCCGACGCGTTCTCCCGCGGCGTCGTGATCGTCCCGTACTCGACGGCGCTGCCGGTGCTCCTGTTCCTGTACAGCCTCGCGCACCGCTTCGGAGATGCCGACGACGCGCGTTCGGCGCTCGAGGAGGTCGTCTCGGTGCTCGACGCGATGCAGCTCGTCCTGGAGAACAAGGTCGCGCGCGCGGCCACGATGGTCTCCAACGGCGTCGACGAGCTCCGCTCCGGTCTCGGCAAGGCCCGCGGCTCGATCGCGCGCGGCCGAACGGCGGCGGCCGTCGCGGCCGAACCCGCCCCCGAGCTCATCGAGGGTGTGCTGAAGGCCGTCCCGTAGCACCCGCGGGTACGCTGCGCCCGATGGAGTTCGAGGAGGCGCTCGCGACGCTAGGTTTCCACCCCGCCACGGGCCGGACGCCCAAGGGCGTGCAGGTGATGACCGCCGAGCCGAACCCCTTCCTGACGTACACGGTGCAGAAGCTCGAGGACGGGACCGCGTTGTTCTCGTGGGAGTTCGCGGTCGGGGAGTACCTGCGGACGAAGGGGATCCAGTTCGGCTCGGACGAGACGCTCAACCAATTCATGTTCCCGCGAGAGGACACGCGCGGGCCGCAGGACGGCACCTGGCTGATCGAGGCGGTCGAGCGCGCGATCGCGCAGCTCGCGTCTCTCCGGTTCGACCAGCCCTAGAACAACCATCCCGTCGGGCCGTCCTGCAGGGCTACGATCGGAGCTGATGTTCACGGTCGAGCAGCGGGATGCTCTCTGCGGGCGCGTCGTGAGGCTCGGAGAGGACGACGATCGCGTCCTCGCCGGCGCGGTGGTGGGCTCGCTCGCCGTGGACGGCGGGGACCGCTTCTCCGATCTCGACCTGACCTTCGGCGTCGCCGACGATGCTCGGGTCGTCGACGTGCTCGACGACTGGGCGCGCACGCTTGCCGACGAGCTTCACGCGGTGCAACTCGTCGAGCTCGAGCGCGGCCCGACCACCTACCGGGTGTTCCTGCTGCCGGACCCGCTGCAGCTGGATCTCTCGATGACCCCGGCGACTCGGTTCCGTCCCGCCGGGCCGCGGTTCCGGCTCGTGTTCGGCGAGACGGCCGCAGGCGTGTCCGATATCGTCACGGGCGACCTCTTCATCGCCACGCCGACGGTCGCGGCGGACGTCTTCGGATGGGGCGTGATCTACGCGCTCCACTCGCGGGCGTGCATCGAGCGGGGGAGGGTCTGGCAGGCGGAGCACTACGTCGGCGCGGTGCGCGACCACGCGCTCTCGCTCGCCTGCCTCCGCGAGGGGAAGACCGCCGCGCAGGCGCGCGGCTACGACGACCTGCCCGCCGAGACCCTCGCTCGGTTCGAGGACGCTCACGTCGGCGCGCTCGAACCCGAGGCGCTCCGGGCCTCTCTCGCAGCCTCCGTCCGCGCCCTCCTCGACGAGGGCACGGCGGCGCGCGTCCAGAACGCTCAGGTGGTCGCGGAGCGACTGGCCGAGCTCCGTTGAACGACGGTCGGTCGCGTCACCCGAGGCGCTTCTCGTAGACGTCCCACCCGCGGACGGTGCGCATGCCGAGCCGTTCGTAGAGCCGGACCGCCCCGGTGGGGTTCGCCGCATCGACGTTGAGCATCACCCGAGGCAGCTCGCGCGCGGCGAACGTCGCGAACGCGCGTCGCAACAGCGCCGACGCGATGCCGCGCCCGCGCCAGGGCTTCAGGACGCCGAGCTCGCCGACCCAGCCACGATCGCCCCACACCACGCCCGAGAGTGCCCCGACCGCATCGTCCCCGTCGGTCGCGAGGAGCCACAGGCTCGGGTCGTAGCTGGTGGTCTCGACCTCGAGGCTGGACCACTCCTCGAACGGGATCGCGCGGTAGCCCCACTCCTCGCGGAACGCCTCGACGAAGATCTCGTGGACCCGGACGAGGTCGCGCTCGGGGTCGATGCCGCCGATCTCGATGCCCGGTGGCGGCTCGCCCGGTTCGCGTGGCGGTCCATCGAGGTCGAGCTGCAGGTGTCGGAACGACCGAACGCGTTCGAACCCGCGGGACCCGACCAACGCGGCTCCCGCCGCGTCGACGTCGGTGACCGCGGTGAACACGGAGCCGGATCCGAGCCGCTCCGCCGCGCGGGCCTCGATCCGGTCGAGCAGCACCGAGCCGAGTCCGCGCCCACGGTGGTCAGGATGCACGAGCCCCCACGACTTGAGCTTGCCGTCGCCCTCGGGCGCGACGTTGGCGTGGCCGACGACCGTCGAGGTCGGGTCCGTCACGACCCACGCGTCCACCGACAGGTCGAGCCCCGGCGAGGACCACTGATCGCGGAGGAAATCGGCGTCGAAGTCGGACTGGCCCGTGTCGGCGAGGTCATCGGCCAGCAGCATCTCGGCGACGCCATCGAGGTCCTCGAAGGACGCCGGCCGGATCACGTAGCCATCGGGCAGCGAGCGCATCCGAGAAGCCTACGGGTTGCGGTCGAGGCTCCGTCGCCCATGATGCCTCCATGGAGACGGAGACGCGGCCGCCGGGTCCAGACCTGTCCAAGCTCGCCGCGCTCCGTGCGTTCCGTAACGATCCGATCGCGCTCCTGGAGCGGCTGGCCACGTACGGCGACGTGGTCCGCGTCGACGTCCCGGGTTCGGCCGCGTTCCTGCTGAACCATCCCGACCTCGTCCGAGACGTGCTCGTTACCGAGCACCGGTCCTTCCACAAGGGACCGACGATCCGGGCCGCGAAGATGCTGCTCGGCGAGTCGTTGCTCACGAGCGAGGACGAGACCCACCTGCGCCGGCGGCGGCTGATCCAGCCGATGTTTCACCACGAGCGGATCGCGACGTACGCGGCGTCGATGGTCCGGTTCGCCGAGCGGGCGGCCGAACGTTGGAGCGACGGCGACGAGCTCGACCTGCAGGCCGAGATGTCGGCGCTCACGCTCGCCGTGGTGGGCGAGACGCTGTTCGGGACCGACGTCGACGCGGAGCGGAGCGCGACCGTCCGGCGGGCGCTCACCGACACGCTCGGGATGTTCGACCGCGTGTACTCGCCGCTCTTCCGCCTGCTCGTGCGCCTCCCCTCGCCCACGATGCGTCGCTACCACCGCGTCGAATCCGACCTGAACCGGGTGATCGCCGAGATGATCGCCGAACGCCGTGTCGCCGGCGCCACCGGGGACGACCTGTTGTCGCTCCTGCTCCGGGCGCGCGAGGACGGCGAGGGCATGACCGACGAGCAGGTGCGGGACGAAGCGCTCACGCTCTTCCTGGCGGGTCACGAGACCACGGCGATCGCGCTCACGTGGTCGTGGTGGCTCCTGGCCCGGAACCCCGGCGCGGAGAGGCGCCTGCACGCCGAGCTCGACGCGGTGCTCCCGGACCGCGAGCCGTCGGTCGGCGATCTGCCGAACCTCCCGTACACCCAGGCGGTGATCTCGGAGTCGATCCGGTTGCGGCCGCCCGCCTGGGCGATGGGCAGGACCGCCACGGCCGACCATCGCGCGAACGGCTACCCGATCGCCGAGGGCTCGACCGTCGTGGTGTCGCCGTGGCTGCTCCACCACGACCCGCGCTGGTGGCCCGAGCCAGAGACGTTCCGCCCCGAACGTTGGCTCGCGGACGACCCGGGTCGGCCGCGCTCCGCGTTCATCCCGTTCGGCGGCGGCCCGCGCGTGTGCATCGGCGAGCCGTTCGCGAGGCTGGAGGGGGCGATGCTGCTCGCGGCGATCGCGCGCCGATGGCGGTTCGCGAGCCGGAACGACCGCGAGCCGGACCTCCAGGCCGTCATCACCCTGCGTCCGCGCGGGGGTATGCCGATGGTGGCGCTCCGCAGATAGGCCGGCGGTCCCAGCCCACCAGAACGGCCAGGTCCCGCTCGGCGAGCAACTCGAGGTACTCGCCCCGCTCGCGGAACGTCTCCTGCAGCTGCTGCGTGACGCGATGAACTCGTCCCGGTTAGTCGAGTCCACAGCGGACGCCACCGCGTAGTAGAGCGCGGAGAACGATGCGAGGCCGGCGGCCGTTCGGACCAGCTGCTTGGTGATCTGGAACTGCTCGCCGAAGAACGGCAGCGTGAACAGCACGTGGCCCTCGGCACCGATCCAGCTCACGCGGATCGCCGGCGTCGAGCTTCTGCGGGACCGAGAAGAGCCTGCGGCCTCGAGATGCGTTCAGCAGCCCGAACGCCACTAGCACCAGGGCCACACCTCCGAACAACGCGAGGACGTTCAGGGCCGGGGGCCAGTCCAGGTTGATGGCGCCGAGGATCTCGAGCACGAACACCACCGCGAGCAGCGGGATCGCGCGGTTGAAGACGTCCTCGGTGGCCGAGTAGTCCTCGGCCAGCAGGGGCAGCCCTGCGCTCCGGAAACGGCGTTCGAGCTCGCGGATCCGGTGGTCGCGTTCGGGCGGCTGGTCCACGACCTGTATCGAACCCCGCCGCCCATCGCCCCGCAAGCGCCTCGCATCCGCGATGACAGCCGGTACGCTGTCCCGAGTGGGGTTCGCCAGCGCGCTCGTGATCTTCGCCCATCCCGACGATGCCGAGTTCATGTGCGGCGGGACCGTCGCGGCCTGGGTGAACGAAGGCACCGACGTCCACTACTGCGTGGTCACCGACGGCTCCGCCGGTTCGAACGAGCCGGGCATGACGCGAGAGGCGATGCGGCCGATCCGCGAGCGCGAGCAGCGGGCGGCGGCGGAGGTGCTCGGCGTTGCGAGCGTGTCCTTCCTCGGCTTCGTCGACGGTGAGCTGCAGGTCGACCTGGACACCCGCAGGGCCGTCACGCGGGTCGTGCGCCGGATCCGCCCGGAGGTGCTCGTCGCGCCCGACCCCTCGCGGCTGTGGTTCGCGAACCGGTACATCAACCATTGGGACCACAAGCAGGCGGGGACGCTCGCGCTATGCGCGGTGATGCCGGACGCGCCGAGCCGCCCGCAGTTCCCCGAACTGCTGGACGAGGGCCTGGAGCCGTTCGAGGTGCCCAACCTATGGCTCGCCTCAGAGGATGCCGATACCTACGTCGACATCTCCAAGACGCTGGAGACCAAGATCGAGTCCCTGCGCGCGCACGAGTCGCAGGGCGTGGGGGACTCGTTGGACTGGGTCCGCGAGCGCGCTCGCCAGCTCGGCGAGGAGGGTGGGTTCGAGTACGCGGAGGGGTTCAAGACGTTCGACCTCCGCGACGACGACCAGGACGTGACGGAGCCCGTGTGATGGAAGAGCCCCTCGACGACGACGAACGCGAGACCTTCGGGCTCGAACCCGAGGAGGCGCAGAACATCCGCGCCGACCTCGAGGACCTCGAGGGGATGCGGCGGACGTTCCAGGCGCAGGGCGTCAAGGGCGTGGTGATCGTCTGCGAGCGCTGCGAGGAGAACCACTACTACGAGTGGGACCTGCTCCTCGAGAACCTCGAGCACATGCTCCAGACCGGCGAGTCCCAGATGCACGAGCCCGCGTTCGAGGTCCGCGAGGAGGAGTACATCCAGTGGGACTACGGGAAGGGTTACGTGGACGCGCTCGCGGACACCGGGCTCGAGCCCGACAACCGCGTCGAGGTCACGCGGTGCCCCTGGTGCGAGACGCCGGCCGATGCTCACTTCCAGTTCTGCCCGAAGTGCGGACGATCGTTCGCCGCGGTGCGCGTCTACAAGGAGCTCGTCGACCGCGGCCTGGACGAGCGCGAGGTCCGCGCGATGCTGGTGCGCGCGGGGTTCGAACCCTTCTGACCCGACCTGCTCAACGCCCTCGGGGACGCTCCAGGACGCACTCGTCGGGCG
>Ga0207578_1000003_pt1 | contig 68198 bp, 59 predicted proteins | sample NitcycUWRG10K412_FD_188278 | JGI IMG/M metagenome (GOLD analysis project Ga0207578, IMG submission 188278) | Soil microbial communities from Arlington Agricultural Research Station in Wisconsin, USA - Nitrogen cycling UWRJ-G10K4-12 (SPAdes) | ecosystem: Environmental > Terrestrial > Soil >... | reverse complement strand
AGTATCGGGCTCTGATCTACGGGGGCGCCCTGGTCGCGATCATGATCCTGCGGCCGCAGGGCCTGATCCCGAACGTCCGGCGCAGCCGGGAGCTGGCGGACGAGGAGGTCACCCAGGACGCCTGGGCGACGAAGGCGGGCGCGGAGTCCGAGGCCGTGGCGGCGGTGCTGCCGGGCGGAGGCCTCGGTGTGGAGCGGGAGGATCTCGAGTGAGCGACCCAGAGCACCTGCTCGAGCTCACGGACGTCGCGAAGCACTTCGGCGGCCTGTACGCGCTGTCGGGGCTCACCTTCCACGTCGACCCGGGCGAGATCGTCTCGGTCATCGGCCCTAACGGCGCCGGCAAGAGCACGATGTTCAACGTCGTCACCGGCCTGTACGAACCCGACGACGGCGACATCCGGTTCCGCGGCGCCAACGTCGTGGGGCTGGCCCCGAACCAGATCACCAAGCTCGGCATCGCACGCACGTTCCAGACGGTGCACCTGTTCCCCAACATGACGATCCTGGAGAACGCGATGGTCGGCCAGCACTGCCGGACCAAGTCCGGCGTCGTCGGCTCCGTGTTCCGCCTGCCGGGCACGCGCCGCGAGGAGGAGCGGATCCGAACGCGGGCGCGCGAGAGCCTGGGGTTCTTCGGCACACGTCTGGCCGGCTACCGGGAAGAGCAGCCCGCCTCCGCGCTCTCGTACGCGAACCGGCGGCGGCTCGAGATGGCGCGGGCGCTCGCGACGGACCCGGCGCTCGTGATGTTGGACGAGCCCACGGCGGGGATGAACCCGCGCGAGACGCTCGAGCTCCGCGACCACATCGTGCGGATGCGCGACGAGCTCGGGCTCACGGTCCTGGTGATCGAGCACGACATGCGGGTGGTCAAGGGCGTCTCCGACCGGGTCGTGGCCCTGGACTACGGACGCAAGATCGCGGAGGGGACCTACGACGAAGTCGCGAACGATCCCCAGGTGATCGAGGCGTACCTCGGGACCAAGGCGGTCGGATGAGCGGCGACGCACCGACGACCGAGACCCCGGGCGTCGATCCCGCCGAGACCGGGGTCGACGTCCAGCCGGTCGACACCGCCGCGCTCCCGACCCACGCCGAACCGACCCGCGCGGTGGAGGGGGAGCGTCGTCCCGTCCTGGAGCTCCGCGACGTGAGCACCCACTACGGTCTGGTCGCCGTGCTCCGCAACGTGAACGTCGAGATCTACCCCGGCGAGATGGTCTGCTTGCTCGGCGGGAACGCCAGCGGGAAGACCACGACCCTCAAGACGATCCTCGGGTACGTCAAGCCGACCGAGGGCGACGTGGTGCTCGACGGCGAGGTGGTGACGGGGATCCCGACGTCCGAGGTCGTCTCGAAAGGGATCTCCATGGTCCCGGAGAACCGCCGGCTCTTCGCGAACATGACCGTCTCGGAGAACCTGGATCTCGGCGCGTACCAGCGCAAGGACAAGCCCAAGATCGCGGAGGATCGGGAGAGGGTGCTCGAGACGTTCCCGCGGATCCGCGAGCGTCTCAAGCAGAAAGCCGGGACGCTGTCCGGCGGCGAGCAACAGATGGTCGCGATGGGACGAGCGCTGATGGCCGATCCGAAGGTCCTGCTCATGGACGAGCCGTCGATGGGGCTCGCGCCGATCCTGGTCGAGCAGGTCTTCGAGATCATCAAGCAGATCCGGGCGCTGGGTCGCACGGTCTTCGTGGTGGAGCAGAACGCGAACATGGCGCTCTCGATCGCCGACCGCGGCTACGTGATCCAGACGGGGCAGGTCGTGCTCGCGGACACGGCGCAGAACCTGCTCGACAACCCCTTGATGCGAGAGGCATACCTCGGGGAGCTCTGAGTTGACCGTTCCCTCGGACGCGATCGGGCCCTCGCGCCCGACCGGGGCGTCCTCGTGAACCGGACCGCCGACGTCGTCGTGGTGGGGGCGGGGGTCGTCGGCGCGAGCGCCGCCTACCACCTCGCCGCCGCCGGCGCTGGGCGCGTCCTCGTCCTCGAGCGCGCGGACCACGTCGCGGCGGGCTCGACCGGCGCGTGCGCCGGAGGCTTCCGGTACCAGTTCTCGAGCGCGATCAACGTGTGCCTGTCTCAGGCGAGCGTCCCGATGATCACCGGGTTCACCGAGGAGCACGGGCTCCCCCTCGACATCGCACAGGATGGCTACCTATTCCTCGTGCGGGACGAGGCCTTGTGGCGCGACTTCCTCTCGGCGAACGAGCTCCACGCGTCCCTCGGGGTCGAGGCCGAGATCCTCACGCCGGAGGAGGCGGCCGCGCTGGCGCCCGGGATCGCGATCGAAGGCCTGGTAGGGGCGACGTACGGGCCGAGGGACGGGATCGCCGACCCATCGGGCCTCACCCAGGGGTACGCCAACCTCGCGCGGCGCGCGGGCGCTCAGATCGAGCTCGGCGTCGCGGTCCTGGGCGTTCGGACCGACGGGGGCCGGGTGCTGGGGGTGGACACGAGTGTCGGTGCGGTCGATGCGGGCGTCGTCGTCAACGCCGCGGGGCCGTGGGCGGGGGTCCTGGCCGCCACGGCGGGTGTGGACCTGCCGCTCGAGCCGATCCCCCGGCACGTCCTGGTCACCGGCCCGTTCCCCGGCGCGCCCGAACGACGCACGCTGGTGATCGACGCAGTGACGAGCTTCTACTTCCACCGCGAGGGCGCCGGCGTGCTGATGGGCATGGGCGGGGCGTCCGAGCGTCCCTCGTTCGAGACCACGACGGACGAGAGCTTCATCGCCGACGAGCTCCTGCCGACCGCGCTCGGGATCTTCCCGCCGCTCGAGGAGGCCTCGGTGGAGCACTCGTGGGTCGGGCTGTACGAGATGACCCCGGACCGCCATCCGATCATCGGCGAGGCGCCGGGCGTCCGGGGTTTCTACCTCGCGAACGGCTTCAGCGGCCACGGCTTCCAGCACGCGCCGGTGGTCGGCAAGCTCCTCGCCGAGCTGATCGTCGGGGGAGCGGCGACGACCGTCGACATCTCGACCCTGGGCCTCGAACGGTTCGAAGGGGGCGACCTCGTCCGCGAAGGCCACGTCGTCTGAGTGCCGGGGGCGGGATTCGAACCCGCACGCGCTTCCGCGCAATGGCTTTTGAGGCCATCATGTCTGCCAGTTCCATCACCCCGGCGGTGCGGCCAGTCTACGGCCCTCGCCGGCCCGACCCGTGGATGCCGCCGCCGCCCGCGTAGCCTCTGGTGTGCGCAGCGCTCTGATCGGTATGGGCGTCGTATACCTGAGGTACCGGTGGTACGTGCGCCGCATCGCGGAAAGGGAGGCGTGATACTCGCTCGATGGTCGATCGCGCTCACGGCCGTGACGCTGCTCGCCGCGTGCGAGACGGCGGCGCCCTACGATCCCCTCACGGGTCCGGCGTCGCCCGCGCCGGTGGTCAAGGTCGCGTACGTGCGTGACCTGAGCGTTCCCGACGCTGACGAGCATGCGCTGCCCGCGCTGCAGGCGATCCGTCTGGCGTTCGAGACGGCGACCCTGCAGGACCCCACCGCCGCGCCGGTCGAGCTCGAGGAGTTCGACCTCACACAGGACTCGGCCGAGCTCGGATCGATCGACGCCGATCCGAGCTACGTGGGCGTGATCGTGGCCCCGGGCGTCAACGGCGACGAGGCCGAGCTCGACACCGACCTGCCGGTCCTCAGCCTGTCCGGTCTCGGGGCCGGCGACGGGCGGCGAGCGTTCGTCAGGATGGTGGCGCCGCTCGCGACGGTCGCCGACACGTTGGCCGGGAGACTCCGCCGTTCGAGCGCCTGCGTTCTGTCCGACGATCCCCCGCCCGATCCGCTGTTCGGGCTGCTGTCCGACGCGCTCCCGGGTGCGACGGCTCGCGCGATCGACCCCTCGGCCGCGGCGGAGGTCGTGGGCGAGACGGGGTGCGACGTGGTGATCTGGGCCGGGGGCCCGAACGCAGGTGCGCAGGCGGCGCGAGCGCTCGGGCCGCTGGAGGTCGCGTTCGTCGGCGGCGACCGGCTGCTCGATCCCGACTTCCTGTCGACGGCCGGGACGGCGGCCGACGGCGCGTTCGCGCTCTGCGCCTGTGCGAACGTCTCGACGTCGACCGACCTCGCGGCCCGGCGGTTCATCCAGAACTACCAGTCCGAGCACGGCGTCGCCCCCGGCGCCTACGCGGTCGAGGGCTGGGACGCGGCGCATCTGATCCTGCGCGCGGCGGGGACCGAGGGGATCACGCGCGCGTTGGTGGCTCGTTCGCTCGGCGGGCTGACGACCGTGGACGGCCTGGAGGGGACGCATCGGTTCCGGGCCGACGGTGAGCCGCTCGAACCGAGGGCCCTGCTCCGGTTGTATCGGGTCGAGGGCGGGCGGTGGGTCCGGGCCGGCTGGGACGAGATCTGATGGGAACCGGTGCACGGCAGGAGGTTGAGCGAGGGACCCGATTCGGGGGAGGATAGGCCCTTCGGATCCCTACGCACGGGTCGAGTCTGAGGAGGGGGAAAGCGGTGAAGCGGACGAGGATCTGGTTGGCAGCGCTGATCGCGGTGTTCGCGCTGATCGTGGCTGCCTGCGCGAGCAACGATAACGAGGGCTCGACGGGAGCGTCGGGCGCGACCGCGACCGGCACGACCGGCGCGACGGGGACGACCGGGATCCCGGCCTTCACGACGATCGAGGACGGCAAGCTCACGGTCGGTTCGTGCCTGGACTACCCGCCGTTCGAGTCGGTCGATAACGGCGTCGAGACCGGCTTCGACGTGGACATCTCCACCGAGATCGCCAGTCGCCTCGGACTCGAGGTCGTGTGGGTCAAGGCCGACTTCGACACGATCTTCACGGCGGTGGCCGGTGACCAGTTCGACATGGTGGCCGCGGCCTCCACGATCACGGACGAGCGCGAACAGGTCGTGGACTTCTCGGTCCCGTACTACAACGCGCTGCAGTCCCTGACGGTGAACACGCAGGAGACGCCCGACATCACCTCGACCGACCAGCTGGGCCAGGGCGACGTGGTCGGGGTCCAGAAGGGGACGACGGGCAAGATCTGGGCGGAGGAGAACCTCGTGCCGCAGGGCGTCGAGCTCAAGACCTTCACGGCGTCGCCGGACTCGTTCCGCGACCTCGAGGCGGGCAACGTGGTCGGGGTCATCAACGACAAGACGGCCTCCGTCGAGATCGTGAAGGACCTTCCGGCGCTTTCGGTCGTGCAGGACATCGAGACCAACGAGCACTACGGGCTCGCGTTCTCGCCGTCGAACCCCGACCTGCGAGAGGCCGTGAACTTCGTGTTCGGTCAGATGGTCGCGGACGGGACCTACGCCACGATCTACGGCAAGTACTTCCCGCCCGACTCCCTGCCGCCGGAGTTCGCACCGAGTTCCTGACGAACCGTTCGATCGCAAGGGCCCGCGCGAACCCGCGCGGGCCCTTGCATCCACGGAGGTGACGCATGGTCGTACGGGAAGCTCCTTCGATCGAGCCCGAGGTCGCCCCGGACGTCCGAGGACCCACGGCTCCGTTGCCGGCGGCGATCTTCGCGTTGGGCATCGCCTCGTTGGTGGTGATCGCCCTCGGCCTGGTCGTCTCGCAGCTGAACTACGCGCTCTCCGATCGGGTCCTGACGCAGAACTGCCTCGACGAGCAGATCTCGCCCTCGGACAACGGGGCGATCGGCGTCTGCAACATCGTCGAGGCCCTCGGCGACCCCCTCACGACGGGGGCCCTCTACCTAGGGATCGGACTCGGGGGCACTGCGCTGGTGCTCGGGGCCTCCACGTACCGTCGGATGGACAGCAAGCGTCGACGCGATGAGGCGATCACGGGGGCGGTGCTGGGCTCGCAAGCCGTGCTCCTGGCCCTGGCGATCGTGTGGTTCCGATCAGCGACCCCTGGTCTCTTCGCGAAGCACTTCCTCAACTTCGCGGATCTCCAGGGGTACGGAGCCGCGTTCGTCCGAGGTGCCCTCAATACCATCATCCTGGCGTTCGCCGGCGAGATGGGCGGCATCGTGATCGGCCTGGTCCTAGGGATCCTGGTGCTCTCGCAGCGTCGGGCGGTCAGAGCTCCGGCGCGGACCTACATCAACTTCTTCCGCGGGACGCCGCTGATCTGGCAGCTGGTCACCGGGTACTTCCTCCTCCTCTTCGGGTTCGGCTTGCATCTGTCGGCGTTCGTGGTGGCGATCATCGTGTTCGCGTTGAACACTGGTGCGTACGCTGCCGAGGTGTTCCGGGCCGGGATCCAGTCGATCGAACGCGGGCAGATCGAGGCCGCCCGTTCGCTGGGCATGAGCTACTTCCAGGCGATGCGCTACGCGATCGTCCCGCAGGCGGTGCGCCGGGTGATCCCCCCGCTGATGAACGAGTTCGTGATCCTGATCAAGGACACGGCACTGGTGATCGTCCTCGGGCTCACGGCGAGCGAATACGACATCTTCACGACGGCCAGGGAGGGACAGTCGGCCACGTTCAACGCCACGTTCTTCACCGTGGCCGCCATCGCCTACCTGATCGTGACGCTCCCGCTGATCCGGCTCGTGAACGCCGCCGAGAAGCGGCTGCGGAGCGGTCTGGTCGGGATCGCCGGGGCCGGGGGGTGACGGAAACGGCCGCGCCCGCACGTTCGCAGACCCAGGGCGTCGGGGAGCCGCTGGTCAAGCTCGAGGATGTCCACAAGTGGTTCGGGAACCTGCACGTCCTCAAAGGGGTGGACCTGACGATGCACCAGCGAGACGTGGTCGTGGTTGTCGGCCCTTCCGGTGGGGGCAAGTCGACGTTGCTTCGCTGCGTCAGCATGCTCGAGGAGCCCACGACGGGCCGGGTGTACTTCGAGGACCGGGACATCACCGACGTCCGGGCGAACCTGAACGAGGTCCGGACGCATATCGGGATCGTGTTCCAGGCCTACAACCTGTTCCCGCACATGACGGCCCTGCGCAACGTCACCCTTGCGCTCGACAAGGTCCTCGGTCTATCGAACGACGAGGCACACGACCGCGCGATGGACCAGCTCGCGAGGGTCGGGATGGGCCACAAGGTCAACGCCTACCCGGGCCAGCTCTCGGGGGGCCAGCAGCAGCGGGTCGCGATCGCTCGGGCGCTGGCGATGCAGCCGACGATGATGCTGTTCGACGAGGTCACCTCGGCGCTGGATCCCGAGTTGGTCGGCGAGGTCCTCGAGGTCATGATCCGGCTGGCGGGCGACGGCATGACGATGATGGTGGTCACGCACGAGATGGGGTTCGCCCGCGAGGTCGGGAGCCGGATGCTGTTCCTGGACGAGGGCCGGATCGCCGAGGAGGGCGAGCCGCGCGAGATGTTCTACCACCCGCAGACCGATCGTCTCCGCCAGTTCCTGGCCAAGGTGTTGTAGACCGGTCACGATGCGGTCGTCCTCGGCACGTCTCCTGGCGCTCGTCGCCGCCGTTGCGACTCTGGTCCTGTTCGCGGCCATGTCGCAGACCGAGGTTCGGCCCTACGTCGTGACGGCGATCGACTATCACTTCCACGACGCCCATCCCACCCTGCCGATCGGCCCGGGCCGCGACCTGATCGTCCGCAACCAGGGCCGGAACTTGCACAACGTCACGATCCCGGCGCTGGGGTTCTCGCGGGACGTCCGGCCGGGCGGGCAGGTCGTGATCCACTCGATCGGGGACCGGCTCGAACCGGGTCGCTACGAGCTGTTCTGCCGGATCCACCTGGCGGCGTTCGGGATGAAGGGCGTGATCGTCATCTCGCCGGAGTGAGTCGCAGGAGGTTCGAAGCGGATCCGCGTCGACGGGTTGGGGCCCGGACACGGATCGACGGGCCGAGGAACCTTTGGATCCGCTCACGCCTTCCCCATACGCGAGCGTTGTCTACTCGGTTCCTCGACCCGTCAAAAGGTGGCCCCAAGCGACCCGGACTCCCGGGAACCGTCGCCTCCTCCGCCTCGGTGGAACGCTCTCGGAGACTCGCGCCCCCTCGTCCGGTCCACTCCGACGGAGGCGCTTTTCCGCCTCCCGGTCCCAGCGGCCGCTCGGGACCGGAGCGAAATGTAGCGACGTGCCTGCTGCCTGTCAACGCGATGGGAACGGTTGGGCTGCAGGGCATTCCGAGCGACGTTGCAGGTAGCGGCGCGCGCGTTCGCGATGAAGAAAGAGTGACATAACGACCTCGCGGTTCCGACGTTCGTTCCGGAGACATCGTTGAACCTTCGCCGTCGCGCCATGACCAGCGGGTATCCGATCCGGCCCGGCGTCGCCGAACGAGATCAGGTCGCGCGATGCGTGTCGTCCCACCGCGCTAGGATGCCGCGCGTGACCCCTCGCGCCGCCGATCCGCCGAGGCGGCTGTTCCTCCTCGACGGCCACAGCCTCTCCTACCGCGCGTTCTTCGCGCTCCCGCCGTCGCTGGCGACGACCTCGGGCCAGGTGACGAACGCCGTCTACGGCTTCACCTCGATGCTGATCAAGCTGCTCGCGGAGGAGCGCCCGGACCTGATCGCGGTCGCGTTCGACGTCGGCAGGCCCACGGTGCGGCTGGACAAGTACGCCGAGTACAAGGCCGGGCGGCCCGAGACCCCCGACGAGTTCCGCCAGCAGCTGGGGCTGATCGTCGAGGTGCTCGAGACCCTGCGGATCCCCGTGATCGGTATCGAGGGCCACGAGGCGGACGACGCGATCGCGACGCTGGCGCTGCGGGCGCTCGCGCGGGGCATCGAGGTCGTGATCGTGACCGCGGATCGAGACTTCTTCCAGCTGGTGCGGCCGGGACTCACCGTGATGTTCAACGTCAAGGGCATCTCCGACATCCGGCGCTACGACGTCGAGGCCGTGACGGAGCGGTTCGGGCTCCCGCCGGAGAAGTACCTCGACTACGTCGCACTCAAGGGGGACGCCTCGGACAACATCCCGGGGGTGCCCGGCGTAGGCGAGAAGACGGCGACCAAGCTCGTGCAGGACTTCGGCTCGGTCGAGGAGCTGATGACCCGCACCGACGAGCTGAAGGGCAAGCTCAAGGAGTCGATCTCGTCGGCCGGCCAACAGCTCGCGCTCAACAAGGAGCTGGCCGAACTGAACACCGACGTTGACGTGGATCTCGAGCCTGACGACGCGGTGATGGGGGAGTGGGACCTTGAGGCCATCCGGCGACTGTTCACCTCGCTCGAGTTCCGGACGCTGTTCGAACGCCTCGAGGAGGCGGGCAGGAGCGCCAAGCCCGCCGTCGAGGTGGCCGAGCTCGACCTGCGGCGGGTCGACGTGGCCGAGGCGGTCGAGCTCGTCGTGGCCGACGGACCGAAGGCGCTCCGCCTCGACCTGGAGGGGCGCGAGGTGCGCGGGATCGCGGTCTCGATGGGCGGGGGGCAGGCGGCGTACGCGGAGGCGGGCGATCTGGGGGCGTTCGCGGAGGCGCTGGCGGACGACGCGGTGGCCACGTGGCTCCACGACGCGAAGGACTTCGAGACGGCCGTGGTGGCGGAGGGCCGATCGCTCGCGGGCGTCCGGACCGACACGATGCTGTCGGCCTACCTGCTCGACCCGGCCGGCTCGAGCTTCGAGCTCCAGCCGCTGAGCGAGCAGTACCTGGGGACCGACGTCCTCGGCTCGGTCGCGGACGAGGTCGAGGGACAGTTGTTCGGCGACGCGTGGCGTCGGACGGCGGCGGAGGCCGCCGCGGTGGCGTTGCTCGCGCCGGTGCTCGACGAACGCATCGACAAGGCCGGGCTCCGCCGCCTGCTGGACGAGGTCGAGCTCCCGCTGTCCTCGGTCCTCGCGCGGATGCAGGCGAACGGCGTCGCCCTGGACGTCGCGTACCTCGACGAGATGGCCGAGGGCGTCCGGGACACGATGGCGACGTTGCAGGCGCAGATCTACGAGCTCGCCGGGGAGGAGTTCAACCTGAACTCGCCTCCGCAGCTGCGGGCGATCCTGTACGACAAGCTGAAGCTGTCGCCGGGGAAGAAGACCCCGAAGGGTCAGCTCTCCACCGACGCGAGCGTCCTGGAGAAGCTCCGTGACGTCCATCCCATCGTCGACGCGATCCTGTCCTGGCGCGAGCTCGACAAGCTGAACTCGACGTACCTGGACGCGCTGCCCAAACAGGTTGATCCCCGCGACGGGCGGGTGCACACCACGTTCAACCAGACCGGCGCGGCGACCGGCCGCCTGTCCTCGACCAACCCGAACCTGCAGAACATCCCGGTCCGTGGCGAGCTCGGCCGCCAGATCCGTCGGGCGTTCATCCCGGGTTCGAGGGGCGACGTCCTGCTCGTCGCCGACTACTCGCAGATCGAGCTCCGGATCCTGGCGCACCTGTCCGGCGACGAGGGGCTCAAGGCCGCGTTCGAGTCCGGCGCCGACATCCACACGGCGACGTCCGCCCGCGTGTTCGGCCTGCCCGAGGACCAGGTCGACCCAGCGACGCGGAGCCGGGCCAAGGCGATCAACTACGGCCTCGCGTATGGGATGAACGCCTGGGGGCTCGCCTCGCGGCTGGAGATCACGGCGGATGAGGCGCAGGAGTTCATCGACGCATACTTCGCGAGCTTCCCCCAGATCCGCGACTTCCTCGACCGTCAGGTGGCGCGGGCGGCGGCCGAGGGGTTCACCGAGACGCTGCTCGGGCGCCGCCGATACATCCCGGAGCTCCAGGCCGCGAACCCTCGCGTGCGCGACATGGGCCGGCGCATGGCGCTCAACGCCCCGATCCAGGGGAGCGCGGCCGACGTGTTCAAGCTCGGGATGATCCGGGTGGACGGGGCGCTGCGCGACTCCGATCTGGAGATCCGGATGCTCCTCACGGTGCACGACGAGCTGGTCTTCGAGGTCTCGCAGGAGCGGGTGGAGGAGGCGGCCGGCCTCGTCAAGCGCGAGATGGAGGCCGCGTACGAGCTCGACGTGCCGCTGCGGGCCGACATCGGCTGGGGCCCGAATTGGGCCGAGGCCGTGCCCGCCGGGCACTGAACCGGACACGGCATTGACGCTGTTTCCGCTGCTCACCTACCATCCCTGAGCCGCGAGGCGCACCAGCACCCCGGCGAATCCCAAGGGTCGGTCGGTGCGCGCTTCGTGCGCGGGAGGAGTTGGTTCAGATCGAGACGGCGAGCGAGATGCGGGACTTCACCCCCGAAGAGCTGCGTGATGCCATCGAGGCATCGCTGCGGGACTTCAAGGAGGGGGACATCCTCGAGGGGACGGTCGTGAAGATCGACCGCGACGAGGTCCTGCTGGACATCGGCTACAAGTCCGAAGGCGTCATCCCCACCAAGGAACTGTCGATCCGCCACGACGTCGACCCCAGCCAGGTCGTGAAGGTCGGCGACGAGGTCGAGGCCCTCGTGCTCCAGAAGGAAGACAAGGAGGGCCGCCTGATCCTGTCGAAGAAGCGCGCGCAGTACGAGCGCGCCTGGGGTCGGATCGAGGAGGTCATGCAGTCGGGCGGCACCATCAAGGGCCCGGTCATCGAGGTCGTCAAGGGTGGCCTGATCCTGGATATCGGGCTCCGCGGGTTCCTGCCGGCGTCGCTGGTGGATCTCCGACGGGTCAGGGACCTGCATCCGTTCGTCGGGACCGAGCTCGAGGCCAAGATCATCGAGCTCGACCGCAACCGCAACAACGTGGTGCTCTCGCGTCGCGCCTTCCTGGAGGAGTCGCAGAGTGAGGGGCGCAAGAAGTTCCTCGAGTCGCTGCAGAAGGGCGAGCGTCGCAAGGGCACGGTCTCCTCGATCGTGAACTTCGGGGCGTTCGTCGACCTCGGTGGCGTCGACGGGCTCGTGCACGTGTCCGAGCTCTCGTGGAAGCACGTCGACCACCCGAGCGAGGTCGTCCAGGTCGGGCAGGAGGTCGAGGTCGAGGTGCTCGACGTCGACCTCGATCGCGAGCGCGTCTCGCTCTCGCTCAAGGCGACCCAGGAGGACCCCTGGAAGGAGTTCGAGCGCAAGTACTCGGCCGGCGAGATCATCGACGGCCAGGTCACCAAGCTCGTGCCTTTCGGGGCGTTCGTCCGTGTGGCCGCGGGGATCGAGGGTCTGGTCCACATCTCCGAGATCTCCGAGCAGCACATCGAGACCCCCGAGAGCGTGCTGTCGGTCGGCGACGAGGTGCGCGTCAAGGTGATCGAGGTCGACGTGCCACGCCGGCGCATCAGCCTGTCGATGCGTCAGGTCGGCGGCGCGATGCCACGCCCAGCGACCGAGATCGAGGAGGAGGCCGCCGAGGCGGCGGCTCCTGACGCGGTGGCGGCGGCGCCCGACTCGGCTTCGCCCTCATCGGCGCCGCCTGCTTCGACCGACTCCGAGATCGCTCCGGCCGAGATCGCAACCGACGGGGGCGCCGAGTCGGGCGCCGCCGAGCCCACCCCCGCCGTAGCCGAGGTTGCGGCCGCCATGGAAGCGGCCGAGGCGGAGGCGCCGATCGGCGACCCGTCGACGGCCGAAGCCGCGCCGAGCACGGACGCCGCGGTCGACGAAGAGCCGGCGGCGACTGCCGCCGAGGCCGCCACGGGGGATGCGACCCCGGCGGAGGGCACGGCGGGAGAGGGCGATGATGCCGCGAGCGACGAAGACATCTCGCTCGAGGCGATCCTGGAGGACCTGAAGCGGCGCGAAGGGCGCTCGGGCTAGGTCGTGCTGCTCGTCGGACTGACGGGCGGGATCGGTTCGGGCAAGTCGACCGTCGCCCGCATGCTGGAGGAGCGGGGAGCCGTCGTGTTCGATGCCGACCTGCTCGCCCGGGAGGCAGTGGAACCGGGCACCCCGGGTCACGCGGCGGTGATCGAGCGGTTCGGTGCCGACGTCCTCGCACCCGGGGGCGAGCTCGACCGCGAGGCGCTCGCGAGCATCGTGTTCGCCGATCCCGCGGCCCGGCGCGACCTCGAGCAGATCGTGCACCCGGAGGTGCGACGCCTGTTCGCCGAAGGGTCGGAGGCGTATCACGACACCGACCGGATCGTGGTGTTCAGCGCGCCGCTGCTGGTCGAGTCTGGGATGCACACAGCGTTCGAGATCCTGGTGGTCGTCTCGGCCACCGTCGCGACGCAGATCCAGCGGCTGATGCGGCAGCGCGGCATGTCCGAGCCGTCGATCCGCGCGCGCATCGACGCGCAGGCGCCGCTCGAGGACAAGGCCGCGGTCGCGGACTTCCTCGTCGACAACGAAGGCACGCTCGCCGAGCTCCAGAGCCAGGTCGAGCGCCTCTGGCACGATCTCTCGGCTCGCGCGGTCGCCTGAGCGCCGAGACGGGACCGCGCCCGCTCCATCGCTATCCTGATGCGGTGACCTCCTCCGGGTACGCGGCCGTGTTCTTCGACGCCGGCGAGACGCTCGTGCATCCGCACCCCACGTTCCCCGACCTGTTCGCCGAGATCTTGCGTCGCGAGGGCCACGACGTCTCCGCCGAGACGGTCCGCGAACGCGGCCACGTCGTGTTCGATCGGTTCCGCGAAGCGGCCGAGGCCAACGAGCTGTGGACCACCTCGCCCGAACGCTCTCGCCGGTTCTGGCACGACGTGTACGGCATCTTCCTGCGCGAGCTCGGGATCCCCGACGCCAACGGGTTGATCGACGTCGTCTACGGTGAGTTCACCGACCTCGCGAACTACCGGCTGTTCGACGACGTCCCCCCCGTTCTTGACCGGTTGCGCGACGCCGGGCTGGTGCTCGGCGTGGTGTCGAACTTCGAGGAGTGGCTCGAACGCCTCCTGGAAGAGCTCGGCGTTCGCGGCTACTTCCAGGTGAGCGTGGTCTCGGGGGTCGAGGGGTTCGAGAAGCCCGACCCCAGGATCTTCCGGCTCGCGATGACCCGGGCCGGGGTGACACCCGAGCGTTCGGTCTACGTCGGCGACAACCCGGAGTTCGACGTCGACCCGGCGCTCGCGGTCGGCATGTTCCCCGTGCTGATCGACCGGCGCGAACGGTTCTCCGACGCGCCCGGCGCGCGCATCACCGCGATGGGCCAGCTCCCGGGGCTGCTCGGGGTCGCGTGATGGCCGAGGAGCGTCTCTACGAGGTCGGCGAGGCCAACGCGATGCTGCCCGAGCTCCGCGAGCGCCTCGCGCGGATCCGCGACGCCCGGCAGGTGATCCTTCGCGAGGCCGAGGTCGTGAAGGAGCAGGTCGTGGCCGACGGCGGCGGAACCCACGGCGGACGCGCGTACTGGGAGGCGGGCACGACCCTGCGGACGGAGCTCGAGCGACTGGCCGCGGACAACATCCTGCTGCGCGACCCCGAGACCGGGCTCGTGGACTTCCCCGCCGAACGCGAGGGCGAGCGCATCTACCTGTGCTGGCGGGTCGGCGAGGACGCCGTTGCGAAGTGGCATCCGCTCGACACCGGCTTCTCGAGCCGGCGCCCGCTGTGAGCTCTCGCGCCCGCGTGGCGGTCATGGGCGCGACCGCCGAGGACCCGCCCCCCGGCATCGGCGCGATCGCGGACACGGTCGAGCTCGCGTTCGCCGACGACGTGCCGACGCTCGCGAGCGCGCTCGAAGGCACGGACATCCTGTTCGCCTGGCAGCCGAGGAGCGCCCTGCTCGCCGGGGCCTGGGGGACTGCCACCGAGCTGCGGTGGATCCAGTCGGCGTCGGCCGGCGTCGACAAGCTGCTGTTCCCCGAGCTGGCGGCGAGCCACGTCGTGCTCACGAACGCGCGCGGCGTGTACGACGACGCGATCGCCGAGTACGTCCTCGGACTGATGCTCGCCTTCGCGAAGGGTTTGGGCGGCGTGTTCGAGCGGCAGACCCGCCGCGAGTGGCAGCACCGGGAGACCGAGCGGCTCGAGCGCAAGCGGGTGCTCGTGGTGGGGGTCGGCCCGATCGGCCGCGCGATCGCGCGTAACTGCGCGGCGCTGCGGATGTCCGTCCGTGGCGTCGCTCGCACGGCCCGTCCGGGCGACGACGTGTTCGTCGAGATCGTCGGCGCCGAGAGCCTCGCCGACGCCGTCTGGTCGGCGGATTACGTGATCGACGCCCTGCCCGCGACGGACGAGACCCATCACTTGTTCGACCATGCCGTCTTCGAGGCGATGCAGCCGGGGGCACGGTTCGTGAACGTGGGCCGTGGGAGCACCGTGGACCAGCAGGCTCTGCTCCGGGCGCTCGAGACGGGCGCGATCGCCGGAGCGGCGCTCGACGTCTTCGAGGACGAGCCGCTCTCCGAGGACGACCCGCTGTGGGCGATGCCGACCGCGATCGTCTCCCCCCATATGGCCGGGGACGCCGCCGGCTGGCGCGAGGGTGTGGTCGAGCTCTTCGTCCGGAACCTCGAGCGCTACCTCACCGGCCGCCCCCTGCTGAACGTCGTCGACAAGACGCGCGGCTACGTTCCGTCATGAGCGGGTAGCCTGGCCGACGTGGGCGATCCAGCGATCGTCGTCGCGGCCCTCCGCAAGTCGTACGGCGACGTCGAGGCCGTCGCTGGGATCGACCTGACCGTCGACGCCGGTGAGGTGTTCGCCCTCCTCGGGCCGAACGGCGCCGGCAAGACGACCACCGTCGAGATACTCGAGGGCTATCGGGACCGCACGTCGGGGAACGTGTCGGTCCTGGGGCAGGACCCGGCGAAGGGTGCGGCCGAGTTGCGGCGCCGGATCGGCATCGTCCTGCAGTCCACGGGGATCGATCCGTTCCTCACGGTGCGCGAGACGATCGAGATGTACGCCGGCTACTACCCGAGACGTCGACCGACCGACGAGGTCATCGAGGTCGTCGGGCTGGTCGAGAAACGCGACGTCCGCGTGAACAAGCTCTCCGGCGGGCAGCAACGACGCCTGGACGTCGCGATCGCCATGGCCGGCGACCCCGAGCTCCTGTTCCTGGACGAGCCCACAACGGGCTTCGACCCCGGGGCCCGCCGCAACGCCTGGGAGATCGTCAGGAACCTCTCGTCGATGGGCAAGACGGTGTTCCTCACGACCCACTACATGGACGAGGCGCAGAACCTCGCCAACCGCGTCGCGGTCATCGCGCACGGCACGATCGTCGCCGAGGGTCCGCCGGGGAGCCTGGCCGGGCGCGAACGGATGAAGACGAGGATCCGCTTCCGCCTGCCGCCCGGGGCTCCCGAACCCGATCGTGCTTCCCACCGATCGCCGGACGGGTCGTACGAGATCCTCGCCGATCAGGAGGAGACGACCAAGCGCGTCCACGACCTGACCGCGTGGGCCCTCGAGTCGGGCTTCGTCCTGGATGCCCTCGAGGTCACGCCCCCGACCCTGGAGGATGTCTACCTCGAGCTCACGGCCTCCGAGGATGTGACGGCGTGAGCGAGCTCGCGCTGACGGCCCGGCAGATCCGGTACACGAACAAGGCGTTCTGGCGGAACCCCGCGGCGGCCTTCTTCACGTTCGTGTTCCCCCTGATGTTCCTGGTGATCTTCGCCACGCTGCTCGGGAGCGGGACGGTCACCCTGAAGAACGGAAGCGAGTTCAATCAGTCGACCTATTACGTCGCGAGCATGGCGGTGTTCTCGATCATCACCGCCTGTTACACGAACCTGGCGATCGGCGTGACCTTCCAACGCGATGCCGGGATCCTCAAGCGAACGCGAGGCACGCCGCTCCCGGGGAGCGCGTACTTGGGGGCGCGGGTGATCCACGTCATGATCATGTCGATCCTGCTCGTCGTGATCTGTGCGGCCTTCGGATGGATCTTCTACAACGCCGACCTCCCGACCGGCATCAACCTGGTCCGATCCATCGTCGTCGTCCTCGTGGGGTCTGCGAGCTTCGCGGCCCTCGGGCTCGCGCTGACGCCGGCGATCCCGAACGCGGATGCGGCGCCACCGATCGTGAACGCGACGATCCTTCCCCTCTTGTTCATCTCGGGCATCTTCTTCCCGGTCGGGCCAGACGCACCGCAGTGGATCGAGACCCTGAGCGACATCTTCCCGGTCCGGCATCTGGTGGACGCCTTCCTGGGCTCGTTCTACGGGCCGCCTCAGTTCGGTTTCTCGTGGACGGATGTGGGGATCGTCGCGGCCTGGGGGCTCGCCGGCCTGTTCCTCGCGACGCGCTACTTCTCGTGGGAGCCGCGCACGTAAAGCCGCAAGTTGCCGCAACGCCGTAGAACGGGCGTGTGCTAGGCTCGCGCACTTCACGTCGGCAGGGGGTCCGCAGATGCGCAAGGTGTTCGCCTTCCTGGTTGTCGGTTCCTTGCTGTTCGCCGCCTGCGCGGAGGACAACCCCACGATCGGCGCCACCGGGGGAACGGCGACCGGCGGCACCGGCGCGACGACCCCCGCCACGGCGGCCGACTGTGCGGCCGCGAACGCCGACGCCTTCAAGAGCCCAGGGATGCTGACGGTCGGGACGGACAACCCCGCATTCCCGCCGTGGTTCTCAGGCGGGGAAACGGACGCCCACAGCGAATGGAAGTTCGATGACCCCTACACGCGGAAGGGCTACGAGGCGGCCACCGCGTACGCGGTAGCCGAGGCGATGGGCTTCACGAAGGATCAGGTTGCATGGGTCGTCGCCCCCTTCGCCCAGACGTACAAGCCCGGTGACAAGGACTACGATTTCGCGATCGAGCAGATCTCCTACTCCGCCAAGCGCGACGAGGCGGTCGACTTCAGCGACAGTTACTACGACGTCCAGCAGGCGCTCGTGGCAGCGAAGGGATCGCCGATCGCCAGCGCCACGAGCATCAGCGACCTGGCCGGCACCACGATCGCCGCGCCGATCGGGACGACGAGCTACGACTACATCGTGGCCAACATCCCCGACGCAACCGCCGGGTCGTACACGACGCTCTCCGACACCGTCGCCGCACTGAACGCGGGCCAGGTCGACGCGATCGTGGTCGACGCGCCCACCGCCTTCTACCTGGCCGATCCCTTCGTTCAGGAGGTGAAGGACGGCGTCGTCGTGGGCCTGTTCCCACCCGCCGGCGAGCAGGAGTACTTCGGGCTCACGTTCGTGACGGGCAGCCCTCTGGTGCAGTGCGCGGACCTGGCGCTCGCGGAGATCAAGGCGGATGGGACCCTCGACGCGATCCACCAGGAGTGGCTCGTCGAGAAGACCAACGTCGGCCAGGTCCCCGAGTTCACGACGTAGCAGCGGGCCCCACATGGGGATGGGAGGCGGCGGGTCCCCGGAGCTGCAGCAGTACCAGCCCGGTGACCCGAGGTTGCCCGAGGGACAGCGGACGTCTCGGATCCTCGGGCCGCTCCGTGCCGAGGGCGCACGGGGCGTTGCGATCGCCCTCATCAGCACCGTCGTCGTCCTCGCTCTGATCGTGTGGGCGATCACGTCTTCGCCGAACTGGCCGGAGGTCAAGCAGGCGTTCTTCGACCCGGAGGAGTTCAAGCGAACCTTCCCGGACATCGCCCGAGCGTTCCTCCGCAACATCAAGTACTTCATGATCGCTGAGGTGTTCATCCTCGCGTGGGCGCTCGTGCTCGCGGTTCTGCGGAGCCTGCAGGGGCCGGTGTTCTTCCCACTCCGAGCGCTTTCGATCGTCTACACCGACCTGTTCCGGGGCATCCCGACTGTCCTCGTCGTGTACCTGCTGGGGTTCGGGATCCCGAGCCTCGGTCTGCCGGGCGTGCCCTCGGGCGCGGCGTTCTGGGGCGTGGTGGGTCTGATCCTCTCGTACTCGGCGTACGTCGCCGAGGTTTACCGAGCCGGCATCGAGTCCGTCCATCCGAGCCAGGTGGCCGCGGCTCGGTCGCTCGGCCTCTCGCGAACCAAGGCCCTGCGCTTCGTGATCATCCCTCAGGCGGTTCGCCGCGTTATCCCGCCCCTGCTGAACGACTTCATCGGGCTGCAGAAGGACACCGCGCTCGTGGCCTTCGTGGTCGCGATCCCCGAGGCCTTCAAACAGGGCCAGATCTACCAGGCCGCCGACTTCAACTTCACGCCGCTCCTGGCCGTGGCCCTGATGTTCCTGCTCATCACCGTCCCCCTCACCCGGTTCACGGACGTGTTGCTGGAGCGTCAGCGCCGGCGACGGCAGGCGGGGACCGCCGCGTGAACGCCGATGGCTCCGCCCTGCGCGTGGTCGACCTGCACAAGTCGTTCGGCGGGCTCGAGGTACTGCGGGGGATCAACCTGGAGGTCGATGAGCACCAGGTCGTCGGGCTGATCGGCGCGTCGGGTTCGGGGAAGTCGACCTTGCTCCGCTGTGTGAATCTCCTGGAACCGATCGATCACGGCCAGATCGTGATCGAGGGCGAAGACGTGACGGGCCGTGGGGTGGATGTGAACCGGATCCGCCAGCACGTGGGGATCGTGTTCCAGGCCTTCAACCTGTTCCCGCACATGACGGTCCTTCGCAACGTCACGCTCGGACCTACCGAAGCACTCGGGATCTCCCGAGGCGACGCTCGGGAGCTCTCGTTGGACCTGCTCGAACGGTTCGGCCTCGCGGACAAGCGCGACGACTACCCGGACCGACTCTCGGGCGGGCAGCAGCAGCGGGTGGCGATCGTGCGGGCGCTCGCGATGAAGCCCAACGTGATGCTGCTCGACGAGGTCACGAGCGCGCTCGACCCCGAGCTCGTCGCCGAGGTCCTGAACGTGATCCGCGAGCTCGCCGCCGGCGGGATGACGATGGTGATCGCGACCCACGAGATGGGGTTCGCGCGCGACATCGCGAGCCGGATCGGGTTCCTGGACGCGGGCGTGATCCTCGAGGAGGGCACGCCAGAGGAGATCTTCTCGTCACCGCGCGAGGAGCGGACCCAGCGGTTCCTCCAGAGCATCATCGACGCCGGTCGGATGTAGGCACGTCGGCAGGTGCGCCTACACTGGTTCCGTGCCTCCGTTCAAGATCCACGCCGACCACGTCCCGACGGGTGACCAGCCCACGGCCATCGACCACCTGGTCGAGGGCATCCGGGCGGGTGAGCCTCACATCACCCTGCTCGGGGCGACCGGGACGGGCAAGACCTTCACGATCGCCAACGTTGTCGAACGCGTCCAGCGGCCGACCATCGTCATGGCGCCCAACAAGTCCTTGGCGGCGCAACTCGCGAACGAGTTCCGCGAGGCATTCCCCGAGAACGCGGTGGAGTACTTCGTCTCGTACTACGACTACTACCAGCCCGAGGCGTACGTGCCGTCCACCGACACCTACATCGAGAAGGACTCGTCGATCAATGACGAGATCGAGCGTCTGCGGCACTCGGCGACCGCCGCCCTGCTGACCCGCAGGGACGTCCTGATCGTCGCGAGCGTCTCCTGCATCTACGGCCTGGGCTCGCCCGAGGAGTACGAGGGCCAGATCCTGCGGGTCCACAAGGGCGTGGCGACCGACATGGAATGGTCCAAACAGCGCCTGGTCGACATCCAGTACCTGAGGAACCAGGCGAACCTGGCCCGCGGGAAGTTCCGTGTCCAGGGCGACGTCCTCGAGATCCACCCCTCGTACGAGGAGACCGCGGTCCGGATCGAGTGGTGGGGCGACACGATCGAGCGGATCACGCGGTTCGATCCGATCACCGGCGAGGTGCTCGGAGACCTCACCGAGATCACGGTGTTCCCCGCGTCGCACTACGTCGCCTCGGACGAGCGGATGAAGCGGGCCGTCGTCTCGATCGAGGAGGAGCTCCACGACCGGCTTGCGCTACTCGAGAGCCAGAGCAAGCTCCTGGAGGCCGAGCGCCTGCGGATGCGTACGACCTACGACCTCGAGATGCTCCGCGAGGTAGGGTTCTGCTCGGGGATCGAGAACTACTCGCGCCACATCGACGGCCGCGCACCCGGTGAGGCGCCGTACACGCTGCTCGACTACTTCCCGGACGACTGGCTCTGCGTGATCGACGAGTCGCACGTCACGGTCCCGCAGATCCACGGGATGTACGAGGGCGACAAGACGCGGAAGGAGACCCTGGTCGAGTTCGGGTTCCGCTTGCCGAGCGCGCTGGACAACCGGCCGCTGCGGTTCGAGGAGTTCGTGAAGAAGGTGAACCAGACCGTCTACATGTCGGCCACGCCCGGCCCCTACGAGCTCCGGACGTCCACCCGTATCGCCGAGCAGATCGTGCGCCCAACCGGTCTCGTCGACCCCGAGGTCCAGGTCCGGCCCACGCGCGGCCAGGTGGACGACCTGATCGAGGAGATCCGCAAGCGCGCCGAGGCCGGACAGCGGGTGCTCGTCACCACGCTCACGAAGAAGATGGCCGAGGACCTGACGGACTACCTGCTCGAGATGGGGATCCGGGTGCGTTACCTGCACTCGGAGGTCGACACGATCCAGCGGATCGAGATCATCCGGGACCTGCGGCTGGGCGAGTTCGACGTGCTGGTCGGGATCAACCTGCTCCGCGAGGGGCTCGACCTGCCCGAGGTGTCGCTGGTCGCGATCCTGGATGCCGACAAAGAGGGGTTCCTGCGTTCGGACACTTCGCTGATCCAGACGATCGGCCGGGCGGCGCGCAACGTGGATGGGACGGTGATCATGTACGCCGACCAGGTCACCGACTCGATGAAGCAGGCGATCGGCGAGACGCAGCGGCGCCGCAAGATCCAGATCGAGTTCAACCGGGAGCACGGCATCGATCCCCAGTCGATCCGCAAGAAGGTCTCGGACATCCTGCTCACGATGGCGGTCGACACGAGGGCGCCCACGCCGCAGAAACGCCGCCGCAAGCGGGAGCACCCCGAGATGCCAACCGAGGAGCTCGAGCGCCTGATCCAGCAGCTCGAGGAGGAGATGCACGAGGCGGCCAAGGACCTGCGGTTCGAGTACGCGGCCCGCCTCCGCGACGAGGTCGTCGACCTCCGCAAGGAGCTCAAGGCCCTCCGCGGCGCCGGCGTGAGCTGAGGCGCCCCGATGTCGCTGAAGGTCAAGGTGCCGGTCGCGTGGTTCGGGCAGGGTGCGCTCGTCCACCACGCGGCCGTCGTCTGCGAGGGAGGGCGCGTCGCCTACGCGGGTCCCAGCGTGGCCGCGCCTTCCGCCGACGAGCTCCTCGAGGTCGACGGGTTCCTGATGCCGGGCGTCGTGGACCGGCACGTCCACATCCGGCTCGCGGATCCCGGCGCGGTGCTGCTCGGCGGCGTGACCGCCGTCCGCGATCTCGCGTGGGTGCCGGACGAGATCTTCGAGCTCTCCAGCGCCTCCGAGCTCCCGACGTTCACGGGACCCGTGATCCGGGCCGCGGGCCCGATGCTCACGGCTCCCGGCGGGTATCCGACCGCGTCGTCCTGGGCCCCGCGCGGCACCGGGCGCGAGCTCGCCGGCCCCGAGGACGCCGCGGCGGTCGTCGGGGAGCTCGCCGACCAGGGCGCCGCCACGATCAAGGTCTCGCTGAACTCGGAGGCCGGCCCGACGCCCTCGGACGCCGAGCTCGCTGCGATCGTCATGGCGGCGCACGAGCGCGGGCTGCCGGTGACGGCGCACGTCCAGGGGCACGGCCAGCCCGAACGCGCCGTGGGGGCCGGGATCGACGAGTTCGCGCACACGCCGTGGACCGAGCGGCTGTCGGACCTCCTCCTGGTGTCGGCTGCGAGGTCGATGCGGATCGTCTCGACGCTGGACATCTTCTCGTTCGGCGACGTGACGCCCGACCTGCGGACGGCCTGCGACAACCTGGTGCGCTTCCGGGAGGCGGGCGGGACCGTCGTCTACGGGACCGATCTCGGCAACGGCGCGATCCCTGCCGGGATCCACGTCCGCGAGGCGCTGCTGCTCCACGAGGCGGTTCGGATGTCGCCCGAGGAGGTGCTCGTCGCGATGACGGCGGGGCCGCTCGCGGTCGGCGGGCCCGCCGACCTGCTCGTCCTCGGTTCGGATCCCCTGCTGCGGCTCGAGGCCCTCGGTGACCTTCGCGTCGTCGTTCGCTCCGGCCGGGTCGTGTCGGGCTGACGCGGGTCAGCGCGTCGCCGGGGTGATCGGGTCGCGACCGGTGAGCAGCTCGTACAGCCGAGCGAGCGCCGGCGCATCGAGGGCCTCGGGGAGCAGCGGCGCGATCTCGCCCTCGCCGAGACCCCAGGTCACGATCTCGGCCGCCTGCTCGGTGCCCCGCTGCTTCCAGTCGAAGCTCCGGTCGTTCCAGGTGGCGATCCCGCGGACCCGCATGAAACGGTCCAGGACCCCGCCGTCGACGTTGGTCTCGATCCATCCGTGCGCCATCTCGTGGAGCGCGAACTTGCGCTGGTACGGCTCGCTCGACGCCGTCGTGCACAGGTCGATGCGTCCCGCGAGGTAGTAGCCGATCCCGTCCCTGCAGCCCCGGTTCGACGGGTGCACGTACACCTCGAGGTCGGGCATCCCTTCGAGGCCGGCCTCGCGGTAGCGGCGGATCGACCAGTCGATCGCGCGCTCCTCGGCGGCGTTGGCCCCGTGGATCACCAGGGGCTCCCGCGCCGGGGAGGGCCGCTGGCTCCCGAGGATCCCGGACGCGAGGACCAGGCACAGGACGACGGTGATCCTGTGGCTGCGGGTGCGGGTGGCGGTGTCCATGACCGCACCCTCGGCCTGGGCCTTCGCAGCCCGACCGCAGCCCGGTCGCAGACCGCTGGAATGTGACGCGGGTCACCGGCGTCCGCGCGTGGCTTCCTTCCGTTCGCGAGGATGCCGTCGTACGGTTCGCGGCGGTGCAGTTCCTGATCCTGGGTCCGCTCGAGGTCACCGATGACGGGCGCAAGCTCGCCCTCGGCGGGCCCAAACAGCGCGCGGTGCTCGCGCACCTGATCCTGCGCGCGAACCACGTCGTCTCGGCGGACCTGCTGATCGACGGCCTCTGGGGCGAGGAGCCGCCCGAGAGCGCTCGCAACACGCTCCAGACCTACGTCTACCGGCTCCGCAAGGTGCTCGGAGACGATCGGATCGAGGGCCGCGACGGTGGCTACGTGCTCGCCGCGGCCGACGGGGAGATCGACGCCGAGCGGTTCCAGGTGCTCGTGAAGGAGGGCAAGGCCCAGGCGGGGTCCGACCCGGGGGCCGCTGCCGCGACCCTGTCCGACGCCCTTTCGCTGTGGCGTGCGGACGCGCTCGCCGACGTGACCGAGGAGCCGTCCCTCCGGGGCGAGGCGGCGCGGCTCGAGGAGCTGCGGCTGTCGGCGACCGAGCACCGGGTCTCGGCCGAGATCGCGATGGGTGGTCACTCCACCGTCGTCCCCGAGCTCGAGTCACTGACCGCGCGCTACCCGCTCCGGGAGCGGATGTGGGCGAACCTGATGCTCGCGCTGTACCGCTCGGGCCGCCAAGCGGAGGCGCTGTCGACGTTCGAGCGCGCGCGCCAGGTGCTGGCCGACGAGCTCGGCGCGGATCCCTCGCCCGAGCTGCGGCGGCTGCACGAGCAGATCCTGCACGGGGCACCCGAGCTCGGAGCATCCGCGCCCGCCGGGCGACCTCGGTCCGAGGTCCGCACGAGCCGCGTCGACCTGCAGCCCGGCATCGAGGTGGCCGGCTATCGCATCGAACGGACCCTGGGGCGCGGAGGCATGAGCGTCGTGTACCTCGCGGAGCACGACTGGCTCCAGCGCAAGGTCGCGCTCAAGGTGCTCGCGCCGCAGCTCGCCGAGGACGAACGCTTCCGCGAGCGGTTCGTCCGCGAGTCGCGGCTCGCGGCCTCGCTCGACCACCCGAACGTGATCCCGATCTACGAGGCCGGTGCGTCGGGTGGCGACCTCTTCATCGCGATGCGCTACGTGGAAGGGACCGACCTCCGAACCCTCCTTCACGAGGGTGGGGCGCTCGAACCCGAACGGGCCATCGCGATCGTCCGGCAGGTCGCCGCCGCGCTCGACGCCGCCCACGAACAGGGGCTGGTGCACCGGGACGTCAAGCCGGGCAACGTCCTGCTCGCGCGGCAGCGGGGTTCGGAGGCGGGGGAGCACGTGTACCTCTCGGACTTCGGGCTGACCAAACGCTCAGCGAGCGACTCGGGCATCACCGGGACGGGCCAGTTCGTCGGGACGCTCGACTACGCGGCGCCCGAGCAGTTCAAGGGCGGCATCCCGGACGCGCGCACCGACGTCTACTCGCTCGGTTGCGTGTTGTTCGAGTGTCTGACCGGCCACCCGCCGTTCCGGTCCGAGAACGACGCGGGGCTCATGTACGCGCACCTGCAGGAGCCTCCGCCGGTCGTTACCGATGAGAAGCCGAAGATGCCGAAAGAGATCGACGCCGTCATCACGAAGGCCATGGCCAAGGCACCGGAGGATCGGCCGGCAAGCGCTGGCGGGCTCGTCGACGAAGCCGCGCGAGCGCTCCACGTCGGAGTCCTGAGCGAACCCGAGGGGGCCACGACGTCCCGCCTGCGCACGCTCGCCCCCGTCCTCGCGGTGGCGGTCGCGCTGGTCGTCGGCATCGTGGTTTCCTCGCTGCTGCGCAACGACACCTCGGGGGAGGCGAGCGCAACCGGTCAGACGACCCCGAAGGCGATCGCAAGTCCCACGGTTCCGCCGACGTTCCGCACCGTCGATCGCGTCTTGTCCGACACCGAGGAGCAACTGTTGACGTACATACCGGAGGACGTGAGCACCGGATGTCTGCCGCTCGATCGCCAAGCACCGATCCACGGCGAACGCGCGTCGCTCGTGTGCCGGACAGCCGACCTCGAGGTGCTCTATGAGCTGTTCCAAACCAGGGACGAGATGAACGAGGCGTTCCAAGTCAACGTGAACAACAAGACGGCCCCGGCAGGGGACTGCGCCACCGATCACCTTGCCGCAGGGCCGTACACGATCGAAGGTGCGCAGGCTGGTGACGTCCTGTGTTACACGGTTCAGCGCGGGCCGTACTCAGCGTCGCTGCCGCCACAATCGCACATCGAATGGACGGACGAGAACGCGTCGATCTACGCACACGCGATCCGGAACGACCTGGGCGACCTCAGCCTGTACGAGTGGTGGCTGACATCCTCCGGTCCGCGTGTTCCGGCTGAGGACAGCGTGCCGATCAAGGACTCATCGTTGCGCGGAGCCGTCGCCCGGCTGCAGGACGGCACGTACATGACGAACCCGCGGGGAGGGTGCGCCGGGTTCACCGGGTCGACCTGTGCCCTGCACATCGATGGGACGTCGTATCACGACGCGATCGACGGGGAACGCAACGAGACCGGCGACCTGCTCTTGCAGAAGCCGAACACGGTCATCTTCTCGCCGCACACCGGGTACTGCTTCACCCTCACCGACGCTGGCAGCACCGCGCCCGTTGAGTACACGTGGGAAGAGACTGGGCACGATGTGACGTTCGATCGCCAAGGGGGCGGCACCTGCGCCGGACCACGCAAGATGTCGCGGCCCGGCGACGTGTGGACGCTGGTCCCAGATGGCGTGATCGCCGTGGAGCAGGGTGGGTCGATCGAGTTCGTAGATCTGGCGGGAGATCTCGTCGGGTCCACCACCCAGCCGCTCACCAATCCGAACAGTTGGCCCGACTGGTCCCCGGACGGCTCCAGGATCGTCTACGCGGGCGTCGGCACCGAGGGCTTCGACGTGTACGTGATGAGCGCGGACGGCACCGACGTCGAGCAGATCACCGATCAGGCAGGCGACGAGTTCGCGACTGCGTGGTCGCCCGCCGGGGATCGGGTGGTGTTCGGCTTCGACGACGGGGCGGAGACGGGCTGGCGGTCGGGTCTGGCATCCATCGAACCCGACGGCTCGGGTCTGACGGAGTTGGTGGCCCGCACGGAACAGCGCGTCGAGTCTCCGACGTGGTCGCCGGATGGGGAACGGATCGCGTTCACCATCTTCGTCGGGGGAGTGCCGCAGCCGTACGTCATGGACGCCGACGGCGGCAACATGGTCCGACTCCTGGAGCAGCCCGGTTTCGCGCTCTCGTGGACCCCCGACGGTCGACGGATCCTGATCTCGACCGACGATTCGTTCGTCTCCGTCAAGCCGGACGGCACGGCCGAGCGCACGTTCGTCGCCGATCCTCCGGAGGACGGCAGGCTGGTCATGGATTGGTCGCCCGATGGACGCTGGATCGTGCTCTCGTCGCCCTCCGGGGTCGGGGATACCCTGTACCTCATGCCCGCTGACGGGAGTCAGGTGTTCGTCGTCGGCGTTGGGGTCGAGCCCTCATGGCGACCGGAGCCGCCGTGAGCAGAGGGACCGATCCCGAACCGCTTCCGGATGGTGTCTCGAGCTCGTCCGAGGTGTCCCTGGACGAGCTCCAGCTCTCGCAGCGGAACCACGGGATGCACCTGGAGGGCCTTCGATACGACGTCACGCCCGCCGGCATGCACTACCTGCTGATCCACTTCGACATCCCCGAGGCGGACGAGGCGTCGTGGAAGCTTTCGGTCGACGGGCTCGTGCGGAACCCGATCGAGCTCTCGATGGCTGACCTGCGGTCCCGACCCAGCGTGACGACGACGGTGACGATGGAGTGCGCGGGCAACGGTCGCGCCCGGCTCTCGCCGCGGCCGATCTCGCAGCCGTGGCTCGGGGAGGCGGTCGGCACCGCCGAGTGGACGGGCACGCCTCTCCGGCCGTTGCTCGAGGAAGCGGGACCGCTCGACGGTGCGGTGGAGCTCGTGTTCGCCGGTGCCGATCGCGGGATCCACAAGGAGGTCGAGCACGACTACGAGCGCAGCCTCCCGATCGCCGATGCCCTGGGCGACGAGGTCCTGCTCGCGTACGAGATGAACGGCGACCCGCTCCCGCCCCAGCACGGATTCCCGCTCCGCCTGGTCGTCCCGTGCTGGTACGGGATGACGAGCGTCAAGTGGCTGACCCGCATCACAGCCGTGCGGGAGCCGTTCGAGGGCTTCCAGCAGCTGGCCTATCGGTACCGTCAGGAGCCCGAGGACGACGGGACACCCGTGACGCGGATGGATCCCCGCTCGCTCATGATCCCACCCGGCATCCCGGATTTCATGACGCGGAGCCGCATCGTGGATAGAGGACGCCACGTCCTGCGCGGGCGCGCGTGGTCCGGGTGGGGGGCGATCGAGCGGGTCGAGGTCAGCGAGGACGGAGGCTCGACCTGGGCGTCCGCGGAGCTCGGGGATGCGGTCTCGCCCTACGCGTGGCGTTCCTGGTCGTTCGACTGGGATGCGCGACCCGGCGTCGTCGAGCTCTGCTGCCGGGCCGCGGACACGGCGGGTAACGAGCAGCCGCTCGAGCCGTCGTGGAATCTCGGCGGGTTCTCGAACAACGCGGTGCAGCGTGTCTCCGTCGAGGTCCGCGCTCGGGCGTAGCGTCAGAGCAGCGAACGCAGCTCCTCGAAGCAGCGGTCGATGTCGTCCTCGGTGTTGAAGAAGTGCGGGCTGATCCGCAGGCCGTCGCCCCGGTAGTCGGTGCACACGTCGCGTTCGAGCAGCGCGTGGCAGATCTTGTCGGCCTCGGGGCCGACGCCCACGTTCACGACGCCGCCTCGCGCGTTCCGATCCCGAGGGGTCCGCACCGGCAGACCCTGCTCGTCGGCGCGCGCGATCACGTGGTCGCCGAGCTCGCCCTGCCGAGCGCGGATCCGCTCGGGCGTCACCTCGGCGATCACGTCGAGCCCGCCCTGTGCGATGAAGAAAACCGGAGCCGGCGGCGTACCGTGCTCGAAACGCCGGGCGGTCGGGTGGTACTCGAGGTGCTGGGTATCGAACGAGAAGGGGTCGGCCGTCCCGAACCAGCCGGTCACCCTCGGCTCGAGTGAGGGGATCAACCCCCGCCGCACATACAGGAACGCGAGCCCGGGTCCGCCGCAGAGCCACTTGAGTACCCCCGCCGCATACGCGTCGCAGCCAACGTCGTGCAGGTCGAGCGGCACGATCCCGATCCCGTGGTAGTCGTCGAGGAACGAGAGCGCGCCGCGCTCGCGTGCGATGCGGCAGACCTCCTTGGCATCGACGATCGCGCTCGAGCGATAGAGCACGCGGTTCACCATCACGACGGCGGTGCGTTCGTCGATCGCCCGGTCGTACTCCTCGAGCGGGATCGTCAGCCCGTCGGGGGAGCGCAGCCACTCGATCTCGACGCCACGCTTGGCGTGCGCGAGCCAGACGTGCCCGTCGGTCGGGAAGTCGAGCTCGGACATCACGATCTTGTTGCGTTCGCCGTAGTCCAGCGCCGAGGCGATCGTCGAGATCGCGATCGAGATGTTGGTCGTGATCGCGAGCTCGTCCGTGTCGCAAGCCCCGAGGCGCGCGAACGACGCCTTCAGCGACCGCATCCTGGGGAAGATGTCCTCGAACCACACGTGGTCGGGGGCGCCCTTGGTCGCCCACGCATCGAGGTACGCGTCGAGGTACCGGCGCGAGCGATCCGATACCGGTCCGAGCGACGCGCTGATCAGGTACGCCTTGCGTTCGAGCACCGGGAACTCGGATCGGTATGACCCGAGGTCGCGGTCAGCCGTCGCGATCCCCCTCGGACCCTCCGGGCGCCGGGATGTCCGGCCCGTCGGGCGCATCGACGTCCTCGGGCTTCTCGTGTTCGGCGAGGTAGTCGATGTAGAGCGGCCGCAACCCCTCGGCGAGCTCGCCGCGGTCCGCGTCTACGAGGTCGTTCAGCAACGCGAGCGGGCGCAGGATGTCGATCTCGCTGCGGTCCTCGTCGCCGGTGGCGGCCCGGGCCTCCGGGATGGTGCTGAGCAGGTGCCACAGGAAGCCGACGTCCAGTCGCCGCCACGCGAGCCTCGTCGCGCGGTCGTGCAGTTCCTGCGCGGTCAGGCTCTCGAGCACGTCTCGATCGGTCACGGTCCGAGCGTACCCCACCGGCGGTGCGGGGACGCCAGCTGACTACGACGCGAGCAGCGCGTCAACGAGCCCGACGAGGCCGGCGACCACGATCACCCACACGACGTTGACGCGGAAACGACGGATCGCGACGAACGAACCGACCGCGACGCCGATCGCCAGCAAGTCGGCTGAACTGAGGACGGGGACCGCGACATCGTGGCCGAACGGTGTCCGGACGTGCACCTCGTCGAAGAGCACGCTGGTCGCGAACACCACGGCGAGGTTCGCGATCACGCCGACGACGGACGCCGTGATCGCGGTCAGGGCCCCCGAGAGCCTCTCGTTGCCGCGGAGGCGTTCGACGGACGGGGCGCCGAGGAAGATCCACAGGAAGCTCGGGACGAACGTGGCCCACGCGACGACCAGGGCACCCGCCACGCCCGCCTCGACCGGCGCCAGCGACGCCGGTTCGCGGTAGGCGGCGAGGAACCCGACGAACACCACCACCATGATCAGGGGACCCGGCGTGCTCTCGGCCAGGCTGAGGCCGACCGCCATCTCGGGGGCGCTGAGCCAGCCGAACCGGACCACCGCCGCCTGGTTCACGTACGCGAGCACCGCGTAGGCGCCGCCGAACGTGACCAGCGACGCGATCGTGAAGAAGACCGCCTCCTGCGCGAGGACGCTGCCCGACCCCGCCGCCAGAGCGACCGCGGCGAGCGGCACCAGCCACACGGCGAGCCCGATCGCCAGCACCCGGGCGGTCCGGCCCCACGAGGGCGGGACGCGTTCGGTCTGGCGGAGGTCGGTGGTGCCCGGCTTCGAGCCCGGGAGGCGGGTGCCGGCGATCAGGCCGACCGCTCCCGCGCCGAGCACCACGAGCGGGAACGGAACCCCGAACACGAACAGCGCGAGGAACGCCAGCACCGCGAGGATGACCAGGATCGCGTGGCCGAGCGCCCGTCCGGCGATCCGGAGCAGTGCGGCGGCGACGATCCCGACCACCGCCCAGGCGAGGCCGTCGAAGACGCCCGAGATCCACGTCACGTCGCCGTGGACGGCGAAGATCCACGAGAGCGCAACCATCAGCGCGAACGCCGGAAGCAGGAAGAACACCCCCGCGGCGAGCGCCCCGGGCGACCCGTTGAGCAGCCAGCCCACGTAGATCGCCAGCTGGTGGGCCTCGGGGCCGGGGAGCAGCATCGCGAAGTTGAGCGCGTGGAGGAAGCTCCCCTCGTCGATCCAACGGCGCCGTTCGACGAGCTCGGTGTGCATGAGCGCGATCTGGCCCGTGGGCCCTCCGAAGTTCACGAACCCCAGCCACGCCCAGAATCGGAACGCCTCGGCGAACGGCACCCGGTGGGACCCGGGCGGGTCGCGGCGCGCGGGGTCGGGCTGGGTCACCCGCGCACCATATCCCCGGCCGAGGGCCGCCTCGAAGCCTTGTCGGCGCCTTCGGTACGATGCCTGCGTGGGAACCGACACGCTTGTCATTCACGGCGCTCGCGAGCACAACCTCAAGAACATCACCCTGGAGCTCCCGCGCAACGCGTTGGTCGTCTTCACCGGGCTCTCGGGGTCGGGGAAGAGCTCGCTCGCGTTCGACACGATCTACGCCGAGGGGCAGCGCCGCTACGTGGAGTCGCTCTCGTCCTACGCCCGGCAGTTCCTCGGCCAGATGGAGAAGCCCGACGTCGACTTCATCGAGGGGCTCTCCCCGGCGATCTCGATCGATCAGAAGTCAACCTCCCGCAACCCCCGGTCCACGGTGGGGACCATCACCGAGATCTACGACTACCTCCGTGTGCTGTACGCGCGGATCGGACACCCGCACTGCCCGAAATGCGGCCGGCCGATCGGCCGCCAGACGCCCGAGCAGATCGTCGACCAGGTCATGCAGTTGCCCGAGGGGACCCGGTTCCAGGTGCTCGCTCCGGTGGTCCGTGGGCGCAAGGGCGAGTACGAGAAGCTCCTGAAGGATCTCGCCGGCCAGGGGTTCGTCCGGGCCAGGATCGACGGGGAGGTCCGCGAGCTGGCCGAGCCGATCCGGCTCCCTCGCAACTACAAGCACACGATCGAGGTCGTCGTTGACCGGCTCGTCGCCAAGCCGGACATCCGGCGGCGGGTCGCGGACTCGGTGGAGTCGGCCCTGCAGCTGACGGAGGGGCTCGTCGCGATCGCGGTCCAGACCCACGACGGCGAGGACGTCCAGACCTACAGCCAGGCCCTGGCGTGCACGTTCGACGGGCTCTCGTTCGACGAGCTCCAGCCGAGGAACTTCTCGTTCAACTCGCCGTACGGCGCGTGCCAGACCTGCGACGGCCTCGGCGTCCGCCTCGAGGTCGACGCCGCGCTCGTCGTCCCGGACCCCGACCTGTCCATCGCCGAGGGCGCGCTCGCGCCGTGGTCGAGCGGCAGGGTCGAGTACTGGGATCGGGTCCTGGACGCCGTCGCGGACTCGCACGGCTTCTCGACGAAGACCCCGTGGAAGAAGCTCTCGAAGAAGGTCCGCGACGTCGTCCTGTACGGCTCGGACGAGGAGATCTACGTTAAGTACAAGAACCGGTACGGACGGACCCGTTCGTACTGGACCACGTACGAGGGCGTGGTGCCGGTGGTCGAACGCCGGCACGTCGAGACCGACTCGGAGAGCCAGCGCGAGCGGCTCGAGGAGTTCATGCGCGAGGTCCCGTGCCGCGCGTGCGGCGGTGCCCGGCTGCGTCCGGAGACCCTGGCCGTCACCGTCGGCGATCTCAACATCTCGCAGCTCACGAGCCTGTCGATCCGCGAGACGCTGACGTTCACGCGCGAGGTCCGGCTGAGCGAGCGGGAGCAGATGATCGCCGAACGCCTCCTGAAGGAGATCCGCGAGCGACTCCAGTTCCTCGTCGACGTAGGGCTGGACTACCTAACCCTGTCACGGGCGTCGGCGACGCTGGCCGGAGGCGAGGCGCAGCGGATCCGCCTGGCAACCCAGATCGGGAGCGGGCTGGTCGGCGTGCTGTACATCCTGGACGAACCCTCGATCGGCCTGCATCAGCGCGACAACCGGCGGCTGATCGACACGCTGGTCCGGCTGCGCGACCTGGGGAACACGCTCATCGTGGTCGAGCACGACGAGGCGACGATCGCCGCGTCGGACCACGTGGTCGACATCGGGCCCGGCGCCGGTGCCGCCGGAGGCGAGATCGTCTACACCGGCGACCTCAAGGGATTGCTCGAGTGCGATGCATCGCTGACGGGCGCGTTCCTATCGGGCCGAAGGGTGATCCCCACGCCGCAGGTCAGGCGGGCGCCGGTTTCCCGGCGGTTGAAGGTGCTCGGCGCGCGCGAGCACAACCTCAAGGACATCGATCTCGAGATCCCGCTTGGGCTCCTCGTGTGCGTGACGGGGGTGAGCGGCTCGGGCAAATCCACGCTCGTTCAGGAGGTCCTGCTGCGCGCGCTGATGCAGAAGGTCTACCGCTCGCGAGCCCTGCCGGGCAAGCATCGCCGGCTCGTGGGCTGGGAGCAGATCGACAAGGTGATCGACATCGACCAGTCACCGATCGGGCGCACGCCGCGCTCGAACCCCGCGACGTACACCGGGATGTTCGACCACATCCGCAAGCTGTTCAGCCAGGTGCCGGAGGCGCGCGTCCGCGGCTACCAGCCCGGCCGGTTCTCGTTCAACGTTCGGGGAGGGCGCTGCGAGAACTGCGCGGGGGACGGCCAGATCAAGATCGAGATGCACTTCCTGCCGGACGTGTACGTCACCTGCGAGGTCTGCAAGGGGCACCGGTACAACCGCGAGACCCTGGAGGTGAGATACAAGCATCGCTCGATCGCCGACGTCCTTGAGATGAGCGTGGAGGAGGCGCTCGAGTTCTTCCAGAACATCCCGGTGATCAAGCGCCACCTGCAGACGCTGTCGGACGTGGGGCTCGGCTACGTGAAGCTCGGGCAGCCGGCGCCCACGCTCTCGGGCGGGGAAGCCCAGCGGATCAAGCTGTCGTCCGAGCTCCAGAAGCGTGCGACCGGCAGCACCCTCTACATCCTGGACGAGCCGACGACGGGCTTGCACTTCGAGGACATCCGCAAGCTGCTGTCCGTGTTGCAGCGGCTGGTCGCGCAGGGGAACACGGTGATCGTGATCGAGCACAACCTGGACGTCGTCAAGACCGCCGACTGGATCATCGACCTCGGCCCGGAGGGCGGGGACGCCGGGGGAGAGGTGGTCGTCACGGGTACCCCGGAGACCGTTGCGGCACACCCGACCTCGTACACGGGCCGGTTCCTCGCGGAGGTGCTGGGCACCCTGCCGCTCGAGCCCGTGGGCGTATCGCGCCGGGCATGATGCCGACGGCCGGATGCGCCGCTCCGTGCCCGTCACCTTGCTAGGATTGCGCCCGCTCATGCCCCAGGCCATCCGATGGAAACTGCTGCCGCTGGCCTTCGTGCTCGCTCTGGGCGCGGCCGCCTGTGCCGAACCTCCGACGGCGACGGTCAACCTCGGATCCGGGGTCCGGTTCCTCCCCGAGGTCGGCGACTCGCTGAACGACGCGGGCCGCTACCCCTCGATCGTGACCAACACCGACGGCCTGCCCGTCGTCGCGTACTTCGGGTTCGAGGAGGAGCTCGAGGCCGGCGGGGTGCCGGTGACCCGGCCCGTGGGCTCTCCGTCGATCCCGGGGGTCCTGCTCGCGACCGTGAGCCAGCAGGGGTTCTGGACTCGCGGCGCCATCGCGATGCAGGCCGAGATCCCCAACGTCTCGGTCGCGTTCAACCCGGCGTTCGAGCCCTCGGTCAAGGACCTGACCCCGGAGAAGGTCACCGGGCTCGCGATGGTCGCCGACGGCGACACGTACCACGCGGTCTGGGGCTCGGACGCGGGCCTGTACTACGCGACCGGTTCCCTCGACCCGGCGACCACGACGCAGGCCGTGGTCACGCAGGTGACGAAGACCCCTGGCTACGGCCTGTCGATCGGTCTCGCCGGCGGGAACCCGGCGATCGCCTTCTACACGTCGACCTCGTCGGATGCCAAGGTCCAGCTCGCGACGCCGAACGGCGACACGTGGTCGAACGACACGATCGCCGAGGCCGCGGGGTGCGACACATGCCGGACCGCCGTGATCGGCGGGGACCGCCCGAGCGTCGCGTACTCCAAGGGCGGCGCCGGCGTCGAGGTGGCGTCGAACGACGGCGAGAACGGCTTCGTGAGCTTCGAGGTCTCGGCCACCGGCGGCCAGGGGCTCTCGGGGGTCGCGATGGACGGCGGCCTCGCTCTCTCCTACTACGACGCCGCGAGCGGCCAGGTCACGATCGCCACCCGAACCGGCGACGGTTCGGTCGACACGGTCGCCGCCGCCGAGGTCCCGGAGGGCAGCGCCGAGGGACCCGGCGCAAGGACGGGGATCGCGCTCGGCTCCGGCGGTTCGGTCGGCCTCACCTGGTGGGACGCCGACGAGGGGGTCCGGTTCGCGACCGGCGACCCGGGTTCGCTGAAGGCCGTCGAAACGGGGACCTCGACGGTGGACGGGACGTTCCCGACGATCACCGTGAACGAGGACGGCTCGGTGACCTACCTGGCGTGGTACGCGACCACGGAGGGCGACATGCTCGTCGGCGGGTACGGGGACTTCAAGGACGTGCCGTTCGCCGAGCCGAGCCCCACGCCGACCGGCCCGATCGCCGCGCCGTCGCCTCCGACCACAGAATGCACCCCGCTCGTGAACGGGACGGTCAAGGTGGTCGCGCAGGGCATCGCGTTCACCGAGGGCGATTGCATCCAGGCGGCCGCCGGCGAACCGTTCTCGATCGAGTTCGACAACCGAGATGAGGCCACGCAGCACAACATCGAGATCTTCGGGGGCGAGGAGCCGACGGGCGACACCGTCTTCTCCGGTGACCTCGTCACCGGTCCGAACCAGGTGATCTTCGATGTCCCGGCTCTCGACGCGGGCACCCACGCGTTCAACTGCGTCGTCCATCCGACGATGGTTGGCAAGGTCGAGGTCACCGAGGGCGGCGGTGGCGGCGGCGGCCAAGGTGGGGGCGGCCAAGGTGGCAGCGGCCAAGGTGGCAGCGGGAGCCCGACCGCGACCGTGACGGCCTCGGGGATCTCGTTCGACACCTCGACGATCGACCTGCCGGCGAACCAGGCGAGCACGATCCACTTCGTGAACGAGGACAACGGGACACAGCACAACATCGCGATCTACCCGAGCGCTGACGATCTGGCGAACCCCTTGTTCCGCGGCGACCTGCTGACCGGCCCGGGCGAGACCGACTACGCGGTGGATCCTCTCAAGGCGGGGACGTACTACTTCCAATGTGACGTTCACACGACCATGAATGGAACGGTGAACGTCTCCTGAGGGATCCGTAAGGCGTCCAACCGAGTTCCCGCAGGTTGCCGCGCTACGATGGGTCGCGTGAGCTTCGTGCGACCCGACCCCTCGTCGATCCCCGACAGCCCGGGCGCGTACCTGTTCCGGGACGAGGACGGGCGGGTGGTCTACGTCGGCAAGGCGAGATCCCTGCGCAAGCGGCTGGCCAACTACTGGGCACGCGACCTGCACCCCAGGACCGAGGCGATGGTGGCCGCCGCCACCTCGGTCGAATGGATCATGGCCTCGACCGAGGTCGACGCGCTCCTGCTCGAGTACAACCTGATCCAGGAGCACCGCCCGCGCTTCAACGTCCGCTACCGCGACGACAAGTCCTATCCCTACCTCGCCCTGACGGTGGGGGAGCGCTGGCCGCGCGCACAGGTCCTGCGGGGCGCCAAGCGCAAGAACGTGCGGTACTTCGGCCCCTTCGGGCACGCCTACGCGATCCGCGAGACCCTCGACGCGCTGACCCGGGTCTTCCCGGTCCGGACCTGCTCGAACTCGTTCTTCGACCAGCGCGCCCGGGCCCGCCGGCCGTGCCTGTACTACGACATCGGGCGCTGCTCGGGCCCATGCGTCCCCGAACTTACGGGGGTCACCGAGGAGTCGTACCGCGCCGACGTCGAGGCGCTCGGCGAGTTCCTGTCGGGCCACGAGCGCCCGATCATGGAGCGGCTCGAACGCGAGATGGAGGAGGCCGCCCGCCGTCAGGAGTACGAGCTCGCGGCCAAGCACCGTGACCAGCTCACCGCCGCGCGCCGCGCGCTCGAGAGCCAGGAGATGGTGCTCTCGCAGCCCCAGGACCTCGACGTGGTCGGGCTCGCCGAGGACGACCTGGAGGCGGGGTTCCAGGTGTTCTTCGTCCGCCGTGGTCGCGTGATGGGCCGCAAGGGCTGGGTCGTGGACCGCGTCGAGGACCTCGACCGGCCGGGCCTGGTCGGCTCGTTCCTGCGCGAGCTGTACATGCAGCGGCAGGACGTGCCGCCGCGGATCCTGGTCCCCGAGCTCCCGGCCGACGCCGACGTCTTGGGGGCGTGGCTCGCGTCCCGGCGGGACGGGCCGGTACGGTTCGCGGTCCCCGAACGCGGGACCAAGCGCAAGCTGATGGAGACCGTGAGCCAGAACGCGACCGACCAGTTCCGCCGGCACAAGCTGCGTCGAGCCTCGGACTTCGGCGCCCGATCCCGGGCCCTGGCCGAGCTCGGCCGGCGGCTCGAGCTCGAGCAGCCGCCGCTGCGGATCGAGTGCTACGACATCTCGAACCTGGGTTCGACCGACACTGTGGGCTCCATGGTCGTGTTCGAGGACGGCCTGCCCAAGCGCAGCGACTACCGGCGGTTCGAGATCAAGGGAGTGCCCGGACAGGACGATTTCGCAAGCATGGAGGAGATGCTCCGCCGCCGGCTGGCGCGCCTGGCCAAGGACCGGGAGCCCGGCGAGCGCCGCCGGTTCGCCTATCCGCCGGCCCTGATCGTGGTCGACGGTGGCCGCGGCCAGCTCTCGAGCGCGACGAAGGCGCTCGCCGACGCGGACGTCCACATCCCGGCGATCGGGCTCGCGAAGCGGCTCGAGGAGGTCTACTTCCCCGACCGGCCCGACCCGCTCGTGATCCCGCGCGGCTCCGAGGCCCTGTTCGTGCTCCAACACCTGCGGGACGAGGCCCACCGGTTCGCCGTCACGTACCACCGCGAGAAGCGCGGGAAACGCGCGCTCGCCTCGCCGCTCGACGACGTCGCCGGGGTCGGGCCGTCCCGGAAGAAGGCTTTGCTGAAGCGGTTCGGTTCCGTCGCTCGCCTCGCGCGGGCGAGCGAGAACGAGATCGCCTCCACACCGGGGGTCGGACCCGACCTCGCACGGGCGATCCACGATCGTCTGACCACGTCCGAACCGGCCGGGGGGAGGCGCAGCGCGTGACCGCGCAGCCCGAGCCCGCCGGCGCCGCCGCAGAGCCGAGCACTCCGGCGAGCGAGGCGCCGAGCAAGCTCTCGGACCGCAGGAAGCGGCCGCCGAAGCGGCCGGCCGTCGCCTCCGACACCGCTCGGGAGGGGTTCACGATCATCACCGGGCTCTCCGGGGCCGGCCGTTCGGAGGCCGCGAGGTGCCTCGAGGATCTCGGCTACTTCGTGGTGGACAACCTCCCACCCGCACTGCTGCCGAAGATGGCGGAGCTGGGGTCGCGACCGGGCGGACCGGGTCGCGTGGCGATCGTGCTCGACGTCCGCGGCGGCGTGTTCTTCGGCGAGCTCTCGAAGGCCCTCCAGGAGCTCGAGGAGCTGAGCGTCCCGTCTCGGATCCTGTTCCTCGAGGCGTCGGACGGCGACCTGGTGAACCGGTACGAGTCGACGCGCCGTCGCCACCCGCTCGCCCCGGCGGACCGGGTGGTCGAGGGCATCCGCAAGGAGCGGACGATGATGGAGGCCCTGCGCGGCGACGCCGATCTGATCATCGACACCTCGGGGCTCACGCCGCACGAGCTCCGTGATCGGATCCGCGACGCGTTCTCGGACGCCCCTCCCGAGGAGAGCCTCCAGGTGAGCCTGGTGTCCTTCGGCTATAAGTACGGCGCGCCGCGCGACGCCGACCTGGTCATCGACTGCCGCTTCCTGCCGAACCCGCACTGGGTCGAGGATCTCCGGCCGCTCCCCGGGACGGACGACCGCGTGCGGACGTTCGTGCGGGGCCAGCCGACGTACCGCGAGTTCCTCCGCCGGCTCCGCGCGCTGTTGGGGTTCATGGTCCCGGGCTTCGTGGCGGAGGGGAAGTCGTATCTCACCGTCGCGATCGGCTGCACCGGCGGGCGTCACCGTTCGGTGGTCGTCGTCGAGGACCTCGCGAGCTTCTTCCGCGACAAGGGGCTCCCGGCCTCGGTCGATCACCGCGACCTCGATCGCTGAGAACGGCGCCTCGGCTCCGAACGCCTGCCGGCTGGCCACGCAGGCGATTGGCTAGGATGGATGCCCTACCCCTTGGAGGACGCCATGAGCGTGAAGATCGGCATCAACGGGTTCGGCAGGATCGGGAGGAACCTCTTCCGGGCGGCGAAGAAGCTCGGCGTTGACTGGGACTTCGTCGCGGTCAACGACATCACCGACGCCCCGACGCTCGCACACCTGCTGAAGTACGACTCCGTGCTCGGGCGGTTCGACGGTGAGGTCGGGACGTTCGACGGCGGCGTGATGGTCGACGGCGACGAGCTGCGCGTCCTGGCGGTGCGCGACCCGGCCGAGCTGCCCTGGAAGGAGCTCGGGGCTCAGATCGTGATCGAGTCCACCGGGCTGTTCACCGACCGCGAGAAGGCCAACAAGCACATCGAGGCGGGCGCCGAGAAGGTCGTGATCAGCGCCCCGGCCAAGGGCGAGGACCTCACGGTCGTCCTCGGCGTGAACGACGAGATGTACGACCCTTCCCAGCACAACGTGATCTCGAACGCGTCCTGCACCACCAACTGCGTCGCGCCGATGGCCAAGGTGCTCGACGACGCGTTCGGCCTCGAGATGGCGTTCATGACGACGATCCACGCCTATACGAACGACCAGTCGATCCTGGACCTCCCGCACAAGGACCTTCGGCGGGCGCGGGCGGCGGCCGTCAACATCATCCCGACCTCGACGGGCGCCGCGAAGGCGACCGGCCTCGTGTTGCCTCACTTGAAGGGCAAGCTGGACGGCATCGCGATGCGGGTCCCGGTCCCGGACGGTTCGGTCACCGACCTCGTCGCCACGCTCAAGCGCGAGGCGAGCGTCGAGGAGATCAACGCCGCGTATCGCTCGGCGTCGGAGAGCGGCCCGCTCTCGGGCGGGCGCCTCGTCTACACGGAGGACCCGATCGTGTCCTCCGACATCGTCGGGAGCCCGGCCTCCTGCACGTTCGACGCCGACTCGACGATGGCGATGGGCAACGTCGCCAAGGTCATCGGCTGGTACGACAACGAGTGGGGCTACTCGAACCGGCTCGTCGACCTCGTCGACCTCGTCGCCCGGTCGCTGTAGGCGCCGGTGCCGCTCCGAACGCTCGACGACCTCGGTGATCTCGCCGGCCGGCGCGTCTTCGTCCGGCTCGACCTCAACGTCCCGCTCGAGGACGACGTCGTCACGGACGACGCCCGCATACGGGCCAGCCTGCCGACGCTGACCGAGCTCCTCGAGCGGGGCGCCTCGATCGTCGCCGCCTCGCACCTGGGGCGGCCGAAGGGTCGTGTCGTCGAGACGCTGCGGCTCGGCCCGGTGGCCGAGCTGCTCCGGAGCTCGCTGGACCGGGTGGTCGAGTACGTCCCGACCGACGGCGTCCTCAGCCCCGAGGTCGAGCAGTCCTGCGAGGCGCTTGGGTTCGAGCCGGGCCGGATCGTCCTGCTGGAGAACCTGAGGTTCGATCCCGGCGAGGAGGCGAACGACCGGGCGTTCGCGCAGCGGCTGGCCGCCCTGGCCGATCTGTACGTCGACGACGCGTTCGGCGCGGTGCACCGCGCCCACGCGTCCGTGGTGGCGCTGCCCGAGATCCACCAGGAGCAGGGCCGGGACACGGTCGCCGGACGTCTGCTCCAGCAGGAGGTCGAGGCGCTGTCCCGGTTGGTCGACGATCCGGCGCGTCCTTACGTCGCCGTGCTCGGCGGGGCAAAGGTCTCGGACAAGCTCGGCACGATCGGCGCGCTCGTCGAACGTGTCGACGCGCTCCTGATCGGCGGGGCGATGGCGTTCACGTTCATCGCCGCCGAGGGCGGATCGATCGGGGACAGCCTGGTCGAACCCGAACGGTTCGACGAGGTCCGCGCCGCGCGCGCCCGAGCGGAAGTGCGCGGCGTCGTGCTGCAGCTGCCCGAGGACGTGATCGCAGCTGCGTCCAGGAGCCTGGACGCTCCCCGCCACACGGTGCCGAGCGCACACGTGCCGGTGGGCGAGCTCGGTCTCGACATCGGCCCGCGAACGGTGGAGGAGTTCGCGAGGACCATCGCCGACGCCAAGACGATCGTCTGGAACGGGCCGATGGGGGTGTTCGAGCTCGAGCCGTTCAGCGCGGGGACCCGCGGGGTCGCCACGGCGATCGCCGGCGCGAGCGCCTATTCGGTGATCGGCGGCGGCGACAGCCTCGCGGCCGTGACGAAGTACGGGCTGGAGAGCGGGTTCGACCACCTCTCGACCGGCGGGGGCGCCTCGCTCGAGTTCCTCGAGGGCCGCGAGCTGCCGGGCATCCGGGTCCTGGACGTGATCCAGTGAGCGAACGCAAGCCGCTGATCGCGGCCAACTGGAAGATGCACAAGACGCACCTCGAGGCGATCCAGGCCGTGCAGAAGCTGTCCTACCTCCTGGACAAGGACGACGCCGAACGCGTCGAGGTCGTGATCTGCCCGGCCGCCACCTCGTTGCGCTCGGTGCAGACCCTGATCGACAGCGACCGGCTCCCGTACGGCCTCGGCGCGCAGGACGTGCACTGGGAGGACGAGGGGGCGTTCACCGGCGAGATCTCACCTCCGATGCTACTGGCGCTCAAGGTCGGTTACGTGATCGTGGGGCATTCCGAGCGCCGGGCGATGTTCGGCGAGACCGACGAGATCGTGAACCGCAAGGTCCGTGCGGTCTCCGCGCACGGGATGACGCCGATCCTGTGCGTCGGCGAGACGCTGAAGGAGCGGGACGTCGGCGCCACCGAGGATCGCGTGACCGAGCAGGTCCGAGCCGACCTCGCGGGCGTGCCGGCCTCCGACGCGGGGAAGCTGGTCGTCGCCTACGAGCCGGTCTGGGCGATCGGCACCGGCCGCAACGCCGAGCCCTCCGACGCCGGCCAGGTGATCGGGTTGATCCGGCAGACGCTCGGGGAGCTGTACGACGGCGAGCTCGCGCAGGCGGCCCGGATCCTGTACGGGGGGAGCGTGAAGGCGGGGAACATCCGCGACTTCATGGCGCACCCCGAGATCGACGGGGCGCTCGTCGGCGGCGCGAGCCTGGACCCCGAGGAGCTCGCCCTGATCGTCAAGTACCGGTGATGCGGTGAACCGGCTCCTGTACGTCTGCCTCGACGGCTTGGCCGACGATCCGATCCCTGAGCTCGACGGCCGTACGCCGCTGGAGGCCGCCGATACGCCCTTCCTCGATGCGCTTGCACGGCAGGGGAGCACGGGGACGGTGACGACCGTGGGCGAGGGCATCGCGCCCGAGTCCGACATCGCGGTGTTCGCGATCTTGGGCTACGACCCGCGGCAGGAGCATCCGGGCCGGGGCGTCGTGGAGGCGCTCGGCGTCGGGATGGACTTCCGTGACGGCGACCTCGCCTACCGCGTGAACTTCGCCACGGCGGAATGGCCGAGGATCGTCGACCGGCGCGTCGGCCGCGATCTGAGCTCCGACGAGGCGCGAGCGCTCGCCGACGAGGTGAACGAGGCCCTCTCGCTCCCGGGCGCCACCTTCGATCTGCGATCCACCGTGGAGCATCGGGGCGTCCTGGTGATCCGCGTGGACCAGGGGGCGCTCTCGGCCGAGGTGTCGAACACCGACCCCGCGTACCGCAAGGACGGGCACCTCGGCGTGGCGCTCGAAACGTTCGAGCCCGAAGTGGCCCGGTGCGAACCGCTCGAGGACTCGCCCGAGGCCCGACGCGCTGCCGAGCTCACGAACGCCTTCGTCGAGGGGGCCGCGAGGATCCTCGACGCCTCCGGGACCAACTCGGCGCGCCGTCGGGCGGGCAAGCTGCCCGGGAACCTGATCCTGACGCGGGACGGCGGCGATCGCCGGCCGTCGCTGCAACCGATCGCCGAACGGTTCGGTCCGTCGTGGGGGTGCTTCGTCGAGATGCCCGTCGAACGCGGGATCGCGCTGATCCTCGGCATGGAGCCCGTGGGCGCCCCGCGCCTGCTCGTGGAGGAGGACTACGCGACCTGGGCCCGGCTGGCCCTCGAGGCGCTCGAGGGCTTCGACGCGCTCTACATCCACATCAAGGGTCCGGATGTGCCGGCCCACGACGGCCGCGCGGAGGACAAGCGGGACATCATCTCGCTGATCGACCGCGCGTTCTTCGGCGAGCTCCTCCCGGGGGTCGACCCGAGTCGGACGATCGTGGCCGTGACCGCGGACCACGCCACCTCGTGCGTCCGCAAGGCTCACACGGCGGAGCCCGTACCACTCCTGGTGACCGGTGGGCCGGTTCGTTCGGACGGAACCGAAGGGTTCGGCGAGCGTGCGTGCGCCGATGGGAAGCTCGGTGCGCTGAAAGGCATCGAGATCCTCCCGCGGATCTCGGCGCTGCTCCGGAGCTGAGACCGCGACTCGGCCCAACCGCAAGATCCCGCAACCCCCCAGTTTTTCGGAGCGGCGTATATTGAGCTTCCGGCGCATTGCCTGGTCACGAGCCCGAGGGCTAAGATGCGCCGTCCCGATCCGGGAAGGGGTACAGGCGCACCAGATGGCACGAGCCCACATGGAGCACGCGCTTACCGATGGTGGTCCCGACGGCCCCATCGATCCGGAAGCGACCAGCGTCGAGGTCTCCCAACAGGTCGTCGGACGCTCTCCATGGGAGCTGTTCTGGCGCCGCTTCCGAAGGGACAAGTTCGCGCTCGGCGGGGCGTTCATCGTGATCATCATGTTCGCGATCGCGCTACTCTCGCCGGTGCTCGCGAGCGCGACGCACGGGCCGAACGAGGTGCACCTGGACGCCCTCGACTCATTCGGGATCCCGACGGGTCCGTCGTCCACGTTCCCGTTCGGTGTGGACACGGCCGGTCGCGACCTGATGGTCCGCGTCGCCTACGGCGCACGAACCTCCCTGTTCATCGCGTTCTTCGCGACGGGGATCGCCACCCTGATCGGCGTGACCCTGGGCATGCTCGCCGGCTTCTATCGAGGCAAGATCGACACCGTTATCTCCAGGACGATCGACATCGTCCTTTCGCTGCCGGTGCTGCTGCTGGCGCTCGGGCTGGTCTCGGCGTGCGGGCTCTCGCCCAACGGCTGTCTCGGCGGGATCATCAAACCGGGGCTGTTGCTCGTCAGCTACGTGATCGGGCTGTTCAGCTGGCCGTACATCGCGCGTATCGTGCGTGGGCAGGTGTTGTCCCTGCGCGAGAAGGAGTTCATCGAATCGGCCCGTTCGCTGGGCTCGACCAACCGGCGGATCATGTTCCGAGAGGTGCTCCCGAACGTGGCCGCGCCGATCATCGTCTACACGACGCTGATCATCCCGAACAACATCCTGTTCGAGGCCGCCCTGTCGTTCCTAGGGATCGGCGTCCCGCAGGAGACGCCCTCCTGGGGGCGTCAGCTGTCCGACGCGGGCTCGATCTTCACGGTGGCCTGGTGGATGATGCTGTTCCCCGGGCTGTTCCTGTTCTTCACCACGCTCGCATTCAACCTCGTCGGGGACGGGCTCCGAGACGCCCTCGATCCCAGGACAGGCGGCTGACCGTATCTAATCGGGAGGCAGCTTTCCTGAAAGGAGGGGAAGGACTGGCGTGCCTGAAGAGCGGTAGATGGACCGGGCTGGGCCCGGGAAGACGGTAGGCAACTCAGGACAAGGAGAGGGGGGTTACGTGAGGCGATATCTCAGCGTACTGGCGCTCGTCGCGGTACTCGGTCTGGTCGCCGCGGCATGCGGCGGCGACGACGGTGGTGGAACCGGGGCTACCGGTGCCACGTCGGCGACCGGCGCGAGCGGCGAGCTCCAGCCTGGCGGCACCGTCGAGCTTGCGATGCTCGGCGACGTGAGTGCCGCGTTCGACCCGCAGAAGGAGTACTACTCGGTGACCTGGGAGTGGTACCGGTGCTGTCTGCTCCGGACGCTCCTGTCGTACAACGGTAAGACCACCGCCGAGGGCGGCGCCGACCTGCAGCCCGACATCGCGAGCGCGCTGCCGGAGATCTCGTCGGACGGCCTGACCTACACGTTCACGCTGAAGAGCGGCGTCAACTACGGGGATCCGTTCGGCGACGTCAGCGTCACGTCCGGGGACATCGTTCGCGCGCTCGAGCGCGAGTCCGACCCCGACGCGTCGGTGGGCGGCTACAACTTCTACTACAACGTCATCGACGGGTTCGCCGACTTCGGCGCCGGCAAGGCCGATTCGATCAAGGGCCTCGAGACGCCGGACGACAGCACCCTCGTGGTCACGCTGACCGAGCCGGCCGGCTACCTGCCGTACCTGTTCGCGATGGCGGCGTCGGCCCCGATCCCGCCGAACGGCGACGCACCGCTGGGTGCGGCCGAGGGGCACACGAAGGACTACGGTCGTTTCCTCGTGGCCACCGGCCCGTACCAGTTCCTCGGCTCGGAGAACCTGGACTTCTCGGTTCCGGCCGACGAGCAGACACCGGTCGCGGGGTACGAGCCCGGCAAGTCGGTCCAGCTCGTGCGCAACCCGAACTACGACCCGGCCACGGACGGGCTGCGTCCCGCCTACCCGGACGGGTTCAACATCTCGATCGGCGGCGACAACAACGACCTGTACAACAAGGTGCAGGCCGGCGAGCTGGACGGCGTGGTCGACGGCATCGTGCCGCCGCCCGTGCTGCGCACGTACTCGACCGATCCGACGTTGCAGCCGCTGCTGCATATCAACCCGTCGGACGCGGTCCGGTACATCTCGTTCAACGTCGCTCAACCGCCGTTCGACGACATCCACATCCGCAAGGCGGTCAACCTCGCGTTGGACAAGGCCGGGATGCGGACGTTCCGCGGTGGTGAATCGGTCGGTGAGATCGCGGGTCACATCATGGTGAACTCGCTCGAGGACAACCTCCTCGCCGACTACGACCCCTACGCCACGCCGAACTCGGCGGGTGACGTCACGGCTGCACAGGCGGAGATCGCCCAGTCGAAGTACGACACCGACGGCGACGGGGTGTGTGACGCGCCGGAGTGTTCCAACATCCTGGCCGTCACCGACGAGGCGGACCCGTACCCGGACCAGGCCGCGCTGATCCAGCAGAACATGGAGCCGCTCGGTCTGACGTTCGACGTGAAGTCCTTCGAGCGAACCACGATGTACGCCAAGTGCAACGAGCCCGAGGCGCACGTCGCGATCTGCCTGGCTCCCGCGTGGGGCAAGGACTTCCCGGACGGGTACACGTTCGCGGACCCGCTGTTCGGTTCGGCCGCCATCTTCCCGAGCTGCTGCAACTACGAGCTCCTCGGGGCGAGCGCGGACCTGCTGTCGAAGGCCGGCTACACCGTCACGGACGTCCCGTCGGTCGACGATCAGATCAAGACCGCGAACCAGCAGACGGGTGACGCCCGCTTCCAGGGATGGGCGGACCTCGACACGACGCTGATGGAAGACGTGGTTCCATGGGCGCCGTACCTGTTCGACAACAACGTCGACATCACGTCGGTGCGGATCGTCAACTACTCGTTCGACCAGTTCGCCGGCTTGGCGGCGTACGACGCGTACGCCATCGCGCCCGACGCCCAGTAGGAGGGGCTGGAGGGCAGGAGGAAGGGCAGGGAACCGCAAGAACGAGGCAGGATGACGAAGGGGGAGGGGCCGCTCCGCAGGAGCGGCCCCTCCCACCAGGTGGAGTAGACTTCGGGGGCGCGATGGGCAGATATCTGATCCGGCGGGTGCTGTTCATGATCCTGGTGCTGTTCGTCGTGTCCCTGATCACGTTCATCATCTTCGTGAAGCTCCCGGCGAGCGATCCGGCTCGACGGGCGGCTGGCCGGCAGACCACCCCAGAGAACGTCGAGGCCGCCCGGCACGCGTTCGGGCTCGACCGGCCCCTCTACGTCCAGTACGGACGGTTCGCCAAAGGCCTGATCCCCTGGCCGGGCCTGTTCCTCAACGAGGACGTCTACTACTCGTACACGAACTTCGTGCCGGTGAAGGAGGAGATCTTCAGCCGCCTGCCGGTCACGATCACCCTCGCCGTCGGGGCGGCCATCACGTGGGTCCTGATGGGGATCCCGATCGGGATCATCTCGGCGGTCAAACGCGGAAGCGTCTGGGACCGGACGTCGATGGTGTTCGCGCTCATCGGGGTCTCGGCGCCCGTGTTCTGGCTCGCCTACCTGTTCCTGTACATCTTCTGGTTCAAGTTAGGGTGGGCGCCGCCGTCGGGGATCCCTATCGGCGAATCGGTGATCCAGGCGGTGTTCTCGGGCGTGTTCATCCTCCCGTGGCTGGTCCTGTCGCTGACGTTCGCGGCGTTCTACGCGCGGATGGTCCGAGGGAACCTGATCGAGACGATGGGTGAGGACTACATCCGGACCGCGCGCGCGAAGGGCCTGTCCGAGAAGCGCGTGATCTACAAGCACGGACTGCGCGCCGCGCTGACGCCGGTCGTCACGATGTTCGGTCTGGACCTCGCGACGCTGCTCGGGGGCGCGTTCATCACCGAGACCGTGTTCAACCTGCCGGGCATCGGCCAATACGCGGTGCGCAGCATCTTCACCAACGACTTCCCGTCCGTGATGGGCGTGACCCTGTTCGGGGCGTTCTTCATCGCGCTCGCGAACCTGTGCGTGGACATCGCCTACGCGTTCCTCGACCCTCGGGTGAGGTACACGTAGTGGCGGAACCGCTCCTCGAGGTCAAGAACCTCAGCGTCCACTTCCCGACCGACGACGGATTGGTGAAAGCCGTCGACGGCGTCTCGTTCTCGCTGCTCCCGGGCGAGACGCTCGGGGTCGTCGGTGAATCCGGCTCCGGCAAAAGCGTCTCGTTCCTGACGGTGATGGGGCTCATCGACACCAAGCGAGCCATCATCGAGGGCGAGATCATCTTCCAGGGCCAGGACCTGCTGACGCTGCCCCCCGACGAGATGCGCACCGTGCGCGGCGAGAAGATCTCGATGATCTTCCAGGACCCGATGACCTCGTTGCATCCGTACTACAAGGTCGGCGATCAGATCGCCGAGGCCGTCCGGGTCCACCAGCAGGTCTCGAAGCAGGAGGCGCACGAGCAGGCGGTCGAGATGCTCCGCCGGGTCGGCATCCCTCGCCCGGACGAACGCGCCGACCAGTACCCGCACGAGTTCTCCGGCGGCATGCGCCAACGGGCGATGATCGCCATGGCGCTCTCGCTGAACCCGGACCTGTTGATCGCCGATGAGCCCACGACCGCGCTCGACGTGACGGTGCAGGCCCAGATCCTCGACCTGCTCGACCGGCTGAAGCAGGAGTTCAACGCGGCGATCGTGATCGTCACGCACGACCTCGGCGTGGTGGCCGAACACTGCGACCACATCCAGGTGATGTACGCCGGCAAGATCGTCGAGGCGGGCGACCGTCGGGACATCTACTACGGGGCGCACCACCCCTACACGTGGGGGCTCCTGGCGTCGATCCCTCGCCTGAACGACAGCGACGTCAAGGAGCGGCTGAGCCCGATCCGCGGGCTCCCGCCCTCTTTGATCTTCGTCCCACCCGGCTGCGCCTTCCATCCGCGCTGTCCCCACGTGTTCGACCGGTGCCGAACGGAGGTCCCCGAGCTGCTCCCCGCGGACGGCCATCACGCCTCCCGTTGCCACCTGTCGCTCGCCGAAAAGGAGCGCATCTTCCAGGAGGAGGTCATGGCCCGCTCGTGAGCGTCGAGGTCACCGAACGATCGGAGCCTCAACCGGCGACCGAGCAGACCCCGCTCGTGCGCATCCGCGGCCTGCGCAAGCTCTTCCCGATCACCCGCGGGATCCTGTTCCAGAAGCGGATCGGCGACGTGCACGCGGTCGACGGCGTGGATCTGGAGATCTTCAAGGGCGAGACGATGGGGCTGGTGGGGGAGACGGGGTGCGGGAAGTCGACGCTCGCCCGCGTCGTGATGCGCCTGTACGAGGCGACCGAGGGGACGATCGAGTTCGAAGGGCACGACATCACGCAGGCCAAGGGCAGCGATCTCCGGGACCTCCGCCGCGAGATGCAGATGATCTTCCAGGACCCGTTCGCCTCGCTGAACCCGCGCAAGACGGTTGGATCGATCATCGGGGCGCCGTACCGGCTCCACAAGGTCGTGCCGCGCAACAAGATCAAGACCGAGGTACAGCAACTGATGGAGCTCGTGGGTCTGAACCCCGAGCACTTCAACCGGTATCCGCACGAGTTCTCGGGCGGCCAACGCCAGAGGATCGGGGTTGCGCGGGCGCTCGCCCTGCGACCCAAGCTGATCGTGTGCGACGAGCCTGTCTCGGCGCTGGACGTTTCGATCCAGGCCCAGGTGCTCAACCTGCTCGAGGACCTGCAGGAGGAGTTCAACCTCACGTACCTGTTCATCGCGCACGACCTGTCGGTCGTGAAGCACGTCTCGGATCGGGTCGCTGTGATGTACCTCGGCAAGATCGTCGAGATGGCCGTGGGGCAGACCCTCTACCGGAACCCCAAGCACCCGTACTCGGGCGCGCTGCTCTCGGCGGTTCCCATCCCGGACCCGGACCTCGCGGCCGCGAAGAAGCGCATCATCCTGGAGGGCGACGTCCCGAGCCCGATCGACCCGCCTTCGGGGTGCCGGTTCCACCCCCGCTGCCCGAACGCACAGTTCCCCAAGTGCAGCGAGGACGAGCCCGAGCTCCTGCCCCACCACCCCGGTCAGGTCGCGGCCTGCCACTTCCCGCTCGAGGACCGCGCGATCATCGATACCCCGGCGGACGGATAGAGCCGGTAGACTGACGGGCCATGTCCAACGTCATCGCACTCGTGCTCTGTGTGCTCTCGAGCCTGTTCCTGATCGTGTTCATCCTGCTGCACTCCGGCAAGGGGAGCGGCCTCTCGGACATGTTCGGCGGCACCTCCAGCCTGTCCGGGGGCACCTCCCTCGAGCGACGGCTCGACAAGATCACTGTGGTCACGGCCATCGTGTTCGGGCTGTCGACGTTCTGGCTCTCCTGGAAGTGGGGCGGCTGACCGGTCCGCGCCTGCCCGGTTGCTAGAATCGCCGGGCTCCCGTCGGAGTGGCGGAACTTGGTAGACGCGCTAGGTTGAGGGCCTAGTGACCTTCACGGGTCGTGGGGGTTCAAATCCCCCCTCCGACACCCAACCACCTGCAGGAACGCAGAAACCCCGGAAGCCATTTCCGACCTCCGGGGCTTCGCATTGCCCCAAAACTGCCCCGCGGCGCTAAGAATCGCTTCGTCGCATACGGCGACGACGGACACGTAATCGCAGCCCGCGACCGCGTGGCCACCAGCGTCCCAGCGTGTCTCGGGCCTGAAAGTTCGCGTCAGGCGGGATCAGGCCGTCCTCGGGGTGGTAGAGCGTGCGGGTCTGTCCGTCCTCCAATGTGAACGGCGTCTGCTGGGCCAAGATTTTGGAACCGCTGATATAGGTGCCCTTGGCGATGTACGCGACCTCCTCAATCGTCACCGGCCTGCGCCCCACGTTGCCGATGGTCACGCTTATCACTGGCGCGGGAAAAAGCCCATGCCGGATGATGCTTGAATCCCGCGACACGCGAATCTTGACGGAGGGCAACCCGCACGATCTGCTGCGACGCGAGAATCGTCGATACTCCCGCGGCATAAGCGGCTAGCCAATCAATCGCCATCAGCCGTCATCCCCCCGGTCGTCAGAATCGCGCCGAACCGTTCGTCGACTTCCTCGGTTGACCCCGGAGCGAAAGGGGCGGGATGAGCGCGTGCACCGGACTTCCGTTCGACGGGCGCCCGCCATCCGTCCCTGATGAGCCGCTGGCGGTACTCGTCTTCGGTGACGAAGTCGCACCACGCACCCAGACGGACGACAGTCGTCACGGCGCCATCATCAACATCGGCAGAACTTGTTGGCAAGTCGCCGCCACCAGGACCCTCACGCCTCGATGGAAGTCTCAACCCACCAGCGGACTGCCTCGCGGCCGAGCGCCCATGTACGTGCTAAGGGTGTTACGGCGTGAGGCTGGTGAGGGCCGCCGACCCGACGCCAGCGAGCAGTAGCACGAAGATGAAGGCGCCGACCGCGAGCGCAATCCCCACCCATCGGTTAAACACTCTCGTCTTCATCAGAAGTGGACCCCATTAGTCCGGAAGAACCACAGGGCGCTTGTGCTCCACACCACAACCAGCGCGGAGAAGACGGCACCGCCGATGATAGGCAACACCCAACCCGGCACGTGAGGCGAGCGGACGATCAAGACTTTCGCAGTGAGAGCGCCGAAAAAGAAGCATCCGGCGACTCCGTGCATCCAGATCCGCACGCCGCTATGCAATTGGAACCCGAGCGACCACAAGCAATGGTAGGCGACCGGGATCGTCAACCAGAAGGCTGCCACGCCGGATACACGGTGAGCCCGAGGCACCCACTTAGGCCCGCGGCGCCGCCCGAGCCTCCCGTACATCCGGAGCGCGGTGAGCAACTGGAAGAGTGCGAAGCCGATCGCCGCCGTCGCGAACCAGACCTTCAAGTGAATCGTCGCGGTGAAGAAGAGGGTCACGAGGCTCCGACCCGTGGGGTCGTGCACGTTTCCGTAGATGCCGAGGGAGAGCGCCACTGCAGCACCGACCGCAAGCGCTAGCGTGAGGCGGCCGTTTGCCCGCTGAGGAGCCGTCCCCTCCGAAGCCCGCATATCGATCCCCGCGGGAAGGTACACCCGAACCGCGAAAGGCGGAGCACGCGGTGTTCAGCTGGGGCGAAAGCGAGGATCCCGAGGACCTCTAGACGGAAGGTTGGCCGTGCGGCGCCGGCTCCCGGTGCGCCCGATGGCCGGGGTCCGCCGAACTGAGTCTGCCTCGGCGCCAAAGTGCGCGGGCCTCCTGGCAGCAACCATCACAGGCGTGGTCGCCATCGTCGGCGACGCCGATCCGATGGAGCCATTCCAGCGAGTCAGGATCGGGGTGACCGATCCCGTCGGCGCACACCCGGACCAGGAGGTTGTGGCGATCCGTGAGGATGTTGCGCGGCCAGCCGACCATGCCGTGGTCCGACGGGTTGTGCCAGGGGCAGCTGTACCCCTCGCATCGGGAAGGCGGATGGATCTTGATCGCAGTGTGGCTCACCTTGAACTCATCGGCTGATGGAATGGACCTTCTTGAGCGACTTGGCCACCCCGTCCGGTCGGCACCGGAAGCGGCTCTCCTGCAGCATCCCGACCGGCACCGCCCGCAGCATCCGAGCCTCCTGGCATGAGCGCCACCGAAGGGTAGGATTGCCGGAGGGGGAGGGGCTCGAAGCTGGAGATTCTTTGTCTGCTCGTCGCGACACTTGTTGCCGTCCTAGGACTGGCGGTCCCTGCTCAAGCTCAGGTGGCCGATACGACCCCTCCAAGCATCCACTCGATGACCGTTTCACCAACCGAGTTGAACACGCCGATATCCGCTCAGACCGTTAAGGTGACCGCTGTCATCACCGACGACCTCTCAGGTGTCTCAACCGTCAACTCGAGCGCAGATGTGTTCTCACCTTCAGGGAACCAACAGACATCGGGCTTCTTCCAGCTCGTATCCGGCGACACGTATAGCGCCACGATTCCCATCCCGCAATCCTCGGAGATCGGGGTTTGGCGAGACTGGCACATACGCCTCAAGGACGACGCCGGGAATCTAACGGTCGTCGACGAACACGAACTGTTGGTGGCAGGCATCAACGTCGCTTTCGGCGTCGGCCCGGTCGAGGACTCGGCGGGCCGAACGATCTCGTTCAAAGTAGGGAAGACGAGCGCGTCAGTTCACCTCGACTCTTCCGTCGCGTCGACCTGCTTCTGGTACGTGCCCATCAAGATTGAACGAAAGACCAGGTCGGGCTGGAAGAAAGTGGGCTCGGGCTACACCTCGTTCCAGGGGGGATTCTCGCGGCATATCAAGAAGAAGGGCAAGTATCGCGCGGTTGCGTCGGAGTTCGCGATTGGGACTCCGGGAGTAACGACTTGCGCGCGAGTATCTAAGACCGCCAGTACGTAGTGAACCTCATGCTCTTCACCCGACCCCCCGAACCCAGAAGGTAGGGGCAGATACCTAAGGTCATACAGATAGGTGATGAGTACAAGAAGAAGTCCAGCCCCAGCCCCACGCCGACTAGATCGACCTTCTCGGCGAGAACGTCGCGATGGTGGTCGCGCCGATTGTGCGCTCGAGTTCCTCGGCGGGTGAGGCCAACCCCGGCCAACCGGCTTGGAAGCGAAGGGAAGGCCGGGGTCCAGCCGTCGAGATGCTAGCCCCTCCCGGCGGCGGGGCCATTGCCCCACGGATTGCCCCACGAGCTCTGGAAGCCCACTCCACAGGGCGCCATGAGCGCCACTAGGGCTGCTGCGTCCACGCACGAAACGACGCTGGAGAGCACTCGACGACACCCGCTGCAACGTGCGCGATTCGGTTGAGGGCCTAGTGACCTTTTCGTGGGGGAGGACCCCGCCTACCTAGTATCCAGCGACACACTCCCTCATTTCCAACCCGGCACGCGCCCCGCTTGCTCGATCCAGTCGTGTATCTCCGGTCCCTGAGCTTCCTCCAGGGCCGTCAGCTTGACGTAGCGGCTCTGATCCGTGGTACCAAGCGGCGGCGGAGGGTCAAATGCCGCGCCGCCGAGGAACACGACATTCACGGAGACGGCGTAGGCGACCATCTCGATGATCCACCCTTGTTCTGGCAACCCGTAGTACGCCTGCTTCCACTTGATGGCGTATCGAAGCCCGGGGATCGTCTCGCAGATCACTTCGTCCAGCCGCTTGACGATGGGATGCATATCCGGCATCACGCGCCGGAGCCAATCCTCGATGTCGGCGTGGCTCTCCGACGGCAAAGGCGGCTTTCGGGTCGCGTATGACTTGCGTGATTTCCCCATCACCCGTTCCTCTGTGGCCTAACCCACCCGCCTGAGTATCGCTCAGGGCCCAGACGTACGTTCCCGAAGCGAGACCGGCGTCACGCGTCCCAGCGTCGTAGCCTGTGGCCCCTTAACGAGCCTAGTGAAGATGCGAGAGCGAGTGGGAAAGGTCTGGATCGCCCCGTGCGCGGCCCTGATCTTCATCGGTGCCACTGAGCGCGGCGTGCCCGACGAGAGGCAGCTCGGACGTCGCAAGAAGCGGCTCGGGAGCCGATGTCGACGTCCAGCCTCATCGATCCGATGGCACCCCCTCGGATGTCGCCTCGATCGTGGGCACCTGGGAGTTCGCTGCGTTGACCGGCGTTCCGCCAGCCAAGCTGCCTCATGGTTCGATCCCCGACGATCGTCGCGACCTCGTCATCAGGAACGACGGTTCATTCCGATGGGTACTTGGTTGGGCCACGTCGACGGTTCGGATCCCGGATCTGCCCTGTTGATCGCAGGGCCGACCGACCTTCGGCAACGCTTCGACGACTTCGGCGCGAGTGTGAGCATCTCGATCGTCGGGAACAGGATGCAGATCTGGCTCCCCGATCTCGGACAGGATCGCGACGTTGACGTGGGAGACGCCGTCGAAGACATCGATTCGCCGGACATGGAGTTCCGGCAGGTCCGCGGCTAGGTTGTCGATGTTGATGTACGTTCGCGAAAAGGTGACCGGTATCAACGCGGCGTCCGCCGGTCATCTCGTCGAGCGCTCGTTCGGTCAGTAGATGCCGCCGGAACCGCCGCCGGCGTTCATGGCGATCAGGATCACCGCTACGACGACCACGATCCCGATGGCGATCGCGAGCCACGTCCTCCGGCTCCAACCGCCGCGCCGCTTCGTCCCGCTCGTCGAGCTGTCCATGTCGGGCCTCCTTGGGCTCGTGCTCCGCGCGGATGCGCCTCTGGATGGGATTCGCACCGAGGCGACCGAGGGTTCCCGTCGCATGGGTGACGAACGTCACCCATGCCGGGGCGAGCCCCGATGAGAGGTGCGACGAAGACGCGATCCAGGCGGAGAGAGTGGCTAGAGCCGATCGCCCTGGAAGCGGATGCGGAGGACCTGGTCGCCGTCCGTGTACACGAGCGCGGCGGACCCGCCACCCGAGCGAGCAGGAGCACCCCGCGAGGGGCGTTTCGAGGGCGTCGGTCGACGGACCGGCGCCTGACAGCTGCGTTGCGGCGCTCGGGACGTCTCTGTGCCGATATCGCCCCCGAGGCGCGTTCCATGAGTGCTCGGCCGTGCAGATCGTGCGTGCGGGACCGGAAGGGCTAGCGCACGCCGATCTCGTCGAGGTGGCGGAGGAGGTCCGCCGGGTCGTCGTAGACGCGGTAGGCGCCGGCGCGCTCGAGCTCCTCGAGGCCGTACCCGCCCGAGAGCACTCCGACGCCGAGGGACCGCGCCCGGCGGGCAGCGAGTAGGTCCCAGACGCTGTCGCCGACGACCACGCAGTTCTCGGCGGCCATGCCCAGCGCGTGGGCGGCTGCGAGGAACAGGTCGGGATCGGGCTTGGCGCGTTCGACGAGATCTCGCGTGATGACGGGTACGTCCTCCGGCAGCTCGAGGAGCTCGAGCGTTGGGCCCGCCGACTCGCGGTAGCCGCTCGTCGCGATCGCCCACGGCACGCGGGTCGTGGTCAGGTAGGTCAGCAGCTCGCGCGCGCCCGGCAGAGGTCGGACCTCGGTAGAACGTTCGGCGTACGCCTCGGCGTGCAGGCGCCGGAGCTCGCCCGCTTGTTGGTCGGTCACCTCGCGACCGGTCTCGCGCAGGAGGGCGTTCGCGAACAGGCCGCCGCTCATCCCCACCTTGCGATGGATCCGCCAGACGGACAGGTCGATCCCGGCGCGGTCGAGCGCGATCCGCCACGCCAGGACGTGCTGGTACACGCTGTCGACGAGCGTCCCGTCGAGGTCGAAGAGGAACCCCTGGGCCCGATCCACGACGCCATGCTACGTGTGGGGGGAGCGCCGCGTGGGTCGTTCATCGGACCGGGCTCGTTGCTACACTCGCGCCGTGAGTTGAGGTCGATCTCCCGGACAACGACCTGCGCCGATCGGCGCTCGTTGACACGCCTCACACACCAGGAGACGACCATGCTCGATGCAACGACCCACCCGCCACCCCGGAGCCCCCGATGAGCGTGCTCGAGGTCACCGACCTTTCGGTCGAGGTCGCCGGGTCCCCGATCCTCGAAGGCCTGACGCTTTCCCTGCGCGCCGGCGACAAGACCGGCGTCGTCGGCCGCAACGGCGCCGGCAAGACGAGCCTGCTCAACGTTATCGCCGGCGACGAGCCGCCGCTCGCCGGGCATGCGGTCGTCCGGGGCCGGCTCGGCTACCTGCGGCAGGAGCCGCGGGGACGCGAGACCGAGACGCACTCGGCCCTCGCCCACGTACTGGAGGCCCGCGGGCTCCAGGAGATGGCCGAGCGCCTCGAGAAGTTCCGCCTCGCGATGGAGGAGCGCCCGACCGAGTCCAACGTCGCGCGCTTCACCCGCCTCGAGGAGCGGTACCGGGCGACCGGTGGGTATTCGGGCGAGGCCGAGGCACGTCGCATCGCGGCTGGACTGGGCCTGCCCGACGACCGGCTCGACCTGCCGGTCCGAGCCCTCTCCGGTGGCGAGCGCCGGCGACTCGAGCTCACCCGGATCCTGTTCTCGGGCTCCGACCTACTGCTCCTGGACGAACCGACGAACCACCTCGACAGCGACGCCAAGCACTGGCTGATGAAGTTCCTCGCCGGTTACCGGGGGGCGATCGTGGTGGTCAGCCACGACCTCGGCCTGCTCGACGGCGCCATCACCCGGATCCTGCATCTGGACCGCGACGGGGTCGTGCAGTACCGGGGGACCTACTCGGAGTACCGGGCCGCGCGCCGGGCCGACGAGGCGCGGTTGGGTGCGCTCGCCGGTCGGCAGCGGGCCGAGGTGAAGCGGCTGAAGACGCTCGCGGACTCGATGCGCGGGCAGACCGTCAAGCGTGCCAAGAAGGCGAAGGCGATCGACAGCCGCGTCCGCAAGCTCGAGGAGCGCGTCGTGAAGGCGCCGACCCACGAGCGCGTCGTGCGCTACCGGTTCCCCGAACCCCCGAGGGCGGGGGCGATCGTGCTCGAGGCCGAGGGGCTCGCGAAGGGGTACGGGGGCCCACCGGTGTTCGAGGACATCGGGTTCCACGTCGCGCGGGGCGAACGACTGCTGATCATGGGACTGAACGGCGCCGGCAAGACGAGCCTGCTCAAGATCCTCGCTGAGGTGAGCGCGGCCGACGCCGGATCGTTCCGCCTTGGACACGGCGTCTCGCTCGGCTACTACGCCCAGGAGCACGAGGGGATCCGCGACGGCGAGTCGGTGCTGGCGCACGTGCGCGCCGAATCCGTGGACGCCTCGGACCAGGACCTGCGCGGCCTGCTCGGGATGTTCGGCCTCACCGGGCGGGTGTCGTTCCAGGACGCCGGCACGCTCTCTGGCGGGGAGAAGACGAAGCTCGCTCTCGCGCAGCTCGTGGCGGGGCGGCGGAACCTCCTCCTGCTCGACGAGCCGACCAACAACCTCGACCCGCCCTCGCGGACGGCGGTGGCGGAGGCGCTCGCGGGTTGGTCGGGTTCGATGGTGCTGGTGAGTCACGACGTCGGGTTCGTGCGGTCGCTCGCGCCGCACAATGTCCTGATGATGCCCGAGGGCGAGATCGCGCTGTGGGACGACGAGCTGCTGGAGCTCGTCGCGCTCGCCTAGCCGAGCACCCGGAAGGACGCGGACCCCCGGCACCGGTACGAGTCATCGAGGCAGAGCCGGACCTCGTAGCGGCCGGGCTTCATCGGCCAGGACGCGGGTCCGCGGGCGCCGGGCCCGATCGGCAGGCTCCCGTCGATCCGAGCGTCGGTGTACCGCCAGGCAAGGTACGGATCCCCTTTCGCCGCGACGCCGGCGCGGAACACCGCCAGCCAGTCGAACTGGTTCCCGGGCGCGAACGCCCACCCGATCTCGAGCCGCTGATCGCCTTCGAGGGTCGGGTCGGCGACCGTGAGCGCGGTCTGCTGTCCATCGGCGATCAGCACCACGGTATCCCGCCACCGCTCGGTGTCCGTCGCATCCAGCAGGACGACGTCGTAGGCGCCCTGCTCCAGCTGGGTGGTGTCGAACGCCAACGAACCGTCCGGGTCGGGACCCGAGGGCAGGTCCGCGAGCGGCGTGGACGAGCCCGCCGCGGTCAGGATCACGTGGTCGCCCGGTCCTCCGGCGTGGAACCGCGCGCGGAGCGGGAGCCCGAGCCGGGCGCTCTCGCCCTCGGCCACCACCGAGACCGGCATCGGCGCCGGCGTGACCGTGAACGACGAGGCGACGGCGCGGTGGTCAGAGGGCCAGGGGCGGATCGGGATGTCCGCGTTCGCGCGCGACTCGCCGATGACCCGGCTCGCGTTCGTCACGACCGGGCCCGCGTCCCAGACGAAGTCGATGCGGTCGAACACCTCCCAGGGGTAGACGTAGGGCGCGGGGTAGCCCGCGGTCCAAGTGAACCCGGGGTCGGCGACCGGGTCGGGGTACACCTCGCGGTACGAGTCCCGGAAGCCTGCCTCCTCCATCGCGAGCGAGACCGGCCAACGCATCGTGTACGGGAGCCCGCGCGCGCGAACCGCGGCCGGGGCCCAGTCACGGTACGAGGGCGCGTTGAAGTCGCCGGTGAAGAACGTCGGCACGCCCGCCGAGAGCAGCGGCTCGAGCGCCGAGAGGTGGTCGCGGATCTGGTCCAGGCGCGTGCGCCGCTCCTGCGCCATGGCCTCGGCGCGGCCGAACCCACGGTTCACGATCCGGTACGGCGTGTAGGGGCAGCACGTGAGGTGGGTGTTCGCGATCGCCGCCACCTCGCCCGGAGCGAGCAGCAGGTAGGCCCAGTCGCCGTTCGAGCCCGAGGGCTCCAGGATCGGGAACCTGGAGACCAGGTGCATGCGCGGCGAGGCGTGGAACCCGAGCGCCTTCGCGATCCTCCGGGTGCGCGCGTACGGCTCCTGGAGTCCCACGATATCCGCCCCCGCCTCGCGGATCGCCCGGACGACCTCGTCGAGCCCGTGGGTGACGGTGGCGCCGTACCAGATGTTGAACGTCATCACGGTGAGATCGACCGGCTGGAGCGCGGCCTGCCCCGACGCTCCCGTCGCGGCCACGACCGGGCCCATCGTCAGGGCGAGGCCCACCGCGCCAGCGCACAGCCGTCGTCTGCCCGCCATGGTCGGCGCAGCATAGTCCGGGGGTCGGTCGTTATGCTCTGCGCGCTTCCGACGTCCGGACGCACCGACCGGGAGAGGACGACGTATGGCTCCGAACGGCACCGCCGACCTCGCGTTCGTGAACGGGCGGGTCGCCACGATGGACTCGGTGCGGCGCTGGGCCGGGGCGGTCGCGGTCTCGAAGGGTGAGATCGTGGCGGTCGGGTCCGACGGCGATGTGGGCGGGCTGATCGGCTCGGGGACCGAGGTGGTGGATCTCGCCGGGAGGCTGCTCGTGCCCGGGTTCCAGGACGCGCATGTCCACCCGCCGTCCAGCGGCTTCGAGATGCTGCACTGCAACCTCTCCGAGGCCTACGACGTGGGGGAGTACGAGCGGATCATCTCCGGATACGCGTCGGCGAACCCGGAGGATCCGTGGGTCGTCGGCGGCGGATGGTCCATGGACGTCTTCCCTGGCGGCAACCCGCCGAAGGACATCCTCGATCGGGTTGTGCCGGATCGGCCGGTGTTCCTGATGAGCCGGGACGGTCACAGCGGATGGGCGAACTCCCGCGCGCTCGAGATCGCGGGCGTTACCCGCGACACGCCCGACCCGCCGGACGGGTGGATCGTCCGCGACGCGGCGGGCGACCCCGCGGGTGCCGTGCACGAGGGCGCGTTCGTCCTGGTCGAGCGGCACGTCCCGGAGACGAAGCCGTCGGACTGGGTCGAAGGGCTCCTCGCCGCCCAACGCCACCTACATGCGCTCGGGATCACGGCGTGGCAGGACGCGATCGTCGGCGGCAGCTACCCGACCCTCGACGCCTACCGGCAGGTCGCCGCCTCCGGGGAGCTGACCGCTCGGGTCGTGGGCGCGCTCTGGTGGGACCGCTACCGGGGGATCGAGCAGGTCGAGGACCTGCTCGCCGCGCGCGAGCGGGGCCGGGTCGGGCGCTTCGCGGCCACGACGGTCAAGATCATGCAGGACGGCGTGATCGAGAACTTCACCGCCGCCGTCCTCGAGCCCTACCTGGACGCCGAGGGCCGGCCCACCGACAACCGCGGGACGTCGTTCGTCGAGGCCCAGGAGCTGAAGGTCGCCGTCACCCGCCTGGACGCCGAGGGGTTCCAGGTGCACATCCACGCGATCGGGGAGCGCGCGGTCCGAGAGGCCCTGGACGCGTTCGAGGCCGCTCGGACGGCGAACGGGACGAACGACCATCGCCACCACATCGCGCACCTCCAGGTCGTCCACCCGGACGACGTCCCGCGCTTCCGCGAGCTCGGCGTGGTCGCGAACGCCCAACCGCTCTGGGCGGTCTACGAGGGGCAGATGCTCCACCTCACGATCCCGTTCCTGGGGCCCGAACGCTCGTCCTGGCAATACCCGTTCGCGAGCCTCGTCCGGTCGGGGGCGGTGCTCGCGATGGGGAGCGACTGGTCGGTCTCGAGCGCGAACCCGCTTTGGGAGATGCACGTCGCCGTCAACCGCACCGCCCCGAACGCCTACGAGTACGGCGGCGGAACCGGCGAGCCGTTCCTGCCTCATGAACGCCTCGACCTGCCGACCGCGCTCGCCGGGTTCACGATCAATAGCGCGTACGTGAACCACCTCGACCACCTCACTGGGTCGATCGAGGTCGGGAAACGGGCGGACCTCGCGGTCCTTGACCGGGACGTGTTCGCGAACCCCGTCGAGGAGATCGCCGACGCCTCCGTCGTGCTCACGTTCGTCGACGGCGAGCGCGTGCACGACGCCGAACGGCCGGCCTGATGCCGGCGCCGCGCTGACCAGCGGTCATGGGGCTCCGTTGCCAGGCCGCAGGGCCGGCCGCACGATAACCGCGGCCCCGACCGGGCCGAACGCACCCATCCGAGCCGAGGAGGTTCCGTCATGGCGTTCGACATGAGCCAGGTGCAGCGCGGGGCGCGCAACCGCCGCACGCCGTACCACGAGGCGGCACAGAAGCACGACCCGAAGGGCTACACCGTCTACAACCACATGTACTTCCCGATCCGGTTCTCCTCGTTCGAGGCCGAGTTCGACGCCCTGCTGAACGGTGTGACGCTGTGGGACGTGGCGGTCGAACGCTGCCTCGAGATCGGCGGCCCCGACGGGTTCCGCTTCGCCCAGCTGCTCACGCCTCGCGACCTGTCGACGTGCGCCGTCGGCCAGGCCAAGTACGTACTCATCTGCGACAGCGACGGCGGCATCATCAACGACCCGGTCATGACCCGGATGGACGAGAACACGTTCTGGTTCGCGCTCGCCTCCTCGGACGCGCTACTGTTCGCGCGCGGCCTGCGGAACGCGTACCCGGGGCTTGACGTGACGATCCGGGAGGCCGACGTGGCGCCTCTGCAGGTTCAGGGTCCCAAGTCAAAGGACGTCATGTCCAAGCTCGTCGGTCCCGAGATCCTCGACCTTCGCTACTACTTCTGGACCGAGTCGAAGATCGCCGGCGCGCCTGTGGTGATCACGCGGACGGGCTGGACCTCCGAGGTCGGGTACGAGGTGTACCTGACCGACACGAGTAAGGGCGTCGAGGTCTACGAGGCGATCATGGACGCCGGCGCCGAGTTCGGCATCGTCCCGACGGGCCCGAGCGACATCAGGCGGATCGAGGGCGCGATCTTCAACTGGGGCGCGGATATGACCTACGAGAACAACCCGATCGAGCTGGGTCTGGACCGCCTGATCGACTGGGACCTGGAGAACGATGCGGTCATCTCGATGGCCGCCCTGCGCTCGATCCAGGAGCACGGCGTCGAGCGCCGGATCAACGGGCTGGAGATGGACGGCGACCGGTTCCCCGAGCTCAACAACGTGAAGTGGCCGATCGTCGACGAGGGACGGGAGATCGGCAAAGTGACCTCGGCGATCTACTCGCCCAGGCTCGAGCGCAACATCGGGTTCGCGTGGCTCCCGGTCGAGCGCTCGACGCTGGGGGAGCGGGTCACCGTCGAGACCGAGTGGGGCGCCAGGACGGGGACCGTGGTCGAGATGCCGTTCGTCGACCCGAGCAAGCAGATCCCGGTCTCCTAGGCACCGTCGGCCCGAACCTGAAGCTTCGTTCAGCCGGCCAGGGCGCGCTCGGGCCGTCCTGACGGCTTGCGGCGGGTCGCGGTTTGAACGATGATTCAAAGTCCCGCCGGCGCCCGGCCGCGGGATCGAAGGGGGTCGTGCCCGGATGGTGAACGAACGACAGGAGATGCTCGAGCAGAGCGCGACGCTCTATTTCGGACCCTGGTACCGGCGATCCCCGTTCTTCGACGCGACGCGGCGAGCCGGCTGTACCGCCTACGACGTCTACAACCACATGCTCCTACCCGCGTACTTCGACGACCCCGTGGTCGAGTACTGGGCGCTGCTGAACGACGTCACGGTGTGGGACGTCGCGGTCGAGCGAACGGTCGAGATCTCGGGGCCGGACGCGGATCGCTTCGTCGACTCGCTCACGTGCCGCGACCTCACGACGTGCGCGGTGAAGCAGGGCAAGTACATGATCGTCACGGCACCGGACGGCGGGATCCTCAACGACCCGGTCCTACTGCACGTCGGTGAGAACCGCTGGTGGATGCAGCTCGCGGACTCGGACGCCGGCCTCTACGCGCTCGGCGCCGCGTCTCAGTCGAGCCTCGACGTCGAGGTGTCGTACCCGGACGCCTACCCGATGCAGGTCCAGGGCGCGAAGGCGGCGAAGACGCTCGAGAAGCTCGTGGGCCCCGCCGTGCTCGACCTCAAGTACTACTGGTGCGATTGGTTCGACGTCGGCGACATCCCGGTGCTGATCAGCCGCACCGGCTGGACCGCGGTGCAGGGGTTCGAGATCAACCTGCTCGACCCTTCCCGAGGCGACGACCTGTGGAGCGCGGTGTTCGCGGCGGGGGAGGAGTTCGCGATCCGGCCGGTCGCGCCGGTCGAGGCGAGGCGGATCGAGGCCGGGATCATGAACTACAACTCGGACATGACCCACGAGGACACCCCCCTGCACATCATGGGGCTCGAGCATCTCGTGGAAGACCAGCCGCAGGAATACGTGGGCAAGGAGGCGCTCGAGGCCCTCAAGGCCATTGGCGTCGACCGCAAGCTCGTCGGCATCGAGTGGTCCGGCGACGAGCTCAAGGCCGAGCTCTCCTGGTTCTGGCCGGTCGTACGGGACGGTGAGCAGGTGGGACGGGTCACCGACGCCGTGTGGTCGCCGAAGCTCGAGAAGAACATCGGGTACGCATGGGTGCCTATCGATCTGGCCGGGCCCGGGACGAGCATCGAAGTGGAGTCCGAGCACGGGCCGATCACGGTCTCGACCGCGGCGATCCCGTTCATCGACGCCCGCAAGGAGGTCCCGGCGGCCTCCCTGCGCGGCTAGGGTCTCCGGCGCCGGGCCGACGAGGAGCATCCGATGGAGGGCACGAGGGTCGACCGGAGGCCCCCGGAGACCGCACCCCCTGCCAAAGGCTTCCGCCGCGCCCTCCTGCTGGTCGAACGTGTCACGAAGGAGACCGTGTGGGACTGCCGCATGTGCGGGCAGTGCATCCTGCATTCGACCGGGCTCTCGTGCCCGATGCGCTGTCCGAAGAATCTTCGGAACGGCCCATGCGGCGGCACGCTGCAGGACGGGAGCTGCGAGGTGCTGCCCGAGATGAAGTGTGTCTGGGTCGCCGCTTGGGAGGGCTCTCGGCGCCTGCCGCTGTGGCGCGATCACATCCAGCACGTCGAGCCGCCGGTCGACTGGCGGCTCCAGGGAACGTCGTCGTGGGAGAACCTCCTGACGGGACGCGACCGGCAGGTTCCGGAGGGCTGGTCGGGATCCGCGCGCGGATCCGGGTCGTGAGACCCGCCCCATGACGCAGGAGGTTCCGCGCAGCCACCTGCACCGCCTGTTGCAGGCCGGCGAGTTCGTCGTCACGGCCGAGCTGCAGACGAGCGACTCGGCCGACCCTGCGCGCATCGCCGAGCTCGCCGGGACGCTCCGGGGCAAGGTCGATGCGGTGAACTGCACAGACAACAGCGCCGCCCACGCGCACATCGCAGCGATGGCGGCCGCTCGGTTGCTCCTGGATCAGGGCGTCGAACCGGTGATGCAGCTGGTATGCCGCGACCGCAACCGGCTCGCCCTGCAGGCCGACCTCCTCGGCGCGGCTGCGCTCGGGGTTCGCAACATCGTTTGCATGACCGGCGACGACGTGAGCGCCGGCGACCACCCCGAGACCAAGCCGATCTACGACCTCGACTCGGTGCAGCTGATCCGGATGGCGAAGATCATGAGGGACCAGGGCACCTACCTCTCGGGCCGGGCCCTGACCGACGCGCCGAGCTTCCTGATCGGCGCCGTCGAGAACCCGTTCGCGCCGCCGCTGGAGTTCCGGCCGATGCGCCTGGGGACGAAGATCGAGGCGGGGGCGGAGTTCGTCCAGACGCAGATCTGTTTCAACCTCGACAAGCTTCGGTTGTTCATGGCGCGCTGCGGCGAGCTCGGGCTGCTCGACCACATGTCGGTGCTCGCGGGGGTGTTCGTGCCGAACTCGGCGGCGGGCGCTCGCTACCTGCGCGATCAGGTGCCGGGGCTCGACGTGCCTGAGCATGTGATCGAACGCATGGACTCCGTGCCCCCCGAGGCGCAGCGGGAGGAGGGGATCCGGCTCGCGCTAGAGATCGTCGAGGCGGTCCGGCAGATCGCCGGGGTCTCGGGCATCCACCTGATGACGATCAACCACGAGGAGGCCATCCCTCGCGTCGTCGAGGGCGCGGGGCTGCTGCCGCGCCCTCGAGCCACGGATGTGGCGATCGCGTAGCGATCGCCACCCCGCCGAACGGGTCTTCCGGCCGGGGGTGAACGCGCGGACGCCGGGTGTCGAATGGAGCCTGAACCCGACAGACTGGAGCCATGACCATGAGACGCGCACTCCTCGCGCTCGGCGTCGTTGCGGCGCTGGCGTTCTCCGCATGCACCACCGGAACCACCACGACCACCTCGAGCCCCGCCGAACCCAAGGCGGTCTTCCCGTCCAGCCAGCCGACCGTCGCCACGGGGCAGGGCGCCGTCGTCCAGGTCGTGCGCAACGTGCTTCCGGCGGTCGTGAACGTCGTGGCCGACAGCTCCGAGGGCCAGGGCGAGGGCACCGGGTTCGTCGTGCGCTCGGACGGCATCGTCGTGACCAACTTCCACGTGGTCGAGGGCGCATCGAAGGTCACGGTGCTCAGTTCGGCCGAAGAGCCGGTCCACTACGACGCCCGCGTGATCGGCGGCGACGAAGAGGCGGACCTCGCCGTCCTGAAGGTGGACGCGACCGATCTGCCGACGGTCGCCATGGGGAACTCGTCCGATCTGCAGCTCGGCCAGCAGGTCGTCGCGCTCGGCTACGCGCTCGGGCTGGCAGGCGGGCCGTCAGTCACGACCGGCGTCGTCTCCTCGCTCACGCGGCGGATCACGGTGCAGGACTCGCGGTGCACCGGATGCACCAACGGCGAGCGGGTGTACACGGATGTGATCCAGACCGATGCCGCGATCAACCCCGGGAACTCCGGAGGACCCCTCCTGAACATGGCGGGGCAGGTCGTCGGGATCAACACCGCAGGAGCGAACCAGGCCGAGAACATCGGCTTCGCGATCCAGATCGACTCGATCAAGCCGACGATCTTCCAGGCCGCCGAGAACCCGTCCCAGCCGGTCGCGTTCATGGGGATCTCCTCCGCGGACGCCTCGGACCCGTCGGTCCAGTTCGAGTTCGACCCGCAGGTGAGCAGCGGGGCCGTGATCGTGGACCTGGTGAGCGGCGGACCCGCCGAGCAGGGCGGGATCCAGGTCGGCGACGTGGTCGTCCAGTTCGGCGGCCAGGCGGTGGACTCGGCCGAGCGGCTCGGCGAGCTGATCCGCGAGCACCGGCCAGGCGACGAGGTCGAGGTCGGCGTCGTCCACTCGGACGGGTCGCGGGACACGCTCACCGTCACGCTGGGCGTGAACCCGGTCGCGACGACCTAGGTCCCAAGGCGCGGGCCCACGGCCCGGGCCAAGGCACGGGCCAGGGCACGGGCCGGGCACGGGAAGGGTTCGCGCACCGGTGGTGCGCTAGCCTGACCTCGTGAGGGTGAGGCTCCGCAACCCCGACCGGGAGGTCGAGCTCGCCGGCGGTCGCAAGATCCACGACGTCCTCGGCGAACTCGGCATCAACCCCGACACCGTGCTCGTGATCCGCGAGCGCGAGCTGCTCACGCGCGAGGACCGGGTCGGCGAGGCCGACGTGATCGAGATCCGCCCGGTGATCAGCGGTGGCTCCGGCGGGAACCGGATGAAGTGCCGGCGCTGCAAAGCGCCCGCCGTCGTCGAGCTCCGCCGGCACAACGCGGCGTTCTGCGCCGACTGCTTCCTCCGCCACGTTCGCGAACAGGTCAAGCGGGCGATCGAGGGGCACGAGATGCTCGAACCCTCGGACCGGATCCTGGTCGCGGTCTCGGGCGGCAAGGACTCGCTCGCGCTGTGGGACATCCTGCTCGAGCTCGGGTATCGGGCCGACGGGCTCTACCTCGGTCTCGGGATCGGCGAGTACTCGGAACGCTCGCATCGGATCGCGCGCTCGTTCGCCGACGAACGCGATGCGCGTCTCGTCGAGGTCGACCTCGCGCGCGACTACGGGTTCGACGTGCCGACCGCGGGCAAGAAGGGCTCGCGTTCGACCTGCGCGGTGTGCGGCCTTTCCAAGCGCTACGTGTTCAACCGCGCCGCGCGCGAGGGCGGGTACGACGTGATCGCGACCGGGCACAACCTGGACGACGAGGCCGCCACGCTGCTCGGCAACACGCTCCGATGGCAGACGGACTACATCGCGCGCCAGTCCCCGGTGCTGCCGGCGGAGGAGGGGTTCGCGCGCAAGGTCAAGCCGTTGTACCGGCTCTCGGAGCTCGAGACGGCCGCGTTCGCCTTCCTGCGCGGGATCGAGTACGTCGTGGAGGAGTGCCCGCTCGTGGGCGGGAACACGCAGCTCCGGTACAAGGATGCGATGAACCACCTCGAATCGAACTCGCCCGGGACCAAGGCCCAGTTCCTGTTCGGCTACCTGGATCGGGCCGCTCCTCTGTTCGCGACGCAGGACGAGGTCGAGCTCGTCGGGTGCGAGCGCTGCGGCCAGCCCACGACCGGCAGGTTCTGCGCGTTCTGCCGCGCCCAGGCGCAGATCCTGGGCGAGCGGCTCGGAGCGCCCCGAAGCGAGCGGGATGAACGAGGCGAACCGAGCGATCGCGAGACGGCCGAGTCGCTGTCCGACGAGGTCATGCCGGTCGAGATCTACGGGACGGTGCCTCGATGATCGGGCCGTTCGAGGCGGGGGAGAGGATCCTGCTGGTGGACCAGCGGGACCGCCGGTACCTCGTCACGCTCCAGACCGACGAGACCTGGCACTCGCACGGCGGCGGGCTCTCGCACGACCTCTTGATCGGCTCGCCCGAGGGGACCCTGGTGCATTCGGCGTCCGGGATGGCCTTCCGAGCGTTCCGTCCGCGGCTGGCCGACTTCGTGCTGAAGATGCCGAGGGGCGCCCAGGTCGTCTACCCCAAGGACGTCGGCGCGATCCTGGTCGGGGCGGACGTCTTCCCGGGCGCCCGCGTCGTGGAGGCCGGTACGGGTTCGGGCTCGCTCACGCTGGCGCTGTGCCGGGCCACCGGTCCCGAGGGCCGGGTCGTCTCCTACGACCTGCGGCCCGAGTTCCAGGAGGGGGCGGCTCGGAACATCGAGTCCTTCTTCGGGAAGGCGCCGGACTGGCTCGAGCTCCGTGAGGGCGACGTCCGCGACGTCGCGGGGAGCGGCCAGATCTTCGACCGCGCGATCCTGGATCTCCCGGAGCCGTGGGAGACGCTCGAGCCGCTCGCGACCGTGCTGCCCCCGGGCGCGATCTTCTGCGGGTACCTGCCGACGACGAACCAGGTCCAACAGCTCGTGCTCGCGTTGGAACGCAACGGGTACGAGCACCTCGAGACGTTCGAGGTGCTCCATCGCTCGTGGCACGTGACCGCGCGGAGCGTCCGACCGGACCAGCGGATGGTCGCGCACACCGGGTTCATCACGCTCGCGCGTCGGGTCTGAGCCATCACCTCGCACGGGTCCGGCGACAACCTTTGACTAGAAGAGGTGTTCAGTAAGGCGTATCCGCTGCCGAAAACCGTATGGATAGGCCAAGAGACCTCCCCCGCCTTCGTCGGTCGGGGGGAGGACCGGGGGTATGCTTTCGCACCGTCGGGAGGTGAAGGAGATGCCGGAGCTCGATCCACGCGAACAGCAGGAACAGTTCGAGAAGAAGATCCACGAGCTCCAGACGCAGGTCCGCTTCCTCGAGGACGAGGTTTCCCTCCTCCGCCGCCGGCTCACGAACGCCCCCCGCCAGGTCAAGCTGCTCGAGGACAAGCTC
>Ga0207578_1000002_pt1 | contig 76831 bp, 77 predicted proteins | sample NitcycUWRG10K412_FD_188278 | JGI IMG/M metagenome (GOLD analysis project Ga0207578, IMG submission 188278) | Soil microbial communities from Arlington Agricultural Research Station in Wisconsin, USA - Nitrogen cycling UWRJ-G10K4-12 (SPAdes) | ecosystem: Environmental > Terrestrial > Soil >... | reverse complement strand
GATCGCGAAGCAGATCGTGAGCAGGTACATCAGCTCGGGCTTGGCGCCGAGCAGGTTGACCTCGGAGAAGACCGTGGTCTGGAGGATGAGCGCGGTCAGTATGACCGCCGAGAGCAGGAGCACGCGGCGCACGGACGACGACCCTACCCTCGCGTGTCACGGGAGAGCACCACGAGCACGAGGGACAGGGAGGAGAAGTCCACCGCGGGCCGGACCGTGAGGAGCTTCTCGGTGGCGGAGTCCTCGTCCAGGACCCGCGAGACCGTCCCGATCAGGATGTTGGGCGGGTACAGGCTCTCGGCTACGCCGGCGATCCGGTAGCCGGCGGTGACGACGTGCTCGTCCGGGGCGGCGTCGACGGTCGGGTCCACGAGGCTCATCTCGAGGTCGGAAGGGCCCGCGCCCGAGAGCAACCCGGTCTGGCGCGAGACGTCGAGGCGTCCGGCGACCGACGAGTCGGGGTCGATGATCAGCTGCACGATGGACGAGCTCGACCCGACACGCACCACGTGCCCGACGAGTCCGGCGCTGGAGACGACGGGCATGCCCACCGCGATGCCGCTGTCCGAGCCCTCGTCGATCGTGATCGTCCATTCGAAGTTCGAGACGCCGTTGGCGATCACCTGGGCCGCCGTCGTCTCGATCCGGTTCCCGAGGCTCTCCTGCAGGCCGAACAGCGCCTCCAGCTCGGCGAGACGGGCCTGGTCGGCCCTGCCTTCGGCGAGCTGGGTCTCGAGTGCGTCGACGCGTTCGCGAAGGACATCACGTTCGTGACGGATCGACGGGAGCCGGACCAGCGTCGAGAAGAAGTTCCCGATCGGGTGGGTGACCTTGGAGACGACCTCCTGCAAGGGGCTGATCACGGCGAGCGCGCCGTCCCCGAGCGACGCCAGCGGCCCCTGGGCCCCCTCGCGGTAGTCGACGGTGATCGTCACGAGCGAGATGGAGACCAGGGCCACGACCAGCAGGCGGGTGCTGCGCGCTCGGGTGCGCAGGGCCACCGCGAACCTACCTCCGGGACGGGCTCACCAGGACCCGTTGGAGGATCTCGAACTCCTCGAGGCACTTCCCGGACCCGATCGCGACCGAGGAGAGCGGGTTGTCGGCGATGTGGATCGGCATGCCGGTCTCGTGGCGGAGCCGCTTGTCGAGCCCTCGGAGGAGGGCGCCGCCGCCGGTGAGCGTGATGCCCCGGTGCATGATGTCCCCCGCGAGCTCGGGAGGGGTCCGGTCCAGGGTCGCCTTGATCGAGTCGATGATCGCGCTGACCGGCTCCTCGATCGCGGCGCGGATCTCGCCGTCGGTGATCTGGAGGGTCTTGGGGAGCCCCGAGACGAGGTCGCGCCCGGGGATCTCGGCCACGAGCTCCTCCTGCATCGGGTAGACGGCCGCGATCGCAAGCTTGATCGCCTCCGCCGTCCGCTCGCCGAGCAGCAGCGAGTACTCCTTCTTCACATGGTTGATGATCGCCTCGTCCAGTTCGTCCCCGCCGATTCGGAGCGACGACGACGTGACGATCCCGCCGAGCGAGATCACGGCGACCTCGGTCGTGCCGCCGCCGATGTCCACGACCATGTTGCCCGCCGGCTCGTGGATCGGCAGCCCGGCGCCGATGGCCGCGGCCATCGGCTCCTCGATGATGTACGCGCGACGAGCGCCCGCGGCGATCGTCGCCTCCTCCACGGCGCGTTGCTCGACACCCGTGATTCCGGAAGGCACGCAGACGACGACGCGAGGCTTGGCCAGCAGCCGGCGCTTGTGCACCCGCTGGATGAAGTACCGGAGCATCTTCTCGGTGATGTCGAAGTCGGCGATCACGCCGTCCTTCAGCGGGCGCACGGCCTGGATGTGCGACGGCGTCCGGCCGATCATCCGCTTGGCCTCGTTGCCCACGGCCAGGACGGCCCCGGACATCGTATTGATCGCGACCACGGAGGGTTCGTTCAGGACGATGCCCGCGTGCCGAACGTAGACGAGCGTGTTCGCGGTCCCAAGGTCGACTGCCATGTCCTGACCCAGGAACCCGAGTACCCCTTCACCGCCCGCGCTTCGACGGCCCTGGGATGCGGGAAGTTCGCGACGAACCTTCTCGGCCATAGGTTCGCGCTCTTTGTACAGGACCCCTATTTGGGTGGCAACTCTCGACCCGACGTGGAGGCAACCTTAGGGTTCACGCATGGTGTGACCTGCGCTTTCACTCGCCCTCGACCCACCGGGTAGGGTTCGTCGAGCGTTGGTCGAGGGCGAGTGAGATGCGTGCAGCGATCGTGTTCCCGGGTCAAGGTTCACAGTTCGTCGGTATGGCGGACGTGTGGAACACCCACGACGCCGCACGAGCGGTGCTCGACGACGCAACGGCGGCGATCGGACGCGATGTCGTCGTCGGCAGCCGCGACGCGGATGCGCTCGCCACCACCGAGTTCGTGCAGCCGGCGATCCTCGCGTGCGATGTCGCGGCGTTCCGCGTCCTGGATGCGCTCGGCGTCGCGTTCGTCGGCGCGGCGGGCCATTCGCTCGGCGAGTTCGCGGCCCTGGTGGCCGCGGGCGTCCTCGAGCTCGCGGACGCGCTGCATATCGTGGCGGTGCGTGGCCGGGCGATGCAGGCGGCGGGCGAGGCCCGGCCCGGAACGATGACCGCGCTGCTCGGCGTCGGGGCCGAGGCCGCGGAGGCGCTGTGCGACGACGCTCGCGGCGACGACGTGCTGCTCGTCGCCAACGAGAACTCGCCGCAACAGGTGGTGATCAGCGGCAGCGTCGCCGCGGTCGAACGCGCCGAGACCCTCGCCGCCGAGCGCAAGATCCGGGCCGTGCGCCTGAACGTCGCGGGGGCGTTCCATTCCCCGCTGATGGAACCCGCGGTCGAACCGCTGTCGGCCGCGATCGCGGAGGCGGCGTTCTCGCCCCCGCGGTTCCCGATCGCCTCGAACGTCACGGGCACCCTCGTCACCGGACCCGCCGAGCTCCGGGCTCTGGCCGAACGCCACGTCGTCTCACCGGTCCGCTGGGAGGCGAGCCTCGGCGCCCTCGCCGAGCTGGGGGTCGACACGTTCGTCGAGGCGGGACCCGGAGACGTGCTCACCAAGCTCGCGAAGCGAGCCGCGCCCGGGGCCCGGGCCGTCGCGGTGAGCTCGCCCGAGGCCGCGGCCGCGCTCGCCGAGGAAGGGACCTGAGCACGCACGGAGTCGGCGAGCCCCTGCGGCGCCGCGTCGAGCACCACCCGCGGGCGATATCCTCGGCCATCGACGCGGGCGGCGACCGTCGCCCCGAGGGGGGATCGTGAGCGCGCAGCGATACGCGGCCGTCGCCGGCCTTGGTTCGGTCCTGCCGGACCGCGTCGTGCCCAACGAGTGGTTCGAGGCGTTGATCCAAACGAGCGACGAGTGGATCCGGGAGCGCACCGGGATCCGGGAACGGCGGTTCGCCGCCGACGGACAGACCACGTCCGACCTCGCCGTCGTGGCCGCGACGCGCGCGCTCGAGGCCGCGTCGATCGCGCCGGAGCAGGTGGACCTCCTCGTCTGCGCGACGCTCACCGGTGACACGCCGATCCCCTCCACCGCGGTCTGGGTCCAGCGCAAGCTCGGGATCGGGGCGCCCGCGTTCGACGTGAACGCGGCGTGCGCCGGGTTCTCCTACGCGATGTCGACCGCCACCGCCTTCGTCGAGTCCGGGCAGGCCGAGACCGTGGTGGTGATGGGTGCCGAGGTTCTGTCCAGGGTGATGAACTTCCACGACCGCACGACCTGCGTGCTCTTCGGCGACGGCGCGGGCGCGGTGGTGCTGCGGCGTTCGGAGGAGCCGGGCGTGCTCGGTTCGGTCCTGGGGGCCGATGGGCGTGCCGCCGAGATCCTGATCATCCCGGGCGGCGGTTCCGCCGAGCCGGCGAGCCACGCTTCGGTGGACGCGAACGACCACGCCATCCAGATGCCGAACGGCCGCGAGGTCTTCAAGCGGGCCGTCGTCGAGATGTCGAACGCGTGTCGGCAGCTGCTCGAGAAGTCCGGGTTCGGCCCCGACGACGTGGACCTGCTGATCCCGCACCAGGCGAACGCCCGGATCATGATCGCGGTCGCGGAACGCCTCAAGATCCCGATCGACCACGCGGTGGTCGACGTCGAATCCGTCGGCAACACGTCGGCGGCCTCGATCCCCGTCGCCCTCGATCGCGCGTGGCGCGCCGGCCGGGTCCGCGAGGGCGACCTGATCCTGCTGACGTCGTTCGGCGCCGGGCTCGCTTGGGGCGCGAACCTGATCCGCTGGACGGGACCGGCGGCCCGATGAGCGAGCAACCCCGCAAGGTCGCGGTCGTCACCGGAGGTTCGCGCGGGATCGGGCGTGCGTGCGCGGAGGCGCTCGCGCGGGACGGCTGGAGCGTGGCGATCGGGTACCGCTCGAGCGAGGCCGACGCGAAGGAGACGGTCGCCAGCCTCGAGGCGATCGGGACGCCCGGCCTCGCGGTCGCGATGGACGTCACGGAGGAGGGTTCGGTCACCGAGGCCTTCCGCCGGGTCGGCGACGAGCTCGGACCGGTCACGGGTCTGCTGAACAACGCCGGGATGTCGCGGGACGGCCTGGTCCTCAAGTACCCGATGGACGTCTACGAGCGGACGATGGCGACCAACCTGCGGGGCGCGTTCCTGTGCTCGCAGTCCGCGCTGCGGGGGATGCTCCGGGCCAAGTGGGGCCGGATCGTGAACATGTCCTCGGCCGTCGCGCTCCGCGGCAACGCGGGTCAGACCGTCTACGCGGCCACGAAGGCCGGTCTCGTCGGACTCACGAGATCGCTCGCCCGCGAGGTCGGGGGCAAGGGCATCACGGTGAACGCGCTGTGCCCGGGCCTGCTCGACACGGACATGACCTCCCATCTGACCGAGCCGGCGCGCGCGTACTACCTGGACCAGACGCCGGTGGGGCGGGCGGCGCACCTTGAGGAGGTCGCGAGCGTGGTGCGCTTCATGATGTCCGTGGAGGCCTCCTACGTGAACGGCGTGGTGCTGCCCGTGGACGGCGGGCTGACCGCCTAGTCGAAGGACGGCCGGCCCCCGTAGCATGGGCCGCCGAAGCGACACCATGAGCAAGGCAGTCAAAGAACAAGACGACGACACAGCCAAGGAGACACAGGAGGAAGGATGGACAAGGCAGAGATCGAGTCTCGGGTCCGCAAGGTCCTCGCCGAGCAGCTGGCGGTCGACGAGGCTCAGGTCGTCCCCGACGCCCGCTTCGCCGAGGATCTGAACGCCGATTCACTCGACCTCGTCGAGGCGGTGCTCGCCCTCGAGGAGGAGTGGAACATCGACATCCCCGAGGAAGAGATGGAGGGCGTCAAGACCGTCGGACAGGCCGTCGCCCTGGTCGAGCAGAAGCTCGGATCGTCCTGAGCCCGATGGGCGAGCGGGTCGTCGTCACCGGGATCGGACCGGTCACGCCGGTGGGCACCGGCGTCGACGACTTCTGGACCGGCATCACGTCCGGCAGGAACGGGATCGGGCTGATCACGGCCTTCGAGACCGACGATCTCCCCGTGAAGGTCGCCGGCGAGGTCCCGGGGTTCGATCCGGCGCCGTGGCTGGACCCCAAAGAGATCCGCCGGACCGATCGTTTCGTCCACTACGGGGTCTCCTCGGCCGCGCTCGCCTGGGACGACGCGGGCCAGCCCGAGGTCCCCTCCGAGCGAGCGGGCGTGATCTTCGCGACCGGCATCGGCGGCATCCAGACGCTGATCGCGCAGCACCTGGTGCTCCTCGAGAAGGGTCCGGGGCGCGTCTCCCCGTTCATGGTGCCCGCCCTGATGGCCAACGCCGCGAGCGGCCACATCGCGATGCGGTTCGGCTTCACCGGCCCGAACCTGTGCACGGTCTCGGCCTGCTCTTCGTCGAACCACGCGATCGGCGAGGCGCTGCGATATATCCGCGACGGCTACATGGACCTGTGCGTCGCCGGCGGTTCGGAGGCGGCGACCCTGCCGCTGACGGTCGCGGCGTTCGCGCAGATGACGGCGCTCACGAAGAACCCCGACCCCGAGACCGCGTCTCGACCGTTCGACAAGGGACGCGACGGGTTCGTGCTCTCCGAGGGCGCCTGCACGCTGATCCTCGAGTCCGAGACGCACGCGAAGGCCCGGGGCGCCCGCGTCTACTGCGAGGTCGCGGGGTACGGCGCCTCCGACGACGCCTTCCACATCACGGCCCCCGATCCGAAGGGTTCGGGTGCGGCCCTCGCGATGGCCTGGGCCCTGCGCGACGCCGGCGAGGAGCCGGGGGCCGTCACGTACGTGAACGCGCACGGTACCTCGACCCCGCTGAACGACGCGGCGGAAACGGCCGCGATCAAGGCGACCCTCGGCGAAGACGTCGCCCACCGCATCGCGGTCTCCTCGACGAAATCGATGACCGGTCACATGCTCGGTGCGGCGGGTGCGGTGGAAGGCGCTGTGTGCGCGCTCGCGATCGCGAACGGCGTCGTACCGCCGACGATCCACTACGAGACACCCGACGAGGACTGCGACCTCGACTACGTGCCGAACGAGGCACGCGAGCTCGACGTCCGACTCGCGCTGTCGAACTCGTTCGGATTCGGCGGCCACAACGCCGCGGTGGCGTTCCGCAAGGCCTCGTAGCTCCCGAGGCCGGCTCCGCCGTCAGCCGAAGAAGAGCTTGAGCTCGCGCTCGGCCGACTCGGGCGAGTCGCTGCCGTGCACGAGGTTCTCGGTGATCACGAGGCCGAAATCGCCGCGGATCGTGCCGGGCGGCGCCGTGGCGGGATCGGTGGGTCCCACCATCGTCCGCCAGACGTCGATCGCACCTTCACCCTCCAGCCGCACGACCACGACGGGTCCCGAGGTGATGAAGTCGACGAGCTCCCCGAAGAAGGGCTTGTCGCGGTGCTCACCGTAGTGCTCCTCCGCGAGCGGACGATCGATCGTCAGCGAGCGGATCTCGGCCACGCGCAGGCCCTTGTCCTCGGCGCGTCGCAGCACCTCGCCGACCAGCCCGCGACGGACTCCGTCCGGCTTCACGATGAGCAGCGTCGATTCCTCAGCCAACTTAGGAGTCCCCTAGCAGTGCTCGGCGAGCGTCCGCGACAGTGTACAGAGAGCCCGTCACCAGGATGAGGTCGCCGGCATCGGAGGCGCTGGCGGCCGCGTCCAGCGCGTCTGGCACGGTCGCGAAAGCCTCGGTGGCGATGCCGTGGGCCGTCATCGCGTCGGCGACCTCCCGCGACGGTCGCGCCCGAACGCTGTCGACCGCGCCCGCGTACCCCGCGTCCGCGAGCGGGGCGAGCGGAGCCACGACGCCCTCGAGATCCTTGTCGGCGAACACCCCGAGGACCAGGTGTAGACGATCCCACGTGAAGAAGTCGGGCAACGAATCGGCCAGCGCCCGGGCCGCCGCCGGGTTGTGCGCGCCGTCCAGGATCACCAGCGGTCGATGCGCCGCGACCTCCAGGCGCCCGGGCGACGTCGCCGCGCCGAGCGCCAGCCGGACGGCGTCCGGGTCCAGGGCGCGTTCGAGCAGGGCCTCCACCGCGACGACCGCGGCCGCCGCGCTGTGCGCGGCATGCTCCCCGTAGATCGGCAGCAGGATGTCCTCGTACGTCGCGTGGAGCCCCCGGATCGCGAGGGCCTGCCCACCGACGGCCGTCGTCAGATCGTCGATCCCCCAGTCGCGCCCCTCGAGCAGCGGCGTGGCGATCTCCTCCTCGCATCGCCGCTCGATGACCTCGAGCGCCTCATCCGTCTGCTCGCGCACGACCGCGACCTTGCCCTGCTTGATGATGCCGGCCTTCTCGGCCGCCACCTCCGCGATCGTCGAGCCCAGCTCCGGATGATCGAGCCCGATCGGACAGATCACCGCCACGTCGCCGGAGACGAGGTTGGTCGCGTCCCACGTCCCGCCCATCCCGACCTCGACCACGGCGAGCGCCACAGGGGCGTCCGCGAAGGAGAGGAAGGCGAGCGCCGTGAGCGCCTCGAAGTACGTGACGGGCCCGACCTGCTCGTCGACGGTCCGCAGGTAGACGAGCAGGTGCTCGAACTCCTCACCGAACGCCTCCTCCGCCATCGGCTCCCCACAGATCTCGAACCGCTCGGTCACCGACTCCAGGTGGGGCGAGGTGAACAGACCGGTCGTGAGGCCATGGGCGCACGCGACCCCGGCGGCCAGCCGCGCGCTGGTCGTCTTGCCGTTCGTCCCGGTCACGTGGATCGTCGGGTACGTCAGCTGCGGATCGGCCAGCAGGGTGGCGAGTGCGCGGATCCGGTCCAGGTCGGGCTCGGGCATGTGCTCGGGCTGGCGACGCTCGAGCTCGGCCATCGCGTCGGCGAACCGCACGGCTACTCCTCGCGCGCCAGCTCGACCTCGACCGAGGGTTCGGTCGCCTCCACGTACTCGACCGAACGCACCTTGCCGGCCTCGGCGACGTCGCGCTCGACGCCGCGCAGGATCTTCAGGCGTTCGGGCGTGTCCCGGACGACGAGGCGTTCGACGTCGGTGCGCAGCGACCGCTTGGCGAGCGCCTTGGCCTTGCGGACCTCGCCGAGCGCCCACGCGGCCACCTCGTAGACGACCGGCTCGCCGCCGACCGGGAACGCCTCGGTCGAGGGCCAGCTCGCGCGGTGGATCGAGCCCTGCTTCCACCACGACCACACCTCCTCGGTCGAGTACGGCAGGAACGGCGCGAACAGGCGGAGCAGGACGTCGAGCGCGAACCGCAGCGATGCGATCGCGGACCCGGCCGCCTCGGGTCCGTTGCCGCCGTACGCGCGACCCTTCACGAGCTCGAGGTAGTCGTCGGTGAACCCCCAGAAGAAGCGCTCGACGATCTCCAGGGCGCGGGCGTGCTCGTAGCCCTCGAGCGCGGCCGTGGCCCGGTCCACGACGTCGGCGAGCCCCGCGAGCATCGAACGGTCGAGCGGGTCGTCGATCTGGGCCTCCCAGCCCTCGAGCAGCAGGGCGAACCGCGAGGCGTTGAGGATCTTGATCGCGAGGCGACGCCCGATCTTGATCTGCTGCTCGTCGAACGCCGCGTCGATCCCCAGCCGCGCGCTCGACGCCCAGTAGCGCACCGCGTCCGCGCCGTGCTGCTCGAGGTGCGCGACCGGGGTCACGACGTTGCCCTTGGACTTCGACATCTTCTTGCGCTCGGGATCCAGGACGAACCCGCTGATCGCCGCGTCGGTCCACGGGAGCTCCCCGAACTCCAGATGCGACTTCAGGACGGTGTAGAACAGCCAGGTCCGGATGATCTCGTGGGCCTGGGGTCGTAGGTCCATCGGGAACACGCGCGAGAACAGGTCCGGGTCCTCCTCCCACTTCCCGGCGATCTGCGGGGTGAGCGAGGACGTCGCCCACGTGTCCATGATGTCCGGGTCACCCACGAAGCCGCCGGGCATCCCTCGCTGCTCCTGCGTGAAGCCCTCGGGCGCGTCCGAGGACGGATCGACCGGCAGCCGATCCTCGCTCGCCACCAGCGGATGTTCGTGATCGGGCTTGCCCTCCTCGTCGAGCTGGTACCACACCGGGAACGGGACGCCGAAGAACCGTTGACGGCTGACGCACCAGTCGCCGTTCAGACCCTCGACCCACGATGCGTAGCGAGCGCCCATGTACTCGGGGTGCCAGCGGAGCTGCCGCCCGAGTTCGAGCAGCTCCCCTCGGAACTCGATCGTCTTCACGAACCACTGCCGGCTGGACACGATCTCGAGCGGTCGTTCCCCGCGCTCGTAGAACTTGACGGCATGGCGGATAGGCGTGGGTTCGCCGACCAGATCGCCGGATGTGCGGAGGAGCTCGGCGATCGTGGCCCGTGCCTTCTTCGACGGCAGGCCCACGAGCGTGCCCTGCGCCGCTGCGGCGGCGGCCACGTCGCGCGACTCCCAGCCGGGTTCGCCCCACCGCGACGGCGAGACGGCCCCGTCGCGTCCGATCACCACGCGCGCGGGCAGGCGGAGCTCGCGCCACCAGGTGACGTCGGTGATGTCACCGAACGTGCAGATCATCGCGACCCCGGTCCCTTTCTCGGGGTCGGCGAGTTGGTGCGCGACGATCGGGACCTCCGCGCCGAACAGCGGGGTCACCACCGTCGTCCCGACGTCCGACCGGTACCGGTCGTCGTTGGGGTTCACGACTAGGGCGACGCACGCCGGGATCAGCTCGGGGCGCGAGGTCTCGATCTCCACCCAGCCCTCGCCGTCGGCCCGCGCGAACCGGACGCGGTGGTACGCGCCGTCGATCTCGCGATCCTCGATCTCGGCCTGCGCCACCGCGGTCTGGTAGTCGATGTCCCACATCGTCGGCGCCTCGACGTGGTACGCGAGGTCCCGCGCCAGCAGCCGCACGAACGCGCGCTGCGAGGCCCGGCGCGAACGCTCGTCGATCGTGGTGTAGGTCTGCGTCCAATCGACCGAGAGCCCCGTACGGCGGAACACGTCCTCGAACGCGCGCTCGTCCTCGGCGGTGAGCCGTTCGCACAGCTCGATGAAGTTCGGGCGCGAGATCGCGACCAGCTCGCCCGGTTTGCGCTCGAGCGCCTCGACGTCGAAGCGCGGCTCGTACGGCAACGAGGGGTCGCAGCGGACGCCGAAGAAGTTCTCCACGCGGCGCTCGGTCGGCAACCCGTTGTCGTCCCACCCCATCGGGTAGAAGACCGTCTTGCCGCGCATGCGCTGGAAGCGTGCGATCAGGTCGGTGTGCGTGTACGAGAACACGTGCCCGATGTGCAGGTTGCCGCTCGCCGTGGGCGGCGGGGTGTCGATCGCGAACACCGCCTTCCGCGGCTGCGAGCGGTCGAACCGGTAGGTGCCGTCGGCCTCCCACCGTTGGTCCCACTTCGGCTCGAGCCCGTCGATCGTGGGCTTCTCAGGCACGTTCATGCGCGGGAGTCTAAGCGATGCCCGACGGCGAACCGGAGCGCGCGGTCCTGGGTTTCCTCAGGGGGGCTGCGGGTCAGCCCTGCATGAACTGCAGGACCGGCGTCCCGTCGGTGTCGTTCATCGACATCGAGCGGCCGCTCACCTCGAACGAACCGATCTCCGCGAGAAGCTGGAGGTAGCGGTCCTCGGTGCTCTGCTCATCCTCGGGACAGATCTTCTTCGTCGCGGCGATGGGACCGAAGGAGATCTCGCTCCCGGTGGCCTCGTACGAAGCGTGATACGCGTTGCAGCCGGAGTTGCCGCTGATCGTCGAGCCGTCGAACTCGGCGCTCACACCCGTCTGGACGATCTCGGTCTGGCCACCGGCGGTCAGCATCTGCGTCAGGATCCACGACTCGCCCTCGAGCTCGGCGGGGTCCTGGGTGCCGCCGTCCGAACCCGATCCGCCGTCATCGCCGCCGCACGCGGCGAACGCGAAGGCGAGCACCACGAGCGGGAGGAGCGCGTACCGGCGAAGCTTCACGCGGTGCGTTCCTGCCGCTGGCGCTTGGGGGTCTCCTTCACCGGCACCAGCGTCGGGTTCACCTTGCTGCGGACGACGTCCTCGTCGATCACGCACTTGGTCACGTCCTGGCGGGAGGGCAACTCGTACATCGTGTTGAGCAGGACCTCCTCCATGATCGCGCGCAGACCGCGGGCCCCGGTCGCGCGCAGGATGGCCTGGTCGGCGATCGCGTCGAGCGAGCCGTCGGTGAACTCGAGCTCGACGCCGTCGAACTCGAAGAACTTGTGGTACTGGCGAACCAGCGCGTTCTTCGGCTTGGTCAGGATGTCGACGAGCGCGACCTTGTCCAGGTTGTGCACGTTGGTGATCACCGGCAACCGGCCGACGAACTCGGGGATCAGCCCGTACTTGAGGAGGTCCTCCGGAAGCACCTGGCCGAGGATCGCGCCGATGTCCTTGTCCTCGACCCGCCGGACATCGGCGCCGAACCCGATCCCGCGCGAGCCGATCCGGCTCTCGACGATCTTCTCCAGTCCGGCGAACGCACCGCCGCAGATGAACAGCACGTTCGTCGTGTCGATCTGGATGAACTCCTGGTGCGGGTGCTTGCGGCCGCCCTGCGGCGGGACCGAGGCGGTCGTGCCCTCGAGGATCTTCAGGAGAGCCTGCTGGACGCCCTCACCGGAGACGTCGCGCGTGATCGAAGGGTTCTCGGACTTGCGCGCGATCTTGTCGACCTCGTCGATGTAGATGATCCCGGTCTCGGCCTTCTTCACGTCGTAGTCGGCGGCCTGGATCAGCTTGAGAAGGATGTTCTCGACGTCCTCGCCGACGTAGCCGGCCTCGGTGAGCGCTGTCGCGTCCGCGATCGCGAACGGCACGTTCAGCATCTTCGCGAGCGTCTGTGCGAGCAGCGTCTTCCCGCACCCGGTCGGGCCCAGGACCATGATGTTGGACTTCTGCAGCTCGACGTCTTGGTCCTTCGCGCCGACCTGGATCCGCTTGTAGTGGTTGTAGACCGCCACCGACAGGACCTTCTTCGCGGTCTCCTGTCCGATCACGTACTCGTCGAGGAACGCGTAGATCTCCTGCGGCTTGGGGAGCTCCTCGAGCTTGAGCTCGGAGGTCTCGGAGAGTTCCTCCTCGATGATCTCGTTGCACAGGTCGATGCACTCGTCGCAGATGTACACGCCGGGTCCGGCGATGAGCTTCTTGACCTGCTTCTGCGACTTGCCGCAGAACGAGCACTTCAGAAGATCCGAGTCGCCGATCCTCGCCATGCCCTCTGAGCCCCCTGAGCCGAGCGGCCGAGCGAGTCCCGGCCGTCGAGGTCGAAATCCTACGACGAGCCGGCGGCCGCCGCTGCGAGTTCGGGTTTGATCTTCCGGCTGGTGATGACCTCGTCCACGACTCCGTAGGCGACAGCCTCGTCGGCCGTGAGGATGTAGTCGCGATCGGTGTCCTTCGAGACCTTCTCGAGCGGCTGCCCGGTGTGCTCGGCGATGAGCTCCTCGAGCAGCTTGCGGTACCGGGTGATCTCCTTGGCCTGGATCTCGATGTCGACCGCCTGGCCCTGCGCGCCGCCGTGCGGCTGGTGCAGGAGGATCCGCGAGTGGGGCAGCGCGTAGCGCTTGCCCTTGGTCCCCGCGAGCACGAGCACCGCGGCCGCCGAGGCCGCCTGCCCCATGCAGATCGTCGAGACGTCCGGCTTGATGTACTGCATCGTGTCGTAGATCGCGAACAGCGACGTGATGTCCCCGCCCGGCGAGTTGATGTACAGGTTGATGTCCTTGTCGGGATCCTCGGACTCCAGGTGCAGGAGCTGCGCCATGATGAGGTTGCCGACGGCGTCGTCGATCGGCGTCCCGAGGAACACGATCCGCTCCTTGAGCAGGCGCGAGTAGATGTCGAACGAGCGCTCGCCGCGGCTGGTCTGCTCGACGACGACGGGAACGAGGTAGTTCTTCATGACGTCTCCTCTGCTGATCCGTCCGCGGCCGCGGCCTCTTCGGAAGACCCTTCCGACTGCTGCGTGGGCTCCTCGGCGCCGGGGTCCGGACTGATGTCCGCGTGCTCGACGAGGAAGTCGAGCGCCTTCGAGCGGATGATATCACCGGCAAGTGCTACGACTTGACCGCTCCGGTCCAGACTCTTGGCGAGATCTTTCGGCTCGCGTCCGAGGGCGGCGGCGAGGCCGGCGATCTCGCGACCGATCTCCTCGGCCGTGACCTCGATCCCCTCCTGGCGCGCGACCGCCTCGAGCACCAGGTCGGCCTTGATCGCCCGGATCGCGTGGTCGCGCGCGTCGGCGCGGAACCGCAGCTCGTCGAACCCCTGCGCCTCGAGCAACTGGTCCAGCGTCATCCCCGCCTGCTCGGCGCGCTCCTGCGCGTGCACGATCCGGTGCTGCACCTCTTCGTCGACGAGCGAGTCGGGCAGGTCGACGTCAACCGTGTCGATCATCGCCTGGAGCACACGGTCGCGAACATCTGCGTCGACCGATCGCTCCCGGTTCTGGCGCAGTTGCTCGCGCAGCTCGGCCTTGAGCTCCTCCAGCGTGTCGAACTCCGAGGCCACCTTGGCGAACTCGTCGTCGGCTTCGGGCAGCTTCTTGCCCTTGACCTCCTTGACCAGCACACGGAACGACACCTCCTGGCCCGCGCGTTCGCCCGCGCCGGGGCCGAGGGTGTCGTTGAACCCGAGGATCTCGCCGGCGCGCTTGCCGGCGAGCTCGGCGTCCAGCTTGTCCCCGAACTCGCCCGAGCCGACCGCGTAGAGATGATCGGGACGGGTGGCCTCCGGGATCTCCTCGCCGTGCACGGCGGCGTGCAGGTCGACGACCACGTAGTCGCCCTCCCGTGCGGTGCGCGAGACGGTCTCGAGCTCGGCGAACCGCTCGCGCAGCGAGTCCAGGTAGCGGTCGACGTCCTCGTCGGAGATCTCCACAGCCGGCCGCTCGACCTTCACGCCGCGGTAGTCCGACTCGTCGAGCTTGAGTCTCGGCCGCACCTCGACGACCGCCGTGAACACGAGCGCCTTGCCTTCCTCGACATCGCCGAGCTCGATGTCGGGTTCGGTGATAGGCGCGAGGTCGTGTTCCCGCAGGGCTTCCCGGTAGTAGGTCGGGACGGACTCCTCGATGAACTCGCCGAGCACCGCCTCGTGACCGAACTGCGCGTCGATGACCTGCTTGGGGACCTTGCCCTTGCGGAACCCGGGGATCTTGACCTGTTGCGCGATCTTCCGGTACGCGCGTTCGAGGTCCTTGTCCACCTCGTCCGGCGGGATCTCGACGGTGAGCTTGACGGTGTGCTTGTCGGTCTCTTCGAGGGTCGTCTGCATGGGTTCCCGAGCGTAACGGAAAGGAGCATCCGGTATCGTGCGCGCGGGCTCGCTCCGAGCGCGCCGGGAGGGCAAGTGGTCGAGCCAACGGGCGGAAAGGCGTTCGACGAGGAGCTCGCGTTCGCGCACGAGCTGGCCGACCTCGCCGGGGAGATCGGTCTGGGGTTCTTCCGGGGGACGTTCGAGGTGACGATCAAGCCGGACCAGACACCGGTGACCGAGGCCGACCTGTCGATCGAGGCCGCGATCCGGGAGGCCGTCAAGGAGCGCTTCCCCGGCGACAGCCTCCTGGGCGAGGAGGGCGGCCTGCAAGGCGAGGGCCGGCGACGGTGGATCGTCGATCCGATCGACGGGACGAAGAACTTCGCCGACGGCGTCCAGATCTGGTCGAACCTGATCGCGCTCGCCGTGGACGAGGAGCCGGTGGTGGGCGTCGTGAACTTCCCGGCGCTCGGCGAGCGCTACGACGCCTCCCGCGGCGGTGGCGCGCGCATGAACGGCATCCCGATCCACGTCTCCCGCGCCGACCGCGTGCCCCGGTCCTTCGTCGTGTTCGCGGGCTTGGGCGACTGGGTCTCGGGCCCCTACGCCCCCGGGGTACAGCAGCTGGTCTCGGACGCGCGGCGCGACCGCGGGTTCGGCGACGCGTGGGGCCACTGCCTCGTGGCGCGGGGCTCGGCCGACGTCATGCTCGAGCTCGAGCTGTCGACGTGGGACTTCGCCGCCCTGCAGGTGATCGTGCAGGAGGCGGGCGGCAGGATCACTCAGTTCGACGGCGCTCCCCTGGTGCACAGGGGGACCGTGCTGACCACCAATGGCTCGCTGCATCAGGAGATCGTCGCGAGGCTGAAGCCGAAGGCGGACTAGTGCCCGCGGAGCCGAGGACCCGCGGACCCCGAGCCGTCGCCAAGCGCGACCTGATCGCCGAGACCGCTTTGCATGCGTTCGCTGAACGCGGCTACCAGGGGACGAAGGTCGAGGACGTCGCCGCCGAGCTCGCGATCTCCAAGGGCTCGGTCTTCCAGCACTTCGGGAGCAAGGCGGGTCTGTTCCTCGCGGCGTTCCGCAAGGCGGTCGAGTCGCTGCCCGCGTGGCTGGACGCGCCCGACGAGGTGAAGGCCGAGGGTTTCTGGGCGGTCCTCGTGTATTGGCTCGAGCGGACCGAACACCTGGTCCAGGAGGACTGGGCCCCGTACCGGGTGACGCTGATCGGGACCTATGGCACCGACCTGACGCTCCGCACCGAGATCAACCGCTACATGGTCAGCGAGGACCCGTACGGGACGCTCGAGTTCGTGGAGTTCGGCGTCGAACGCGGCGACCTGCGCGCCGATCTGGACGTCGAGATGGCCGCCTCGATGCTCGACTGGATGGCCGGTGGGTTCCAGGACGCGCTCGTGAGCAAGGACTTGGACCCGGGCCTGCTGCATCGTCACCCCGACCCCGAGAAGCAGCGGGCGCTGCGCATCGAGCAGTTCGTCGACCTGCTGCGGCGGTCGCTCGGGTCGTCGCCCTGACGGAGAGGTCGTTCACGCTGTCGGCTGACGCCGCATCGCCGAGCGGGCGTCGGCGACGGTGACCTCCTTCTTGCGGTAGTTGCGCAGCGCGAACCGGTCGCATGTGGTCTCGGCCGACATCCCGCGACCGTGGTGCCGGTGCAGGTACCAGTGCATCCACTCGTGCAGGTAGAGGAAGCGCAGCACCTCGCGCGGCGTTCGGAACGTCACGCCCTCGGTGAGCCAGATGAACCGGATCGAGCGGCCGGGCCGCCGCTTGGCGCCGAACGCGACCACCTCGCCGAACGGCAGGAACGGTTCGGGGAGCTGCAGCGTGATCCGCCGGGTATCGAACTCGGTCTGCGCGGCCAGGTGGGGTTTCTCGCGATACCGGAGAGGCTTGACCAGGACCTCGAACCCGTCGGTATCAGGTAGGCCGGCCAGCATCCGGCCGGCGCGCGCGTCGGAGAGGTCGGCGACCTTCGAGGTGAGGAACACGGACACCAGGCTAGCCGCGGTCCCGGTTCGGTCGGGCGCAGGGACTCGAACCGCCAGCCTCCGCTCCCAAACCAAGATCCGCGTAGTTCGTCTACCAGCAGTCCTGCTCTGGTCTGATGACCAGCGTAACAGCCACTCGCCTTGGACCGTCCCTGAGACGACGAGGCGAAGGTCGGAGCCGTCGACGCCGACGCTCCACAGCGACGACTCGCCCATCCGGCCGCTCTTCGAGAAGACGATGCTCGAGAAGATGAACCCTCGAAACGCCCCGAGCGTGCAAGTGGGCGTGGGGGCGGTACGAACCCGCCACCCCATATCAGTGGACGGCCCGGTACACCCGCCAACGGTCCGGAACGCCCTTCAGCTCGTGCTCGCCGGCGTCCTCGAAAGCGATCCCCGAGCCGGCCGTGAGATCCCGCACCGTCTGCGAAGTGAGCACCTCCGAAGCCTCCGCGAGCCCGCCGATCCTCGCCCCGATCACGACCGCCAGCCCGCCGGCCTTGCCATCGATCGTCTCGACCTCACCGGTGTGCACACCGGCGCGGACCTCGATCCCGAGCGTGCCCACCGACCGGACGATCGCCTGCGCGCAGCGGACGGCGCGGCCGGGCCCGTCGAACGTCGCGAAGAAGCCATCGCCGGCCGTGTCGACCTCGTGGCCGCGGAAGCGTGCGAGCAGCGCGCGGACCCTCGCGTGATGCTGCTCGACGAGCTGCTTCCACGCCTGGTCGCCGAGCGCCGCCGCGCGCTCAGATGAGCCGACGATGTCGGTGAACAGGACCGTGGCGAGCACCCGATCGAACGCCGCGTGCTCTTCCTCGATCGATTGGGCGAATCCTCGGATCGCCTCCGCGACCTCCCCGACGTCGCCGAGGTACACGTCGTCTCCGTCGCCCTGCACGGGGACGAGTTGCGCGCCGGGGATCTGGTCCACGGTCCACCTCGCCTCCTGCACGTAGGCGTCGATCCATCCGATCCGCATCACCACGGCGGCCGGCACCTGGATCAGTGGGAGCACGCGCCGCGCATCGGTCGTGAACCACACTCGGCTGAACCGCGCCTGGTCGCCGGGTGAGGCCGCGTAGCGCTGGAGCCGGGTCAGCCATCGCACGAATGCCGGATCCCCGGCCAGGCGCTCGCCGATGCCCGGGAACGTCATCCGGGCCGTCTCCTCGCCCATCGACTCGTCGCCCCAGATCACCATCCGTCGACGAAGCCGCTCCTCGAATCGGTCCTCGGACACACCCCACGGGTAGTCCGGAGCGCTGGCCGTTCGGACACCGCCACGCCATAGCACCAGGCCGAGGGTCCGCCCCGGGTACGTGGCGGCGAACAAGGCTGCCAGGGCTCCCCCGTCGTTGTTCCCGACCACTAGGGTCCGTTCGGATCCGACCGCGTCGAGGACCGCCCGGAGGTCGTCGAGCCGCGCCTCGATCGTCGGGATCACCGACAGCCGGTCCGACAGGCCGACGCCCCGCTTGTCGAACAGGATCACCCGCGCCCATGAGCTCAAGCCTTCGACGAAGCGCTCGAACGCCGGCAACTCCCAGAACACCTCGAGGTGCGAAACGAACGCGTGCACGAACACGAGATCGATCGGGCCATCGCCGACGACCTGGTAGGCGATCGAGACGCCGTCGTCGGTGGTCGCGTACCTGGTCATGGGCTGGTCCATGTGCGCATCCTCGCCGCGGCCGACGCGCTCGACAAGCTGTGTCGTTAGCCCGGGAGCTGCCGCGGACGTCGCGCAGGCTTGCCTGCCGCGTCGTAACCGTCGGGGCGGCCGGATTCGAACCGACGACTTCCTGCTCCCAAAGCAGGCGCGCTACCAGGCTGCGCTACGCCCCGTGGGATGGATGCTAGCGCGCTAGCCCGACGGAAGCGCTTCAGGCCGGACGTGCTCGTACTGGTAGACGACACACTGCCGCAGCGACCGGGCAGCCGTTCGATCCGGAGTCCCCGATACTGGGTGCCGATCCTCGGGTCCGAGCTCACGAGCCGAGCTTCGTCCCGCAGTTCGTACAGAACTGGCTGTCGGCCGAGTTCGAGCCCCCGCAGTTCGAGCACGTGAGCTCGTCGTCGGCCTTCGGCGGCGGGACCGGCGGCAAGATCACGCGCCCCGGCGGGGGTGGAGGAGCCGGAGGAATCGCCGCGGTCGGGACCGGACTCGGAGCCCCGGGGTCACCGGCGCGGGAGCTACCGGGCGCGGGACTGGGACCGTCGCCTGCGCGCAGGCCGCTTAGAGCCGGGCTCGGACCACTGGGACCACCTCCGGCGCCCGCCGAGGGGCCGCCCCCTGCGTGACCGGCGGCGGCGTGATCGCCGGCGTGCGAAGCGTGCTCGATGACCTCGGCTGGTTCGCCTCCGGGACCGCCGGGCGCTCCGCTCCCCCCGTGACCCGCTCCGATCCGGGCGGCCCGCCGAGCCCCGCGCGTCCCGGCCCGGCGCGCCAAGGACGCGCCGACAGCGCCGGCCGCCCCGACGACCACCGGGATCCCCGCGGCGCTCGCCGGCGAGAGTGGGAGCGTGCAGAACTGCTGCAAAAGGACCGCGGCGCCCAGGCCTGCCGTCGCGCCCCCGGCGAACCCCTGCAGCGAAGACCTCGCCGCGCCGAGCCCACGAGCCCGCGTGAACGACAGCACGAGCAGGATCCCCCCTCCGACCCCGATCGCCGTCGCGCCGGCCCCGGCGGCCGTCGTGAAGGGGCTCCGTCCCTCGATGCACACGTAAGCGACCCCGCTGCAGTCCTGACCGGTCGTCTGTACCTCGGCCGTCACCTCGAACAACCCGACCGTCGCGTTGGAGATCGACTCGAGGTCGACGGTCCCCGACCAGCTCAGGCCGTCCTGTGCGATCGTGACCGTGCCGACCTGCACGCCACCGCCCGCGATGTGCACCGTGTAGTTAAGGTCGGTGACCCGCGACTGCGCCGTCCCGTCGACCGAGACCTGCGAGCCCGACTGCAAGGGAACGGCGCTCCCCGGTACGCCGTGCCCGTTCGTGACGTCCGCGCCGTCGATCGACACCGTGCACGGGCCGGTGACCGTGGCGAGGGCTTGCGAGGGAAGCATCGAGATCCACGCGACGGCGAGGGTCGCGGACAGGCCGAAGAGCGCGAACGCGCGCCTCATGACGGGCTACGCTAGGTCGCGCCCCGGGCAATCGCAAGCGCCTCGCGTGTTCGGACACTGGCTGCGCGTAGGTACGCGGCGATCGGACCCAGCCACGCCGTCCCCTCGCCCCGGTGATACAAAGGAGACCCGATGCGCACCCTCCCTCGCTCACCCATCGGCCTGAAGGACGCCGCGGTCGACCTGCGCGGCGTGACGAGACTGTTCGGCGCGGCGCCGGCGCTCGTGCGCGTGGATCTCGCCATCGAGCGGGGCGAGGCCGTGGTCCTGCGTGGACCCAACGGCGCCGGCAAGAGCACCCTGCTCCGGATCGTGGCCACGGCGCTGTCGCCGACCTACGGCGGGGGCTCGGTGCTCGGGTTCGACCTCGCCGAGGATCGCGAGCAGATCCGCCGACGCTCCGAGCTGCTCACCCACCGCACTCGTCTGTACGAGGAGCTCACCGCCCGGGAGAACCTCGAGCTGATCGCCGACCTGCTCGGCATCGCCCACGACCGCGTGCAGGAGGCGCTCGAACGGGTCGCGATCGCCGACGTCGCCGACGAACGCGTCCGAACGTTCTCCGCCGGGATGCGGCAGAAGGTCGCGGTCGCGCGCGCGATCGTCCGCGACCCCGAGCTCCTGCTGCTCGACGAACCCACCACGGGTCTGGACGCCGCGGCCCGGGGCGCGGTCGATGAGATGATGCTGCGCGCGTCCCGCGATGGACGGACGCTCGTGATCGCGACGCATCACGACGTGACGCCCGGACTCGCCGCTCGCGTCGTCACGCTGCGCGACGGCTCGGTCGAGGCGAGCTCATGACGTCCGCGCGCCAGGCGACGCTGATCGCGCGCAAGGACCTCCTGATCGAGGTGCGTGGGCGACACGCGCTCGGGACGCTGGTGCCGTTCGCCGCCACGGTTCTGGTGGCGTTCGGGTTCGCGTTCGGCCCCGGCCGTGAGGTGCTCGAACGCGTCGCGCCGGGCCTGCTGTGGATGGCGGTGCTCTTCTCGGCGGTGATGGCGTCGCGACGCGCGTACCAGACCGAGTCCGAGGACGGGGCGCTCGAGGGGTTGCTGCTCGCGCCGATCGACAAGGCGGCCGTGTTCCTCGGGAAGGCGGTCGCCGTGACGGTCGAGCTGCTCGCGTTGGTGATCGTCGTGCTCCTGCTCGTGATGGTCCTGTTCGACCTGTCCGTCGCGGACCCGTTCCTGGTCCTGGCCGCGTTCGTCTTGGGCGCGATCGGGCTGGCGGCGGTTGGGAGCCTGTTCGGTGTCGTGGCCGAATCCTCGCGCACGCGCGAGGCGATCTTCCCGATGCTCGTGCTCCCGCTCGTCGCGCCGGTGTTGATCGCGGGGGTTCGCGCGACCGATCTCGCTGCGGCGGGTCGGTCGGGCGAGGTGTGGTCATGGCTCGGACTCCTGGCCGCGTTCGACGTCGTGTTCCTGTCGGTCGGCGTCCTGGTGTTCGGCTACCTGTTGGAGGACTGATGGCGGCGACGGCGGAACGCGCGCTCGGCAAGGCGACGTCGCGCAGCGGCGAACATCTGCTCGGCATCGCGGCGCTCGTCGCGCTGGGGGTTTCGGCCGTGATGTCCCTCGTCGTCGCGCCGCCCGATGCCGTGCAGGGCGAGGTCCAACGGATCATGTACGTCCACGTCCCGTCCGCCTGGCTCGCCTACCTCTGCTTCTTCGTCGTGTTCATCGCGAGCATCGCGTACCTGAAGACGAAGAAGACACGGTGGGACCGGGTCGCGGCGGCCTCGGCCGAGATCGGCGTCCTGTTCACCTCGCTCGCGATCGTGCTGGGGATGCTGTGGGGCAAGCCCGTCTGGGGCACCTGGTGGACGTGGGACCCCCGGCTCACCACCACCGCCGTGCTCCTCATGATCTACGTCGCCTACCTCGCCATCCGCCGGATCACGGACAACCCATCGCGGCGGGCACGCTGGGCAGCGGTGATCGGGATCGTCGGATTCATCGATGTGCCGATCGTGCACCTGTCGGTCGTCTGGTGGCGTTCGCTGCACCAGGGGCCCACGCTGTTCCGGCTCGGGCCGCCCGAGATCGAGGGGACGATGCTCCTCGCGCTGCTCCTCGGGGTCGCGGCGTTCACGATCACCTACGCCTACCTGATGACGCTCCGCCTCCGGGTGGGACGCCTGGAGGAGCGAGCCGCGCGCGAGGCGCTCTCGCCGCTCGTCGGGGCCGAACGCTGATGGCGCCGAATGCCGGCTACGTGATCGCGGGGTACCTGATCACCGCGCTCGCGCTCGGCGGGTACACGCTTCGGCTGTTCGCGCGAGCCAGGGAAGCGAAGCGCCGGGCCCAGACGATCGCCGATCGCCGGCGTGACGGCTGAACCGGCCTAGACCTGCGGCACGCGGCACCGTCACCGATGACGACGTACTCGGTCACTGCCGGCTGCTCCCCTCGGCCGCGGACGACCGAGTTTCGCGCGCCCCTAGTTCGACCAAGTCGGCCGCTCCGCGAACGCTGCGGCCGAGGCGATCTGTCGGTCGGTGCTCGGGCTCAGGTCCCCTCGATCGAGGCCCGGGCCTCCGCGATGAGGTCCTTGGCCGTCTGGCGTTCGGTACCGAAGGGCGCCGCCTCCAGATAGGTCTCGAACGCCGAGATCGCGTCCTGCGGCCGATCGAGCCCGCGCAACAGGATCACGCCCCGGAAGAACAGCGCCTCCGGGTAGCGCGGATCGGTCGAGAGCGCTCGGTCGACCGAGCGGAGCGCCTCCTCCGCGCGCCCGTTCTGATACAGGATGATCCCGACGTGCGCGAGCGCCTCGGCGTCGTCCGGGTCGAGCTCGAGCGCCACCGCGTACTCCGACAGCGAACGCTGGACCATCCCGGCGTCCAGGTAGCGATGCGCCAGATCCAACCGAGCCGCCAGGTCGTCCGGGTGATCCTTCACGCGCCGTTCGAAGAACGCCAGCGGGTCGTCCGACGCCTGCGGCGTCGACGCCTGGAGCTGGGGTTCGGCATCGCGCGCGAGCGACGCGATCACCACCGCGAGGACGGTCCCGCCGATCAGCACCGCGACGGCCCACGGCGGGACGCGGCGGGGGTCGGTCGTGTTCGTTCGGACGGTCGGGGTCGGGGCGTCGTCGAGCGCGACCTCCGTGGCCACACTCCCCGCCGGCGCGGCGTCGCGACGGTCCAGCGCGCGGAGCACGCGCGCCATGCGGCCCTCGGTCTGTTCGCGGAGCCGGACGTAGTCGGGTTCGTCGAGCGCACCCGACGCGTGCGCCTCCTCGAGGTCGGCGAGCGATCGCAGAAGCGCCTCGCGACGGTCGTCGAGCGGGTCGGCGAGCGGCTCGACCGGCGCGGGCGCTTCGCGGAGGTAGCCGGCGATCACACCGACGCCCGCGACGAGCGCGAGTCCCGCGACCGCGAACGAGATCGCGATCGGGTTCACCCGGGTTCCTCGAGATCCGCGAGCTCGTGCTCGATCCGCCGGTGCTCGGTCTCCGTCACCTCGCCGGCGGTCCCGGGCGCGCGACGCCGGACGAACACCACCCACAGCGTGACACCCGCCAGCAGGCCGACGATCGGCACCGCCCATGGGAGGAGGTTCCACCCGTGCCGCGGTGGCGACAGCAGGATCCACTCACCGTAGCGATCGATGAAGAACGCGCGGATCTGGTCGGGGGTCCGGCCGGCACGGAGCTGGGTCTCGATCTCCGAACGCATCTCGCCCGCGAGCTTCGACGGGGAGTCGGCGACCGAGAGGTTCAGGCACACCGGACACCGCAACCCCGCGCCGACCTCGTGGACGCGTTCGTTGAGCGTCCGGGTCGGGTCCGAACCGCCCGAGGCGAACAGGGTGGCGAGCCCGACGACCGCGATCGCCGCGGCGAGCACCACGAACGAGCGCGTCCGCCCGCTCACTCGACGTTCCCGGCCCGGAGCGCTCCCTCGATCTCGTCGGTGAGCCACTCGTAGGTGACGGCCCCGGTCGTCTTGGCCGCGATCGTCCCGTTCGGCGCGATCACGAAGGTCTCGGGGACCCCGAACACCCCGTACGCGATCGCCGTGCGCGAGCCGGGGTCGGCGGCAAGCGGCCAGTCACCCTTCAGCTCGTCGCGGAACGCCAACGCCGCCTCCTTCGTATCCTCGAATGAGACGCCGAGGACGACCACGCCCCGCTCCCGGTACCGGCCCCACGCGGCCGCGAGCGCGTCGTGCTCCTCGCGGCACGGCACGCACCACGACGCCCAGAAGTTCAGGACGACCACCTGACCGTGGAGGTCACCGAGATCGATCGTGTCACCAGCGTCGATCCTCGGCAGAGAGAACGTCGGCGCGGGCCGACCGATCAGCTCGCTCGGGAGCGCCCGCGGGTCGCGCCCGAGTCCGGATGCGAGCAGGAGCGCGAACAGCACCAGCGGCGCGAGGACGATCGCGACGGTCCGCCACCGCGGCCGCGAACGCACGCCGCCCTCCGGCTCGGCAGGCCCGTCCTTCTCGTCCTCGTCGACGCCGACGCTCACACCGTCACCTCCTCGCGACGCTCGGCAAGGGGTTCGTGTCCGCGGGGGCTCGCGGCACGCGGCCGGGACGGCCAGGCCGCCACGATGCCGCCGAGCGCCATCACCGCGCCGCCGAACCACAGCAGCCCGATCCCCGGGTTCGCGAAGAACCGGAACGAGGCCCTCGTGCCGTTCTCCACCGTGACGAGGGACGCGTACAGGTCGAGCATGCCGTTGAAGGGCGTGCCGAACCGGATCGACGGGGTGCCGATCGGCTCGGAGGCGGCCGGGTACAGGTTCAGGGACGGCTGGAGCCGGACGATCTCCTGCCCGGTCTCGGGGTCGAGGACGGTGAGCTCGGCGACCAGGACCCGCCGCTGGGGCTCCTCGCGGCTCGTGAGCCGGTCGAAGCGAAGGTCGTACCCCTGCACGTGCACGATCTCGCCTTGGGCGATCGTCACCTCCGAGGAACGGTCCGAGAGCGCGGCCCACGACACACCGACGACCGCGACGATCAGGCCGAGGTGCACGACGAGCCCGCCGTAGAGCCGGCGGTTCCTCGACACCGCCGCCCGGATCGCGTGGCCCACCGAGATCGCGTGCGCGCGACGTTGCGCCTGGACGCCGCGGACCATCTCGGCGACCGTCGCCGTGGCGACGAACGCCGCCAGCCCGAACACGATCACCGCCACCACCCCGGCCCCGGTCAGCGCCAGGATGGCCGCGGTCGCAGCGGCGGCCCACATCGGGACCTGCAGCCGGCGGAGGACGGCGGACGCTGAGGCCGCCCGCCAGGGCAGGAGCGGCCCGATCCCCATCAGGAACAGGAGCAGCAGTGCGACCGGCGCCGTGTTGCGGTTGAAGAACGGCGAGCCGACCGAGACCTTGCCGCCGGTGACGGCTTCGGCGAGCAGCGGATAGATCGTGCCGATCAGCACCGTGAACGTGAGCACCAGCAACAGGACGTTGTTGCCGAGGAACACGCTCTCGCGCGACAACGGCGTGTCGAACGTCGCCTCGGCGCGGAGCGACTCGCGGCGCCAGGCGATCAACCCGAACCCCCCGAGCAGCACGAGGGTGAGGAACGCGAGGTACAGCGGCCCCACGATCGATTCGGCGAACGTGTGGACCGACGCCAGGATGCTTCCCCGCGTCAGGAACGTCCCGAGGACGGTCAGCGCGAACGTCCCGACGATCAGGGTCAGGTTCCAGACCTTCAGCATCCCGCGGCGCTCCTGCACCAATACCGAGTGCAGGAAGGCGGTCCCCAGCAGCCACGGCAGGAGCGCGACGTTCTCGACCGGGTCCCAAGCCCAGTACCCGCCCCAGCCGAGGACGCTGTAGGACCACAGCGCGCCTAGCGTCAGGCCGATCGTGAGGAAGATCCAGGCCGAGATCGTCCACCGACGCGTGATCCGCATCCACGCGTCGCTCACCCGCCCCGTGATCAACGCGGCGATCGCGAACGCGAACGGCACCGTGAACCCGATGAACCCGAGGTATAGGAACGGCGGGTGCGCCGCCATCAAAGGATGGTTCTGCAGCAGCGGGAGCGGACCGCGGCCGTCGGGCGGAGCGGTGGCGAGCGTCGCGAACGGCGTCGTGGGCCCCAGGACCAAGACCAGGTAGAACGCCGAGATGCCGAACATCACCGCGAGCGCCCACGGGAAGGTCTCGGGGCGGCGGCGGCGGAACCGGAAGGCGACGGCGGCGAGGTAGCCGCCGAGGACCAGGTTCCACAGCAGCAGCGAGCCCTCGTCGGCGGACCAGAGCGCCAGCATCTTGAAGAAGGTGGGGGTCGCGCGGCTGGAGTTCGATGCGACGTAGCGCAGGGAGAAGTCGTTCGCGAGCAGCGCTGCGAGCATCGCGAGGTTCGCGACGACGACGAGCGCGAACAGGGAGTACGCCGCCGTGCGCGCGCTCTCGACCACGCGTGGGCGGCCGGTCCGCGCGCCGACGATCGCGGCCGTCGCCCCGTACACCGCGAGGGCGAGCGCCAGCGCGAGCGACAGCGTGCCGACCATCGCCGGCATCAGGTCACCTCGTCGGGTGGCGGCGTCTCGCCGGGCGGCGGTGGGCGGTACTCCTCACCGTGCTTGACGAGCATGTTGTCCGAGTGGAACGCGCCGTCCGTCCCGTAGGTGCCCTCGAGCACGACGCCGGTACCGCTCTTGAACAGCGCGGGCGTCGAGCCCGTGTGGACCACGGTCATCCTGGTCGTGCCGTCGGTCACGACGAAGTCGACGCCGCCCGACACGTCGTGCAACGACCCCGGCACGACCTGGCCGCCGAGGCGGAGGCGCTCGTTCGGGGCGGGGTGCTGGTGCAGGAGCTCGGTCGGCGTGACGTAGTAGACGAGGTTGCCGGACAGGGCCTGCGTCCCGACCCAGGCCAGGCTGCCGGTGATCAGCACGATCAGGACGACGACGCGGACGCGCACGGACGCAAGCCTACGAGGGTGCCTCCGTTTCCGTCGAGGCACGAAAGCGAGGTGCGTGGGCCCGGTGGCTCGAGCGTCAGCGTCAGGGTTCTGTCAACGAACGCCCTGGTCGGAGGTGACAGAACCCTGACGGGTGCCTCCGAGCGACGCCGCCACCGCGCGAGGGCTCAGAGCTCGAACGTCCCCCGCCCGACCACGTGGACGCCTCCCCCGACCCGGACGCGCCACGCACCGTCCTCCCGGCCGGCCTCGACGAACAGCTCGCTCGGCCGGCCCACCTGCGCGCCCTGGCGGATCAGCACCGAGCCCGGCATGCGGGCCACGTCGTGTTCGGCCAGGTAGGCGCCGAGCGCACCGGCCGCCGACCCCGTGGCCGGGTCCTCCCCGACGCCGAGCTCCGCATCGAACATCCGCGCGGTGACGCCCTCCTCGGTGACCGCGAACAGGTACAGATCCTCCCCGCCCGAGGCCGCGACCGCATCGGCCACGCCCGCGGCGTTGCGGACGGCGCGCCGGAGGGTCTCGGCGTCGCGGAGCGGCACGATCGTCGGCGGGAGACCGGTCGACACCGTCCGTACGGGCAGACCGGGGTCGAGATCCTCCACCCCCAAACCGATCGCGCGAGCGATCAGCTCACGATCCTCGAACACCGGCCCGAACTCGGGTGGGAGCTGCGTCATCCACGCGGTGCCGGCCTCGAGATCCGCCTCGACCGGGATCTCGCCCGCGGCCACGACCTGTGTCGCGGGCGAGCTCACGCGCCCCTCGCTCACCAACACGAATGCGGTCCCGAGCGTCGGGTGCCCCGCGAACGGGAGCTCCGCCGCCGGCGTGAAGATCCGCACCGCGTATCGGTCACCGACACTCTCGGTCACGAACGTCGTCTCCGAGAACCCGATCTCCTTCGCGAGCGCCTGCATCGTCCCGTCGTCCAGGTCGATGGGCTCCGGGACGACGCAGAGCTGGTTCCCGGCCAGCGGTCGCGGCGCGAACACGTCGACGAGCCGGAAGGGGACCTTCACGCCGCGCACTGTAGCGGCTGTACGCGAGGTCACGAGCCCTCGACGGGAGGTTGCTACCGTTGGTCATGACCGAAAGGACCTTCCGCGACGGGGCCCGAGCCGTGGGGCCGCTCGCGGTGGCCGTGGCGGGGTTCGGCGTCTCGTTCGGCGTGATCGCGCGGGCGGTCGGATTCGGGTGGCTCGCGCCGATCGTGATGTCGGCGACGACGTTCGCGGGCTCGGCGCAGTTCGCGTCGGTCTCGGTGCTGCGCGACGGGGGGACGATCGCCGCGGCGGTGACGGCGGCGCTGCTCCTGAACGCGCGGTACGCGCCGATCGGGATATCGGTGGCGCCCTACCTGACCGGGTCCCTGTGGTCGAGGCTCGTGCACGCGCAGCTCGTCGTCGACGAGTCATGGGCGATCGCCGCCGAGGGCGAGGGCCGGTTCTCCCGGAGCATGTTGCTCGGCGCCGGGGTCGTCCTGTACGTGTCGTGGGTCGTCGGCACGGCGATCGGCGCGCTCGTCGGCTCGGGGATCGGCGACCCGGCCACGTTCGGGCTCGATGCTGCGTTCGCGGCGTTATTCCTCGGCCTGCTGGTCCCGCTCGCGCGCGACCGGCGTCACGTCGCCGCCGCCCTGCTCGGCGCCGCGATCGCGCTGGCGCTCACGCCGTTCGCGCCGGCCGGTGTGCCGATCATCGCGGCCGGCGCCGCCTGCCTCATCGGGCTGAAGCGATGAGCCAAACCTGGCTCGTCGTCACGCTGGTCGGTGCCGGCACGATCGCGATCAAGGCGATCGGTCCCGTGCTGCTCGGGGGCCGCCCGCTGCCCGAAGGTCTCTCGCGCGTGATCGAGCTCCTCGCGCCCGCGCTGCTCGGCGCGTTGGTCGCGGTGCAGACGCTCGGGAGCGGGCAGGCGCTCGCCGTCGACGAACGCGTGCTCGGCGTCGCGGTCGCCGCGATCGCGATCTGGCGGAAGGCGCCGCTGCTCCTCGTCGTGATCCTGGCGACCGTGACGACGGCGCTCGCCCGGGCGCTCCTGTGAGCTTGCTAGGCTTGGTCGAACCGCGGGCGTAGCTCAATGGTAGAGCTCCAGCCTTCCAAGCTGGTGGTGCGGGTTCGATTCCCGTCGCCCGCTCGCCGTCAGCCCCTCGGAGCCTTCGGCTCGCGCTCGAGCCGGAGCGCCAAGGCCGGGCAGGCGTTCAACGTGCGTCGGGCCATCGGGAGCAGCTCGGCGGGCACGGTCGCGTCGTCCAGGATCGGGTAGCCCCAGTCGTCGAGCCTGATCATCTCGGGGAGCAGTTCCGCGCAGATCCCGTGGCCGGTGCACGCGATCGGGTCGAGGCGCAGACGCATCTATGCCGCCTTCCCGGGTTCGGGCACAGGGAGGATGCGTGGCTCGCGTGACCCCGCGCATCGGCGCCCATGCAGATGGGCGCGGACGTCGGCGCCGAACACCTCGAGGGCGCTCTGCAGGAACCGGACCGCCCCGTCCGGCAGAGCGCACGCGCCTCGACCGCGGACGTCGGCGGCCCAACGGTTCAACCGGCCGAACGTCGCGTCGCCACCGCGTCCTGTCACGACCTGTTCGGCAGCTCCGGCGATCGCTGCGAGGCCGTGCACGCAGGGGCCGCACTGGCCCGCCGTCTGTCCGGCGAGCCAACGCAGAACGTTGGCCGTCTCGGTCCAACCGCACGCGTCTTCGGGCACGACAGCGATCACCCCCGCTCCGACGATGCCTCCGACCGCCGCGAGACCGCTCGGTTGCAGCGGAACGGTGGCGGCGATCTCGGCCGCGAGCCAGGTCCCCGAGTAGCCGCCGACCAGGACGCCTCCCACTCCTCGTGGCGCGCCCCCGGCTCCTCGCATCACGTCGCCGATCTTCGCTCCGACCTCGATCTCGTACACGCCTGGATGTGCGACGCCGCCCGACACCGTGACGAGCATCGAGCCGGGCATCTCATCGGGCCCGATCGATCGGAACCATGTCGGTCCGAAGGCGTTGATCAAGGCGAGGTGTCCGAGCGTCTCGACGTTCTGGATCAAGGTGGGTCGACCCCGGACCCCGCGAACGAACGGCCGCGGGCCGGACGTCGGGATCGCCGGACCACCGTTCAGCAGGTGGACGAGGGAACGCTCCTCCCCCGCCACGTAGCCGGTCGGGATCGGCACGACGCGGACGCTCACGCCTCGCCGAGCGACCGCCGAACGCTCCCCCACTGCCGCCTCGATCGAGCGCCGGGCACGCGGCGCGGCGGCGTCCACACCCACGATCACCTCATCGGCATCCACGGCGGCCGCGGCGAGCTCCGCGCCGTCTAGCACGAGGTGCGGGCCCAACGTCATCAGGACCCTGTCCTTCTCGCTCGCCGGCTCCCCTTCGCTACCGTTCACGACGACAACGGGACGCCGCTTCCCACCGCCGACCGCGCGCATCTTGACGGCCGTCGGGAACGCCGCGCCGCCACGGCCGCGCAGACCGGCGGCGTCGATCGCGTCGATCAGCTCGGCGCGGGAGGCTCGATGCGGCGTCGACGGCGGCGGGAACGCGGCTCGGTGTTCGCGCAGGCTGATCGGGACGGCCCGATCGAGATGCGGACTCAACCGTGCGACGTCGGCGCTCGGATCCCGTGTCGCGGAGCCGCTCACTGCACGACCTCGCTGCTCGAGACGGCGCCGATGAGGAGCCGGCCCTGCACCTGCCCGGAGGCCGAGATCGACATCTGGACCGCGATGTCGATCACGTCGCCGTAGCCGTCCGAGAGTCGCGCCCGGAGCGCGCCTTCGTCCAGCCCCGTGACCTCACCCCGGTAGGTAGCGGCTCCCTGCGGCGGGATCAGCCGGATCGTGCCCGACCGTACCGAGAAGCCCTCGGGCTCCTGCTCCCCATCGAGCAGGATGCTGAGCGAGAGCGGCACCTGATCCGACGTCTGCACCGACGTGGACAGCGTCGCGGCTTCGCCGGTCGAGGCGCGGTCGAGGTTCGCCGAGCCAGAGAAGTCTGCTTGCTGAGGAAGGACGATCGCGGCGACGGACGGTGCGGAAGCGGTCGCGGCGGCGGCGGCCAGCAGATCGGTCGGCGTGCCGGCACGCACCGCCCACCCTCCTCGCAGCGGACCGGTCACCATCCACACGGCGAGCGCCGGCGGCATCAGGACGGCGCCCACGACGAGCAGGACGCGTGCGGGCTCCCACCCATCCCATCCGCGAGCGATCCGCCAAACGGCCGCGGCCAGCACGGAGCCGACCGACACGCCGACCAACCCCAACATCCAGGGTGTACTCGTGTCGCTACCGACACCGGCGCCGTGGAGGACCGCGACCACCCAGGTTCCATAGGTCGTCCAGTGGATCGCCCGCCAGAGCGTGTAGCCGAGCCGAGCTCGGAGCAGGCTCGTGATGGCGATCGCCAAGAGGAGATCGAACGCCAACGCTCCGAACCCCAGCCAGATGGGACGGTACGCCGAGCCGAAGGGCACGACGGCGTCGACCCACCGGATCGGCGCGAACCCGTCGATCACGACCGTCGCGATATGGATGGCGATGAACACCAGGACGAGGAGCGAGAGATCGCGATGGACGCGCTGAACCACGAACCGAGGGGTGCGCTCGGGAGACCATCGGGCAACGTTCGCGACACCCAGCACGACGATCGCAGTCAACAACAGGAGCGAAACCGCGCCGCTTCCCCGCGTGAGGTACCAGAGCGCTCGTGACTCGATCGAAGAAGCCAGCAGGCTCACGCCGCCACTGCCTCTGGCCAGCCGCACAGACGAACGATCCGGCCGTCCGTGCGCACGAGCCTGGCCGGGAGCTCGAGTGACCGGATCCATCCGACGGCGCGTTCCCCGAGCACGATCGCCGCGGTCGTCGCCGTGTTCGCATCGACGCACCGCGCCGCCGTCACGGAGACCGTCCGCCAGACCTCCGCGGCGGGCCGGCCGGTCATCGGGTCGACGACGTGGTGCACCGGCATGCCGCCCCGCATCCAGCGCCGAACCGTGGTGCTCGACGTGGCGAGCCCGCCGCTCGAGATGCCCACGACCTCCCCGTCGCGGAGCGCATCGCCGTGATCGTCCGCGATCGACACGGTCCACCCTCCCGCCGGAGCGTCTCCGAACGCCGCCAGATCGCCACCGAGAGAGACCAGGACGCCGCCGCCGATCACCGCGACCGCTCTCGCAGCAGCGTGGTCAGCCGCCAACGCCTTCGCCGTCGCACCGAGATCGAGCGCGACGCCTGCCGGTAACCGGATCGCGCACCGCTCCGGATCCGTCTCGATGACCCGCCACCCCGGGGCCGGGCGAGAGCTGATCCGCGGCCCGGTCGGTGCGATCCGCGCGAAGTCCCGGTCGTAGCCCATCCGTCGCACGGCGTCGCCCACCGTCGGGTCGACGACACCGTCCGTCGCTCGCGCGGCACCGAGGGCCACCTCGACGGCTTCGAAGAGCGCCGGGCTCACGGTCGTCCACCGATCCGGCGAGCGGTGGAGCCGAGCGAGGTCGGAGTCAGTGCGGAAGCGACTGCACGCCCGGTCGATCTGGTCGATCTCGTCGCGAACGACAGTCACCGCTTCGACCAGGCGCCCGACATCTGAGGCGATCACGGTCGCGGTCGTCCCGAGCGCAGGGAACGTCGTAACGCCCGGCGATGCCATCAGGATCCCCCGGATCCCACCTGTCCCGAGCCGACACCCGGAACGGGGACCTGAGGCGGCGGGGCCGGCAGGCCGCCCGTACCGTCGTTGGGAGGCGGCAGGGCGACGAGCGGAGCCGGAGATGACGGCGAACCGTGGCTCGCGTGATCCGAGCTCTTGTTGCGCTGTGCCCCCGGGAGCGCGGCGGCCGCGATCGCCGAGAAGGCTCCGGTCAGTGCGACCGAGGCTGCGACGGCTACCCGCGTGACGAAGGAAGCGGACCTCAGCCCGCGGCTGCGGGCGAGACGATCGCGCGACCGCTCACGCTCGCCACGAGCGCGGCCCGGAAGCGATGGCTGTGGCAATGAGCCCCTCAGCTTCGGCTCGAACGGATGACGCTTCGGGTTCGGTTCGCATTCGGTGCCGAACCCGAGAAGGTTCTCCGCACCGGCCGAGACAGGGTCTGGCTCTCGATCGGATCCCGGGTCGTAGCCGGGTGACGCCTACCCGGACTTCTGGCCCGTGCGGAGGTCCATCCAGCTCGTCTCGATCGCGGCGTAGCGGGCCCACGCCGCGGCCCATCCATCGTCGTTGCGAGGGAAGGTCTCGACCGGCTGCTGCGGCGTGTTCCGGTCCCAGATCCCGAAATGGTCCGGCGCGTACCCGAGCAGATAGCGCGAACCCGTGTGCGTGAACTCGATCTTGGCCTCCGGAGCGGGTGCTGCGGCCGCCGGTGCCGCCTGAGCGGCCGGTTGCGCGGTCGCGGGCTCGGGAGCTGCCGCAGCCGGTGCTTGCGCCGGGGCGGGTTCGACCTTCGGCTGCGCGGTCGAGACCGGCGCCATCACCGTGGCCTGCGGCGGCGCCACAGCCTTCTTCTCCTCGACCTTGGGGTCGACCTTCGGCTCCTCGGCCTTGGACGCCTCGGCCATCGTGGGCGGCGTCACCGCCGCGGCGGGGACCTCGTTGACGAGCCACGATCCGCACCAGCGGCACTTGATCGCCGCGTCCTTGATCTCCTCGGCGCAGTACGGACATGTCTTCATCGGCGTGCTCCTTCCGTGTTCCGCGTAGCCGGCGACGGGCTCGAAAGCGTACTCCGGGACCCCGACCGGTGGAAACCGGGCTCAGCCGGCCGAGAGGATCCCTCCACCCTTCATCACGACGTCGACGTCGGTCAGCAGCCCGACGTCGCTCAGCACGTCGCCGCGAACGGCGACGAGGTCCGCGAACAGCCCGGGCTCGATCGCACCCACCCGGTCTCGCCACCCGAGGAGCTCGGCGGCCACCACGGTCGCCGAGCGGATCGCCTCGATCGGCGTCATCCCGAGCTTGACCATCGTCGCGAACTGGTGCGCATTCATCCCGTGCGGGTAGGTCCCGCTGTCGGTCCCGAACGCGATCCGGACCCCCGCCTCGACCGCCTTGGTGAACCCTTCGCGCTGCACGTCGGTGGTCTCGCGCAGCTTGCGCATCACGTTCGGCGACCAGCCCTCGCGTTCGCCCTGCTCGATCGTCCAGTCTCCCATCCACACGTCCGCGACCAGGTAGGTGCCGTGCTCCACCATGAGCGCGATCGACTCGCCATCCATCAGCGAACCGTGCTCGATCGAACGCACGCCGGCGCGGATCGCCCGCTTGATGCCCTCGGCGCCGTGTGCGTGGGCGGCGACGTGGGTCTCGTACAGCGCGGCCTCCTCCACCGCCGCTCGGATCTCGGCCTCGCTGAACTCGGGCGCGGACGGGAAGGTGCCCTCGGTCAGGACCGCGCCGGTCGCGATGACCTTGATGAAGTCGGCGCCGCCGTGGAGGATCTCGCGCACCACCCGGCGCACCTCGTCGACCGAGTTCGCGACGCCGAACCGAAGCTCGCGCGGGATCACGGCGTCGACGTCGGGCGCGAGACCGGTCACGTCCCCGCCGCCGCCGGAGCTCGTCACGTACGCGCCCGCGCACAACATCCGCGGACCGAGCACGTCGCCCGCCTCGATCGCGTCGCGCAGCGCCACGTCGACGAACGCGCGGAAGGTCCCCACGTCGCGGACGCTCGTGAACCCGGCCAGCACCGTGTCGCGCGCGTTCCGAACGCCCGTCAGCGCCTCTTGCGCGCCGGTCCGCAGCACGAGCGCCGCGTACCCGTGCCCGCCCTCGATCTCGCCGATCAGGTGGGCATGGCAATCGATCAACCCCGGGAGCACCGTGTGGTGGGACAGGTCGAGCTCGACCGGCGCACCGTCGTCGTCGCCGACCGACTCGATACGGTCGCCGCGGACCGTAACGACGCGATCTCGGAGCACCTCGCCGGCGACCACGTCGACCAGCCACCCGGCGCGGATGCGCGTCAGGTCATCGCTCACGGCTCGGTCAGCCGGAACGACGGGTCGGCGGAGACGTCCGCGACGTCCATCTGCGCCTTCTGCAGCTTGCCCGAGTAGTCCCAGTTCATCGCCTGCCAGCGCGTGAACTGATCGAGCACCCACACGCCTGACTGCCGCGCCCCGTTGCCGCTCCGCCCGTTGCCACCGAACGGCAGGTGGGCCTCGGCGCCGGTCGTCGAGTTGTTCACGCTCACCATGCCCGCGGAGATGCGCTCGCGGAAGCGGAACACGTTGAGCGGGTCGGTCGTATAGATCGAGGCCGATAGTCCGTAGCCGTGGCCGTTCGCGAGCGCCATCGCCTCGTCGAAGTCGCCGAACGACGCCACGCCAACGATCGGCCCGAACGTCTCCTGCTTGTAGAGGTCGTCGTCCATCGTGACGCCGTCGACGATCGTCGGGTGCACGAACAGCCCTGCGTCGGCGTCGCCGACGAAGCCCTCGCGCGGGTTCTCGCGCGTGATCCGCCCGGTACCGGTCGAGCCGCGGAGCGTGTGATGCGGCTGCACCCAGTCGAGCCATCCGAGGAACCGCTCGCAGAACCGCGACGAGATCATCGGCCCATACAGCACGTCCTCGAACGGATCGCCGATCCGCGCGGTCTCGACGGCCTCCACGAAACGATCGAGGAACTCGTCGTGCACGCTTCCGTGCACGATCACGGTCCCCAGCGACGTGCACCGTTGCCCCGCCGTGCCGAACCCGCTGAACAGCGCGCCCTCGACCGCGAGCTCGAGATCGGCGTCGGGCATCACGACGAGCGGGTTCTTGCCGCCGAGCTCCAGACACGGCGTCTGCAGGTGGCGCCCGCAGAGCTCGCCCAGCCGCCGCCCCACCTCGCTCGACCCCGTGAACCCGACCTTGTCGACCAGCCCGGCCTCGAGCGCCTGCGAGAGCCCCTCGAAGGTCGAGGCCCCCTCGGCGAGCACCATGTTGAACACCCCGTCGGGGAAGCCGGCGTGCAGGAACAGCTGGGCGAGCGCCTCCGAGGTGGCGGGCGCGTACTCGGCCGGTTTCCACACGGCCGCGTTGCCGCACAGGAGCGCCGGGACGAGGTACCAGGACGGGACCGCGACCGGGAAGTTCCCAGCCGTGATGATCGCCGAGACGCCGACCGGGTTGCGGAACGTGAACAGCTGCTTGTCCGGCAGCTCGGACGGGACGGTCATCCCGTAGAGCCGCCGTCCCTCCGACACGAAGAAGTTGCACGTGTCGACGACCTCCTGGACAGAACCGCGCGCCTCCGCGATCGGCTTGCCGATCTCGCGGGTCATGATCCGCGCGAGCGTCTCTGCGTTGTCCTCGACCAGGCGCCCGAGCTGCTGGATCGCGCGCCCCCGCACGGGCGCCGGGACGCGGGCCCAGTCGCGCTGGGCGTTCCGAGCCGCGGCGCAGGCCTCGACGAAGGTCGTGGCGTCGGCCAGGCCCACCGTTGCGACGATCTCGTCGAGCCGGGCGGGGTTCGGGACGTCCTGCGTGCCGCCGGGCGCGTCCTCGCGCGTTCGGCCGGCGATCGACGAGGAAACGGTCCGCGCCATCGAGCCATCCTAGCGTCGCCGTTCGGACCCCCGACGGCCGCCGTTTGCAGCCCGGGCCGACGGCTGCGACCATGCCCCCATGGCGAGCTCGCGTCGCCCCATGGTCAGCCTCCTCGGACGGGTCCCGCTGTTCGAGGGTTGCACGAAGCTCGACCTGTCCCGGGTCGCCTCGCTGTCGGAGGAACGCATCTACCACGAGGGCCAGGTGATCGTGAAGGCGGGCGACCCGGGCAAGGCCTTCTACGTCATCACGAACGGCAAGGCGAAGGTGGTCGCCGGCACGACGCCGGGCGGGAAGAAGGAGGCCGAGCTCGGGCGCGGCGAGTTCTTCGGCGAGCTCTCGCTGCTGGACGGCGACTCCCGGAGCCGGACCGTCGTCGCCGAGACCCCGCTCGAGACCGTGAGGATCGAGCGGTCGGAGTTCCGCAAGCTCCTGCGCAAGGAGCCGGACCTCGCGATCCGCCTGCTCGAAGGCATGGCCAAGCGGACGCGGAAGATCCTCGACACACCGCCCCTGTAGCTCTCGGACCTCGCGGTGACGGTTCGGCGCGCCGGAGGAAGGACCCGAACCCGACCAGATCGACGATGGGTCTGGTGCCTCCTCGCGGTCGTGACCGCCACGGCGTGCAGCTCCGCCCCGGACGTGCCTCCGCCCTCGGGTTCGACGGCCCCCTCGGACGGCGCGGCGCTCCAGCTGCGCCCCGTCGTCGAGGTCGTGCCGAGATCCGCGGCCGCCTGGGAGCAAACAGAGCTCACGTGCGCGGACCGGGGCGCAGAACTCCGAGATTGTGTCGAAGCCGCCCTGGAGGCGCCGCGCATCGTCCTGCTCGGGCCCGCCCGAGACAAGTACGTGCTCGGCGCTCGCATCGTGGACGCGAGCGACGTCGAGATCGCGGGGGCCGTAACCGACCCGCCGCCGAGCTCCGGTTGGTCGGTCTCGGTGAACCTGACGGCCGACGGGACCGCCGCCTTCGAGACCGCGACGGAGAACACCGTCGGCTCGCGGATCGCGATCGTCGTCGATGGCCGGATCATGTCGGCGCCCACCGTGCAGACGCCGATCGCCTCCGGGATCCTGGTCGTTACGAGCGGGCTCACCGAGCGCGAGGCGAGGTCGCTGGCCTCGCGGCTCGACCCCGGGTAGGCCGCCCTACGACAGGTACTCGAACGCCCGCTCCGCGAGGTCGGACCAGCGCTTCGCCTGCGCGAGCGGCACCAGCACCCACTCCTTCATCGGGCGGCCCTTCACCGGCTCGAACGGATCGACGCCCGTGAGCGATCGAGCCCGCTCGAGATCGTCGGGCCCGAGCTTGAACGTCATCGCGTCGCCGAACGTCCCGGCGAACACCTTGTCCCCCGCCTTGAGCACCGGCATCCCGAACATCTTCGAACGCGTCGCGCCCCGCGCGACGAAGGTCTCGGCGAGCTCGTCGAAACGCCGGACGGTCTTCGGCCCCGCGGTCGGCATCTTCACGCTCTTGGGCTTCGTCGTCTTGGGTTTCGACGCGAGCTGCTTCTTCGCCGGCATGATTCGGATGCTACGCCCGAGCGCCATCACGGCGCCCGGACGCGCCCCCGGGCTATCGTCACGCCTGGACGAGCAGTTCGAGACCGACCTGCGCGCCGGCTACCCGGACGACGCATCGGGTGTGGTCCTCGGATCGCCGATGCTCGACGGCGAGGTGCTCGCCGGCGTTCGGGTCCGGCTGCCGCTCTCGACCATGAACCGGCACGGGCTCGTCGCCGGAGTCACCGGCACGGGGAAGACCCAAGACGCTGCAGGTGATCGCCGGGCATCTCTCGGACGCGGGGGTGCCGGTCTTCGTCGCGGACGTCAAGGGCGACCTCTCGGGGCCTCGCGCAGCCGATCGACGCCGCCGATCCGAAGGTCGCTGAACGCGCGGCGTCCCTGGGCTGGACGGTCGAACCCCGCTCGCATCCGGTCGAACCGCTCTCGCTGACGGGCGAGGCCGGCGCCCCGGTCCGGGCCACGGTCGAGTCGTTCGGGCCCGTGCTGCTCGCCAAGGTGCTCGATCTGAACGAGACCCAGACCGCGGTGCTGTCGCTCGTGTTCCGCTTCCGCGACGACCGCGACCTACCGCTTCTCGACCTGGCCGACCTCCGCACGACGCTGCGGTTCCTCACGTCGGACGAGGGCAAGCCGGTGCTCGAGGAGTACCGCGCCATCTCGAAGGCGTCCGTGGGCGTCGTGCTGCGGTCGATCCTCACGCTCGAGGAGGCGGGGGCGGGCGACGGCGAGTGGACAGACCTTCTTCGCGACGGTGAAGCTCGTGACTCTGAGTGGACGGGCGCGACTCTGGTAGGTGTCGCAGTTCCGCGACGGCGGCAACATCGGAGCGGCGGCCAACGCCGGCTCGTTCACGGACGTCGTCATGACCAGCGGTCGGACGATCGTCTACAAGGTCTGCGGGTACAACACGACCGCTTGTTCGAACACGGCCTCGTCACGTTCCGAGCCGAACGCAGCCGTCCGACGGCGCTGGCCCCTACAATCGGGGTCAGCGCCGGTAGCTCAGTCTGGACAGAGCGGCTGCCTTCTAAGCAGCGGGTCGCAGGTTCGAGTCCTGCCCGGCGCACTTCCGCCGGTCAGAGGCCATATCCGGCGCGGCCGACCGCTCCATGCCGTCGGTGAGGCGGAGGTCTACGAGGGTGGCAGGGCGCTGGTGCGGCTTATCGGCACGTCGGCAGGCGTCGAAGCCGCGATTCTGCTGCGGGAGGACCTCGTAGGACTAGACCGCCGGCTCGCCGTGCGGCGCGATTTCCGGACCGTCTCAAGCGGGAGGCGGTCGCTGCCGATGCATCCTCGCAACGTCACGAGCTATGGGGGTAGATCTTGACCTCGAAGTCGAGGGACGGGTCTGCTGACAGAGAGCGAGAGGCCGGGGTATGGGGGATCCCCCGGCCTCTTCGCCGACTCGAACCGCGCTCCCGCTACGAACCCGACGGGCCGTGCGACCCGGAGTTCCCGTGAGTGCCCGAGTTCCCGTGCGTCCCTGCGTCCTTCGCCGCCTGTTTTGCGGCATGCGCCGCGAGGTTCGCCTGCAGGTGGGCGAGCGAGTTGGCGAGGCCAGGGTTGTCTGGCTTCACCTTCAGCAGCGCCTCGTGACGGCAGATCGCGTTGTCGAGCCCGGTCAGGCCGCCACACGCGGAGAAGTTCGGTGCGGTGCCGTTCTTGTCCGAGGTCGAATCTGCCTCGGGGGCCTCGGTCTCGGTCGGCTCAGGGGCCTCGGTCTCGGTGTCTGAGACCGACGGGCTCGGCGTGGGCTTGCCGTGGACGCCGCCGGTGGCGGCGCTGGCGATCGTGCCGGCCACGACGAGCACGACAAGAGCGAAGAGGACGATCCTAAGTGGCTTCATGGGCTCAGTATCGGCCGGACGACCCACCAACCGCGATGGGCCGAACGGCCATTTCGAGCGGTATCGGCCGGACGGCCTCGCGAACGCGATTGGCCGAACGGCTAGTTCGGGCGGCCGCCGCGGGGGACGACTCTAGGCCAGGCCCTTTCACCGATCGCGGTCGCCCTCCCGCAACATCCCGACGAGACCGCCCGGAGCGTCCGGTCCTCCTCGCAGTCGATCAGAAGTTCGGCGAAGGTGTGGCTCTCTGGGTAACTCCAGAACTCGCCGATCCGGTGGCCCGCTCGAAGTCGGGGAGCATGAAGGACGTGGAGCAACTCGGCGCGGGGAGCCGGGCCGAGCGCGTCCAGGCGCTCTCCCGCATACCTTCTAAGCAGCGGGTCGCAGGTTCGAGTCCTGCCCGGCGCACGAGCGATACTCAGATCGTAAGACGTCGGCCACCCGCGGGACCCGTCATCGCCACAACGGCGGGGTCTCGTCCCGCCTTTGTCATGACGGCGAAACGTTCGGTCCTTGACCATTCCTCGAAGACCGGCGACGTCAACGGTCATCTACCGGATGTGCCCCCATGATTCGAGTCTTGTTTTCCTACTCTTCCGAGCGGATCGGTTCTCTAGACGGAGGGCCCGGAAAGCCCGGAAGGCCCGGTGGGCCCGGTGGGCGGGGGGTCGGGCGAGGGATCCGGGGACGGTGAGGGATCGGGGGAGGGGTCTGGCGACGGGTCCGGAGACGGCGACGGGGAGGGGTCTGGAGAGGGGTCTGGGGAGGGGTCTGGGGAGGGGTCTGGGGAGGGGTCTGGGGACGGCGACGGTTGGGGTGAGGGGCTCGTAGTCGGCCCCGGATCGGGCGAGGGCGAGGGACCCGGCGACGGGGATGGGCCCGGCGACGGTTTCGGACCGGGATCGATCCCAGGGCCGGGATCGTGCCCTGGGGCCGGGTCGGTCCCGTGACCCGTATCGGTTCCGGTAGCGCTAACGGGAGTTTGTCCGCCGAACGTAAGGAGGTTGCCGGTGAAGGGGATCAAAAGGACCGGCGAGGAACCACCACCCTGGTCACCTCCACTTGCCTGCTGAGGTTCGTTCTCTCCCAACGCGGCGGGATCGATCGCGATATAGGGCACACCAGAGTCACTGACTTCCGCCGTGAGCGCTCCCCCCAGGACTGAAGTCGCCCGGTATTGCACATCGGTAGCTGACAGGAGCCCGATCACGGTGATGGCGCCGACGCTCGCTCCGACCAGACCAACTACCTGTTCCCGAGTGACGCGCAGTCCCCGTTGCCGGATGCGCGGGCCAATGGTCCAGGTGCGCCGGATCCTCAGCCGAACCTGGAGGATGCGAAATCGCAGCCGCTCTGGCGCCTGGGCCACCCGCTGCATCCAACCCCGGTACCCACGTTCCAGGGCCCGAGAGGTGACCTGCCTGAATCGCATTGCATCCATCCGCATCTACCTCTGGCCCCGAACCGACTGTGGTGCAACCATCTCGTCCAACTGGCTCCTCGTCTCCTCGTCCACCGCGGGACCGGCGGCCCTCGCGTCCTCGGTCACAGGACCCTTTGGCCTGTCCAGGGTTGGCTCAGCTTACCCGCAGCCGGGACATGACGGTGTCGCTTGTTGTCCTCGAGCCCTCCGAGGCCCGATCGAGCTCACCGGCCCAGACATCTCCTGCGACGCGCGCTATGTGAGATACCCCGCGAGGCATGACTGAATCCGACATGCCGAACTGACCGCCGCACGCCGACCCGCATGGGTCCGCCGCGTCGCGCCTCGGGCACCGGTCGCTCTTGCCGCTTGCGCCATCCAAGGTAGGTTGGCGGCTGAGACGATCGAAGGGAGCTGCCATGGTCACCGTCGGAGTCCTCGCTCGACTCGAGGCCAAGCCCGGCAAGGAGGAGGAGGTTGCGACCTTCCTCGCCGGGGCCCTGCCGCTCGCCGAACAGGAGAGGGCGACCACGGCCTGGTTCGCGATCCGGATCGGCACCTCGACGTTCGGCATCTTCGATGTCTTCCCCGATGACACCGGGCGAGACGCGCACCTGTCTGGTCCCATCGCCACCGCGTTGATGGAGAAGGCGGGCGAGCTACTGTCCGAGCCTCCGACGATCGAGAAGGTCGACGTTCTCGCGAGCAAGCTCGCCGAGTAGGGGCTCGCTCCGAGATGCCGCTGAAGATCCGCAACGACGACGAGATCTCCGACGTGGAGGGCGGGTGGTTCCGCGCCCGCTGGCACTACTCGTTCGATACCTACCGGGATCCCGCATACACGCGGTTCGGCACGATGCGCGTGTTCAACGACGACCGGCTGGTGCCCGGTGCCGTGTGGCCGATGCACCCACACCGCGACATCGAGGGGCTGACCTACGTGGTGGAAGGCATGTTCCGCCACGAGGACGACGTGGGCGGGGCGCCGGGACCGCTGCCCGCCGGTTCGGTGCAGCGGATGACGCTCGGTAGCGGCGCGAACCATTCCGAACAGAACGCGTCCGAAACCGAGCCGATGCGCTTCATCCAGATCTGGATCATGCCCGCCGAACGCGGTCTGCGGCCCGGCGTCGAGCAGAAGGTGTTCACGACCCAGGACCGCACCGACACGCTCTTGAAAGCGATCAGCGGTGAAGGTGGCGACGCCGTCCTCGTGCACCAGGACGCGCACGTGTTCGTCGCGCGCCTGAACGCCGGTCGTTCGGTCGAGCATCCGCTCGCGCCGGGACGCGGCGCCTACCTCTACGTGATCGAGGGCGACATCGACGTGAACGGCGAACGGATGCAGACCGGGTCCGCCGCGCAGATCACGGACGAGGAACGCGTCGAGATCTCGGCGAACGCGACCGGCGAGCTGATCCTGGTCGACGTGGCGCTCGGGTAGCCCGAGACCTACCCGGTCGCCTTCTTCCGGGTCCGGTCCCGCTTGGCCGCGGCGACGCTCTCCTTGAGGGCGGCCATCAGCTCCTCGACCGGTGACCCGCCCGCGGCCGCGGGCTCCTCGGCGGCGCGCTTCGTCGGCGATCGTTCCGCGAGCATGCGGAGCAGCTCGTCCCGGTACGTGTCGGCGTAGCGGCCTGGCTCCCACTCGGTCTTCAGGGTCTCGATCAGGGTGACCGCGAGGTCCAGCTCGCGCTCGTCGACCTCGACGCCGTCCAAGCCGGGAGCGAGCTCGGCCGGGTCACGCACCTCGTCACCGAAGAACATCGTTTCAACGGCCAGGACCGTCTCCATCGGTCGGATCGCCACGAGATGCGGCTTGGTCCGCAGCACGAACCGCCCGATCCCGATCCGCCCTGCCTCGCGCATGGCGTGGTGGAACAAGACGTAGGGCCTGGTCGCCTCGGGCGTCATCGGGATCGCGTAGTAGCTCTTGTCGAAAGACACGGGGTCGATCTGCTCGAGCTCGACGAAATCCTCGATGTCGATCGCCCGGCTGCGTCCGGGGCGGATCCGCTCGAGTTCCTCCTTCGGCACCGTGACGAGGTCGCCCTCGTCGGTCTCCACACCTCTAACGACGTCCTCCCACGCGACCGGCCTCTCGACGGATCCCGAGCTCAACGCTCGCTCCTCACGCGCCGCTGCGTCGTCGTCCGGGGCCGCCGCCGGCGCCGGCGGCTCGTCGGGCTCGGACGCGGGACCCGGCTCGGCCTCGACGACCCGCTGGTAGCGGATCCGGCGGCCCTCGCGGTCGTACAGGTGGAAGCGCACGTCCTTGGGCTGGGTCGCCGGATACAGCCGCACCGGCAGCGTGATCAGGCCGAACGAGAGAGTTCCCGTCCACACGGCGGTCGCCATGGTTCAAGGCTACCGGGGTCCCGAGGCGGGGTGGAAGGGGGGCCGGAAGCGTAACGTGAGCCCCACGGCCCACCCGCGGGCCACCATCCGAACGAGAAGGGCACCCCGATCGACGATCCGCCCGCCGAGACGATCTCCGCATTCTCCGAGATCAAGCGAGATCTCGTCGTCTCGGCGCGAGCTCTGGTCGCGTCGTTCCGCAACCCCGACCTCGCTCGCGCACAGCTCGCGCTCGTCGCGTTCAGCATCTGCGAGTGGGCGAGCTTCATCGCGCTCATGGTGTTCGCGTTCGGCCAGGGCGGGGCCGCGGCGGTCGGGATAATCTCGTTGGTCCAGCTGATCCCAGCGGCGATCATCGCGCCGCTCGGCTCGGTCCTGGGCGACCGGTTCCCGCGCGAGAAGGTCTTCATGCTCGCCGAGGCGTCGATGAGCGTCGCGTGCGTGCTCGCCGCGGTGGCGGCGCTGCTCGACGCGCCCGCGATCGTGATCTACGCCGCGGCCTGCTCGGTGGGCTGGCTCCTCACGCTCGTGCGGCCGACGCACGGAGCCCTCCTCCCCTGGCTCGCGCGCGACCCGACCGAGCTCACCACGGCGTACACGGCGGCCGGGCTGATCGAGAGCAGCTGCGTCCTGCTCGGTCCGCTGCTCGCGACGGCCTTCTTCGCGCTGGGCACGGCGTTCGGCGTCCCGGGCGTCGGGCTCGTGTACGCGGCGCTCGCAGTGCTGCTCGGCATCGGGGCCGTGTTGCTGTCCAGCGTCCACAGCCAGGCGCCGCCACCGGACCCGCAGCAACGGTCCACCGCGTGGCTGAGCGAGCTCGGCGCGGGGTTCCGGTACGTGTGGTCCGACCCCCGGCCTCGGGTCCTGATCGGGACCCTCGGGCTGTGGACGTTCGTCCTCGGGTTCATCGACACCCTGATCGTCGTGCTCGCGCTCGAGGTGCTCGGGATAGGTCAGACCGGCGTCGGCGCGCTGAACGCCGCCGTGGGCATCGGCGGCGTGATCGGCGCGGCGTTCGCGGTCGTTGCCGGGAACCGCGAACGCCTGTTCCCCGCGTTCCGAACGGGCTCGCTCGTGTACGGCGTCCCCGTGGGGGCGATCGGGGCGATCCCCGTGCTCGCGCCGCTCTTGCTCGGCGTCGCGGGCTCGGGCGCCGTCCTGTACGACGTCTCGGGGCGGACGATGCTCCAGCGCCTGATCCCCGATCAGAAGCTCACCCGGTGCCTCGGGGTGCTCGAGTCCGTATACATGGGGAGCGAGGGGCTCGGCGCGTTCGCGGCCGCGATCCTCGTCACGCTGGTCGGTCCCCGGTGGACCTTCGCGCTCGCCGGCGCGATCATCCCGGTGACGTTCTTCGTGCTCCGGCGCCAGCTGCGGGCCGTGGACGTCGGGGCAAGGGTCCCGACGGAGGACCTCGCGCTGCTGCGACGGACGTCGCTGTTCGAGCCGCTGCCGATCGCGGCGGTGGAACGCCTCGCCCGCAACAGCGTGCCGCTCGTCGTCGACGCCGGGACGACGATCATCCGCGAGGGCGACGCAGGCGACCGGGTGTACGTGATCGCGTCGGGTGAGGCCGACGTGTCCGCTAACGGGAGCCACGTGGCCAGGCTCGGGCCCGGCGCGTACGTCGGCGAGATCGCCCTCCTCCGGGACGTGCCCCGCACGGCCACCGTGGTTGCGGTCACCCACGTTCGGCTCCTGTCGCTCGAACGCGACGTCTTCCTGCGCACGATGACCGGGCACGAACCCGCCCGCGCTGCGGCCCACACGGCCGCCGAGGGCAGGCTGCGCGAGCTCGCCGCCCCGGAGGCGCCGGGCACGGAAGCGCCCCCAGACGCCTGAGCCTCAAGGGCCGATCCGGGCGCGTCCAAACCCAGCTGGTGAAGACCTGTCCGCACCGTCACGGTCGCGGGTCTGGGCGCGGCGCTGCTGTCCTCGATGGTGTGGTTCGTCTGGCAGGACGCGATGATCGCCCGGGCCGAGAACGTTGGGTTCACGACGCGCGAGATGACGCAGCTCCTGGACCAGCAGCCGATCCCGATCGTCGTGATCGAACGCCTGCCGGGCCTGATCAGCTTCGGAGGGATGATGGCGCTCGGGCTGTTCGCGTCGTGCCTGGGCTGGTGGTCCTGCCGGCGCCGGAGCTGACTCACAGCGGGGGCGAGGACTTCCCCGTCACTCGACCCGCATCGCCGTCGACGCTCGGTCGTAACCCCACCGGAACGGCAGGTCCTGCTTCGTATCGCACTTGCCGCACGTGAACATCCGCCACTGCTTGCTCACGGTCCGCACGAGGGAGCAGTTCGGGCACCTGAAGAACCGAACGTCGGCGTTGCAGGTGTAGCACCGATACTCGGGCGCCTCGTTCGCGATCAACTGTGGCGTGGGGCACCACGGGCAGGTCAGTAGGCCACCGATCAAGCCTCGGATGGGTCGAGGTTGGCGAGGATCTCGGCCGCCTTGGCCTCGCGTTGCTTCCGCACGGCCTCGTCGAACCCGGGATGCGAGAGGCCGAGCACCTGGGTCGCGAGGATCGCCGCGTTCACCGCTCCTGCCTTCCCGACGGCGAGCACGCCGACCGGGATCCCGCCCGGCATCTGCACCATCGAGAGCAGCGAGTCGAGCCCGCCCGAGAGCTTGGACTCCATCGGGACCCCAAGCACGGGTCTCGTGGTGTGGGCGGCGACGACGCCGGGAAGTGCTGCCGCCATGCCGGCCGCGGCGATGAAGACCTCGACGCCGCGGGTCTCGGCGTCCTCGATCCAGGCGGCGAGCTCCTTCGGCGTCCGGTGCGCCGAGAGCACCCGCGTCTCGAACGGCACGCCGAACGCCCCAAGCTGCTGGGCGCAATGTTGCATCGTCTCCCAATCGGACGCCGATCCCATCACGACGCCAACCAACGGCTCGGTCATCTCCGGTGAGCTCCCCTCGTTGTGTTCGAGCGTGAGGAGTCTAGACGGGCGGGAGGTCCCTCAGACCGTGGCGAGGCCTTCGCCGATCTCGGCCGCGATCTCGACCACGTCCAGCACGTCCTCCTCGGTGGTGCGGAAGTTCACGAAGCAGGGGCGGAGCCAGACCTCGTCGTCGATCAGCGCGCTCGACATCCAGACGCGCCCGTCGGCCTGGATCGCCTCGGCCAGCCGCTCGTTGTGGACGCCGACATCCTCGACCCCCGCCGGGGTATGACGGAACGCGACGATCGACAGCTTCGGCGGCCCGAGCGCCTCGAAATCGCCCCGCGCCGACACCGTGTCGTACAACAGCTGCGCCTGCGCCAGGTTGCCTTCGATCGCCTCGGCGAACGCGGCGGCCCCGTGGACGCGCATCGCTAGCCAGAACTTGAGCGCGCGGAAGGGCCTCGAGTACTCGAACGTCGTGTCCATCGCGTGGAGCTCGTGCCGCTGGTGCGGCAGATACCCCTGCTCGTGCCCGAACGACGCGACGAGGTCCTCCTGGTTCCGCACCAGGAGGATCCCGCAGGCCTTCGGCAGGTAGAGCCACTTGTGCGCGTCCACGGCGACCGAGTGCGCGCGTTCGAACCCCGCGAACAGCTCCGGGCGCGCGGCGACCGCGGGGAGACCATACGCGCCGTCGACGTGGAACCAGACGCCGCGCTCCTCGCAGATGCCCGCGATCGCCTCGAGCGGGTCGATCGCGCCGGTCAGCGTGGTCCCGGCGGTCGCCACGACCGCGATCGGCGTCACGCCGTCCGCGAGATCTCGGTCGATCGCCTCGGCGAGGGCGCCGGGCTCGAGCCCGCGCTCGGCGCCGAGCGGGATCGCGCGCAGGTTCGCCGAGCCGACGCCGAGCGTCTCGACGGCCCGGGTCACCGAGTAGTGCACCTCCTGCGAGCAGTAGATCGCCACGCGCTTGCCGCCGAGCCCCTCGTAGCGCGAGCCGGGCAGGGCGTGTTCGCGCGCCGCGGCGAGCGCGGTCGTGTTCGAGACCGTCCCACCGCTCGTGAACGCCCCCGCCGCACCGGGCGCGTAGCCGATGAACTCGGCCGCCCAGCGGACCGCCTGCTTCTCGATCAGCGTCGCCGCGCGGGCGTCGACCGCGAGGTTGATGTCGTATGTGTGTGCGAGCAGGTCGCCGATGGTCCCGATCTCGAGCCCGCTCGAACCCACCCCGACGAAGTACCTCGGCCGGGGCTGCGCGATCGACTCGTCGAGGATCCGCGCCGCATCGTCGACCGCCTCGTGGGCCGAACCCGGCGTGGTCGGGAGCTCGGTCTGCAGGAGCCGGCGGACACGTTCGTCGAGCGGGGGCTCCTCGAGCCGGTACCGGTCGAAGCTCTGCCATGCCTCCGCGACGAGCTTGGCCGCGTGCTCGAGCACCTCTTCGCGCGGAGCGTCGAGCCGCAGCGGGACGTCGGCCTCGGTCACAGCTCGGATGCTACCCGGCCGGGTTCGAGGTCCGGAGCACCCGCGGGTCGGCGGAGCGCGCCGACGTAGACCCCGATCAGCACGAGGACCGAGGTCCGCTCCCCTACGTCCGTCATGACGTCACAGGCGGGGGAACGTGAGGATCGTCACGAGCCCGAAGATCATCAGTCCGCCCGCCACACCGAGGACGCCGTAGCGAACGCGCCGCACCCTGAACCGCTGAGAGAGCGCTATGAGGAACAGCACCGTCGCCAGCATCACGGTCGTCCGGATGTAGTCGTCGGCATGACCCCTCGCGGCCGTTCCCTCCACGAACCTGCGGGTAGCCAATCCGTTCATCGCCGCCCCCCGCTCGAGCTGGGGATTGACGTACTCGGGCATGAAGCTGGGCCCGGGGGGCGCCTCCGGGTTCGAGAACGGGTCGGTCGCGAGCCAGGCGTCGAACGCGAGCTTGTACTCCGGGCTGAAGCGACGTTCGTAGAGCGTCATCAGCTCGGTTCGCCCCTCGAACCGTGCCTCGATCCACGTGTTGAACGTGGTGACGTCGAGCAGTCGCTGCTGTCCTCCCAGCGTCAGGGTCTGGTCCGCGCCAACACGGATCGTCGAGGCCTGCGCGTAGAGCTCCGCTTCATGGCCGTCCCACCTCGCCGCCTGATACCCGCTCCAGGCGGTCGCGATCGCGACGAACGCCAGGAGGAACGCCTCGAGGATCTCGACGACCTCCTCCCAGCCCGTCTTCGGCGGTCGGGTTTGGGCACCCTTGTCGTTGCTTTCGGAAAGGGTGCCGGCTATCTCGATGTTGAGGTCGTCCTGCATCCGCACCACCGGCAAGGTTGAGGAGGGCCAAGTGTAGGGTCCTCCCGACGCCTCGGTCGGGCTTACTCCTGTTCGGGGCCCGCCAGCTCCCGTAACGCGGTGTTCGATGGCGCGAAGTAATAGCCGGCGCTCACCGGCTTCGAGAAGTCCGTGAGCCGGTCGCGTGGGCCATCGAGCCCGAACATCCGGGCGAGCATCCGATCGAACCTCGACGGATCAGCGCTGAACGCGACGAAGTAGAGGCCGTGTTCCCCAACCGTTCCGTAGGGAACGCTACGGCGGAAGATCTCGAGGTCATCGCCACCGAGTTCGACGCGCGCGATGTGCGCATCCGGCGGCTTCTCGGCTCCGAGCAGCTCGATGCTGTCGAGCTTCGTTCGCCCGATCACGCGCTCCTGTTCGCCGACGGAGAGCTGATGGAAGGCGTCGAGGTCGTGGACCCATCGCATCGCCAAGACATGGCTCCCTGCCTCACCGGGCGCGCCGGGCGGAACGAGAGCTGCGTCGGCTGCCAGCCGGACCGGTGCGTTCGCGGTGCCGTCGACGAAACCGGTCTCGTCGCGACCTTCCTGGTACGTGAAGGCCGGTTGCTCGGTAGCAAGCACCGCGACGTCGGAGATAGCAGCGGTCGCGGCTCGCGCGTGATCGAACGTAACGTCCGGTGCGCTGCCGCTGATCCACAACCAGGCATCGTGCTGGGTCGCAGGGGCGCGATGACCGTCGGACCCGATGACCTCGGAGAACGGACCCAGCGAGGACGGTGCCATCGAGGGTGCAACCTCACGCCAGGCGTCGGCCCCGAACGCGACGACGAGGTTCACACCGCCGGCCGATACGTCGGGCGTTCGCAGTCGGCGGAACGAGCTCACCGCCTCCGTGGCGCGCACGCCATCCCGCAGATCGAATTCCAGGAAGTGGTGGGCGCCGGTCCCCTGCGCGAAGATCCCGAACTGAGGGAGGGTGAAGCCCATCAGGGCGCGGAGCCTAGCCGTTGCGGCTCGGTGCCCGCAATGAGCGCTGACCTTCGGAGCTACGGCCAGAGGCGCTCGGCGACCCGGGCGACGAGTTCCAGTTTCTGCCACTGGGTGTCCTCGTCGATCTCGTTCCCCACCATCACGCTCGCGAACCCACACTGCGGGCTGATCGCGAGCCGATCCATGCCGCCGGCGAGATCCGCTGCCTGCTCCATCCTCAGGACGAGCTCGTCGTCGTCCTCGAGCACCGGAGTCTTCGTCGACACGATGCCCATGACCATCGTGGAGCCCTTCCGCAGGAACCGCACCGGCTCGAACCCGCCGTCGCGGCCGAGGTCGTCCCACTCGACCAGGAACGCGTCGAACGGAAGTTTGCCGAACACGCGCTCGGCGACCGGCTCGAGCGAGCCCTCGCACATCCACGAGGAGCGATAGTTCCCCCGGCAGATGTGCAGCGCCACTGTCACGTCGTCGGGGATGCCCTCGAGGACCGCGGTGTCGGCGGCGATCGCGGCGTCGACGAGCTTGCCCACCGGATGGCCGCGCGCCTCGAACCGTTCGATCCACGCCGGGTCGACGAGATAGGGGTAGAGCGGGAAGTCGAACTGGACGTACCGCGCCCCCGCCCTGATCGCGTCGGCGACGAGCCCACGCTCGATCTGGATCGCGTGGGTTACGAACTCCTCGAGCGTCCCGTAACCGGAGGTCACGCCGGGCTTGTACGAGAAGGGGTGGCCGAACAGCGATGGCGCGGGGAAGGTGACCTTGAACGGGTAGCTATCGGCGATCGTGTTCATGAATGCGGCCTCCCGGGCGGCGGGCGAGTCCACGGGGCGCAGACGCTGGACGATCTCGTGGACGCGGAGCGGCACGTCCTCACCGCGAACGTTCCGGAAGTTCACGATGTTGTCGGTGCGGAACCCCTCGACCGCGTCGTAGAACGAGTTCAGGAACATCCACCGCCGGAACTCGCCATCGCTGACCACATCGAGCCCGAGATCGACCTGCCGCCGGACCACGTCGCGGATCGCCTCGTCCTCCAGCGCGCGGAGCTGCGTCCGATCCCTCCCGCGCTCGTCGGGGAGCACGGCCGAATGGCCTTCGGCGTAGAACGCCTCGACCGCGCTGCGCAACGACGGGGGCCGGAGCAGCGAGCCGACGATCTCGGCGCGGGCGGGAGCGCGCGGCGTCACACGACATCCCAGCGAACCCACGTCGAGTCCGGCGCTCGGAACTCCCATCCCGACAGCGTCGCCGGCCGGTCGGGGTCGAGCCGCAGACCCGGAAGGCGGTCGAGCAGGATCTCGAGCGAGACCCGCGCGAGGTGCCGCCCGAACCACGCCCCGAGGCAGAAGTGGTTCCCGACCGCGAACGCGAGGTGCGCACCCTCCTTGCGATGCACGTCGAACCGATCCGGCTCGGTGAACCGCCGCGGGTCGCGGTTCGCGCTCGAGAGCACCGCGCCGACCAGCGCCGCCTCCTCGAGCTTCACGCCGCCGAGCTCGGTCGTCTCGGTCGTCTGCCGCGTCGAGGTGCCGACCGGACCCGCCCACCGCAGGGTCTCCTCGACCGCAGGCTTGACCAGCCGGTGATCCGTGCGCACCTCGTCGAGCTGCTCGGGGTTCGAGCCGAGCGCATGGAGCACGAGCGCGATCACGTCGCGCGGCTCCTGCAACCCGCCCGAGAGCATCAGCTTGGTGTTGGCGACGATCTCCTCGCGCGTCATGCGGTCGCCGTCCTGGTCGTGATGGAGCATCGCCGAGAGCACGGAGCCGTCGGGCTCGTCCTCGAGACGGTCCAGGACGCGTTCGATCACCTCGGAGAGCGACGCGCTCGCCTCGTCCGCGGGCACCTGCTTGGCGGGGTCGCCCTCGAAGTTCGCGAGCCCGAGCATCAGGCCCTGGTTCCAGCGCAGGAGGTCCTCCCACGCCACCTCGTCGAGTCCGAGCATGAACCGGAGCGACCGAACGCTCATCGGGTCGGCGAACTCGGTGAACAAGTCGGACTCCCCTCGCGCCTCGAACCCGTCGATCAGCTCGTTCGCGAGCGCCGGGATCATCCCCTTGGTGCGCTCCTCGACGTCGCGCGGGCGGAACGGTGGCTCGACGACGCGCCGGATCCGCTGCTGGTCCGGACCCTCGGAGCCGAGCATGTTGACGCCCATCGTGCGGTTCAGCGTCGAGGGGTCGGTCGCCGCCGTGAACACCTCGGGCGACAGGTCGACGGTCCGAACGTCCTCGTACCGCGTGACGAGCCACAGCTGCACCGCCGGCACCCAAGCGACCGGCTCCTCGTCGCGGAGGCGCGCGTAGATCGGGTATGGGTCCCGCTCGAGCCCCTCGAGGGTGATCTGCTCGCCGAACTTCATCCGTGCTTCCCCGGCTCCCACCCGTGCGGCCCGATCGTCCGGCCGGCGAACGCGGCCGGCACCTCCTCGAGGTCGGTCGCCATCGATTCGTTCCAGCGGTTCAGGAAGCCGAACAGGCCGACGACCGCGAGGATCTCGACGATCTCGCCGTCGTCCCAGTGTCCTCGGAGATCCTCGAAGTGCTCGGGCGTGACGGCGTTGGGGACGACGCTCGCGTCGCGCGCGAACCGCAACGCCACGCGCTCCGCCTCCGAGTAGCTCGGGGAGCGCTCGAAGTCCCAGATCTCAGCGATCTTGGCCTCGTCGACCCCGCGCATCTTCGCATCGACGGTCTCGTGTGCTTGGCAGTACCGGCAACCGGCGGCGGTGCTCGCGACGATCGCGACGAGCGGCTTCAACCCGACCGGGACCGTCCCCGTCCGCCAGACCTGGGTGATGAGCTCGCTGAAAGCGCGGAGGATCTCGGGGCGGCGGGCCATCGTGAACAGGCTGTTCGGCACGAACGACAGCGTCTCGTCGTACAGCCGGAACAGCTCCTCCAACTCCGGATGCTCCCCGCGCCGCAGCGGCAGCATGTTCGCCACGCACCGACCTCCCGCACTCATCGACCGCCGGTAGGGCAGACTATCCCCATCGCAGGAGGCGGAGATGCGGCTCGAAGGCAAGGTGGCGATCGTCAGCGGCGGTGGGACCGGGATCGGCGCCGCCACCGCGCGCATGTTCGCGCGGGAGGGCGCGAAGGTCGTCGTCACGGGCCGCCGCCCCGAGCCGCTCGAGGAGGTCGCCGCGGAGACCGGCGGACTCGCCGTCGCCGGCGACACGGCGGACGACCGGCACGTCCGTGCGACGGTCGCGACGGCGGTCGAGGCGTTCGGCGGGCTCGACGTCGTGGTCGCGAACGCCGGCCTGGGGTTCGGCGGGGCCGCGGCGGAAGTCGATGACGAACGCTGGCAGCGGACGCTCGACGTAAACCTGACCGGGGCGTTCCGGCTCGCGCGGGCGGCGATCCCCTCGCTGATCGAACGCGGCGGTGGCTCGATCATCCTGATCTCGAGCGTGAACGCGCTCGTGAGCGGTAGCGAGAGCGCCGCTTACGGCACGTCGAAGGCCGCCATGAACGGGCTCGCGCGCTCCCTCGCGGTCGACTACGGCCCGAAGGGCATCCGCGCGAACGCGATCTGCCCCGGTTGGGTGATCACCGAGATGGGCGACCGGGCGATGGAAGACCTGACGACCGAACGCGGGATCTCGAGCGACGAGGCCTACGCGCTCGTGACCCGGTACACGCCGCTCCGGCGGGCGGCGACCGCCGACGAGATCGCGGCGTGCTGCCTGTTCCTCGCGAGCGACGAGTCCTCGATCGTCACCGGAACCGCACTCGTGGCCGACGGCGGCGGGCTCGCGATGGACCTCACCGAGGTCGCGTGGCAGGAGCGGCCGTGAGCTTCGACCACTCGGGGAGGATCGCGATGATCACCGGCGCCGGTTCGGGCATCGGCCGCGCCACCGCGCTCAGGCTCGCGTCGCAGGGCGCCGCGGTCGCCGTCGTCGACATCCAGCTCGAGGCCGCCGAGGAGACCGTCGCCTCGATCGCCGACGGCGGCGGGACCGGGGTGGCGTTCGACGCCGACGTTCGGGACCGCTCCGAGATCGAGAGCGCGCGCGACGGCGCGGTGAACGCGTTCGGACACATCGACTACCTGGTGAACAACGCCGGCCTCGTCCGGATGTCGCCGCTCGACGAGCTCAGCGAGGACGAATGGGACCTCGTTCTCGACACGAACCTGAAGGGGATGTACCTCGTGACGCAGGCGATCGCGCCGGTGATCGCGGGCGCGGGCGGCGGGGCGATCGTGAACCTCGCGACGATCGAGTCAGAGGTGGTCGTCGCCTCCACCGGGCACCCGCAGGTGCACTACAACGCGTCGAAGGGCGGCGTGAAGATGCTGACGAAGGCGCTCGCGGTCGAGCTCGCCGACCGGGGCATCCGCGTGAACGCTGTCGCGCCCGGACCGATCGCCACCTCGTTCATCCCGGGAGCCGACCTGCGTTCGCCCGAGGCGTGGGACTCGATGAAGGACCGGCTGCTCATCCCCCGCGTCGGCGAACCCGAGGACGTCGCCGCGGCGATCTCGTTCCTGCTCTCGGACGACGCGTCGTTCATCACCGGCGCGGTGCTGCCGGTCGACGGGGGGTGGCTCACGCGATGACGCTCGAGCTCGCGGATCTGGACGGGTTCGGGACCGTGATCGTCACCTCGGCCGACGTGACCGGCCGGCCGGTCGGCAAGCGCGTGTCGGTCGACGTGTTCCGCGAGGTGGTGAACGAGGGGATCCCGCTGAGCTCGTGCGTCCTCGGGTGGGACGTCGACCAGTGGCCGGGACCCGTGCAGGAGTACACCGGACACCACACCGGGTGGCACGACGTCCGGCTCGTCCCGGACCTGGGGACGCTCCGACCGGCCGCCTGGCTCGAACGCACGGCGATCTGCGTGGCCGACTTCGCCGAGATGGGTTCGGACGATCTCGCGCCGGTGGCACCGCGCACGATCCTGCGGCGGCAGGTCGAGCGCCTCTCGGACGTGGGCTTGACCGCGCAGGTCGCGAGCGAGCTCGAGTTCGCGCTGTACCACGGCAGCTACGACGAAGGTCGCGCGAACGGCTACGAGACCCTCGTGCCCACCACGCTCGCCAGGGCCGACTACACGATCCAGGCGGGCGACCGGTACGAGGGCTTCTTCTCGGGGGTTCGGGACGCGCTCGCCGCCTCCGAGCTCGGCCCGTGGACCAGCCAGGTCGAATGGGGTCTCGGCCAGTGGGAGATCAATCTCGAGTACCAGCGGGCGCTCGAGATGGCCGACCGGCACCTGCTGTTCAAGCTCGCGATGCGCACGCTCGCGTCGAACGCCGGCATGGCGGTCACGTTCATGGCTCGGCCGTTTTCGGACACGACGGGCTCGTCGTGCCACCTGCACCTCTCGCTCGTCGACGGCGACGGCCGCAACGTGTTCCACGACGCTGAAGGTGGCGACGGGGTCTCGGCGACGCTCCGGCACGCGATCGGCGGGGTGCTGCGGCGCGCGCCCGAGCTCATGCCGTTCTACGCGCCCACCGTGAACTCATATCGGCGGACGACGAGCGGCGAGTTCTCGGGCAACGGGCTGTCGTGGGGTTTCGACAGCCGGATGGTCTCGTGCCGCGTGCTCACCGAGTCCCCCGAGTCCACTCGGCTCGAATGGCGCGTGCCCGGCGCCGACGTGGATCCGTACCTCGCGATCGCGGCCCTGCTCGCTTCGGTGCGCGACGGGATCGAGAACGACACCGAACCCGGCGAGCCGCTGATGGGCAGTGACTACGAGCGCCCGGTCGCCCGGCTGCCGGCCACGCTCGGCGAGGCGGTCGAACGCATCCGCGACGGCGCGTTCGCACCCGAGGCGTTCGGCAAAGACGTGGTGGCGCACTACGCCGAGGCCGGCCGATGGGAGTGGGAGCAGTTCCTGTCGCCCGGCGCCGTCGGCGAGTGGGAACGCCGCCGCTACTTCGACGTCATCTAACGAGGAGGCGAACGCATGGACGAGCGGCTCGTAGCGACGCGGATCGGAACGGACGAGCTGCACGACACCGACAGCCAGCCCGGCATCCTGCGTGAGGAGGCGTTCGCCAAGCCTGGGCTGTGGGCCGGCCGGTCCACAACCGAGCCGGGCGTTACGAGCGGCTGGCACCACCACGGTGGGGCCGACACGCTGGTGTACGTCCTGTCCGGGACCGTCGTGATCGATTTCGGCGAGGGTGGTCGGCAAGCCGTCCAAGCGGGTGTCGGCGACTTCCTTGTGATCCCCAGCGGTCTCGTCCACCGCGAGAGCACACCAGGCGACGAGCCATCGCGAAGCGTCGTGATCCGAGCCGGGGGCGACGGCCCGCCCACGATCGAGGTCGACGGCCCCTCGTCCTAGCTCACGAGCGCGTCAACGCGGTCGACGACCTCTCGGCAGAACGGCCCGATCTGCTGGGGGTCGTCGATGAACTGCGAGGGCTTGATGCAGATCGTGGTGAACCCACGTTCGAGCTGAGCGGGGATCGACACGAGCGCCTCGCCCAGATCGGCCACGCCGTCCGGGCCGTCGAACCGCCCTCGCGTGCCGCCGACCATCTCGATCTCGGCGGGGTCTCGGTCGGCGGCCGCCATTTCCGAACGCAACCTCTCGAGATCCTCGTCGCTCGGCCGCCCGAGCGGGTTGAACCCGCTGCCGAACTCGACCAGCCGCCGAAGGAGCCGCTCGTGCATCGTCTCGCCGCCGAACCACAGGGCCGGTCCCTCCTGGCGGAACGGCTTGGGCTCCAGCCAGACGTCGGAGAAGCGGTAGTGGCGTCCCTCGAACGACGCCGGCGAGTCTCGCCAGAGCAGGCGCCATGCGGCCAGGTGCTCATCGAGCAGCTCACCCCGGCGCTCGAAGGACACCGCCAGCGCCTCGTACTCGGGCCTGTGCCAGCTCACCGTCGGCTGGACTACCAGACGCCCCTCGGAGAGCAGGTCTAGCGTCGCGAGCTGCTTGGCGAGCAGGAGCGGATGACGGAGCGGCGCGATGATCGAGCTCGCGACCAGTCGGAGTCGAGAGGTCGCCGACGCGACCGCACTCAGGAGCGTGAGCGCGTCCGGCCACGGCGTCGACGGTTCCTGGTTCCCGGGCAGCGCGTAGTCCCGTGGGTTCTCGGGCATCCCGCCGGCGTCCGCCCCCGTACCGAGCGCGACGTGCTCGCTCACCATCACCGCATCGAACCCCGCTGACTCCGCCTCCACGGCCATCCGGATGAGCGCTCCGAGTTCGCGCGCCGGGACAAGCGTGTGGTTCTCGCTGAGGATGAGGACGAGGCGGGGCCGAACGGCCCCGCCTGCCCCCTCAGCCATGACCGGCTACGTGCGCAGGTCCGCCAGCGCGTCGCTCGCCGGCTCGCGCCCCTTGACCGCGAACATCACGACCAACCCGATGACGCCCCACGCCAGCGCGTACCACGGCGCGAGGATCGTCGGGCTCGGTACCTTGTAGAACGAGCCGAAGATCGCCGCCGCGGTGATCGCGATCCCGACTAGGGAAGCGACGATCACACCGGCTCGGCCCTGGGGATCCTTGAGCCCGAACAGGCCCCCGATCGAGAGCAGGAAGTACACGACGATCAGTGCGAACGCACCGAACGTCGAGCACCAGACGAACAACGAGAAATAGTGCGGGAGACCCTCCAACGCGAACAGGTCGTCCCACGACTCGCTCGCGACGATCAGGAGCGCCTGGATCGCCATCAGCACGAAGATCGCTCCCGACGGCGTCCCGTAGCGTTTCGAGACGGTCGCGGCCATCCGCGGGAGCCTGCGATCGCGTGCCATCGCGAAGATCCCACGTGTCGATGCGACGGCCGCACCCACGTACACGGCCAACATGTCCAGGAAGACGACAAGCAGCAAGATCTTGAGCCAGAACTCCGACCCGGATGGGCTCCCCGGTGCGCCGAGCGCGAACAGCGGCGCCCCGGCAACCTCGGGGCTCGTGATCACGCTGAGGTCGAACCCGAACCCGGCGACCTCCACGTAGGCGGCGATCACGTAGAAGATCGAGACGATCACGACCGCGCCGAGGACGGCCCTGGGGATCGAGCGCTTGGGCTCGGCGGTCTCCTCCGCGAGGTTGGCCGCCGTCTCGAACCCGACGAAGATCAACACCCCGTACAGGACGCCGAACAAGATGCCGGCGAACCCGTCGGGTTGTGGCGTGGGGTCGAACGCCTTCGCGACGTCGTTCGCGCTCCCGAGGTCGGCGATCACCGTGACGAAGAAGATCAGCACGACGGCGATCGAGATCAGCGCGAGCGTGAGCTGGACCCGCGTCGAGATCTTGACACCGAAGTACAGCACCACGAACAGCAGGAGCGCGAAGAACGTGTCCCAGACCCAGATCGGCACATCCAGGTTGATCTCCCACGTCGGCAGCAGATTGTCGTGCACGTAGCCGCCGATCAAGACGCCGAGCCCGGTCGTGAGGATGATCGTCCCACCGTAGTACAGCCAGCCGGCGGCGCCGCCGACGGACTTGCCGAGGCCGTTCGAAACGTAGTCGTACAAGGAGCCGGCGGCATGGATCCGTTTCGCGTATTGGGCCACGATCCAGCCGAGCGCGAAGATGCCGACCCCGGCGATGACGACCGCGAGCGCCGCCGACGTTCCGGCTCCCCGGGCGGCCGCGTTCACGCCGATGATCAGCGGGATGATGAACGCCGCGCTGAACACCGGTCCGATGAAGCCGACCGACTGCGCGAGCACATCGATCAGCGAGAGCTTCTTGCCGCCGAGGCGTTCGTACTCCTCGGTCACCACCAACGGTCGTTCGCCTTCCACGGACCCCTCCCCTCCCGATGAACGGATCTGCTGGTGCTTCCTACCCCGGCGGGCCTACGCCGTCCAGCCCCCCTCGGGCTGCTCGAACCACACGTGCACCTGCCCCGTGCCCACCGAGGCCTCGTACTCGCTGAACAGCTCTCCGGTTGCGGTGCAATCCCTCCCGCCGAGGGCCGCGGCCATCATCAGGTAGTGCCCGAAATGCCCCTCGGGGTACGCCTTGCGGTACTCGGGCATGCCGTCGATCACGCCGGCGTGGTCACCCTTGCCGAATTTCTCGAGCACCCCCATGTCGGCGTCGTAGTACTTCCGGTCGAAGATGTTGTCGGGCGCCTTCTGGCTCTCGCGCTGGCGCAGGTCCTTGAAGTTGAAGAAGCGGTGGGTCATCCCGCCCGAGGCCAGCAGCACCACCCGCCGGTCGCTCTGGCGGATCGCGTCGCCGATCAGCCGGCCGAACAGCAGGAAGTCGTCGGTGTCGCAGCACTGGTTCAGCGCCACGCTCAGCCAGGCGGTCTTCGGGTCTCCGAGGAACGTCCAGATGTTGACCGTGCCGTAGAAGAGCGGGAGGTAAGGGTCGTCGTTGGCGAGGATCCAGCAGTCGTCGCGGCCTTCGGCCTGCGCGGCGATCAGGTTCGCGAGCTCGGGGTCGCCGGGCATGTCGTACGGGATCTGTTTCATCCCGCGCGGGAGCTCGTGGCTCGTGAACTTGCCCTGCCGTCGCTCGTGGCTCGTCACGATGTGCTCGAACGTGGACTCCCAGTGCGTGTCGAACACGATCACCGCGTCGGGCTGCAGCCGGTCCAGGTTCTCGGCCTTGATGCGGTGCAGGCCCGGGACGAGCGTGATCTCCTTGCCCTCGTTGATCTCGAGCCGTACCTCCTCCGGCAGCATGATCGTGGGGACGTGCGCTACCAAGGCCGCACCGACGATCTCTCCCATCTATCCCTCCCAGGGGGCCGAGCAGACGTTCTTGACGTCCGCGTAGAAGTCGAAGCTGTAGACGCCGCCCTCGCGCCCGACGCCCGAGGACTTCGCGCCGCCGAACGGCGCCCGCAGGTCGCGCACGAAGAAGCAGTTGACCCAGACCGTGCCGGCGACCAGGCGCTCGGACACGCGTTCGGCGCGCTCGCGGTCGCCGGTGTAGAGGATCGCGGCCAGGCCGTAGTCGGTCCCGTTGGCGAGCGCGATCGCCTCGTCCTCGGTCTCGAACGTCTGGAGCGTGAGGACCGGCCCGAACACCTCCCTGCGGAGCACCTCGGCGCCCTCGGGGACGTGGCCGAACAGCGTGGGCCGGTAGAAGAGGCCGCCGAGGTCCTCGTTGGGCCCGCCTCCGAGCAGGACCGTCGCGCCGTCGGCCTTCGCGCGCTGGACGAACCCGTCGACGCGTTCGAAGTGCTCGCGCGTGATCTGCGGCCCGATGTCCGTGGTCGCCTCCCGCGGGTCGCCCTGGCGGATCGCCCCGGCGGCCTCCAGGAAGCGTTCGAGGAAGGCGTCGTGCAGCGAGCGTTCGACGATCAGCCGCGTCCCGGCCAGGCAGACCTGCCCCGCGTTGTCGAACTGGTTCACGGCCTGCTTCAAGACCGCGTCGAGGTCGGCGTCGGCGAACGCGACGAACGGCGACTTCCCGCCGAGCTCGAGCGACGTCGGCGTGAGGTTCGCGGCCGCGGCCTGCGCGACGAGCTTCCCGGTCTCGATCGAGCCGGTGAACGCGATCCGGTCGACGCCGGGGTGGCGCGTGAGCGCGGCGCCCGCCTCCTCGCCGATCCCCTGCACGACGTTGAACGCGCCGTCGGGCAGCCCCGCATCGCGCGTGATGTCGGCGAGGAGCGACGCGGTGAGAGGCGCCCACTCCGGCGGCTTGGCTACCACGCTGTTGCCGGCGGCGAGCGCCGGCGCGATGCGCCACGTCGCGAGCATCAACGGCGCGTTCCACGGCGTGATCACGACCGTGACGCCCGACGGATCCCACTCGGTCCGGCTCACGAACTCGTTCATCTCGAACGCCTCGTCGCCGAGCTCGATGAGCTGGTCGGCGAAGAAGCGGAAGTTCCTCGCGACGCGCGGCATGACCGAGTTCAGGTGCGAGCGCAGCAGCGAGCCGTTGTCGCGCGTCTCGACCGGCGCGAGCTCGGGGACGCGCTCCTCGACGAGCTCGGCGATCCGGTGCAGGACCTTGGCACGGTCGGCCGCCGAGGTCCGCCCCCACGTGTCGAACGCACCCCGGGCCGCCGCCACGGCTCGGTCGACCTCGGTCGGGCCACCTCGCGCGACCCCGGCGATGACCTGCCCGTCGATCGGCGAGACGTCCTCGAAGGTCTCCGACGAGCCCACCCGCTCGCCGCCGATCCAGTGCTCGGTCGAGACCTCGACGCCCTCGATCTCGGCGGTTCCGCCCGTAGGGGCTCCTCTCCTCGGGGAAGGTCGTTCGGTTGCGAACGATAGGAACGAGCCGGCGCGGATGTCAAACGATGGGGTAGGCGGGGATCGCCCGGGGTGGATCCGGGGCGGCTTGACGTCCCGGAGCCGCTAGTCGTCCAGGCTCCCCATGGTCAGGTTGACGGTCGTCCCCGTCATCCCGCTCGCCTGATCGGACGCCATGAAGACGGCCACGTTCGCCATCTCCTCGAGCGTCATGAGCCGTCGGGGATGGGTCCTGCTCGCGAGCGACGCCTGCCACTGTTCCCACGTCATGCCCGATGCCTTCGCCCGTGGCTCGTAGGCATCCTTGATCGTGCGTGTCTCCGGCATGCCCTGTGGCCGGAGACCGACCACACGGATGCCCAGAGGGGCGAGCTCGGCGGAGAGATCTCGCGTCAGCGCCTCCTTGGCCGCCTGCGCCGGACCGTAGCCTCCCACCAGAGGGATGCCGGTCCGCGAGTGCAGCGCCGTGACGGTCATGATCACCCCCGACCCGTTGGGAACCATGCGCCGCGCAGCCAGGCGTGCGGTCAGGAAGTAGGACGTCACGTAGGTCGAGATCGCCAGGGAGAACCGCTCGGCATCGAGCTCGATCAGAGGGACGCCGACGATGTTCGCATTCGGGATCCCGATCGCGTTGAACGAGATGTCGACGCGGCCCGTGGCGTCCATCACGTGCTCGAGATGCGTGTCGACGGCCCGCTCATCGAGCGCGTCGATCTCCGCCGCCTCGGCGGTTCCGCCTGCGGACCCGATCTCCTTGGCGACGATCTCGACCGACGCCAGATCACGCCCGTTGACGAAGAGCCTGGCCCCCTCGCGTGCGAACGCGTGCGCGACCGCGCCGCCGATCCCGCCCCCGGCCCCGTACACCACCGCTACCTTGTCCCTCAGCATCACGGCCCGTTCCTCCGATCCTCAGTCGCGCCCGTACTCGTCGTGCCGGCGGATCCAGAGCTGCCAATCCTCCGCACCCTCATCGCGCCCCTTCGGGGCGTGGTCGAGGATCGGGTAATACGTCATGACGAACTCCAGACCGCGCCACGTCGTCGAGTACGCCTGGTAGACGTCGTCGCCCTCCCGAACGAACGTGCTGAACCCCGGGCTCTCGGTGAGGTAGCCGGCGACGTCGGTGCCCACCGCGCGGGCGTTGCTCTCGACGATCGGCGGGAAGTCGCCGTCCAACTCCTGGGACGGCAGGACGACCTGCGCCACGGCTTCGCGAGACCGCTCCGGCGTCTGCGAGAAGCCGAGGTCGAAGTTGAAGTCGCCGGGCGAGGCCGAGGCCCACGGGATGCTCCAGCCCATGCGGCGCTTGTACGCCTGGATCTTCTCGATCGGTGCCTGGGAGACGAGGATCATCGTCGCGTCCCGGGCGTTCAGATGCGGGACGACGCCGTCGATCGAGTCGGCGATCGACGAGTTGATCGGGCACCCGGCCTCGTAGCTCGGCCCGAACATGAAGTGGTAGACCAGGAGCTGGGATCGCCCATCGAACAACTCGGCGAGCGACTGCTCCCCCTCGTCCGTCCCGAAGCGGTACTCCTTCTCCACCCGCACCCAGGGCAGGTCCCGGCGTGCCTGCGCGAGCTCGTCGCCCTGCCTCGTGTGCTCCTTCTCTCGCTCGAGCAGCTCATCGCGCTTCGCGAGCCACTCCTCGCGCGTTCCGATCGTGTGACCGGCCATGGCTCTCTCCTTCCTGAGGTGGCGTCTTGCTCCTACCGACACCGCCCCGACGGGGAACTGGGCGGTCGCGGTCGCCCATTCCGCGACGCCGTTGGTGTCTGCACCGAGGAACATGAGCGCGAGGGGCCTAGGGCTAGGGTGGAGAGGTGACGAACGATCTGATCGCGAGGGCGCGCGCCGGGGACGGCGAGGCGTTCCGACGGCTGACCGAGCCCTACCGTCGAGAGCTCCAGGTGTTCTGCTACCGGATGCTCGGATCCCTCCAGGACGCCGAGGATGTCCTCCAGGACACGCTCCTGGCCGCCTGGCAGGGCCTCGAAGGGTTCGAGGGACGGGCCTCGATCCGCACGTGGCTATACCGGATCGCCACGAACCGGTGTCTCAATGCGCGCCGTTCGGCCAGCCGGCGCCCTGCCAAGGAGTGGGATATCGCTGAGTACCAGCCTCCGGAGCCGACCCGGTTCGGCGAGATCGTCTGGCTCGAGCCCTTCCCCGACTCCCTCCTCGAGGGGGCGATGGACGTGCCGCTGGGCCCGGACTCCCGGTACGAACAGACCGAGTCGATCTCCCTCGCGTTCGTGACCGCCCTGCAGGTCCTGCCGCCTCGCCAGCTCGCGGTGCTCGTCCTTCGCGACGTCCTGGGGTTCCACGCGAACGAGGTGGCCGACATGCTCGACGCGACGATCGATTCGGTGAACAGCCTCCTGAAACGGGGTCGCGCCAACCTCCAGCGCCGGCTGTCGACGACCGCCGATCGCGAAGCGGCCCCTGCACCCGACTCACCCTCCGAACGAGCGACGGTCGCGGAGTTCGTCCGCGCGTACGAGGCCGGCGATCTGGAGGCGTTGGTCGCCCTGCTCACCGACGATGTCTTCCTCTCGATGCCGCCGCTCCCGCTCGAATACGAGGGCCGAGACGTCGTGACCCGCTTCTACGCGAGCATGATGGGTTCGGGCCGGAGGTTCGACCTCGTACCGACGCGAGCCAACGGTCAGCCGGCGTTCGGGGCCTACCTCCGCACCTCGACCGGCCTTCGCCACGGGACCGGCCTCCTCGTCTTGACCCTCACCGGCGATCGGATCGGCTCCGTCACGCGCTTCGACACCAGCGTCCTCCCATGGTTCGGGCTGCCGCGGTCGCTCCCCAGCCGATAGCAGCTTCCGTTTGACGGTCCTACCCGGTCCGTCGAGACTCCATCGACCCGTGGCCGACGAGCGGACCAAGGACGCGTTCACGGCCCCAGCGAGCGAGACCGAGCGCTCTTCTACGCGTGCAGCGTCCTGTACTATCTGCCCTCGGTGATGGACGACCCTGCGTCCACGGCGACCGGCATCGTTATGCGCCAGGACACGTTCGAGCGCTACGCGAAGGAGGCGGGGTTCGACGCGGTGTCGGTCTTGCCGATCGAACACGACTTCCTCCGCTTCTACCGGCTCGACCGCTAGCCTGCCTCGGTGACCTTCGGACGAGCCGACGTCGAGGCGGCGCGCGAGCGGATCGACGGCTACGTGCGGCGAACGCCGGTGCTCGAGCTCGGGCCGGGCGCGTTCGGACTCGATGCGCGGGTCACGCTAAAGCTCGAGCTCACGCAGTACACGGGCTCGTTCAAGCCGCGGGGCGCGTTCAACAAGCTGCTGTCCTCCGAGGTGCCGGAGGTCGGCGTCATCGCGGCGTCGGGCGGGAACTTCGGGCTCGCGGTCGCGTATTCGGCGCGAACGCTCGGGCACCACGCCGAGATCTTCGTGCCCTCCAACTCGCCGAAGGTCAAGGCCGACGGGATCCAAGCGCTCGGCGCGGAGGTCAGGGTCGTCGATGGGTACTACGACGAGGCGCTCGACGCGAGCCGCGCCCGAGCCGCGGAGAGCGGCGCGCTCGTGTTGCACGCGTACGACCAGCCCGAGATCGTCGCCGGCCAGGGCACGATGGGCGCCGAGCTCTCAGAGCAGGTCCCCGACGCCGACACCGTGCTCGTCGGGATCGGCGGCGGCGGGCTGATAGGCGGCATCGGCGCGTGGTACGAGGGCCGGACGCGGGTGATCGGTGTCGAACCCGAGACGAGCACCTCGATGACCGCCGCGCTCGCAGCGGGCGGGCCGGTCGACGTCACCTACGGCGGGTACGCGGCGGACTCGCTCGGCACCAAGCGGGCCGGCGAGATCGCGTTCGAGATCGTCTCGAAGCACGTCGAGCGCGTCGTCCTGGTTTCGGGCGATCAGATCCTCGAGGCTCAGCGCCGGCTCTGGCGTGAGGTCCGGATCTTCGCGGAGCCGGGGGGCGCGGCCGCGCTCGCCGCGCTGCTCTCGGGCTGGTATGTCGCCGAACCGGACGAGCACGTCGTCGTGGTCATCTGCGGAGCCAATGGCGACCTGGAGGCGGTCGCCGGTTAGATCGGGCTATCCGAGCTCGGGACCCGCGGAGAACGCACCCATGAGCTCAGGGGTCGCGCGCTCGCGGAATGCCCGGTTCACCCGCTGGCGCTCGAGGATCTGCTGCAGTTGGAGCGCCGACTGCGGGATCGGGTGCGCCGCGAAGAACGTGGCGGCGTCCTCGACCTGCTCGGGCTCCGTGAGGTACCGAACGCCGTCCGCCGCGTACACGAGCGTCGTCGGCGCGAGGCGCGACGCGATCTCGTCCCAGTGCTCCTTGACGAACGCCCACGCGCGGTCGCCGTACTCGCGGTTTGCCACCGCCCGCGCGAGCACGCCCGGCGCGTTCTGCGTCCGGATCTCGCCGGACAGCGTCATCTCTACGGTCCGCTGGACGAGCCCGGCGTCCCGGAAGTCCGGGAGCGCGTACAGGTACCGGAGCTCCTCCTGGGGCGTCCGCGCCGAACCGATCGCCTCCAGGTACCGCTCGAAGTCCTCCGGGGTCCCGCCCGCGGCCACGATCGCGACCGACGCCGCCACCAGCGAAGGGTCGACCTGGCCGTCGCCGCGCGCCTCGCGTTCGATCTCCATCGCGATCCCGAACGCCTGAGGGTCTGCGCCCAGGACGCCGAGCGCCGCCATCAGCGCGCCGCGCAGAGGCTTGTCGAGGTCGCGTTCGCCCTCGCGCGGCTCCCAGCCGATCCGTTCGATCGCCGGCCACAGCAGCCCGCGGATCCACGACCGGAAGTGTTCGCGGGGCCCGTCGGTGAGGAAGCGCTCGCACCACGCGATACCCTGGAGCAACGACTGCCACACAGGGAGTTCGGTCTCCCCGGCGAACGACTCCGCGAACCGGCAGAAATCCACCGCCGAGCGGCGCCCGGCGACCACCGCCGCCCACGTGTCGTCCACGAGCTGCGTGCGCTCGTCGGTCGAGAGCGAGCGCAGGTCCGCCGTGAGCCGTCCGAGGAGCTCGTCGTCGTACTCGACACGGACGAACGCGTGCACGCCGGCGTTCACCACGACCGGGCCGTCGCCGGGGACATCGATCGAGACGCCGCCGGGCTCGATCAGCACGGGTTCGGTCCCCGCGGACGTGCGGACCAGCAGCGGCACGTCCCAGACCGTGTCGTCTTCCTTGCCCGAGATCAGGTACCGGCGCTGCCCGAGCTCGACCTTCCCCTCCCGGAGCCGCGCCGAGACCAACGGGTACCCGCCCTGCCAGATCCAGCCGTCCATGATCCGGCGAACGGGTTCGTCGGTCGCCTTCTCGATCGCGTCCCACAGGTCGTGCGTCTCCGTGTTGCCGAACCGGTGCTCGTCCAGGTACCGCCGGATCCCGTCGCGGAAGCGTTCGGCTCCGAGGTACTGCTCGAGCATCCGGAGCACCGCCGCGCCCTTCGTGTACGTGAGGATGTCGAACATCCCGGCCGCGTCGTCCGGCGAGCGCACGGGGTATTCGATCGAACGCGTGCTCTCGAGCGCGTCCACCTCGAACGCGATCGCGCGCGACCGCAGGAACTGGCTCCACCGCTCCCAGTCGGGGCGGTACGCGTCGACCGCCAGCAGCTCCATCAGCGTGGCGAACGCCTCGTTCAACCAGATCCCGTTCCACCAGCGCATCGTCACGAGGTCGCCGAACCACATGTGCGCGAGCTCGTGCGCGATCACGTCGGCGACCGTGGCGACCTCGGGCTGGGTCGCGTTGTCCGGGTTCACCAGCAGGAGGCTCTCGCGGTAGGTGACGCAACCGAGGTTCTCCATCGCGCCCTGCGCGAAGTCCGGGAGCCCGACCATGTCCATCTTCTTGTCCGGGTACGGGATCCCGTAATAGTCGGCGAAGAACCGCAGGCTGAACGCGCCGACCTCGCTCGCGAACGCCGTCAGATCGTTCTTGCCGGGCGGGTACACGATCCGGAGCGGCACCCCGTCGACGTCGACGGGTTCGGTGGCCTCGAGCGGGCCCACCACGAACGCGACCAGGTACGTCGACATCACCATCGTGTCGTCGAACCGCACGCGGACGCGTCCGAGCTCGGCCGGCTCGCGGGAGATCTCGGGGCCGTTCGAGATCGCGAGGTGCCTGTCCTCCGCGACCAGCGTGACGCCGAACACCGCCTTCAGATCCGGCTCGTCCCAGCACGGGAACGCCCGGCGCGCGTCGGTGGACTCGAACTGCGTGGTCGCGATCGTGTGGGCGACGCCCGCGTCGTCCGTGTAGGTCGAGCGATAGAACCCCTGCAACTGCTCCGAGAGCTTCCCGCGAAACTCCAGATGCAGCGTCCACTCCCCCGGCTCCGCCGTTCCCGACAGGAGCAGGTGCGCGCGCTCGGTTTCCGGGTCCAGGCGGACCGTCGAGACCTCGAGCGTGCCGCCGGGACCCTCGAGCCGCCCGGGCCCCACCTCGAGGTCGGCCGCGTTGAGCACTATCTGGTCGACCGGCTCCGTCACCTCGACCGTGACGATCTCGGAGCCGGTGAACGTGCTCGTTTCGAGGTCGGGTTCGAGGACCAGATCGTAGCGACGGGGGACGACGGTGCGGGGCAGGCGGTAGCGGGCCTCGTCGTCGTCCACGCGCTCTCCGATCGCGGGCTGGTCGGTCACGCGCTCAGTCGTTCACGTAGGTGAGCCAGGAGGCGTATCTCTCGGTCTCGCCCTTGGTCGCGGCGAAGAACGCGCCCTGCAGCTCCTTGGTGATCGGACCGCGGTGCCCCTCGCCCACGGCTCGGTCGTCGACCTCGCGGATCGGCGTGATCTCGGCGGCGGTGCCGGTGAAGAAGCACTCGTCCGCGTTGTACAGGTCCGTGCGGACCAGGTTCTCCTCGGTGACCTCGTAGCCGAGGTCACGCCCGAGCGCGATCACGGTCCCCCGTGTGATGCCGTCCAGGCACCCGGCGGAGATCGGCGGGGTGGTGAGCCTGCCGTCGCGCACGATGAAGACGTTCTCGCCCGAACCGTCGGTGATGTATCCCTGCTCGTTCAGCATGATGGCTTCGTCATACCCAGCTTTGAGGCTTTCGATCTTGGCGAGCACACCGTTGATGTACTGGCCAGAGGCCTTCGCCGAGGACGGCAGCGCGTTCTGAGAGTTCCGCCGCCACGACGAGATCTTGATGCGCACGCCCTGTTCGAGCGCGTCCTCCCCCAGGTAGGCGCCCCAGGGCCAGACCGCGATGAACACGTTGACCGGGGCGTTGAGCGAGTTCACGCCCATCTCGCCGTACCCGCGGAGGGCGAGCGGGCGCACGTAACACGCGTTCAGCCCGTTGGCGCGGATCACGTCCTTCGTCGCGTCGGTGATCGCCTCGATCGAGTACGGGATCTCCATGTGGTACAGCTTCGCCGAGCGGAACAGGCGCTTCAGATGCTCGTCCAGGTGCCAGACCGCCGGGCCGCGAGCGGTCTCGTACGCCCGGATCCCCTCGAACACCCCGCTGCCGTAATGCACCGCGTGGGAAAGCACGTGGACGTTGGCGTCGGCCCAGTCGACGAGCTCCCCGTCCTTCCAGATCTTCTCGACCTCGGTGATCGGCATCTCGGAGCCTCCTCGGAGCGGGTCGTGGTGCTGGTCCGTCGTCTCGATCGGTTTCCTTGGGCCTCGGCCCGGTTGCGACAGGATAGCGGCTGGTCAGGGTCCGGGTTCAGCCCTCGTCGGGCAGGTCGTAGGCACGCCAGACGGTCTCGAGCTCGGTCCGGTCCACGCGGTCGAGCGGGCCGAACCGCTCCTCGACCCAGGGACGCATCTCGCGGACCGCATCACGGCGGGCCTCGTCGGACGCGTTCCACGTCCAGGACCACCGCCCCTCCTCGATCGCGTCGAGGAACTCGCCCAGGGTCTCCTCGTCTTCCTCGGGGATCGGGGGGAGGAGGCGAAGGCGGGCGCCCAGGGATCCCATGTGGACGTCGAGCACCTCGTGCTCGCCCCAGGTCAGCCCGATGGGATCGGTCCCGACGCCCGTGAGCTCGGTGAACCTGCGGCGGATCTCGGTGCTCGGCTCGTCGTACGCACCGAGGCAGACGAGGAGCACGCCGCCGGGCTCGATCACGCGCACGGCCTCGACCAGCGCGTCCCGCCAGTTGGGGATCAGGTGGAGGACCCACCGCAGGTACGCTCCGGCGAACGCGTCGTCGGCGAACGGCATCCGCGTAGCGTCGCCCTGGATCAGCGGGAACGGAGGTGTTCCCCCCGCCTTCTCGAGGAGCCTGGCCATCATCGCCGGCGTGAGGTCCAGCCCCGCGAGCGACACACCCGCCTCGAGCAGCGGCAGCGCGAGCAGGCCGGTGCCGACCCCGACCTCGAGCGCGCGCCCACGCCCGACGAGTTCGGACGCGAGCAGCTCGATCGTGCGAGCCATCGCGTCGTCGGAGATCGCCCGCGTCGTGTCGTAGTGGGCGGCCGCGCGGTCGAAGCGAACCGACTCGGTCATGGGTCCCGAGGCTACGACTTCGGGATGTCCTTGGCCGGGTCGACGAACGGCAGGCTCGCGACCGTGACCGGGACGCGCCCGCGCGGCGTCTCGGCCTCGAACTCGGAACCGGGCGCCTCCCACCGGATCGGCACCCACGCGTAGCCGATGTTGCGTTCGAGCCGGGGCGACCAGGCGCCCGCGGTCACCCTGCCGAGCTTGGCGTCGCCCTTGACCAGCGGCCAGAAGTCGTTCAGGGCGCCCTCGTCGGTCATGGACTCGCCACCGATGTCGATCCCGACCAGCTTGCGGTCGAGCAGGTCCCCGTCGCGGATCTCCTCCAGCCGCGCGCGGCCGAGGAAGTCCGGCTCCTGGTCCCACTCGACGAACTTCTCGAGCCCGCTCACGTGGAGCGGGGTGTCCTCGACCCGGATGTCCGAGCCGTAGTTGAAGATCCCGGCCTCGATCCGCCGGGCCTCGCTCGGCGCGATCACCCGGATCCCGTGCGGCTCCCCCGCCTGGAACACGCGCTCGAACAGGTCGTCCCCTCGGCTCGTGTCCTGTAGGTAGAGCTCGTAGCCGACCTCGCCCGTCCACCCGGTCCGGCTGATCACGACCGGGATGCCGTCCACCTCGGCCTCGGCGCAGAAGTAGTAGCGGAGGTCGGCCACCGCGTCGCCGAACAGGTCACGTACCACGTCCTTCGAGCGCGGGCCCTGGATCTGCATCGGCGCGACGTCGGCCTCGAAGATCGCGACGTCCATCCCTCGCGCGCCCGCGACGCCGGCCAGGTACAGGAGCGCGTCCGAATCGGCGAGCGCCAGCCAGAACCGGTTCCGATCCAAACGCAGCAGCACCGGGTCGTTCACGATGCCGCCCCAGGGCGCGGTCAGCAGCACGTAGCGCGCCTGCATGGGCTGGACCTTCGTGAGGTCGCGGCAGGTGACGAGGTTCACCAGGTCAAACGCGTCCGGCCCTTTGACCTCGACGCACCGCTCGACCGCGACGTCCCACAGCGTGACGTCGTTGAGCAGCGCCTCGTACTCGGTGACCGGGTCGTCGTACAGGGTCGGCAACAGCATGTGGTTGTACAGGCCCCAGCTCTTGCAGCCGTGGCGTTTGGTCGCCTCGAAGTAGGGCGACTTCCGATACCAGGGCTGGACGTAGAACGTGAACGTCTCGGACGCCATCGGTGCTCCCCTGCTCGGTGGACGGTGCGCGAGCCTAGCCGCTAGTTGAGGTCGGGGTCGAACGGCATCGTCGACATCAGGCGGTACTCGGGGCCCTTACGGCGGAGCACGTCGGCCCAGAGCGCCTCGGGATCGTCGGTGAACACGTCGGTCGCGAGCGCGCGCTCCGTGATCCACGAGCCCTCGTCGAGCTCGGCCTCGAGTTGCCCGGCGCCCCACCCCGCGTAGCCGGCGAACACCCGAGCCCGCCGGAGGCCACCGATCGACCCGGCGTCGGCCTCCTCGGGCAGGAACCCCACCGAGTCGAACGCGACGACGTCGGCTGCCTCGGGGTTCTCGAAATCGGCCACGACCACCGCCGACTGCGACGAGACCGGTCCGCCGATGAACAGCCGGTCCCCCGGCTCCACCAGGCTCGCGAGCGGCGGCACGGCCACGGCGACCTCGACCTCGCTCGCGCGGTTGAGCACGACCCCGACCGCTCCCTCGTCGTCGTGGTGACCGATCAGGACGACAGCGCGGCGGAAGTTCGGGTCGAGCAGGGAGGTCCCGGCGATCAGCAGGTGTCCACGCAAGCCATCCATCCCACCATGATGCCTTCGCTCACGCCTTGGGGACGTCCTTGTTCGGATCCAGGAAGGGCAGCGCGGCCGTCACTGCCGGCACGGGGCCGTCCGGGGACAAGACCTCGAGATCGTTGCCCGGCCCCGCGAGTGAGACCGGGACCCAGGCGTAGCCGATGTTCTTGTTCAGGCGGAACGAGCGCGAGGCGCTGACCAGCCGGCCCACGTCAACGCCGTCCTTGCGGACCCGCCAGAAGTCCTCCAGCCACATGCGGAACGGCTCGCCTCCGAGCTCCACCCCGACGAGCTTTCGGTCCACGCCCTCGGAGGCCAGCCGCTGGAGGGCGTCCTTGCCGATGAACTCGGCGTCGAGATCCACGAGGTGCTCCATGCCGCTGATGTGCAGAGGCGTGTCCTCGACCGTCATGTCGTTGCCGTAGTTGAAGATCCCGGCCTCCAGCCGACGCTGGTCGCTGGGCGCGATCGCCCGGATCTGGTGCGGGCGGCCGGCGTCCATGACCCGGTCCCACAACTCCGTGCCACGGGATCCGTCGCGCAGATAGATCTCGAAGCCGAGCTCGCCCGTCCATCCCGTGCGCGAAACCACGACCGGGATGTCCCCGAGCTCGCCCTCCCAACACCGGTAGTACCGGAGGCCACCGACCGCGTCGCCGAAGAGTGTTCGGATCACGTCTTTGCTCTTGGGGCCCTGCACCTGCAGCGGCGACACGTCGGGTTCGTCGATGGTCACGTCCAAGCCGGCGAACGCCTGCACCCCAAGCGCGTAGAGCATCGCGTCCGAGTCGGCCAGCGAGAGCCAGAAGTGGTTCTGTCCCAGCCGAAGCAGGATCGGGTCGTTCACGATCCCGCCCGAGGGAGCGATGATCGGCGCGTACTTGCACTGCATCACCTCGCAGCGCGAGAGGTCTCGGCATGTCAGCAGCTGCGTGAAGCGCGCGGCGTCCGGACCGGTGATCTCGACCTGGCGTTCGACGGCCACGTCCCACAACCCGACGTGCTCGACCAGGTGCCAGTACTCGCGTTCGTCGTCGTCGTACAGCGTCGGGATCAGCATGTGGTTGTACAGGTCCCAGCTCGTGCAGCCCGCCTCGACGGTCCGCTGCCAGTAGGGCGAGCGCCGGTACCAGGACGCGGTGTAGAACGTGAACGAGTACGGCTCCTTCATCGACGCCTCCTCCGGCGCTTGCGGTCCTTGCGGATCTCGCGCACGCAGTTGTATGCGGGGATGCCGGAAACGCCTCCGCCCCCGTGCGTCGCGCTCGAGCACTGGTACAAGCCCTCGATCGGCGTCCGGTAGTCGGCGTACCCCGGCGCGGGACGCATGTGGAACAGCTGATCCGCCGACAACTCGCCGTGGAAGATGTTGCCGCCGATCAGGTTCCATTCCGTCTCCATGTCGTAGGGCCCGATGACCTGTCGCGCGACGATCGACTCCCGGAACCCGGGCGCCGTCTCCTCGTACGCCTGCACCACCCGGTCGGCGTATGCCTCGAGCTCGTCGCGATGCGGTTCCTCCGACCACGTGTGCGGGACCCACTGGGTGAACAGCGAGACCACGTGCGCGCCCTCAGGCGCGAGCGACGGATCCAGCGTCGTCGGGATCACGCCGTCCGAGAAGGGCAGGGTCGCGGGCCGGCCCGCTCGGGCCTCCTCGAACGACCGCTCGAGCTGATCGATCGAGGGAGCGATCTCGAACCCACCCGAGAAGTCCTTCCACTCGGGTTCGCCGGCAAGGGTCGGCAGTCTGCTGACCGCGAGGTTGATCTTCACCACGCCTGAACGGCTCGACCAGTGCTCGATGTCGTCCACGAACGCCTCGGGTAGCTCGTGCCGATCGATCTGTCGGAGGAAGGTGATCTTCGGGTGGCATGCCGTGATCACGACGGGCGCGAGGAGCTCGTCGCCGCCCCGCAGGACCACCCCTCGAGCGCGGCCGCCCGCGATCAGGACCTTCTCGACCGAGGCGTCCGTATGCACCTCGGCCCCGAACGCGAGGGCGCTCCGCTCGAGCGCGGCCGCGACCGCACCCATGCCGCCTTCGGGCACCCCCCAGGAGCCGAGCGTCCCGTCGCCGACGTCGCCGATCGAGTGGTGCGCCATGACGTAGCCGGTCCCGGACTCGTGGGGGCCCGCCCACGTCCCGATCAGCCCGTCGATCGCCATCACGGCCTTGACCTCATCGGACTCGAAGAACCGATCCAGCAGGTCGGCAACGCTCATCGTGAGGAGCCGCGTGACCTCGCCGACGGTGCGGACCGACAGGCCTCGGAACCGCCACGCCAGCCGGAGTTGCTCGAACAGGTCGCCGGGCCGCTTGGAGCCGATCTGCGGCGGCGTGGTCATCAGCAGCGGCCCGAGGACCGCGGCGAGACCGCCGATCCACGCCTCCCAGCGCTCGAGCGCGTCGGCGTCTTTCTTGGAGAACTTGGTGAACTCCTCGTGGTTCTTCGACGGGTCGTCGTACTCGATCATCACCCGTCCGTCTGGGAACGGGACGACGTAGGGGCCCACGGGGTGCACTCGGTAGCCGTGCCGCGCGAGCCGCAGATCGCGGACGATCGTGTCCGGCATGAGGCTCATCACGTACGACAGCGTCGTGACCTGGAACTCGGGGTGGTCGGGCCAGGGCCGGTCGGTCGCGGCGGCGCCGCCGGTCTTGGCCCGAGCCTCGCAGACGACGACCCGCGCGCCGGCGCGGGCAAGGTACGCGGCCGCCACGAGACCGTTGTGGCCCCCGCCGATCACGATCGCGTCGTAGGTGTTCGCGACCACGTGGCCTACGAGTGTATTGAACCGCCGTTCAGTTGGGGAAACAGGGTTACCCGGCTGCGGCCCCCGACCCAGACCTCGGATGCCCGGGCTGGATGGGCCGGGATCGGCCGGTGCCCACGGAGCGAGTCCGCCCCTCCGTCATGCGACCGGGTCGCCGGGAACCACCGGCGCGTGCAGGATCGGCGTCTCCGCTTCCACGCCCGGAGAGGTCTCGGGCCGGTCCATGCGCAGGATCGGCAGGATCACGATCGCCGAGAGGAAGGCCGTCACCCCCAGGATCGCGTACATCCCCTTCGGACCGACCACGGGCAGCAGGAACGCCGCCGCGATGTACGAGACCGAAACCGAGCCGTGCCAGATCCCCTCCTGCGCCCCGAACACGCGGCTACGCACCGAGTCCGGCGAGCGTCGCTGCATGATGTTCTGGTCGGCGACGTTGGTGACGGCCTCCGCCGCGCCCCAGGCAAGGTTCAGCGCGAGGACGAGGAAGAACCACGGCGAGAGCGCCACCGCCAGCGCGAACAGGGACACCAGCCCGGTGCCGAGCACCAGCCAGCGGGCCTCGTTCGACGGCTTGAGGCGTCGTCCCGCCAGGGATCCGATGACCGACCCGGCTCCCCACAACCCGATCATCAGGCCGAACGCCGCCCCACCCCGACCGAACAGCTCGACCAACGGGACGTCGCCGACCATCGCCATCCCGACCCCGAGCACGAACACGACCCATCCGATCGCGAGCAGCCGCAGCACCGGCTCCCGCCAGAGGAAGCGGAAGCCGGCCGCCAGCCCGCGGTGCTCCTGTTCGTCCGAGCGGTCGCCCGAGAAGTGCGCCCCCCGCACGGACACGACCAGCAGCGCCGAGATCACGAACGAAACCGCATTGATCACGAAGACCGCGGGCGCTCCCGCGGCGGCCAGCAGGAGTCCGCCGATCGCCGGGCCGAGCATGATGCCGAGGTTCCTGCCGACCGCGATCAGGCTGTTCGCCCAGCTCACCTGGTCCTCGGGTACCAGGTTCGGGATCGCCGCGCCCGAGGCGGGCCAGAACGGCGCCTCCGCGAACGCCGACAGCAGCGCGACGAACACGAGCGGGCCCGGCACCGACGCGAACGCCATCCCGGCGAAGCACACCGCCGCGGCCAGGTCCGACAGGATCATCACCTTCCGACGGTCGAACCGGTCGCCCAGGATGCTCGTGAGCGGCGCGACCACACCCGTCAGGCCCTCGGTGACCAACAACGACGCCGCCAGCCACCCCGCCGAGCCCGTCTTGTCGTAGATCTCGAACATCAGCGCCGTGTACGCGGCCGCGCTCCCGGTGACCGAGATCGCGCGCGCGAGCGCGAACTTCCGCACGGCGGTCCGGGGCGGCGTCATCCCGCCGCCTCCTCGAGCCGCGTGGCCCCGTCGAGCTCGAGGTACCGCCGCATCCGCATCAGCACGAGCACCGCAAGCCCCGCCGTGGTGCCGCCGATCAGGTAGGTCGGCTTCGGCCCGAGCCACGGCACCACGAACGCCGCCACGACGTAGGAGAACGCCAGCATCACGTGCATCACGCCCATGAAGGCGGCAGAGACCCGGCTGCGGACGGCGTCGGGCGCCCGTCGCTGCCGGAGGTTGGTCTCGGCCACGATCGTGGTCCCGTCCGCCAGGCCCATGACGAACATCAGCCCCAGGGCCAGCCCGAACCACGGCGAGATCCCGATGCCGATGCCGGTCGCCGCGATCACGATCCCCGCGCGCACGAGCCAGGTCCCCTCGCTCCCCTCCGGCATGCGCTTGGCGATCAAGGACCCGATCGCCGAGCCGCCTCCCCACGCGGTGATCAGCAATCCGAACCCGAACGACCCGGCGTCGAAGACCGCCGCCAAGGGGGCGTCCGCGACCATCGACATCCCCATGCCGGAGATGAACACGACCCACGCGAACAGCAGCGTCCGCAGGACGCGGTCGTGGCGAAGGAACCGGAAGCCGGCCCGCAGCCCGCCGAACTCCTCATCACCCCGCTCCCCCGAGAATCGCGCGCGGACGCTCCAGATGACCAGGGCGGACAGGACGAACGACACCGCGTTCACCCCGAACACGATGTCGGGGTTGTTCGTCACCGCGAGCAGCGCCCCGCCGAGCGCCGGACCGACCGCGATCCCGGAGAGCCGGCTCGCGCTGACGAGGCTGTTCGCCCACGTCGTGAGCTCGGGGCCGGCGACGTTGGGGATCGCCGCCTCGGAGGCCGAGAAGAACGGCGCCTCCGCGACCGCCGACAGGAACGCCCACGTCAGGAGCCATGCCGGCTCGGACGACAGCGCCATCATCCCGAAGCACGCCGCTCCGGCCAGCTCCGAGGCGATCATGACCTTCCGCCGGTCGAAGCGGTCGCCGAGGATGCCCGCGGGCGGCCCGATGAACCCCAGGACGCCGAACGTGAGCAGCAGCGACACCGCGACCCACGACGCCGAGCCGGTCTTCTCGAAGATCGTGAAGTTCAGCGCCGCGTAGGCCGCGGCCCCGCCGGTGATCGAGATCAGCCGGGCGGTCGCCAGCCTTCGAACGGCGGACCGGGGGGCGGTCACCGGCTGAGTGTCCACCGCCCCCCGACCTCCGTCTAGCCTGCGACCCGAGCCACGACGCGCTCGTCCGCCTCGATGGCTTCCCGCACGTCCTCGACCTCGGCCGCGGCGGCCGCCGCGGCTGCGCTCGCGCGCTTCGAGGCGCGCAGCACGGGCACCAGCACCACGGCGCCGAGCAGCCCGCACGCGCCGCCGATCGCGTACACCGCTCTCGGGCCGAGCGCCGCAACCGCGGGCCCGCCAAGGACGAACCCGATCGACAACGCGATGTCGATCATCGCCTCCGACGCCCCGACCACGCGGCTCCGGACCGCATCGGGCGTCCGGCGCTGCTGGATGCTCCGGTCCGCGATCATGATCACCGCATCGGCGGCGCCGCACAGCACCAGCAGCGCGAGGATCGGCGGGAACCACGGCGAGAGCGCGATGCCCGCCGTGGTGGCGCCCATCACGATCGTGCCGA
>Ga0207578_1000001_pt1 | contig 122599 bp, 117 predicted proteins | sample NitcycUWRG10K412_FD_188278 | JGI IMG/M metagenome (GOLD analysis project Ga0207578, IMG submission 188278) | Soil microbial communities from Arlington Agricultural Research Station in Wisconsin, USA - Nitrogen cycling UWRJ-G10K4-12 (SPAdes) | ecosystem: Environmental > Terrestrial > Soil >... | reverse complement strand
AGCCTGTACGAACGATTGGGTGGCGTGTTCGCGATCGCTGCCGTGGTCGACCATTTCAGCGATGCGGTCGTCCAGAACCCCATCGTCGGCCAAGCATCGAAGAACCCGGAGCTCCATGAATGGCATACCAACAAGCTGGACCGGCTGCCAGGGCTGAAGTTCATGCGCACGTTGTGGCTGTGCAACGTCGCCGGTGGACCCTTCTCGTTCACGGCTACGAAGCCGGGAAGTACCCCGCTCGGGCTGGAAGAGGCCCATCGCGAGCTTCGGATCTCCCCTGAGGAGTTCGATGAGGTCGCGGCCGAACTGGGACGCACGCTCGATCACTTCGCGGTCCCTCCCCGTGAGAAGGAGGAAGTGCTGGCGGCCTTCGCGGCGCACAAGGGAGAAGTGACCGAGGGATCGATGGCTTCGGCCTGAGAGAACCCGCGTTCACCAGTCTTGCCGTGTCTATCGAGAACGGGTGAAGATGCGCTCCGTGAAGGTCCGGCGAAGCGCTAGCCAGGAACGCTGATGGGGGCTCATCACTGGCTGGCATCCGTGGCGAGCTCGCTGCCGGTGGAGGAGTCCCGCCGCTCTTGACCGAGGAGACGACAGCCTCGTCGTTCCCGGACGAGCCTGCGCGGCGTGTCGGTTCGATCGCCAAGGGGGCCGCCCTGGTTGGGCGGATCGGCGCGGATCCCCGGGATGACGAGGAGCTGCGCCAGAAGAAGGCGCTCCTCGTCCTGCTCGCGGTGCTGATCGCACCCGTGTCCGTCATCTGGGGGGTCCTGTACCTCGCTCTCGGTTCGTGGGTGGGCATCGCTCCGCTCGTCTACTTCGCTATCTCGGTGGCGTCCTTGGTGGTGTTCGCACGAACCAAGAGCTTCCGGTTCCTCCTCGCCGTGCAGCTCCTCGCCATCCTCGTCATGCCGACGGCCGGCGGTCAGATGCTCGTAGGTGGGTTCCTCCCCTCCGGCGGGGTCGGACTCTGGGGCATCCTGGCTCCCTTGGGAGCCCTCGTCTTCCTCGAGGTGCGCCAGGCCGTCCGTTGGTTCGTCGCGTTCTTGTTCGTGTTCCTTCTCACGGGGATCCTCGGCGAGGTGCTCTTCGCGGATGCGGACCTCCCGTTGTGGTTCACGAGCACGATGCTGGCGTTGAACATCGTCGGGGTGGCTTCCATCGCCTTCATGCTCCTGGCCACCTTCGCCCACCAGCGCAACGAGGCCCTGGTGGGGCTCCGGGTCGAACAGGAGAAGTCCGAGGCCCTCCTCGTGAACGTCCTGCCCGGCTCGATCGCTGCCCGCCTGAAGGCCACCGACCAGACGATCGCCGACCACTTCGACGCGACCTCGATCCTGTTCGCCGACGTCGTGGACTTCACCCCGCTCTCGCAGCGCTTGCCCCCGGCCGAGGTGGTCGGCATCCTCGATCGGCTCTTCTCCCACTTCGACGGGCTGGTCGAGAGGCACGGACTCGAGAAGATCAAGACCGTCGGCGACTGCTACATGGCGGCCGCCGGGGTGCCGGACGCGCACGAGGATCATGCGCGCAGGGCCGCGCTCCTGGCATTGGACATGCGGGACGCGGTGACGACCTCGGCGGTCGCCGGTCGAGATGGTCTCGAGCTCCGGATCGGGATCAACTCGGGGTCGGTCGTCGCCGGCGTGATCGGCAGGAAGCGCTTCATCTACGACCTTTGGAGCGACGCCGTGAACACGGCGAGCCGGATGGAGTCCCACGGCACGCCCGGCGAGATCCAGATCACCCGCGAGACGTACGAGCTGTTGAAGGATGAGTTCGTCTGCACGCGACGGGGGACGATCCAGGTCAAGGGCAAGGGCGAGATGGAGACGTGGTACCTGGTGGGCCCCCGGTCGGACGATCCCGACATCTGGCGAGAAGATGGGGCCCTCCTTTCGATGGACGACGATGGATCTCGCGGGAGCAGAAGACTGGATCCGTAGCCATCTAGAGCCCACCGGCGCGATCGAACCGGTGCACGAACGCCCGTGGGCCACGGTCTTCCGCGTGCCGGTCAACGATGGCGTGGCCTGGTTCAAGGCGTGCGCTCCGGTACAGGCGTTCGAACCCCGGCTCACGGCCCGGCTCTTCGCTCGTTGGCCCGACAGGGTCGCCGAGGTGATCGCCCATGACGAGGCGCGCGCGTGGCTCCTCCTCGGCGATGCCGGAATGCAGGTCGGCGTGTCGCACAACTCTCCGGAGGTGTGGCTCGCCGCCTTGCCGTCGTACGCGGAGCTTCAACGTGGCGAAACACGGCACGCGGACGATCACCTGGCGCACGGCGTCCCCGACCTGCGGGTTGCGACGATGCCCGCCCGGTACGAAGACCTCCTGGGACACGACCTGCCGTTGGATCGCGCGGAGATCGGCCGTCTCCGCGCGTTCGCAAGCCGTTTCGTCGAGCTCTGCGACGAACTCGTGGCGGGCGACGTTCCGGAGTCGATCCAGCATGACGACCTGCACGCGAACAACCTGTACCTGCACGGCCAGGGGTATCGCGTGCTCGATTGGGGCGATGCCTCGGTCTCGCACCCGTTCGCGTCGCTCGTCGTGACGTTCCGCTTCCTCGAGGAGGTCAACGGGCTGCCACCTGACGACGCGTGGTTCTCGCGTCTGCGCGACGCCTATCTCGAGCCGTGGGGGCGGGGCCTCGCCGAAGTCTTCTCCCTCGCGACACGTGTGGGTGCGTTCGCGCACGCGTTCGCCTGGGTCCGCCAACGGGACGCGCTTCCTTCGGATGAGCGCCCCAACTTCGACCTCGTCTATGCGGTCGTGCTCCGCCGGGCCATCGCCCAGACCGCAGACCCGTAGCGACGACGATAGGCTGCGTCGGTCGTGGCCACCTGGGCCGAGTTCGCGAACGCCGAGGCGGATCTGGCCGCCTTCGCCCGCGAGCGGATGGAAGGTCGGATCGTGTACCAGGCGACGCTCCGACTCGACGGCGGACCCCGCGTGCACCCGGTCTCTCCCTGGCTCGGTGCCGGGCTGCTGTGCGTCTCGTTCCGCGACACGAGCCCGAAGATCCGCGAAGTGGCGCGTGATGCGCGCTACGCGTTCCACACCGCACTGCCGTGGGAGGACCACGCCGGCGACCACGGCGAGTTCACGGCCCGCGGATGGCTCGAACAGATCTCTCCGTCGCACCCCGCAGTGACGGCCCGCCCCGGCCAGCCTCCCTACCGGCTGGTCCACTTCGCGTGCTCGATCGAAGAAGCGGTGGCGACGGAGTATTCGGACGACGAGATGCCCGTCTATCGCCGGTGGAAGTCGTCCTCAGGCGACGCGACCGAGTGAGCGTCGATGCTGCGACAAGACGGCCCCTTCAGGGCCCGAGTGCGAGTGAGATCGGATGCGCAGCCACATCCCGCGGGTGATTGACCGAGGGGTGGGCTTCGCACAGACTGAACAGGTGTTCGATTCGTGCGTGCTCGGGGTGGACCCCGGCGTGTCCGCGCTCGGCCTGGCGGCGGTTGCCAGGCACGACCGGAAGCCGGTCCTGCTGTTCGCCGACACGGTTCGAACGGCCTCCGACCTGCCCGACGCGACCCGGCTGCGGCTCCTCCACGACGTGGTCGTCGAGGCGATCGCCACGCATCGGCCCGGATCGGTCGCGATCGAGCGGATCGCCTGGAACAAGAACCAGGTGAGCGCGATGATCGTCGCGAGAGTCACCGGGGTGATCCTGCTCGCGGCGGCGCAGGCCGGTCTCGAGGTGGAGGAGTACGGCTCGCTCGAGGTGAAGATGGCGGTGACCGGGCAGGGGAACGCCGACAAGGCCCAGGTCCGCGTCGCCCTCGAACGCTTCCACGGCCTGAAGGGCCTGCCCGATCAGCCCGACGCGGTCGACGCCGCGGCGATCGCGCTGTGTCACCTCACGCAGGCGCGGCTGCGGAAGGTAGCCGCGCGATGATCTCCTTCCTCGAAGGCGATGTCGCCGAACGTTCGGGCACGCGCGTCGTGATCTCGGTGGGCGGCGTCGGCTACGACGTCCAGGTGCCGGCGTCGACGCTCGCGAAGCTCCCGCCGCTGGGGCGCCCTGCCCGGGTGTACACGCGCCTCGTCGTCCGCGACGACGCGATGACGCTGTTCGGGTTCGCGAACGCGGACGAGCGCGAGCTGTTCGATCTGCTCGTGACCGTCAGCGGGATCGGTCCCAAAGTGGCGCTCAGCTTCCTCTCCGTGCTCTCGCCCGATGCGTTCCGCCGGGCGGTCTCGTCCGGCGACATCGGCGCGCTCACGGTCGTTCCCGGCGTCGGCAAGAAGGTCGCGCAGCGAGTCGTCCTGGACCTGAAGGACAGGCTCGGCGCCGAGGACGTCGTGATCCTCGACGGCCCGCTCGCCGACGTCCGCGAGGCGCTGCTGGCGCTCGGGCTGTCGCAGCAGGAGGCGAGCGACGCGATGACCGGGCTCGCGGCCAACGGCGGCGCGTCCGTCGAGGACCTCCTCCGTGAAGCGCTCCAGCACGTCGGTCGGGGGTAGGGTGATGGCCGACGTGACCCAGGACGACCGGATCGTCGATCCCCAGGTACCGGAGGAGGAACGCGAGTTCGACGCCGCGCTCCGCCCGCGGCGGATCGACGAGTTCGTCGGGCAGGATCGGGTCAAGGAACAGCTCGCGCTCCTGATCGATGGCGCCCGCGCGCGCGGCGAGACCGTCGACCACCTGCTGTTCTCGGGGCCCCCGGGGCTCGGCAAGACGACGCTCGCGGGGATCGTCTCCAACGAGCTCGGCGTCGCGTTCCAGCCGACGTCCGGTCCCGCGCTCGACCGGCCCGGCGACCTCGCCGCGATCCTGACCAACCTGGAGGAGGGCGACGTGCTGTTCGTGGACGAGATCCACCGGATGCCGCGAGCGGTCGAGGAGGTCCTGTATCCGGCGCTCGAGGACTTCAAGCTCGACGTGGTGCTCGGCAAGGGCCCGAGCGCCCGCAGCATCCGGCTCGACCTGCCGAGGTTCACCCTGGTCGGCGCGACGACGCGCCCCGGACGGATCACGCTGCCTCTGCGCGAGAGGTTCGGGTTCTCGCCGAGGCTCGACTACTACTCGATCGACGACCTCGGGGCGATCGTGCAACGCTCGGCGGGGATCCTCGGTGTGTCGATCGATGCCGAAGGTACGCACGAGATCGCGCGTCGCTCTCGCGGCACCCCGCGCGTCGCGAACCGCCTCCTGCGGCGTGTCCGCGACTTCGCCGAGGTCCGTCACGACGGCGATGTCACCTCGGCCGTGGCCAAGGCCGGCCTCGAGCTCTTCGAGGTGGACGAGGAGGGCCTCGACAAGCTCGACCTCGCGATCTTGTCCACGGTCATCGTCAAGTTCGGCGGCGGGCCGGTGGGGCTCTCGACGCTGTCCGCGGCGGTGGGGGAGGAGACCGATACGATCGAGGACGTGGTCGAGCCCTACCTGCTCCAGCTCGGGCTGCTCCAGCGAACGCCGAGGGGCCGCGTGGCCACCGTGCGTGCCTACCGCCACCTCGGTGTCTCCCCGGAAGGGGTCCTCCCGCTCACCTGACGCCCGCCCGCGTGAACCCCGGCGCTACGGGCGGCGAACCGAGCGGTAGCCTGTATGCTGCCTCGTCACCCCCCGTAGGAGGCTCGTCGACCCATGGTGCTCGGAATCCTCGCCCAAGATTCAAGCAGCGGAAGCTCGCTCGTTGGCCTCGCCCTGCCGGTGCTCATGATCGTGGGCTTCTACTTCCTGCTCATCCGACCGCAACGGAACCGCCAGCGCGCGGCGCAGGCGCTCGTGGCCTCGCTCGAGGTCGGCGACGACGTGATGACCACGGGCGGGATCTTCGGCACGATCGTCGAGATCGACGACGACGAGGGCACCGTGACCGTCGAGATCGCGCCCGGCACCCGGATCCGCATGCTGCGTCAAGGCATCTCGCAGCGCTTCGTCGAGGACGACGTCTACGAGGACGGCGAGGGTGACGAGACGGCCGATGAAGGGATCGACCGAGAGCCGTGAGCGTCGAACCGGCACGGGCCGAGGGCCCGTCGGAGCCAGCCGAACCGGCCAGCCAGCCCGAAGGCATCACCCTCGAGTTCGTTCAGCAGGACGAGGAGCTCTCCTCGTTCATCACGGCGGCGGACCGGGTGATGGAGGGGCTCGGGTACACCGAGCACGGGTTCCGTCACGCCAACCTCACCGCCCGGATCGCGTTCAACGTCCTGTCCCGGGCGGGATTCGACACCCACACGGCGAACCTCGCCTGCGTGGCCGGCTACCTGCACGACGTGGGGAACATGATCAGCCGATACGCCCACGGCCAGACGGGCGGGATCCTCGTCTACCAGGCCCTGCGGGACCGGGTACCGTCCTCCGACCTCGCGCAGATCGTGGCCGCGGTCGCGAACCACGAGGAGGACAACGGGTACGCGGTCTCGCCGGTCTCGGCGGCGGTGATCCTGGCGGACAAGTCGGATGTGCACCGCAGCCGGGTGCGCAAGTCCGGGCAGATCGAATTCGACATCCACGATCGCGTGAATTACGCCGCAGAACAGTCGTTCCTGAGGGTAGACTCGGCGGCGAAGACCGTGAGCCTCGAGCTGACGATCGACACGAAGATCAGCCAGGTCATGGAGTACTTCGAGATCTTCCTCGGCCGCATGCAGCTGTGCCGCCTCGCGGCCGAGGTGCTGAACTGCAGGTTCAAACTCTTGATCAACGGCGCCGAGCTCGCATGAGCGAGGCGGAAGGATCGCGATGAAGAAGAAGCAACGGTCGTTCTGGGTCTCGCTGGTGCTGGTGGGCCTGCTGGCGCTCGGCGCGGTCACCCTGTTCCTGACCGGCACGCGCCCGATCCTCGGTCTGGACCTGGAGGGCGGCGTGTCGGTGATCCTGTCGGCCCCGGAAGGGACGCCGGAAACGGTGATGAACCAGGCTCTGGAGAACATCCGGAACCGGATCGACGCCTTCGGGACGGCGGAGCCGCTCCTGTTCGTGACCGGGAACACGATCGAGGTGCAGATCCCCGGTCTGGCGCGCGGCACGCTCGAGGAGCGCGCGAAGAAGCAGTTCTGCATCGCCGATGATCAGGGGACCACGTACTCCTGCTCCACCACGAAGGACGCCGCCGATGCGGAGCTCGCCGCCGCGACCGTCCAGCCCGTCGTGTCGTCCGTGTGCCTGACCGATGACCCGACCAACGAGCAGGCGCCCACGCTCTTCGGCGAGCCCGCACCGTGCGCGGGCACCGAGAAGGACGCGACCGCCGCGCTGGACGCGATCACCGTCAAGAAGCAACAGGGACAGTTCTGTCTGCAGAACACGGGACTCGCGACGGAGCCGTGCTATCCGACGCAGGCCAAGGCCGAGGAGGCTCAGGGCTCGATCGAGACGCTGACGTCGCAGAACTTCTGCATCCAGACGGCGGGTAAACAGACGTTGACGAGCGACCTCGGTGCCGCGTGCGCGCAGGCTGAGGCCGACGCCCAGGCACTCCTCGACGGCATGACGATCAAGAGCTCGGACACGCAGTTCTGCGTGGTCAGCTCGGCGGGGGAGAACCTCGGCTGCTACCTCGATCGTCCGTCGGCGGAGGCGAGGCTCCAGGAGACGGGACAGGAGCGCCTGCTCCAGGTGATCGGCGAGACGGCGCGCCTGGAGCAGCGCGAGGTCCTGGGCGTGCTCCAACCGACCGATCCGAACTACGCCTCGACGCCGCTCACCTGCGCCACGCCGACCGAGCAGGCGACCGAGGAGTGCTCGTTCGAAGCGCTCAAGGACCAGAACGTGGTCTTCGCGGCGCGCGACGGCGGCACGCACTACCAGCTCGGTCCGGTCGAGATCACGGGCGACGCGATCGACAAGGCTTCGGCCGTGTACAACGCCGGATCGTCGACGGCGGTAGGGCAGGGGTGGGAGATCCAGTTCGGCCTCACGGGCAACGGTTCCGGGATCTTCTCCGACGTGACGACGCGCCTCCAGGGGCGTCAGCTGGCGATCGTCGTGGACGACCAGGTCATCTCCGCGCCGACGGTCCAGAGCCCGATCACCAACGGGTCCGGCGTGATCACGGGCAGCTTCACCGAGGCTCGCGCCAAGGACCTGGCGACACAGCTGAATGCCGGCGCCCTGCCCGTGGAACTCACCACGCAGCAGGTGCTGACCGTGAGCCCGACCCTGGGCGACGAGTCGTTGCAGCAAGGCCTCGTTGCGGCGATCGCCGGGCTCGTGCTGCTCTTCGCCTACCTCCTGTTCTACTACCGGATCCTCGCGGTCGTGGCGTGGGTCGGGATGCTCATCTGGGCGGTCCTCGCGCTCGGGCTGATCGCACTCGCCGGCAAGACGATCGGGTACAACCTCACCCTCGCCGGCGTCGCGGGTCTGGTGATCTCACTGGGTGTCACCGCCGACTCCTACATCGTGTTCTTCGAGCGGCTGAAGGACGAGGTCCATGCGGGACGCTCGCCTCGAGCCGCGGTCGCGCCGGCGTTCCGGCGCTCGTTCCGGACGATCGTGGCGGCAGACCTCGTGACCGCGATCGCGGCGGCCGTCCTGTACGTGACGGCGATCTCCTCGGTGCGCGGGTTCGCCCTGACGCTAGGGGTGGCCACCCTGCTGGACCTGTTCGTCGTGTACTTCTTCAAACGGCCGGCGGTGTCGCTGCTCACGCGGAACGAGCGCCTCGTGAACTGGCGGGTCATGGGTGTCAAGGCCGGGCTGGCTGCCGACCGTGAGATCGGCGCCCGGGACGCGATGCCGGCGATCGCGGGAGGCTCCGAATGAGCTTCCGGCGCGCGTTCGACACCTTCCGCGGGTATCGGCACCCCGAGTTCCACATCATCCAGCGGCGCAGGCGTTGGTTCATCCTGTCGGGCAGCGCGATCTTGATCTCGATCATCGCGCTCGTGTTCCTGGGCCTGAACTACTCGATCGACTTCACGGGTGGAACGCTGGTCGAGTACCGCCTCTCGAACGACGTGACCGTCGAGCAGGTCCGCGGTCTCCTGGCGCAGGATCCGTACGCGCGCGCGACCGCCGAGGTGCAGATCGTGGGCGGCGACCAGGTGTCGATCAGGACCTCGGCGCTCACCGACCTCACCCCCGCCGAGCGCACGCAGCTGTTCGAGGCACTCGCGCAACAAGCGGGGATCAGCCCGGACGACATCAGTGCGCAGGTGGTCGGGCCCACCTGGGGGGAGCAGATCTCACGACAGGCCTTGGTCGGCCTGGTGGTCGTGCTGTTCGCGATCACCCTGTACATCACGCTTCGGTTCGAATGGAAGATGGCCGTCGGCGCGATGGTCGCGATGGTGCACGACGTCCTGATCACGGCCGGGGTCTACGCACTGACGGGCCGCGAGGTCTCGCCGCCGACCGTGATCGCGATCCTGACGATCCTTGGGTTCTCGCTGTACGACACCGTGGTGATCTTCGACAAGGTGAAGGAGAACACCGAGTCGACCGCGCTGCTCGGCAAGGACACGTACGAGGGCGTCGCGAACTACTCGATGAACCAGGTGCTGATGCGCTCGGTCAACACGTCGCTCGTGGTGATCCTGCCGATCCTGTCGCTGCTGCTGTTCGGCGGCGCCACGCTGAAGGACTTCGCGTTCGCGATGCTGATCGGCGTCGTGACGGGCGCCTACTCGTCGATCTTCATCGCCACCCCGATCCTGGTGGTCCTGAAGGAGCGCGAGCCCCGGTACCAGCAGCTCCGTGCGCGCCTGGAGACCCGTGGCAAGAGCGAGCGTCGCCTGCGCGCGGTGCCGACCAACGGTCAGGAGGTCGCCGAGGAGGAGCGGGAGGCCGCGCCGGCAGCGGTGGCCGCCGGCGGTGGATCGAGGCAGGGGAGCGGGAGCGGGCAGTCATCCTCGCGCCCGCGTCCCAAGAGCAAGCGACGTCCGCCCGCCAAACGACGGCGGAGGTGACCCCTTGGATCTGGATCAGCTGAAGGCGCTCGTCCGGGACGTGCCCGACTTCCCCCAGGAGGGCGTCCTGTTCAAGGACATCACGCCGCTGCTGGCCGACCCGCTGGCGTTCTCCACCGTGATCGACCTGATCGTCGTGCACTTCGGGCGGGGCAACGTGGACAAGGTGGTGGGGATCGAGGCGCGTGGGTTCATCCTCGCGTCGCCGGTCGCCTACCACTTCGGCGCCGGGTTCGTCCCCGTCCGCAAGGTGGACAAGCTGCCTTGGGAGACCGAGGCCGCCGAGTACGAGCTGGAGTACGGGACGGCGACGCTGGAGATCCACCGGGACGCCGTCGCCCCCGGCGAGCGCGTCCTGATCGTCGACGACGTCCTGGCGACGGGTGGGACCTCGCGCGCGACCGCCGAGCTTGTCGAACGGATCGGCGGCAAGGTCATCGGGATCTCATGCCTGATCGAGCTGGAGTTCCTCCACGGACGCGAGAAGCTCGAGGGACACGACCTCTACACGCTCCTGCGCTACTAGAGACCCGCTCGGGTCGTTGCCTCCACCGGGAACCGCCGGCGCGGTTCGTGTGCACCCGCGGCGTAGACTTGATGGCTACGGGGCGAGAGGCGAACGTGGACACGGGCGAGGAGGTCAGGACCGAGCGGCGCGGCGGGATCCTCTCGCGCCTGCGCTCGGGTGAGCCGGAGACCCAGGACGACATCGAGGCGCTCCTGCGCACGGTCAAGGGCTACAACGCCAAGGCGGACCTGAGGGAGATCGAGCGCGCCTACCGGTTCGCGGCCGAGCACCACGAGGGGCAGAAGCGCCTGTCGGGCGAGGACTTCATCCAGCACCCGCTCGCGGTCGCCCAGATCCTCGCCGCCCTCGGCCTGGACACCACGACCCTGGAGGCGGCGCTCCTGCACGACACCGTCGAGGACACCGACGTGAGCGTCGCGGAGCTCGACACCGAGTTCGGGCCGGAGGTCGCGCGCATCGTGGACGGCCTCACCAAGCTCGATGCGCTGTCGTTCCGGAGCCGGGAGCACGAGCAGGCCGAGAACGTCCGCAAGATGATCGTCGCGATGGCCGGCGACATCCGGGTCCTGCTGATCAAGCTCGCGGACCGGTTGCACAACATGCGCACGCTCTCCGCGCTCCCACAGGACAAGCAGCGGCGGATCGCGACCGCGACGCTCGAGATCTACGCGCCGCTCGCGCACCGACTCGGCGTGCAGCAGGTCAAGTGGGAGCTCGAAGACCTGTCGTTCAAGGCTCTGCACCCCGGGCCCTACCACGAGATCGCGAGCCTGGTCGAGAAGCGGCGCGGGGAGCGGCAGGAGTACGTCGAGAGCGTGCTCGAGGCGGCGCGCACCCGGATCCGCGAGGCCGGCTTGAAGGCCGACGTCGAGGGCCGGCCGAAGCACCTGTACTCGATCTACGAGAAGATGGTGATCGGCGGCAAGGAGTTCAACGAGATCTACGATCTCGCCGGCATCCGGGTCCAGGTCGAATCGGTGCGGGATGTCTACGCCGCGCTCGGCGCGATCCACTCCCTGTGGAAGCCGGTCCCCGGCCGGTTCAAGGACTACATCGCGATGCCCAAGGAGAACATGTACCAATCGCTGCATACGACCGTCGTCGGACCCCAGGGGCGCGCGATCGAGGTGCAGATCCGGACCAAGGACATGCACCGGACCGCCGAATACGGGATCGCCGCCCACTGGCGATACAAGGAGGGCCGCGACGGCAAGAAGGCGAAGGAGGCCGCCGACCTCGCCTGGCTCGGCCAGATGCTCGAGTGGTTGAAGGACATGGCCGACCCCCGCGAGTTCATGGAGGGCCTGAAGATCGACCTGTACGGCGGGCAGGTCTTCTGCTTCACGCCCAAGGGCGACGTGATGAACCTTCCGGCCGGCGCGACCCCCGTCGACTTCGCCTATTCGATCCACACGGAGGTCGGTCACCGGACGATCGGCGCCAAGGTGAACGGGAAGCTCGTCCCGCTCGACTACGAGCTGCGGACCGGCGACACCGTCGACATCCTGACGTCCAAGGCGCAGGGCGAGGGGCCGTCACAGGACTGGCTCCGATGGGTCAAGACGCCGCGGGCCCGCAACAAGATCCGTCAGTGGTTCAGCCGCGAGCGGCGCGAGGACGCCCTGGAGGACGGCCGGGAGCAGCTCCAGCGGCTGATGCGCAAGCAGAACGTGCCGTTCAAGCGGCTCGCGACCGAGGACGCACTCGAGCAGCTCGCGGACGAGATGAAGTTCCCGAGCCTCGAGGCGCTGTTCGTCGCGGTAGGCGAGGGGCAGGTCTCGCCGCAGTCGATCGTCGCCCGCCTGGCGCGCAGCGTGCAGGGCTCGACCGAGGAGGACGTGACCGAGGTCCCGCTCGCGCGGCCGGTCCACCTGGGGCAGCCGAGCTCGACCGACGTGACCTCGGGCGTGGTCGTGCCGGGTTCGGAGGACGTGTGGGTCCGGCTCGCACGGTGCTGCACCCCCGTGCCCGGAGACGACATCCTCGGCTTCGTCACCCGCGGGCAGGGCGTCTCGGTCCACCGCACCGACTGCCCGAACGCGAAGTCGCTGATCTCCCAGCCCGAACGTCTGATCGACGTCACCTGGAAGGCCGGCAAGCCGACTTCGTTCGTCGTGGCCGTCCAGGTCGAGGCGCTCGACCGCACCCGCCTGCTCTCGGACGTCGCCACGGTGCTGTCCGATCACCACGTGAACATCCTGTCGGCGACGTCGGCGGTCGGGCGGGATCGGACCACGATGCTGCGGTTCACGTTCGAGCTCGCGGACATCACCCACCTGGCCGAGATCCTCGGGGCCGTCAAGAAGGTGGAGAACGTCTACGACGCGTTCCGCGTCGTGCCGCGTTGAGGATCCTGCTCCAGCGCGTCTCCCGGGCGTCGGTCACCGTTCGCGACGAGCTCGTGTCCGGGATCGGACCCGGTCTGCTCCTGCTCGTGGGCGTCGGCGCCGACGACGCGTTCGGCGAGTACGATCGCCTTGCGGAGAAGGTCGTCAACCTCCGCGTGTTCGAGGACGAGCAGGGCAAGATGAACCGCTCGCTGGTCGACGTCGGCGGCGAGATCCTGGTCGTGCCGCAGTTCACGCTGTACGGCGACGTCCGCAAGGGCCGCCGCCCGTCGTGGGACGGCGCCGCCCCGCCCGAGATCGCGCAGGACCGCGTCGAGGCGTTCGCGAAGGCGCTCGAGTCGCGAGGCGCGAGGGTCCGCCGCGGGGCCTTCCGCGAGCACATGGAGGTCGAACTCGTCAACGACGGTCCGGTCACCCTGTGGATCGACTCGGCCGGCTGAGGCAACGGGCGCCTCGGAACCTGTCGTGACCGGGGAGTAGGCTCGGTTCATGAAGGGCGACCGGGTGGAGATCGTCGTGGATTCGGGCTCGGGTGTGCTCACCTACGAGATCGAGGCGACCAAGGCCGGCCGCCGCGTCGAGGTCGCGACGTCACGCGGCGTGATCGAGGTCGCCGAGGTCACCCGCAACGGCGAGCCGGTCCGCAGCGGCCGGTTCATGGCGGACCGGGTGGTGGCGCTCGTCGAGCATCCCGCCCCGCCGCCGGCGGTCCGGAGCCGGCGATTGATCAAGGGCCAGACCCAGCTCTGAATCGGGGTACCGGCAGGCGTCGACTCGGCGCTCGATAGACTCTCCCTCCATGTACCTGGACGCCTTCTCCGACAACTCGTTCGAGACCAACTGCTGGCTGCTGGGGACCGACGGGATCGACGAGGCGGTGGTTGTCGACCCGGGGTTCTCGCCCGAACGCGTCCGCGCGTTGCTCGACGCCGAGGGCAAGCGCCCGGTCGCGGCGTTCGCTACGCACGGGCACTTCGATCACATCGGCTCGGCGGCGGCCTTCTGCGGCGACGATCTGCCCTTCTACATCCACGAGGCGGACGCCGCGGCGCTCACCGATCCGCAGGGCTGGGGGGCCGGGCTCCAGACGCCGCCGGTTCCTGTGAAGGACGTTCGGACGGTCGTCGACGGGGACGTGCTCACGTTCGCCGGGTTCGAGATCCAGGTCGTCCACACGCCCGGCCACACACCCGGGAGCGTCTGCCTGTCGACCGAGGCCGTCCTGCTGTCGGGCGACCTGGTGTTTGCCGGCGCGATCGGGCGGAGCGATTTCCCCAACTCGTCGCCGGCCGACATGGAGCGCTCCCTCGAACGCTTCCTCGAGCTGCCCGACCCGACCGACGTGCTGCCGGGCCACGGCCCTCGAACCACCGTCGGGCGCGAACGCGGATCCAACCCCTTCCTCCGAGGGCGCTGAGTGGAGTTCCAGCCGCCGCGAGGGACCGACGACCTGCTGCCGCCTGCCTCCGACGCGATGCTGGGGCTGTACGAGGCCGCCCACCGGACGGCGCGCCTGTACGGGTTCCGCTACGTCGAGACGCCGACCTTCGAGCACACCGAGCTGTTCGCGCGCACGTCGGGGGAGACCTCCGACGTGGTGACCAAGGAGATGTACACGTTCGAGGACAAGGGCGGACGCTCGCTCACCCTTCGACCCGAGCAGACGGCCAGCATCGTCCGCGCGTACCTCGCGCACGCCCACGACCTGCCGACGCCGTTCAAGGCGTACCACGTATCGCAACAGTTCCGGCACGGACGGCCGCAGGCGGGCAGGCTCCGAGAGTTCCGGCAGTTCGGGGTCGAGACGATCGGGTCCGCCGCTCCCGCAGCCGACCTCGAGGTGATCGTGGCGGGGGACCGGTTCCTCCGTGGGCGTGGCCTTCGCCGGGTCGAGCTGCGCGTCAACTCGATCGGTGACGCCGAGTGCCGGCCGGCCTACCGCGAGAAGCTGATCGCGTACCTCGAACCACACCAGGAGGAGCTCGACGAGGACTGCCGGACGCGGCTTCGGACCAATCCGCTCCGAGTGTTCGACTGCAAGGTCGACGGGCAGACGCCGCTCGTGCTCAGTGCCCCGCTCATCTCCGAGAACCTGTGCCAGGCCTGCGCCGAGCACTTCGCTGCCGTGCGGAACGGGCTCGACGCCGCGTCGGTCGCGTTCGTGCACGACCCACGGCTCGTCCGGGGGTTGGACTACTACACCCGCACGACCTTCGAGTTCGTGTCGGAGGCGCTCGCCCAGGCGCAAGCCGCGCTCGGCGGCGGCGGGCGATACGACGGGCTCGCCGAGGTGCTCGGCGGAGCGCCGACCCCTGGGATCGGGTTCGCGCTCGGCCTGGATCGGATCCTCATGGCCCTGCGCGAGGAGGGCGCGACGCTCCCGGGAGAGGTCGGGATCGCCTGCTTCGTCGTCTCGATCGGAAACGAGGCCTCGCGGGTGGGGGCGCGGCTCGTCGGCGATCTTCGGGACGCCGGTATCCCCGCCGCGGCCGCGTTCGAGGAGCGGCCCCTGAAGGCCCAGCTCAAGATGGCCGATCGATCGGGCGCCGCCTACGCGGTGATCCTCGGTGAGCGCGAGGTGTCTACCCGGACGGCAACGATGAAGTCCCTCGGGGACGGGGACCAGGAGGAGGTCCCGATCGACGATGTGGTGAGCTGGCTGTCCCGAACGGATTGGGCCGCAGAGCGATGAGGGCGTGTGGGTCCGGGTGAGCGAGCTCAGGACGTCGATGCGGACGCACGCGTGCGGGGAGCTCCGAGCCGAGCACGCCGGCGAACGGGTCGCCCTCTGCGGATGGGTATGGCGCCGTCGGGACCACGGCGGCGTGACGTTCGTCGACCTCCGGGACCGTGAGGGGCTGGTGCAGCTCGTGTTCCATCCCGAGGACGCGCCGGACGCGCACGCCGCGGCGCAGCACCTCAGCTCGGAGTCGGTCGTCCGGGTCTCGGGCGAGGTTCGGGCGCGCCCCGAGGGCACCGCGAACCCCGAGCTCCCGACCGGGGAGGTCGAGATCGCCGTCTCCGAGCTCGAGGTGCTGGCCGAGGCCGAGACGCCCCCGTTCGTGATCGAGGACCGGATCGAGGCGTCGGAGGAGCTTCGCCTGCGCTACCGCTATCTCGACCTGCGGCGTCCCGAGATGACCAAGGTCCTCGAGATGCGGCACCGGATCAACCGGATCGTGCGCGACGAGATGGAGTCGCGGGGTTTCCGCGAGGTCGAGACACCGCTGCTCGGCCGCAGCACGCCCGAGGGCGCCCGCGACTTCATGGTCCCCTCGCGGCTGTGGCCGGGGACGTTCTACGCGCTCCCGCAGTCCCCGCAGCAACTCAAGCAGCTGCTGATGGTGGCCGGACAGGATCGCTACTACCAGATCGTCCGGTGCCTGCGCGACGAGCAGCCGCGCGCCGACCGCAGCTTCGAGTTCACCCAGCTCGACGTCGAGATGTCGTTCGTGGACGAGGAGGACGTCTTCGCGGTGATCGAACCCCTGTACGCGCGGATCGTGCGCGAGATCCAGGGCGTCGAGGTCCCCACGCCGTTCCCGAGGATGACCTACGACGAGATGATGGACCGCTACGGCTCGGACAAGCCGGACCTGCGGTACGGGATGGAGCTCGCGAACGTCGGGGAGGTGTTCGCCGGGACCGGGTTCCGGGCGTTCGCGTCGGCGCTGGGATCGGAGGGGCTCGTCAAGGCGTTCGCGGCGCCCGGCGGCGTGCAGCTATCCCGCAAGGAGCTCGACGAGCTTGTGCAGGTGGCCAAGTCGCGCGGCGCGGCCGGCGTCGTGTGGATCGCGGTCGAGGACGACGGGGTCCGTTCGCCGGTCGAGAAGCACCTGGCGCCCGAGGAGATCGAGGGCGTGCGTCGGGCCACCGGCGCCGGATCCGGCGACCTGATCCTGATCGTGGCCGACAAGCCCGACCGGACGAACGTGGCGCTCGACGGACTTCGGCGGCACCTCGCGGATCGGCTCGGACTGATCCCCGATGGGGAGTGGCGGTTCTGCTGGTATTCGGAGCCGCCGCTGTTCGACTGGTCGGACGAGGAGGGCAAGTGGGTGTCCAACCACCACCCGTTCACCTCGCCGCTCACCGACGATCTCACGCCCGAGACCGCGAAGGCGCGCGCGTACGACCTCACGCTGAACGGGTTCGAGCTCGGGGGCGGGAGCATCAGGATCCACCGCCCCGACGTGCAGCGGCGGGTCTTCGAGGTGCTGGGGCTCACCCACGAGCAGACCGAGGAGCAGTTCGGCCACCTGCTCCGGGCGTTCCGGTTCGGGGTGCCCCCGCACGGCGGGATCGCGATGGGGATCGACCGGTTGGTGATGCTGATGGCGGGCAAAGACACGATCCGGGACGTGACGGCGTTCCCCAAGGCGCAGTCCGGCGCCGACCCGCTGACCGGGGCGCCCGCGCCGGCGACCGAGGAGCAGCTCCGCGAGCTCGGGATCGCGGTCGTGGTCCCGCCGAGCAAGGACGACGAGGAGGCGCAGGCGGATGGTTGAGCTCACGGAGAAGGACATCGCGATGCTGTCGGGCACCAACTACGCGACGTTCGTGACGGTGAACCCCGACGGCTCCCCGCACGCGACGATCACCTGGGTGGACGAGGCCGACGGCCACGTCCTGGTGAACACGGCGGAGGGGCGGATCAAGCACCGCAACTGTGCGGCGAACCCGAAGGTCGCGCTCACGATCATGCAGGACGGCGACGCCTACGACTGGATCTCGATCACGGGAACGGTGGTCGCGTTCGAGACCGGGGAGCACGCCGAGAAGCACATCGACGAGCTCTCGCAGCGGTACGACGGCCACGGCTACACCTACACACCGGGCCAGGTCCGCGAGATCCTGAAGATCCGGCCCAAGCGCATCATCCGCTACAAGGACTGAGCTCGAGGTGGCCGATGTCCCACTCGCCGCTAGGATGCGCCCCCGCACGTTCGAGGAGTTCGTCGGGCAGTCGCATCTGATCGGGCCGGGCAAAGCGCTCACGCAGCTGCTCGGGGGCGGGCACCTGCCCTCGATCGTGCTATGGGGACCCGCTGGGACGGGCAAGACGACGCTCGCGTACCTGCTCGCCGACGCGGTCGGCGCCCAGCTCGTGCAGCTCTCGGCGGTCTCCTCGGGCGTGGCGGACGCTCGCAAGGTGATCGAGCAGGCCAAGGACGGCCTGTTCCGGACGGTGCTGTTCGTCGACGAGGTCCACCGGTGGTCCAAGGCGCAGCAGGACGTCCTCCTGCCGGCGGTCGAGGAGGGGACGGTGACGATGATCGGCGCGACGACGGAGAACCCGTACTTCTCGCTGGTCACGCCGCTGCTCTCGCGGTGCATCCTCCTGCAGCTCGAACCGCTGTCGCCCGAGGAGCTCCGCGCGCTGCTCGAACACGCCCTGGCCGACGAGGACCGCGGCCTCGCCAAGCAGGGGGTCGAGCTGTCGGACGAGGCGTTCGCGCACCTGGTGGACGTCGCCGGCGGGGATGCTCGGGTCGCGCTCACCGGGCTGGAGGCCGCCGTCCTCGCGGCGCGTTCGGCCGGCGAGGACACCGTCACGCGCGAGCTGGCGGCCGACGCCGTCCAGAAGAAGGCGATCGTCTACGACCGCCAGGGCGACGCGCACTACGACGTGATCTCGGCGTTCATCAAGAGCATCCGCGGATCCGATCCCGACGCTGCGCTGTTCTGGCTTGCCCGGATGTTGGAGGCGGGCGAGGACGCCCGCTACATCGCCCGGCGGATGGTCGTGCACGCGAGCGAGGACATCGGCCTGGCGGATCCGCGCGCGCTGATGATCGCGGTGGCCGCCGCGCAGGCCGTCGAATACGTCGGGCTGCCCGAGGCCCAGCTCAACCTCGCCGAGGCGGCGATCTACCTCGCTCGCGCGCCGAAATCCAACAGCGTGATCGCGGCGCTCGGACGAGCTCAGAAGGACGCGGCCTCGGCCGACCCGGTGCCCCTCCATCTCAAGGAGCCCGGGCACCCGGGTCTGAAGAAGCTCGGGTTCGGCAAGGGCTACAAGTACCCGCACGACTACCCGGGACACCGGGTCGAGCAGGAGTACCTGCCGGCGCGGTTCTCGGGGATCCGGTACTACGAGCCGTCCGGCGAAGGCGAGGAGACCGGCCCGCCGGGTGAGGATGCGCCCGACACCCCGGACGGAACGGCCGAGGAGGCGCCCCCGGTATGATGCGCGAACCCGAAGCCCGCCCGAGCGCGGGCCACGACCAAGCCCGAGAGGCGGGCCACGAGGCGGAAGGGAGGGCGGCAACGTGGGCATGATCGCAGCGCTCGACGGAGGAGACGTCGCTCTGATCGTGCTCTCCGCGTTCTGGGGGCTGCTCGTCCTGTTCCTGTGCATCGTCCTGATCAACACGTTCCGCGTGCTCGAGAGCACCAAGATGCTGATCGACGTGATGCGCGAGGAGACCGTGCCGTTGCTGCGCGAGGTGAAGGGCTCGCTGGAGCGCACGAACCGCGAGCTCGATCGGGTCGACGTCCTGCTCGAGGCGACCGGCGAGATCGTCGGCAGGGTGCGGCGGATCTCGGGGCTGGTCGAGGAGGTCGTCTCCGGTCCGCTGGTAAAGCTGATCTCGCTCGGGGTCGGGGTCCGCAAGGCGACGAGCCGGTTCGGCGGCAAGGGCAAGGGCGGCGGGAAGGGCACGGCGTGAGGAGGCTGTTCTGGATCGGGCTCGGTCTGGGGGTCGGGGCCGCGAGCACGATCCTCGCATCGCGGTTCGTCCGCAGACAGACCGCGAAGGTCGCGCCAGCCACCCTCGCGCGCGAGGCACGGGGCAGCATGCTGGATCTCGCCAAGCTCGTCTCGGACTCCGTCTCCGAGGGCAAGGCGGCGATGGAGGAGAAGGAAGACGAGCTCCGCTCGGGGCGTCGGTAGCAGCGGTCGAACCCCACGAGCCACCCGCACGTATCTCGAGAGCGAGATGACTCTTTCGCTTTCGACGGCCCTGGCGCGTCCGATCGTCCTGGCGATCCTGGCGGTGGCACTCGCGGCCTGTACGTCCCGAACGCAGCCCGCCGGCATGGAGTCGATGATGCGGCCGATCGCGAACGGAACGCCGACCGGATCACCGAACGCGATCGTCCTTCGAGGGACGTTCGTCAAGCTCACCGGCTTCCCGTGTCATCGGAGCGATCCCTACGTCGGCGGGGAGACCGTCACCTTCGGAGGTAGCGACGGCAGCCGGACGACGATCGTGACGGGGAGCGCGAACTGGATCGGCCTTCCGGCCACCCCAAGCGCGCCGCTGGGCCAGTGCCGTCAGGTGGCGCCCTTCACGGCCGAGCTCCCGCCGGCCGCGCGCTACGTCGTCCTGATCAACGACCGCCGGCTCCCGGCCGTCACGCTCGCCGAGCTCCGAGCCGGAGGGCTGCGGCACACGTTCCGCCTGCCTTCCTGAGCCCCCGCCCGCGCTCCGAACCGCCCGCGTACGGAGGTCGAGCGCAGGCACGCGGCTAGACTGTGCCGCCATGGAGGGCGATCGGATCCGCGAGGAGTTCCTGCGTTTCTTCGAGGAGCGCGGGCACAAGCGCGTCCCGTCCTCATCGCTGATCCCCCAGCCAGAGTCCGGCCTGCTGCTCACGAACGCCGGCATGAACCAGTTCATCCCGTACTTCCTCGGGCACGCTCCGGCGCCGTTCCCGCGGGCCGTGACCGTCCAGAAGGTCTTCCGAGCGGTCGACATCGACCTCGTCGGGCACACCGCGCGGCACCTGTCGATGTTCGAGATGCTCGGGAACTTCTCGTTCGGCGACTACTTCAAGGCCGAGTCCTGCCGCTGGGGCTACGAGCTCGTCACCGAGGTCTACGGGATCGAGCCGGACCGGCTCTGGGTCACGGTGTTTCGGACCGACGACGAGGCGATCGGGATCTGGCGCGACATCGGGATCCCCGCCGAGCGGATCGTCCGCCGCGACGAGGCGGACAACTACTGGTGGACGCACGCCGCCGGCCCCGCCGGACCGTGTTCGGAGATCTACGTGGACCGCGGACCCGCCTACGGGGCCGAGGGCGGACCCGAGGTCGACGAGGAGCGCCACATCGAGGTCTGGAACCACGTCTTCATGCAGGACGAGGTCGACGATCGCATGCAGGTCCTGAGCGAGCTCCCCAGCAAGAACATCGACACCGGCGCCAGCGTGGAGCGCCTGGCCGTCGTGCTGCAGGACGTGGCCCACGCGTTCGAGACCGACCTTCTGCGTCCGCTCGTCGAGGTCGCCGAATCGCTCTCGGGGCGTCGGTTGGGAGACGACGAGCGCGACGACGTCTCGCTCAAGGTGATCGGCGAGCACGGTCGCGCGACCACGTTCCTGATGGCCGATGGCGTCCAGCCCTCCAACGAGGGCCGCGGCTACATCGTGCGCCGGATGCTCCGCCGCGTCGTCTCGCACGCCCGGCGACTCGGGATCGAGAAGGAAGTCATGCCGGCGCTGGTCGAGCGGACGGTCGAACGGTTCGGGCACGTGTACCCGGAGCTGGTGGAGAACCGCGCGTACGTCGAGCAGGTCGCGAGCTCGGAAGAGGCTCGGTTCGCCGGCACCCTGCGCCAGGGGATGACGCTGTTCGAAACCGAGATCGGGAGGGCGGCCGATGCGAAGCGGCTGCCGGGCGATGTGGTCTTCAAGCTCCACGACACGTTCGGCTTCCCGAAAGAGCTCACGAGCGAGCTCGCGGCCGAGGCGGGGTTCGAGATCGACGAGGACCGGTTCGAGGCCCTGATGGAGGAGCAGCGCGGGCGCGGGAAGCGTGCGGCGCAGAACGTACGCGTCGAGGAGGAGCTCGCCGCGGTCGCCGGCGAGGCAGGCACGACCGAGTTCGTGGGGTACCAGACCCTCGAGTCCGATGGGCGGCTGCTCGCGTTGATCGGGCCCGGGGGACGGGAGCCGGTCGCGACCGAAGGCGAGGAGGTCCGCTTCGTCCTGGACCGGACGCCGTTCTACGCGGAGTCCGGCGGCCAGATCGGCGACCGGGGCCTGGTCCGGGCGGCGGGTGGGACGATCTCGGTGTCCGATGCGCAGTTCGGGCCCGGCGGCATCATCGTGCACACCGGGGTCGTCGGGTCCGGCGAGATCCGCGAGGGCGAGGAGGTCCACGGGGAGGTGGACGCAGCGCGGCGCGAGGCGACCGCCCGGGCCCACACCGCGACCCACATCCTGCATTGGACCCTGCGCCACGTCCTGGGAGATCACGCGCGGCAGGCCGGCTCGCTCGTCGCGCCCGGCCGCCTGCGGTTCGACTTCCCACACCACTCGGCGGTCCCGCACGACGTGCTCGAGCAGGCCGAGGAGCTGGCCAACCGCCGGCTGGCCGAGGACGGGCAGGTCACGATCTACGAGACGACGATGGACGAGGCCAAGAACCAGGGCGCGATCGCGCTGTTCGGCGAGAAGTACGGCGACTTCGTCCGCGTCGTCGAGGTGGGGGACTACTCGATCGAGCTCTGCGGGGGCACGCACGTCCACCACACGGGCGAGATCGCACTCGTGCGGATCCTGCACGAGGCGTCGATCGGCGCGGGGATGCGGCGCGTCGAGGCGCTCGTCGGTCCCGACGCCTTGCGCGAGATCAACATGGAGCGCGATCTCCTCTACGCGATCGCCCGGGAGCTCGGCACCGACCCCAAGGGCGCGCTCGAACGCGCCCGCCAGTACGCCGAACGCGTGAAGCAGCTTGAGGGCGAGCTCAGCAAGCAGGCGAAGCAGGAGCTGAAGGACCGGGCCGGGCAGCTCGCGTCCGGGGCGAGGGTCGTCGAGGGCGCCAAGCTCGTCACCGCCACGGTGGACGCGGACGCCGGCGAGCTCCGCGTGCTCGCGCAGGACGTCGCGAACCGCCTCGAGGGTCCGGACGGCGCCGCGGTCGTGCTCGGGACCGGGCAGGGTGGCAAGGCCCTCCTGGTCGCGGCGGGCACCAAGCACCTGATCGGCCGGGGCGTGACCGCGCCGGTCCTGCTCGAAGCCGCTGCGAAGATCGTCGGCGGGGGTGCGGGCGGCAAGCCGAACCTGGCGGTCTCCGGCGGCCCGAAGGGTGAGGCCTTCCAAGAGGCCCTCGACGCGGTCGAACCCCGTCTGAAGGAACTGCTCCAGTCGGGTGGGTGAGCCCGGCAGGGTCCTCGGGCTCGATCTCGGGGACGCGCGGATCGGCGTTTCGATCTCGGACGACGCCCGACGCATGGCGGTGCCGCTCGGCACCATCCGCACGGGTGCGCCGGCGGACGTTCGCGCGATCGCCGACCTTGTCCTCGAACACCGCGTCACGCTGGTCGTGGTCGGCCATCCGCTGCTGCTCTCGGGGGAGGCGGGGGAGCGGGCGCACCACGCCGAGCGGTTCGCGGCGGCGCTGACCGGGCTCCTCGAGATCCCGGTGCTCCTGCAGGACGAGCGCCTGTCGACCGTGGAGGCCGAACGCGCCCTGCGGCAAACCGGCGCGAGCGGCCGCGATCGCCGCCGGGCGGTCGACCGTTCGGCCGCGACCGTGATCCTGCAGGCCTGGCTCGATACCGACCTGTCCGGCTGACCCGACCGAACCGTTGCGCCCGGACCGAACCTGATTCGCGACCGGGCCGTTATGCTGCCTGGCTGATGCAGGACGCCCCCCCTCAGCAGCGCGATGACGACGCTCGACCGCGCCACCGCGCCGAACGGCGAGCCAACTGGGGCTTCCGCATCTTCCTGATCGTCTTCGTGCTGTTGGCGGGGCTGGCCTTCGCGGGCAACCGCTACTACGGCTGGTGCTCCGAGGCGTCGGGGCCGAAGGACCCGGTCGCGTTCGAGGTCCGCAAGGGGGCGAGCGGGTCCGAGATCGTCGACGACCTCCACGACCAGGGGGTCGTCCGGTGCGGCCTGGTCTCGAAGTGGCAGCTCCGGCGCAGCGGCCTGGAAGACTCCTTCCGGGCGGGGAGCTTCGAGCTGACCACGAACATGACCCCCGACGAGGCGTTCCGGGTCCTCACGACGCCGCCGGAGCCCGTGCCCACGCTCCGGCTCACCATCCCGGAGGGGTACCGGCTGACCCAGATCGCCGACCGGGTCGAGGAGGAACTCGGGATCCCGGCGAAGCGGTTCCTCAAGGCGACCGAGGTCGGCGACTGGTCGCTGCCGCCCTACCTGCCGAAGGACGCGCCGAGCATCGAGGGGTTCCTGTTCCCCGAGACCTACTTCGTCCGCAAGGACGCCGACGCCGACGCGGTGATCCGCGAGCTCCTGGATCAGTTCGGCACGGAGGCCGAGACGCTGCCGTGGGCCAACGCGCAGGAGCTGGGCGTGACGCCGTATGAGGTGGTGACCATCGCGTCGATGATCGAGCGCGAGGCCGCGCTCGACCGCGAGCGGCCGATCATCGCGGGTGTGATCTACAACCGGCTGAAGATCGGGATGAACCTGGGGATCGACGCGACGCTCCTGTACGATGACCCGACCCCGGACGGGCAGCTGAGCTTCTCGGACCTGGAGTACGACAGCCCCTACAACACGCGGCTCAACCCGGGCCTGCCGCCGACGCCGATCGCCAGCCCGGGCCGCGCCTCGCTCGAGGCGGCACTGAACCCGGCCGACACGCCGTACCTGTTCTACGTGCTGTGCGGCGCCGACGGGCATCACGCTTTCGGCAAGACCGAGGCCGAGCACGAGGCCAACCGGATCCGATGCGGTGAGTGACGTCCCCGAGCGGCCGGGACGCGTCCGCGGTTCGACGCGCTCGGTCGGGGTGCTCGGGTGGCCCGTCGACCACAGCCTGTCGCCCGTGATCCACAACGCGGCGTTCGTCGCGCTCGGGCTGGACTGGGTCTACGTGCCGCTCCCGGTCGCGCCCGCCGAACTGCCCGCCGCGCTCGAGGGGCTCGGCGCGCTCGGGTTCGCCGGCGCGAACGTCACGATGCCGCACAAGACGTCGACCGCCGAGCTGATCGCCGACCTGTCCGAGGACGCGCGCCTGCTGCGGGCGGTCAACACGATCGTCGTCGGCGTGGAAGGGCTCGTGGGTCACAACTCGGACGCGGCCGGGTTCGAGCGGTTCCTCCGCGACGATGCCGGGTTCGATGCGACCGGCCGGTCGGCGCTGCTGTTCGGAGCAGGGGGAGGCGCGCGAGCGTGTGCGCTCGCGGCCGCGCGATCGGGCCTCGCGGACCTCTCGGTCGCGGTGCGCGAGGCGTCGCGAGCCCATGACCTGCGCGCGGCGCTCGAGGGTTCGGCCACCGCCGTGCACCTCGTCGGCTTCGACGACTCCCCGGGGGTCGAGGCCGACCTGATCGTCAACGCGACGCCGCTGGGTGTCCACGGCGAGGAGCTGCCCCTCCCGTCGCTGCACGCCGGCGTCGTCGGGGTGGACCTCCTCTACCGTCCCGGCGCCACTCCGTTCCAGACGGCGGTTCGCGATGCGGGCGGAGCCGCGTTCGGGGGTCTCGGGCTCTTGCTGCAGCAGGCCGCGATCTCCTTCGAGCTGTGGACCGGACGGTCGGCGCCGCTCCCGGTGATGTCGGCGGCGGCGCTGGGCGAGCTCGCCGAGCCGGGTCCCGCTCCGGGAGGGACCGGGACGGCCTGAGCCTCGGGACCGTTGGGCCTCCGCCGGACGGGCGACCCTCAAGCGCCCCCCCGTGCTTCCCGATGGTTCCGAAGGAGGCCGCCGTCCTTGGAAGACTTCAACGCGCTCGCGGTGTCGCTCGGCCACGGCATGGCCGACGTTCGCGGTTGTCTGATCCTGTCCCGCGACGGGTTGGTCCTCGGGGCGCATCCGGCCGGGTCGGAGCGCACCACCACGCGCGCCTGGATCCGGTTCTCCGCGATCGGCGATCCCGAACGTGGCTTCGCGCAGTTCGGCACCGAGATATGGTGCTACGTCCGCCCGGGCCCGTATGCGGGCTTCGCCGTCTCCGGGCCCGGGGTGCGGCCCGGCCTGGTGATCGACCACATGGAGCAGGTGCTGCTCGCCGCCGAGGAGAGCCGGTCGCGGCACGAGGGGCTGCGCGGGACCGACGCCGTGACCGTGGCCCCTCAATCGGAACCGAGGTCGTACCTGCACCCCGAGCACGCAGCGCCGGATCCCTTGGTGATCGACGCCCCGGCGCTCATCGTCGCGAAGTCCGACGGTCAGGGGTTCGACCAGCTCCCGCTGCTCCCGACCCCCGGGTCAGGGGCGGCCGTCATGCCTGCGAACGACGGCCCTCAGATCGCCGAGCCGCAACCCGACGCGTTCGCTCGGTTCCTGGAACCCACGGCCGACCCCCCGCCGCCGGCGTCCGAGCACGAGCCCGAGGCCCGAAACGGGGTGGAGCCGGCGGAACCAGAGCACGACGTGCGTCAAGGCTGGGAGCACGAACCGACCGATGCGCCGAAGGAGACGCCGATGAGCGCGCCATGGAGCGAGCCATGGAGCGAGCCGGCCGAGGCCTCGGAGGATCCGTCCGGCCAGCCGGCCGAGCCCGGCGATGAGGGCGAGGACGAGGAGGAGGACGTCGACCGGTTCTCGCTCGCGCGGGAGTTCGGCCAGCTGCTTCAGGGGGGCGAGGACCCTGCCGATGGTTAGGCGACCCAGGGACCGAAGGGCGTAGTTCCAATGGTGACGACCCAGCGCAAGCCGAAGCAGCTCGGGCAGATCCTGCTCGAGCAGGGCCTCATCTCCGAGGAGCATCTCCAGCGCGCGCTCGAGGAGCACCGCAACACACCCAAGTCGCTCGGCCGCGTGTTGATCGACCTCGGCTACATCCGCGAGCGGGACCTGGTTCGAGCGCTCGCCGAGCAGGTGGGTCTCGAGTTCGTCGACCTGACCGAGTACCGGATCGACGCCGCGGCGACCGCCTTGCTGCCCGAGGCCCTGTGCCGCCGGTACCGCGCACTCCCGATCGGGGAGGTGGACGGCAAGCTCCTGGTGGCCATGTCGGACCCGGCGAACGTGTACGCGCTCGACGACATCCGGACGATCACCGGCCGGGACGTCCGTCCGGTGGTCGCCACGTCGAACGACGTCGAGCAGGCGATCGCGAAGTACTCGGGCATGGTCGAACAGGTCGAGGCGCTCGCGTCGGAGGCCGCCGATGCCCTCGACACCGAGGCCGACTTCACGCGGGTCGAGGCGGCGCTCGAGGACGCCCCGATCGTCAAGCTCGTACAGGCGATCATGACGCAGGCCGCGGCCGACCGAGCGTCGGACGTGCACATCGAGCCGACCGAGATCGACGTCCGCGTGCGATTCCGCGTGGACGGCGTGCTCCACGAGGTCATGCACTCGCCCAAGAGCATCCAGGCCGGGCTGATCAGCCGCCTCAAGGTCATGGGCGACCTGAACATCGCCGAGAAGCGCATCCCGCAGGACGGGCGCGTCTCGCTGCGGGTCAACAACCGGAGCCTGGACCTGCGGCTGGCCACGCTGCCGACCGTCAACGGCGAGAAGATCGTGATCAGGATCCTGGACAAGACCAACGCCCTGCTCCAGCTCTCCGAGCTCGGCTTCCTCCCGCAGGCGTTCGAGAGCTACGAGCGTTCGTTCCGAAGGCCGTACGGCGCGATCCTCGTGACGGGCCCCACCGGCTCCGGCAAGTCGACGACGTTGTACGCGACGCTCAACATCGTCAACAGCATCGACCGGCACATCGTGACCGTCGAGGATCCGGTCGAGTACCGGCTCCCAGGCGTCAACCAGATCCAGGTGAACCCGAAGGCGGGGCTCACGTTCGCGTCTGCGCTCCGATCGATCCTTCGCGCGGACCCCGACATCATCCTGATCGGTGAGATCCGCGACCGTGAGACGGCGATGATCGCGGTCGAATCCGCGCTCACGGGTCACCTCGTGCTCTCGTCGCTCCACACGAACGACGCGCCGTCGGCGATCACGCGACTGATCGAGATGCAGGTCGAGACGTTCCTCGTGGGCTCGGCCATCGACTGCGTGGTCGCCCAGCGGCTCGCGCGCCAGCTCTGCGTGAAGTGCAAGCAGGCGTACATGCCCGAGGAGTCGGAGCTGATCGAGGCGGGATTCGCCGAGTCGCGGATCCCCGACCTCGGTGTGTTCTTCCGGCCGTCCGGGTGCCGATCGTGCTCGAACACCGGGTACCGAGGGCGGATCGGCCTGTACGAGGTCATGCCGATGACCGAGGAGATCGAACGCCTCACCGTCGAGCGCGCCTCGTCGGAGACCGTGAAGCGGGTCGCGATCGAGCAAGGGATGTACACGCTGCGCGACGACGGGCTCCACAAGGCCGCGACGGGCCTGACCTCCATCGAAGAGATCGCAAGGGTGGTGAAGTGATTGAGTCCGGACGCCCGAGAGGCGGAAGTCCAGATCCCGATCCCCGAGCTGCTCGAAGCGATGGTGGAACGCGGGGCGTCGGACCTCCACCTCACGGCCGGAACCCCGCCGACGATCCGTCAGTACGGCGACCTCGTTCGCCTGGAGGAGTACCCCGTCCTCGACAAGCGCGGCATCCAGGGGATGATCTACGCGATCCTGCCGCAGAAGCTGCGCGAACGTCTCGAGCAGGAGCTCGAGCTCGACATGTCGTACTCGCTCCCCGGACGCGCGCGCTTTCGCGTGAACGTCTACTACCAGCGCGATTCCCTCGGGGCCGCGTTCCGTCTGATCCCGTACGAGATCCGCACGGTGGAGGAACTGGACCTGCCGAGCGTCGTGGCCGACCTCGCGAGGTCTCCACGCGGGTTCGTCGTCGTCACGGGACCGACGGGTTCGGGCAAGTCCACGACCTTGGCCTCGATGGTCGACATCGTGAACCGCGAGCGGCAGGCGCACATCATGACCGTCGAGGACCCGATCGAGTTCCTCCACAAGCACAAAGGCTGCGTCGTGAACCAGCGAGAGGTCGGGGCCGACACGCACTCGTTCGCGCAGGCCCTCAAGCACGTCCTGCGCCAGGATCCCGACGTCATCCTCGTCGGCGAGATGCGTGACCTCGAGTCGATCTCGACCGCGATCACGGCCGCCGAGACCGGGCACCTGGTCTTCGCCACGCTCCACACGCAAGACGCGCCGCAGACGATCGACCGCATCATCGACATGTTCCCGCCGCACCAGCAGCAGCAGGTTCGGGTGCAGCTCGCCACGACCCTCCAGGGGGTCGTGACCCAGCAGCTGCTGCAGACCGTGGACGGGCGTTCGAGGGTGGTCGCGGTCGAGGTTCTCATCTGCACGCCCGCGGTCCGGAACCTCATCCGCGACGGGAAGGTGCACCAGATCTACTCGATCATGCAGGCCGGTGGTCGTTTCGGGATGCAGACGATGGACCAGTCGCTCGCGAACCTCGTCAAGAGCGGGAAGGTGAGCCAGCAGCTCGCGTACGAACGCTGTCATGACGCCGAAGAGCTGAACCGTTTGATCGGCGTTGGTGGCGCCAGTTACGACGGTAGCTACGGTCCGGCCGCCGCGGCCGGTGTGGTGCTCGGCAGCAACTACTGATCGAGGGCCGGGTAGGAGAGACCGATGCCGGCAACGTTCGATTACAAGGTTCGCGACGAGACCGGTGCCCTCGTCACTGGGCAGCTGGTAGGCGACAACGAGGCCCTCGTGATGACGAAGCTCCGCCAGATGGGGTTGACGCCTATCCAGGTGAAGCAGGCTTCCACCGGTCTCAAGATGGAGATCAACCTGCGGCCGGGTCGCGTCAAGCTGAAGCAGATCGCGGTGTTCTGCAGGCAGTTCGCCACGATGGTGAACTCGGGGCTGCCGATCCTGCGGGCGCTCTCGATCCTCACCGATCAGACCGAGAACAAGGAGCTCGCCAAGGTACTGTTCGCCGTACGGGCGGACGTCGAGAACGGCTCCTCGCTCTCGGCCGCGATGGCCGAGCATCCCAAGGCCTTCAACAACCTCTTCATCTCGATGGTCAAGGCCGGCGAGACCGGCGGCGTCCTCGACGACGTGCTCCTGTCCCTCGCCGATCAGATCGAGAGGGAGGTCGAGCTGCGCCGCCAGATCAAATCGGCGATGACGTACCCGGTCGTCGTCGTCGCCCTCGTGACGCTGATCCTTGCCGCCATGCTGCTCTTCGTGGTCCCGCAGTTCGAGACGATCTACGCGAGTCTCGGGGGAACGCTTCCCCTTCCGACGAGGATGCTGCTGGGCGTGTCCCAGGCGGTGCGGAACTACTGGTACATCGTCGTGCTCGGGGCGGTGCTTGGGTCCTTCCTATTCAGTAGGTACAAGAAGACCGACACGGGACGGGCTCGCGTCGATGCGGCGAAGATCAAGATCCCCGTCTTCGGTCCCCTGTTCCAGAAGGTCGCCTTGGCCCGATTCGCCTCGACGCTCGGGATGCTGCTCCGGTCCGGTGTGCCGATCCTCCAGGCACTCGACAACGTGAACGAAACGGTGAACAACCGGGTGATCGGGGACGCGGTCGATGACGTGAAGGCCAGTGTTCGGGAGGGCGAGTCGATCGCCAAGCCGCTCGGGCGGCACAAGGTCTTCCCGCCCATGGTCGTCCAGATGATGGCGGTGGGCGAGGAGACGGGCGCCGTGGACACGATGCTCGACAAGGTGGCAGACTTCTACAACAGCGAGGTGACGGCGACGGTCGATGCCCTGACGTCGCTCATCGAGCCGCTCCTGATCGCCGTGATCGGCGGTGCGGTGGGCGCGGCGGTGATCGCGCTCTACATGCCGATGTTCAACGTCATCAACCTCATCCAATAAGGATGGGTACGCCTGAAACGGTCTACGTGGATCCTCTCTCGAACGGTCACATGTGACTAACCCGTTCGGGTCATTTCTCCGGGATCCCGGCCAGGGAGCGTAAAGCCGGCCGCCGAACGCACCGACATCCCGACTAGTCGCGCGTCAACAAAGATGCGCAAGCCCCCGAGAAAGGGAGGTAACTCCATGCTCAAACGCTTCTGGCAGGATCGGAAGGATGACGAGGGCTTCACCCTCATCGAGCTCATGGTGGTCGTTCTGATCATCGGCATCCTGATCGCCATCGCTCTTCCGACCTTCCTTGGGGCTCGCACGCGAGCACAGGATCGCGCTGCCCAGTCCAACCTCCGCAACGGGATCACCGCAGCGAAGGCCTGGTACACGGACAACGACTCTTACGATGGCTTCGACGACACCGTCGCCGAGGGTGAGGAGCCCTCCTTGGAGTGGACGGCCGGCGCTGCCGCGACGGTCGATACCGTCGACATCACTGTGGTCGGTGGACCCGGCTCCCAGGAGCTCGTCCTGAACACCCTCAGCGCGTCGGGCACGGGCTTCTGCATCGCGGAGCTCGAGACCGCCGGTGGTGGTCAGGCGACCGGTGACGTCACCGACGCCGCCGACTTCGATGCGTGTGACGGGGGGAACGACTGGTAGGCAGTCGTACCAACATGGTGCGGAGCAAGGGCGGCCTCGTGCCGCCCTTGCTGCATCTCTGCCGTCGATCCGCGGGCGGGAGCCCGAGCCGTTCGGTCCGTCCCAGCGACCTCAAGCCGTCGGTCGGATGGCCGATTCTGTAGTGAAGAGGTGACCTCGACCGTGCCCACGATGCAGAGCGGATCCTTCGTGCGCTTCCACGCCCGCGTTCACGACGACGAGCGCGGCTTCAGCCTGCTCGAGACCGTGATCGCCATCACGGTCATCTTCGGTGCTCTGATGACTCTGGCCTACTCGGCGAGCGTTGGATTCCAGTACGGGTCGCTTGCCCGCCAACGACAGACGGCCACCGGGATCGCCGATCAGATCATGGAGCAGACGCGGGGTCTGGCGTGGGACAGGATCACGGCCGGGCATCTCAGCTCGGACCTCACGGCCGATCCCAATCTCGTGACCTCGTGTGCAGGTGACGCCGCCGGCGTCTATCGGTTCCTGTCGTGTGCCGCGCAGACCGGAAGGCCCGGCTCCGGCGAGCGGGTCGTCGCCGGCGCGTCCTCGTGTGGCAGCAGCACACCCGATTGCGTGTACCCGCTGGTTCGTCACACGGGCCAGATCACGCAGAACAACATCGCGTACACCTGGCGCACCTACGACACGAACAACTGTCCGACCCTCACGACCGGCGGCTGCGCCGCGACCACGCCGTATCGCGTGACCGTGATCGTGACGTGGACCGGCGGTCGCGCTGCCCCGAACAAGATCGTGCAGGTCCAGAGTCTGTTCTGGTCGCCCACCGGGTGCCGGAGCACATCGACGCACCCCTTCGCCGCCCCATGTCAGCCGTTCTTCCTGGGCGTCTCGAGCGTGGCACAAGGCAACATCAACATGACGGGAACCGTGGCCGGGACGACCTTCGAGAGTGGCGATCTCTCCACGTCGGGCGTGCAGTCCAGCGTGCAACAGGAGCAACTGTCCCAGGCCGAGGGCAGCTTCAGTCAGTCGGGGGTTCGTCTCGTGGACTCCCTCGGAGCGGCGACGGTGGCCGGAGACGTCGCGGCGTCGTCGGCCGCGGACACGGATCCCGGCACCGGCGCGAGCACCTGGTCCGAGGTGACCTGTGGGACGAGCGTCCTGTGCGCGGGCGGGGCGGTCTCGACCGGCTCGTCGAACACCGTGGTGCTGACCGCCCCTGGCGGCGAAACTGCCCAGAGCGATAGCACGACGGCGGCGGGCGCCGCGAACATCTGCCCTCCACCGCCGGCAACGGGTCAGACGGATGGTAGCCCGTGTTCGGGATCACGCATCCAGCAAGGCGGGGAGCTCTCGGCCGTCGTGACGCTCAATGGAGCGGCGACACCGCTAGGTAATGCCACGCTCGCACGCATCCTCGCGGCCGCCGGCAGCCCGAACACGACGTTCTCCGACCGGGTCCAATACAACGCGACCGGTCTCTGCTCGCCGATCACCGGCTCCGATGGATGCCTCGAGCAGACCACGACCCGCGCCGTTGGCACCGTCAACGTCGGCGCGCTGCCCGAGAACGTTCCGGCAACCTCGCCGTGGACGGGTGTGAACGCGTGGAACGGCTACTACTTCTCGATCGTGGGCTACACGGACAATGCAACGGCGGCGGTCGGAAGCAACAGCAGCAGTTCGGCGGCCGGCGGCAACGTGCCGGCCCCGACGGCCTCGATCGGCGTCGGCGCAACCGTCCACTGCTGGAACGGGATCGGCTATACAACGGTGTTGGCCTCATCGGCGACGGCCGTGGCCTGCGCGCCCTTCGATCTCACGTGGCCGATCAGCGGTCACATGGTCCGGATCCAGATGTCGGGGACGACCAGCCCCGCCGTGATCACCAGGTCGCCCCAGGCAGCCGCCACGTCCCAGACCGACGTGACGGCGCAGATCACGCCCCCCGGAGCCACGATCACCTACGTGGTCACGGTGGATGGAGCCACGGTCGCGGATCTCACCATCACCGTGAACCTGAACACACTCGAGGCGAGAGGAACGTATGCGGCCGCGCCGACCCCGTGACCGGAGGTGTCGTCGAGCGCTGGCATCCCTCCGGCGCGTTCGCCGCACCGAGGAGGGCATGACGCTCGTCGAGCTGGTCGTCGCCATGTCGATCCTGGGCGTCGTGCTCTTGGTGTTCACGTCCGTGCTCGCCTCGGTGCAGCGCGGCGTGGTCCGGCAGGACAACCTAAGCCGGACCCTCGACAGCGCCCGCCTAGCCATCCAGCAATTGGACCGCGAACTGCGCTCGGGCAACGTCCTGTACGACCCCGTGCTCGAGAACGCCCCCGTGGGGACGCCGGGAAGGATCGCCTCATGCACGGGATGCCTGCCCGGATACACCCTGCGCATCTACACGCAGACGAACGCCGATACACGGGGCCCCACCCCGTACCGGTGCGTTCTGTGGAAGATCGAGGACCAACAGCTCATGACCCGATGGTGGCCCCCCTTGGAGCCGAGTCAGGCGAGCGGTTGGCGGATCGTCACGGCGGGCATCGTGAACCGAGACCTGAGCCCGGCGAAAGTGGCCTTCGTCCTGGACCCCGATCCGCTCAAAGGCGGCCGAACGCTCAACGTCGTCTACGCGGCCAATGCCGATCTCGAGCACCACCCGACGCAGACCGCGAGGGTTCAGGCATCCCTCACGGGCCGGAACACGTCGTACGGGTATCCCGGCAACGTCTGCCAAACGACACCGTCCGGCTAGGAGGATCCGATGCTGACCAACATCCGAGATGACGAGCGAGGAGTCGCCATGGTGATCGCCGTCATGGTGGTGTTCGTCGTGATGCTCCTCGCCACGGTCGTGTTCTCGCAAGCCGTCCACAACACCACGGCGAGCGGCAACGACCGCAAGCGCCTGCAGTCGGTCGACGCGGCGGAGGCGGGCCTCAACTACTTCTTCAACTATCTGGAGCAGACACCTCCATGCGCTGCCCAACCGAGCGGCGGTTGCAGTTCCGTCTCCCTCGCGGCCCGTTGCGGGACCATCACGGCCGGCATCTGCGCCTCCAACCCGCTCGCCGTGCCGCAGCCCATCAGCGTCGACGTGGAGCCGGGGACCGCCAGCTTCACGATCACACCGACGTGGTACGACGCCAGTGGCAACCTCTTCAACGGAGCCATCTCCAACGTCTCGTATCCGCGGGCCGTCAACGTCGTCTCGGAGGGCATGACGAACGGGACGACCCCCAGGAAGATGGAGACGTACCTGTCCATCGCGCCCACATTCGGCGGTTTCGCGGGTGCGGTCGTGACGAACGCGTCGCTCAATCTGGTCAACAGCTTCACGATCAGTGGCAACAGCATCAACGACGGAGACATCTACGTAACGACCGGGAGCGCCTCGATGACGTCGGGGAACCAGGTCATCAAGGGCAACGTCTATGTCCCACATGGTTCGTTGAGCGTCTCGGCGCAGGTCCATGTCTACGGGACGGTATGGGCGGCGGATCCGGTGACGATCAATCACCCACAAGCATTGATCGACCAGGCCGCGATCTCCTCGACGTCCTCGCTCACCGTCTCGAACGGCAACGTTAACGGGGTCGGCACGTACTGCACGACGGTGTCGGGCATCTCGAGGATCCACGGGGGGACGGTCGCTCAGTGCCAAGGGCCGCCGCCGACCCCGTCGTTCCCGCACCTCACCTATCAGGACGCCGTCGCTCCGAATGCGGACCCGGCCTGGCGGGCGAATTGCGGGTCGAGTGGAACCATCGACTGCTACTACCTGAAGCAATTCACCGACTGCACGGCCGCTCGCGCGTATGTCGAAGGGACCGGTGCGAGCGACTTCGGCGGTGGGGCGGGGGTGCCGAGCGGCTACAGCGGCGTGGTCGTCCGCATCCTCGGTACCTGCACGTACTCGCCCAGCAACAACAAGACCGTCAGCGTGGGGAAGGATCTGGCGATCATCACCAATGGAAGCCTGAACTTCTCACAGCAGTCCACCTGGAACGCGACGGGTGGGACGCACAAGTTGTTCCTGATCCGTCCATGGCCTGCCGACAGCAACCTCGGCTTCTGCCCGAGCTACGGCAACATCACCGTGGGGAACAACACGAATTTCAGCTCCACGCTCAACGTCGGCCTGTACACGCCGTGCACGGCCACGATGAGCAACCAGAACGCGTTCTACGGCCAGGTGGTGGGCGGCACCGTGGTAATCGGGAACAACTGGTCCATGAACTACCGGCCGATCGTGATCCCCGGAGCTCTCGTGACCGGGTTCACGGAGGATGTGGCGTACATCCGCGAGGTCGCGTAGCCGCCGACGCCGTCGAGGAAGAAGGGTTCGCCGTCATGAGCTGGTTCCCCATCGCGATCGCCCTCGTGCTGGGCTTGGCGTTCGGCAGCTTCATGACCGTGGCGATCTACCGCGTGCCCGCGGGCGAGTCGCTCGTGCGTCCGCGTTCTCGGTGCCCGGGCTGCGGCGCGCCGATCAGCATCGCCGACAACATCCCGGTGATCTCGTGGCTGCTGCTGAGGGGCCGGTGCCGCGCATGCGGAGCTCGGATCCCGCCCGTCTACCCACTCACCGAGTTGGTCAGCGGGGGCCTCTTCGTGGCGGTAGCGCTCGTGTACGAGGATCCGTGGCGAGTAGTGCTCCTCGCTCCTTTCGCCGGGCTCATGGTTGCCATCTCCGTGATCGATATCCGTCACCGCCGTATCCCGAACCGCCTGGTCTATCCGGCGCTCGCGATCGCGGCCGCGATCATCGTCGTCGGCGATCTGGCCGGGGGTGGACTGGACGCCCTCGACGCGGGGATCGGGTTGTTCGCCTATGGGCTGGGGTTGATGATCATCGCTCTGATCTCGCCGCAAGGCATGGGGATGGGTGACGTGAAGCTCGCCGGCTTGATCGGCTTGGTCCTCGGCTCGATCGGCCTCGAGCTCGTGGCGGTCGCGGCCGGCATGGGGATCCTGCTCGGGGGAGCGGGGGCCGTCGTCGCCCTGCTGGGCGGCGCGGGTCGGAAGTCGGCGATCCCGTTCGGACCGTTCCTCGCCGCCGGGGCCGTGATCGCCGTCTTCGTGGGTCACCAGATCGCCGATGCCTATCTGAACCTGCTCACCTGAGCCACCCGCTCCCAGCCGGCACGAACGACGCTCGACCTTCGGTGGCGGATCCGGCCGACGGTGGAGCCGAAGTGCCGCCGACCTGAGCCTGGATCGGGCACTCACCGTGCGTCGGCACGTCCCGTGTCCTGTGACTCCTGTGACTTTTGAGAGTTAGAGCTAATTACATCTATGTGATTTAGCCTATCGTGCCGAAAGTAGGCAGATGGGGTGATTGACGACAGATGTTGCACTTGTTACGGTGCGCAGCCCCACGGACCAGATGGGCAAGATGGGATGGATGAGGCATATGTTGAAGTTGTGGAACATGAGTCAGATGTGGGAGATGTGCTAGATGGGTAAGCGGAGGCCGTTCGTGGGCGACCGACTCCTCACCGTGGGAGAGGTCGCGGCGACGATGCGGGTCTCGAACATGACCGTGTACCGGCTGATCAAGAGCGGTCAGCTCGCGGCGATCCGGGTGGGGAAGAACTACCGGATCCGCGAATCGGACGTCGATCGGTACCTCTCGGAGCGATCGGTGTAGGTGGAGAGAGCGATGCCCAAGCGGTCGCAGAGCGGATGGGTGGGTCGACAGGCGGGAGACCGCCTGCTGACCGTCGCCGAGGTGGCGGCGACCATGCGCGTCTCGAACATGACCGTGTACCGGCTGATCAAGAGCGGCGACCTGCCCGCCCTGCGGGTGGGGAAGAACTACCGGATCCGCGAGTCGGACGTAGACGTCTACCTCTCGGACCGGTCCGTCCAGGTGGAGGGCGCGTAGTGGCCAGGACCAGGATCGGCGTGGACGTCGGCTCGACCGCCGTCCGGGTGGCCGAGGTCGCCGCCGGCGACATCCCGGTGGTGGTTCGGGCCGCCCAGGTGCCGCTGCCGCCCGGCGTCGTGGAGGCCGGCGAGGTCCGCCAGCCCGAGGCCGTGGCCGAGGCGCTGCGCGAGGCGTGGTCCAAGTCCGGGGTCAAGAGCAAGCAGGTGCACCTCGGCGTCGGGAACCAGCGCGTGGTCGTCCGCGAGGTCGCCCTGCCCTGGCTGCCCGAGAAGGAGCTTCGGGACACCTTGGGCTTCCAGGTCCAGGAGTTCATCCCGATGGCCTCGGACGACGCTGTGCTGGACTTCGACCCGCTGGGTGAGATGAACCAGGGAGGCCGGCGGATGATGCGGATCCTCCTCGTGGCGGCGCACAGGCCGATGGTCAATGCCCTCGTCGAGGCAGCCCTAGCGGCCAAGCTCGACCCCCAAGGCATCGACCTCACCCCGTTTGCCGTGGTCAGGGCGGTCGGGACGGGCGACGAGGGCCTGGATCTGGACTCGAGCGGCGACGAGGCCATCGTCGACATCGGCGCCCAGGTGACCTCGATCTGTGTGCACGACCGCGGTGTGACGCGGTTCGTGCGGATACTTCCCTCGGGCGGTCGCGACATCACGCTGGCGCTGGCCTCCGATCTGGGCGTCGACGAGGCCGCGGCCGAACGGCTCAAGCGTGGTGAGACGCCAGAGACGCCGACGCAGGACGGCCCACAGGACGCGCCGATGGACGCGGCGGACCGGCCCACCGCGGACCAGCCCCCGATCGGGCCGCCGCCGCCTGCGGACTCGCTGCCGGTCGACGGTCCGCCCGCCGACACCCTGCCCGACGAGGCGCCGCGAGGCGCGCCGGCCGTGCTCTCCGGTCCGACCGAGGTTCGGCAGCTGGCGCTCACCCGCGCGGGGAGCTTCGTCGACGAGGTGCGCTCCTCGCTGGAGTTCTACACGGCCCAGATGCCGAACGCGCAGATCGGCCGCGTGCTCGTCGTCGGGGGAGGTTCCCGGCTCGACGGGCTGCTCGAGCTGCTGGAGGAACGTCTGCCGGTCCCGGTCGACCGCGGCCGGCTGTTCGAGCGCGCCAAGTCCGAGATCGAGCTGTCCGCGGAGGCGTCCGCCGAGGCCGAGGCGGTGCTGTCGGTCGCCGTCGGCCTGGCGATCCCCGCCCGGAGGAACGCGTGAGCCAGGTCAACCTCCTTCCCCCCGAGCTCCGAGAGCGCCAGGCGATCCGCCGGACGACCTCGCTCGTCGTCGCAGCCGGTCTGGCCGTGCTCGCGCTGATCGGGATCTTCTACTTCTTCCAGGTGCAGCGTCTCTCCCAGACGCAGTCGGACCTCGAGGCGCAGCAGAGCCGGAACGCGCGGCTCGAGAGTCAGATCGCCTCGCTCCAGCGATTCGCCGACCTGCAGGTCGAGCTGGCGCAGAAGGAGGCGCTCGTCGCCGAGATCTTCGTGAACGAGGTGTCCTGGTCGAGCGCGCTCCTCGACGTGTCCAGGGTGATCCCCGACGCGTCCTACTTGACGAACCTGACCGGGCAGATCACCCCGACGATCGCGGGAGAGGTGGCCACGGAGCCGACCGGCGGGACGCCGGAGACCACGCTGATCGGGAACATGACCTTCGCCGGCGTCGCCAACCAGACGGAGACGATCGCCACCTGGATCACGCGGCTCGAGGAGGTCAAGGGCTGGGTGAACGCCTGGGTGAACAGCGCCCAGGAGGACGCCCCTTTCTCGCGGATCTACACCTTCTCGAACGGACTCGACCTGACGCAGGAGGCGGCGACGGCCCGCGGGCAGGGGGTGACGCCGTGAACCGGCGCGCGCCGATCATCGCCGGGGTCATCGCGGCGCTCGTGGCCCTCCTCGCGGTGTTCCTGCTCGTCCTGCCGAAGTTGGGCGAGGTGAGCACGGCCCAGGACGAGCTGCAGACCGCCGAGGACCAGGAGGTCACCCTGGCGGCGCAGCTGAACGCCCTCCAGGACGCTCAGGCCGCGGCCCCGGAGACCGAGCAGGAGATCGCCGCGATCGACGCGGAGATCCCGCCGACTGCCGACCTGCCGAGCCTGTTCCGGCTGCTCCAGGGCGCGGCCGACCGCTCGGCCGTCGACTTCTTCTCCTTCACGCCCGGCACCCCGGTACCGAACGCCGCCGGCTCCTTCTCGACCATCGCCTCTCAGGTCACGGTGAGCGGCGGCTACTTCGCGATCGACGAGTTCCTGTTCCTGCTCGAGACCCTGCCGCGCGCGGCCAAGGTCACGACGCTGGCCGTGACGCCGGCGGCCGCGAGCACCACAACGACCTCGACCAGCACCCTTCAGCTGCAGATCACGGTCGAGTTCTACACGACGGACCTGAGCGCCGGCCCGGGTTCGGTCCCTGGTCCGAGCGGCGTGACCGGCACAGGAGCGTAACCATGCAGATCACCCCCCGAGACAAGAAGATCCTGCAGATCGTAGGGGTCGCGTTGCCCCTGCTGCTGCTCGTGTACCTGTTCGTGCTGAAGCCGGACGGCGGCGAAGATCTCGCGTCTCCCAGCGGCCCCACGGGCATCACCGGGAGCACCGGTGTGCCCACGGAGTCGCCGAGCGTGACGCCGTCCCCGACGCCCCGCGAGACGCTGCCGCCCGTGTCGTTGGCCGGATCAAGGGATCCGTTCTCGATCCCCCCCGGCCTCGAGCTGACCTCGGGCGGCAGCGTCAGCCCCACCACGGCGACCGTGCCCGGCACGACCGCGACGATCCCGACCACGACGTTCTCGCCACCCCCGACCACTTCCACCTTCACGACACCACCGACCACGACCACCCAGACGACCACGCCTCCGCCGGGTGGGGGCGGCGACGGTGGCGACCATCCGGGGAACAAGGTCCTGATCGGCGGCCACGACGTGAAGCTCCACTCCGTCGCCGGCACCGGGAAGAAGCTGGACGTCTCGGTCGACGGCAAGGTCTACACGGTCGAGCCGGGCGCTACGTTCGACGACAACTTCAAGCTCGTGAAGATCGACGGGAAGTGCGCCAAGTTCCTGTTCGGCGATCAGAGCTTCGAGCTCTGCGAGAAGTAGGGGTTTCGGGAAACCCGCGTTAGCGGGGATCCGAACCCACGGGTCGGGGAGCGCATGCCGGAAGCACCGGCGCCGCACACGGGGGAGCGGCCGCCGGTCCGAGAGGGCGGCCTCGGTGACGGGGCCGCCCTCCACCCATCCGACGTGCAGAGCGCGTCCAGACCCGAACGGCGGCGGCGAGGGGGCCGTCTCCTATGATGAACGCCATGTTGCGCCTGCTCACGGCCGGTGAATCCCACGGGAAGGCGCTCGTCGGCGTGCTCGAGGGTCTTCCGGCCGGGGTCCCGGTCTCGCCCAAGGAGGTCGCGGCCGAGCTCGCGAGGCGGCGGCACGGCCACGGGCGGAGCGGTCGGCAGAAGCTCGAAGGCGACAGGTTCGAGATCGTCTCCGGCGTCCGTCACGGCCTCACGCTGGGCAGCCCGATCGGGGTCACGATCGAGAACGCGGAGTGGGAACAGAAGTACCGGGACCTGATGTCGGTCGAAGGCGTCGCGGACCCGACGGAGCGCCTCACGCGCCCCCGGCCCGGCCACGCGGACCTCGCGGGGGCGCAGAAGTACGGGTTCGACGACGTCCGCAACGTGCTCGAGCGGGCGAGCGCGCGCGAGACCGCGATGCGGGTCGCCCTGGGCGTGTTCTGCAAGGCGCTGCTCGCCGAGCTCGCGATCGCGGTGGTCTCGCACGTCGTGCGGATCGGCAAGGTTACCGTGCGCTCGACGCGCGTCCCGCGACCCGAGGATCTGGAGATCGTCGACGCGTCGCCCGTCCGATGCCTCGACGAGGTCGTCGCGGAGCGCATGGTGGCCGAGATCGACCGCGTCCGCAAGGACCGCGACACCGTGGGCGGCGTGTTCGAGGTGATCGCCTACGGGTGCCCGCCGGGGCTCGGCTCCCACGTGCAGTACGACCGAAAGCTCGACGCCCGGCTCGCGCTTGCGTTGATGAGCATCCAGTCGGTCAAGGGCGTGGAGGTGGGGGACGGGTTCGCCTCGGCATCCAAGCCCGGCTCGCGCGCGCACGACGAGATCGTGACGGGACGCGGCGGGCTGCGGCGCAAGAGCTCGCGCTCGGGCGGGATCGAGGGCGGCATCAGCACGGGCCAGCCGATCCGGGTTCGGGCCGCGATGAAGCCGTTCTCCACGGTGCCCAAACCGCTCGCGACGGTGGACCTGGCCACGGGACGGCCCGAGGTCGCGATCACGCAGCGGACGGACGTCTGCGCCGTCCCCGCAGGCGGGGTTGTCGGCGAGGCCGCGGTCGCGTTCGTGCTGGCGCAGGCGGTCCTGGAGAAGTTCGGGGGCGACGCCCTACCGGAGACCCGCCGCAACCTCGACGCGTTCGTGGCCGGGCTGCCGTGAACGCGCGAGTGAAGGCGGATCGAGCGTGATCGTGTACCTGGTCGGGATGCCGGGGTCGGGCAAGTCGACCGTCGGACCGGAGCTCGCGCGGCGGCTCGGCGTGCAGTACGTCGAGCTCGACGAGCGCATCGAGCGGGCGGCCGGATCCTCGGTCCGCGAGATCTTCGAACGCGACGGCGAGGCGCGGTTCCGCGAGCTCGAGGCGGCGGCCCTGGTCGAGGCCGCGTCGCTCGATCCATCGGTCGTCTCGTGCGGCGGCGGCGTCGTGCTCGAACCGGCCAACCGCGTCTCGCTGCGCGCGACCGGTGAGGTGGTGTTCCTGTCGGTGCCGCTCGAGGTCCTGGCCGAAAGGGTCCGGCCCGGCGCCGAACGCCCGCTGATCCGTACCGAGGGCGACCTTGAGCGTCTGTTCCGGGACCGCGAGCCGCTGTACCGGGAGTTCGCCGCCCACGTGGTCGATGCCAGCGGGCCGGCCGAGGACGTGGCCGCCGCGATCGAGAAGGAGCTCCTGCGTTGGAGCGCGTGACGGTCACGGTGCCGGAGCGGGCGTACGAGGTCTGCATCGGATCGGGGGTGCTCGCGCGTGCCGACGAGCTCCTGCCGGCGCTCCCAGGCGCCGAGCGGGCGTTCGTGATCGCCGACGCCCCGGTCGCCGAACGCTACCTCCCGGCGCTGGCGGACGGGCTCGCCGCACGCGGGCTCGGCCTCGTGCATCTCGGCGTGCCCGAGGGCGAGGAAGCGAAGTCGCTGCAGGTGATGAACGCGCTCGAACGTCAGCTCGCCACCCAGGAGGCGCACCGGGACGACCCGATCGTCGCGCTCGGCGGTGGCGCGGTCGGGGATCTCGCGGGATTCGTCGCGGCGACGTACATGCGAGGCGTCCCGTTCGTGCAGGTGCCCACGACGCTCACGGCACAGGTGGATGCCGCGATCGGCGGCAAGACCGGCGTGAACATCCCCGAGGGCAAGAACCTCGTCGGCGCGTTCCATCAGCCCGTCGTCGTGCTCGCCGACATCGCGACGCTCGCTAGCCTGCCCGACCGGGCGTTTCGCAGCGGGCTCGCCGAGATCGCGAAGTATGCGCTGACCCTCGACTCCCAACTGCTCCAGCAGCTCGAACGCGATCCCTCGCCCCTGCTGGGGCGTGAGCCGCAGGTGCTCGAGGAGGTCGTGACCCGATGCGTCCACGCCAAGGCCGCGGTGGTCGCGGCCGACGAACGCGACACGGGCCGGCGCCTGGTCCTGAACTACGGACACACGCTCGGCCACGCGCTCGAACGCCAGGACGCGTTCGCCGGGCGGACCCACGGCGAGGCGATCTCGGCAGGCATGGTGTTCGCCGCCCGTCTGTCCGAGGCGCTCGGCCGCGGGACGCCGGGGCTCGCCGCGCGGCATGTCCGCCTGCTCGCGTCCCTCGGGCTCGAGACGGACGCGACGCTGCCACCCGCGGAGGAGATCCTGGCCGCGATCCTGATGGACAAGAAGTACCGCGGGGGGGCGCGCTTCGTGCTGCTGGAGGACGTCGGTCGTCCGTTCGTGGAGGATGCGGTCCCCGAGGAACTGCTCCGCACCACGCTCGAGCGGGCCGGTTCGGGCGCACAGGCGATGGGGGGCTGAGCATGCGGGTGCTGTTCCTGTTCGGACCGAACCTCGGGGCGCTCGGACGCCGGGAGCCCGAACGGTACGGCACGCAGACGCTCGAGCAGATCATGCACGAGGTGGCCGAACGCGCCACGCGGCTCGGGCACGAGCTCGAGTGGCGTCAGACCGATCACGAGGGCGAGCTGATCGGGTGGCTGAACGGCGCGAGCGCCGAGGGGTTCGAGGCGGTCGTCGCCAACCCCGGCGCGCTGTCGCATACCTCGTACGCACTCCGCGACGCCGTCGAGGGGTGCGGCCTTCCCGTGATCGAGGTCCACATGACGAACATCTACGCGCGTGAGGAGTTCCGCCGGCATTCGGTGATCTCGCCCGCGTGCAGGGCGACGATCGCCGGCGCCGGTGCCGGTGGGTACCACGTCGCGCTCGAGGCGCTCCCGTGGATCACGGGCTGAGGCGCGCCCGGCTCGCCGAACGACTCGGCGAACCGGAGCTCGAGGCGCTGATCGTCACGCGCCTGCCCAACGTGCGCTACCTGACCGGCTTCACGGGGTCCAACGCGCAGCTCGTGATCGCGGCGGACGCGTCGGCGGTGTTCCTGACCGACGGCCGGTACGGGGCGCAGTCCGGCCACGAGGTGCCCGACCTGCCGCGGACCGTCTACCGGCAGGACTACCCGCAACCCCTCGTCGACGCGTGCCGAACGCTCGGCGCCGCGCGCGTGGGGTTCGAGCGCCAGGCGCTCACCTACGAGGCGTGGGAACAGCTCACCGATCGGGCGGAAGGCCTGGAGCTCGTGCCGGTCGGTCCGGAGGTCGAACGCCTGCGTCGGGTCAAGGACGCCGAGGAGATCGCGGCGATCGATCGCGCGCAGGGCTTCGCCGACCTGGCGTTCGACACCGTCGTCCTTGGCGGCGGCCTGCGAGCGGGCGTGACGGAACGCGTGTTCGCCCAGATCCTCGAACGGGCGATGGTCGACGCCGGCGCCGAGGATCGCGCGTTCGACTCGATCGTCGCGTTCGGCGATCACGCGGCCGAACCCCACCACCACCTGACCGACCGGGAGCTCGTCCCCGGCGACCTGGTCAAGCTGGATTTCGGGGCGCTGGCTGACGGGTACAACTCCGACATCACGCGGACGGTCGCGTTCGGCGAGCCCGACCCACGGCTGCGCGAGATCCGGGACCTGGTCGCGGCGGCCCAGCGCGCCGGGATCGACGCGGTCCGTGCCGGCGTCTCGACGACGGAGGTCGATGCCGCCGCGCGTTCGGTGATCGTCGACGCCGGACACGGCGACGAGTTCCCACACGGCCTCGGTCACGGCGTCGGGCTCGAGATCCACGAGGCGCCGTCGCTGCGATGGGACGGGGGCGAGGAGCTGGTCGAGGGGATGGTCGTCACGATCGAGCCCGGCGTGTACATTCCCGGCCTCGGAGGCGTCCGGATCGAGGACATGGTCGAGGTGACCCCCGACGGCCGCCGCGAGATCCCGCGAGCCACCAAGGAGCTGATCGTGCTGTGAGCGTGTCCACGAACGATCTGAAGAACGGCATGACGCTCGAGCTCGACGGCACGCTGTTCCAGGTGGTCGAGTTCCAGCACGTCAAGCCCGGCAAGGGCGGCGCGTTCGTGCGGACGAAGCTCCGCAACATCAAGACGGGCGGCGTCGTCGAGCGGACGTTCAACGCCGGCGTCAAGGTCGGCCTGGCGATCGTCGAGCGCAAGGACATGCAGTACCTGTACCGCGACGGCGAGTCGCTCACGTTCATGGACATGTCGTCGTACGAGCAGATCCCGGTCCCAGCCGAGCTCGTCGGTGACGGCGCGAACTGGCTCTCGGAGGGTTCGTCGGCGCAGGTGGCGATGCACCAGGGGACCCCCATCGGCGTGGAGCTCCCACCCTCCGTCACCCTGGCGATCACGAAGACCCAACCCGCCGTGAAGGGCGACACCAAGACCAACGCGATGAAGCCCGCCGTACTGGAGACCGGCGCCGAGATCCAGGTGCCGATGTTCGTCGAGGAGGGCGAGCGCGTGAAGGTCGACACGAGGTCGGGCTCGTACATGGAACGGGTCAAGTGACTGCTTGAGCTCGCGAAGGCAGGAGCGACGCCTCGCGATCGAGATCCTGTTCCAGGCCGACGTGACGGCGACCGACGGACGCGCGGCCCTCGACGGCTGGCTCGAGTCCGGCCGAACCGTTCCCGCATTTGCCCGCGAGCTCGTCGAGGGCGTGACCGACCACCTCGCGCAGCTCGACGAGACGATCGGGTCGCAGTCGGAGGGGTGGACCGTCGACCGGATGGCGTCCGTCGACCGCACGGTCCTGCGCGTCGCGACCTACGAGCTGGCGTTCGACCGCGGGATCCCCGTGGGGGTGGCGATCGACGAGGCGGTGCGCGCGGCCAAGGACCTGTCGACGGACGATTCGGGACGGTTCGTGAACGGGGTCCTCGGCAAGATCGCCAGCGAGCTCGATCCGGGGGCCGAGACCCCGAGCTGACGGGGCAGCGCTACTCGGTGGCCTGCGCCGTGCCCTCGGAGCGCTTCTCGGCGTCGTCGGGGGTGCCGGCCTCCTCCGGGTCGGAGGCGCCCTCGGACATCCCCTTCTTGAACTCGCTCGAGGACTTGCCGAGCGACCTGGCGAGATCGGGAAGCTTCTTCGCTCCGAAGAGGAAGACGATCAGTGCCACGATGCCGACGATGACCCACTCGTTCATCAGGACTCCCGCCCTTCGATGTCGGCCCCCAGTGTACGCCCGCAGGGCCCATCGCAGGTCACACGCGAGGACCGTGTTATCCTCGCCCCGAACTTCCCCCCTTTAAGTCCGGTCCCGAGAGGCCGGGAAGGGAGCCGAACACGGTGTGTGCCCGACCACGACGCCCTGCCGCACGCGCGGCCGGGCGTTCCGTTTTGGCCCTCGGCTTGACGGCCCCGTGCTCGCCCGTCCCGGGGCGTGCCTGATGCCCCCCGCGCGGCTGATGGACGAGGCCGAGGTGCGCCGCGCCGTCACCCGCATCGCGCACGAGATCATCGAGCGCAACAAGGGCGCCGAGGCCTTGGTCCTGGTGGGCGTCGCCGCCCGCGGTGACGACCTCGCCCGTCGGCTGGCGGCCGAGATCGGCCGGATCGAGGGACGGTCCGTCCCCGTCGGTGCGCTCGACATCACCTTCTACCGGGACGACATCGGGATCCGGGCCGAGGCGCCCGAGGTGCACGAGACCCGGATCGACTTCGACATCAACGGGAGGACGGTCGTCCTGGTCGACGACGTCCTGTTCACGGGACGGACGATCCGCTCGGCGCTCGATGCGCTCGTGGACTTCGGGAGACCGACCGCGATCCAGCTCGCGGTGCTCGTCGACCGGGGGCACCGGGAGCTGCCGATCCGGGCCGACTTCGTCGGCAAGAACGTCCCCACCCGCAAGGACGAGGACGTGCGGGTGACCCTGCGCGAGACCGATGGCGAGGACGCCGTGCTCGTGGAGGACCCGGCCGATCGGCCGGCGACCGAACAGGCGGGAGCGAACGAGATGGAGCGTGCATGAACGGACACCTGCTGTCGATCCACGACGTGAGCGCCGAGGACATCGTGCGGATCCTCGACACGGCCGAGTCCTTCCGCGAGGTGGGCACGAGGGTCATCAAGAAGGTCCCGGCGCTCCGCGGCCGGACCGTCGTGAACCTGTTCTACGAGAACTCGACGCGGACGCGGATCAGCTTCGAGCTCGCGGCCAAGCGCCTGTCGGCGGACGTGATCAACTTCTCCACGAGCGGCTCGAGCGTCTCCAAGGGCGAGAGCCTCAAAGACACCGCGCTCACGCTCCAGGCGATGGGCGCCGACGCGATCGTGATCCGACACTCGTCGAGCGGCGCGCCGCTCACCCTCACGCGTTGGGTCAAGGGCAGCGTGTTGAACGCGGGCGACGGAACGCACGAGCACCCGACGCAGGCCCTGCTCGACCTGTACACGATGCGCGACCGGCTCGGCCGGCTCGAGGGGCTGCGCGTGGCGATCGTGGGCGACGTGCTGCACTCGCGCGTGGGCCGGTCACTCTCGTTCGCGCTCGTCAAGATGGGCGCCGAGGTCACGCTGGTCGGCCCGCCGACCCTGATCCCCCCGGACGCGCCGGCGTGGGGCGTGCGGGTCAGCCACGACATCGATGCGGTGATCCCGCGGCTCGACGTTTGCTACGTGCTCCGCGTGCAGCGCGAACGCCAGCGGCAGCAGTACTTCCCGAGCGTCCGCGAGTACGCCCGGCTGTTCGGCCTTTCGAGCGAGCGGGCTGCGATGCTGCCGGACGGAGCGCTCGTGATGCATCCCGGCCCGATGAACCGCGGCGTCGAGATCGACTCGGACGTCGCCGACCTGCCGCGGGCCGTGATCGAGGAGCAGGTGACGAACGGGATCGCCGTACGGATGTCCCTTCTATACCTGCTGCTCGGCGGCGCGGGCACGCAGACGGGCGAGGCGACCGGCGCCGAGCCCGCCGTGGTCCGCATGCCCGAGGAGGTGACGTCCGGTGCCTGAATCGCTCCGCTTCACCGGAGCGCGGGTGATCGACCCGGCCTCGGGCAGGGACGAGGTCGCCGACGTGGTCGTGGACGGCGGCGTGATCGCGGCGTCGCCGGGCTCGCGGGCCACGGTCCTCGACTGCGACGGCCTGGTGCTCGCTCCCGGTCTGGTGGACCTCCACACGCACCTCCGGCAGCCCGGCCGCGAGGACAAGGAGACGGTCGCGTCCGGATGCCGCGCGGCCGCGGTCGGCGGGTTCACCGCTGTCTCCCCGATGGCGAACACCGACCCGGTGGCGGATAACGCCGCCGTGATCCACGAGGTCCTCGAGCTGGCCCGGGCGTCCGGCGCCTGCGACGTCTTCCCGGTCGGGGCGATCACGCGTGGCTTGGGTGGGGAGGAGATGGCGGAGCTCGGCGAGATGGTCGACGCGGGCGTGCGGATGTTCAGCGACGACGGGCGCTGCGTGCCGAACCCGCGGCTGCTCCGCAACGCGCTCACGTACGTGAGCGCGTTCGACGGCGTGGTGATCGCCGAGCACTGTGAGGACGGCTCCCTCACCGAGGGGGGACAGATGCACGAGGGGCTCATCTCCGCGTCGCTCGGGCTCGCCGGGCAGCCGCGCGAGGCGGAGGAGGTGGTGGTCGCCCGCGATCTCGCGATCGCGCGTCTGACGGGTGGTCGGTTGCACCTGTGCCATCTCTCGTCGGCGGGTTCGGTCGAGATGCTGCGCCGTGCGAAGGCCGAAGGGTTGCGCGTGACCGCCGAGGTCACGCCGCACCACCTCGTGTTCAGCGAGGAGGAACTCCTCGCCTACGACACGAACATGAAGATGAACCCGCCGCTGCGCTCCGCCGCGGACCGTAGCGCGCTCCGATCGGGGCTCGCCGACGGGACGATCGACGCGGTCGCGACCGACCACGCCCCTCACGCCGTGGAGGAGAAGGAGGCCGAGTTCGACCAGGCGCCGTTCGGCACGATCGGGCTCGAGACCGCGCTCGCTGCGGTCCTGACCCACCTGGTCGAGACCGGCGAGCTCACGCTGGCGCGCGCGATCGACGCCCTGTCGACCACGCCCGCACGGATCCTCGGCGCCGGCGACCACGGCGGGCCGATCGAACCTGGCCGCCCCGCCAACCTGGTCGTGTTCGACCCCTCGGCCGAGTGGGCGGTCGAGCCGCCGTTCGCGTCGAAGAGCCGGAACTCCGCGTTCCTCGGCCGCGGGCTGCGGGGACGGGTCGTCCACACGGTGTTGCGCGGGGAGCTCGTCGTCGCCGACGGGAAGGCGCAACGGTGACTCCAGGACCCGCGGCGCTGCTGGTGCTGGAGGACGGCAGCGCGTTCCGCGGCACGGCGTTCGGTGCGGCGGGGGAGGGGTTCGGCGAGGCGGTCTTCAACACGGGGATGTCGGGGTACCAGGAGGTGCTCACCGACCCGTCGTACGCCGGTCAGATCGTGGCCATGACGGCCCCCCACCAGGGCAACTACGGGACGAACGCCGAGGATCCGGAGTCCGCTCGCGTGCACGTCTCGGGGTTCGTCGTCCGCGAGGTCGCGCGCCGCGCCTCCAACTGGCGCGCCAACGGTTCGCTGGCCGAGGAGCTCGAGCGCGCCGGCGTCGTCGGGCTCGAGAGCGTGGACACCCGGCGCCTCACGCTGAGCCTGCGCGACCGCGGCGCGATGCGCTGTGGGGTGTCGACGGTCGACCTGGACGCCGGCTCGCTGCTCGAACGCGTGCGGTCGCAACCCCCGATGGAGGGGGCCGACCTGGCGAAGGGGGTGAGCTCGGACGAGCCCTACGCAGCGCGGGACCTCGTAGGACCGGCGAGCGACGAGCTCGGTGCCGTGTACCGGGTGGCCGCCTACGACTTCGGACTGAAACGGAACATCCTGCGGCGACTGGCCGCGGCGGGCATCGAGGCGACCGTGGTGCCGGCCACGACGCCGGCGGCGGAGGTGCGATCGGGCGGGTACGACGGCGTGTTCCTGTCGAACGGTCCCGGCGACCCGGCCGCGACGACGTACGGGATCGACGCCGCCCACCAGCTGCTCGGGACGGCGCCGGTGTTCGGGATCTGCCTGGGGCACCAGCTGCTCGGGCTCGCGCTCGGGGGGCGGACGTCCAAGCTACCGTTCGGGCACCGGGGCGCGAACCAGCCCGTGAAGGACCTGCGGAGCGGCCGCGTCGAGATCACGAGCCACAACCACGGCTTCGCGGTCGAGCCCGACGGGTGGCCTCGCGACGGGAACGTGGCCCGAACGCCGTTCGGGCGCGTCGAGCTCACCCATTGGAACCTGAACGACGGGACGCTCGAAGGGCTGCGTTGCCTCGACGTCCCGGCGCTCGCCGTGCAGTACCACCCCGAGGCGGCGCCGGGACCGCACGACGCGCGCTACCTGTTCGACGAGTTCCGCGCGTTGATGGCGGCGGCCTGATGCCGAAGCGCTCCGATCTGCACCGCATCCTGATGATCGGCTCGGGGCCGATCGTGATCGGGCAGGCGTGCGAGTTCGACTATTCCGGTACCCAGGCCTGCAAGGTGCTGCGGCGGGAGGGGTTCCACGTCTCGCTCGTGAACTCCAACCCGGCCACGATCATGACCGACCCCGAGTTCGCGGACCGCACGTACATCGAACCGCTCACCCCAGCGTCCGTTCTTGAAGTGATCGAGCGCGAACGACCCGACGTGCTGCTCCCCACGCTCGGCGGCCAGACCGCGCTGAACGTCGCGGTCGCGCTCGCGGAGTCCGGCGACCTCCAGCGGCTGGGGGTTGGGCTGATCGGGGCGGGGCTCGAGGCTATCCACCGCGCCGAGGACCGCAGCGGCTTCAAGGAGACGATGGGCCGGGCCGGGCTCGAGACGCCTCGCGCGGGGACCGCGCGCTCGCTCGACCGGGCGCTCGAGCTGGGGGACGAGCTCGGGTACCCGCTGATCGTCCGGCCCTCGTTCACCCTCGGAGGGGGTGGGAGCGGGTTCGCCCGCACCCGGGCCGAGCTCGAGCGCGTCGCGAGCCGCAGCCTCGCCGCGAGCCCGGTGACCGAGATCCTGGTCGAGGAGTCGGTCGCCGGGTGGAAGGAGTTCGAGCTCGAAGTGATGCGCGACGGCGCGGACAACGCCGTCGTGATCTGTTCGATCGAGAACGTCGACCCGATGGGCGTGCACACGGGCGACTCGATCACCGTGGCGCCGGTGATGACGCTGTCCGACCGCGAGTACCAGCGGATGCGCGACGCGGCGCTCGCGTGCATCCGCGCGATCGGGGTCGAGACCGGCGGCTCGAACATCCAGTTCGCGGTCGACCCGCGCACGGGCCGCCAGGTCCTGATCGAGATGAACCCGCGCGTCTCGCGTTCGTCCGCCCTCGCCTCGAAGGCGACGGGGTTCCCGATCGCCAAGATCGCGGCACTGCTCGCCGTCGGGTACACGCTGGACGAGATCCCCAACGACATCACCGGCGTGACGCTCGCCGCGTTCGAGCCGACGCTCGACTACGTTGTCGTGAAGGTGCCGCGGTTCGCGTTCGAGAAGTTCCCCGAGGCCGACCCGGAGCTCAACTCGACGATGAAGTCCGTGGGCGAGGTGATGGCGATCGGCCGCACCTTCAAAGAGGCGCTGGGCAAGGCCTGGCGCTCGCTCGAGCGTCCCGACGCCGACCTCGGCGGCCCGCCGCCTGGCCCTCTCGCCGGTACCGTCGAGGGCCTCCTGGAGGCGATCGCCTCGCCGAGCGAGGACCGCCTCCACCTCGTCGAGGCGGCGCTCCGGAGCGGGAGCTCGGTGGACGAGGTCGCGCTCGCCAGTGGGATCGACCCGTGGTTCGTGGACCAGATCGCGCAGGTGGTCGAGGAGGTCGCGTCGATCGACGGTCGCGAACTCGAGATGCTCGGGGCCCCCGAGCTCGAGCGGGCCAAGCGGATCGGGCTGTCCGACCGCCGGCTGGCCGTCCTCACGTCCTCGACCGAGGCGCAGGTCCGGGGACGCAGGACGTCGCTCGGCGTCCGCCCCGTGTTCAAGACGGTCGACACGTGCGCGGGGGAGTTCCCCGCGCGAACCCCGTACCACTACTCGACCTACGAGGAGCAGGACGAGGTGCGATCGGCCGAACGTCCGCGCGTCGTGATCCTGGGGGCCGGTCCCAACCGCATCGGTCAGGGGATCGAGTTCGACTACGCGTGTGTCCACGCGGCGTTCGCGCTCGGCGAGGCGGGGTTCGAGTCCGTGATGGTCAACTCGAACCCGGAGACCGTCTCCACCGACTACGACACGAGCGCGCGCCTGTACTTCGAGCCGCTGTCGACCGAGGACGTCCTGGCGGTGTGCGAGGCCGAACGGCCGATCGGCGTGATCTGCCAGTTCGGCGGGCAGACGCCGCTGCGGATGGCCAGGGACCTGGAGGCCGCCGGGTTCCCCGTCCTCGGGACACCGGCGTCCTCGATCGACCTGGCCGAGGATCGCGGGAAGTTCGCCGGGCTCCTGCGCGAACTCGGCATCCCGGCGCCCGAGCACGGCGAGGCGAACGATCTCGGGCAGGCCCGGGCGATCGCGGCGCGGATCGGGTACCCCGTCGTGGTGCGACCGTCCTACGTGCTCGGCGGGCGTGCGATGGAGATCGTGTACGGCGAGGACGAGCTCGAACGGTTCGTCGCGAGCGCCGCGGCGGCTGGCCCGGACCATCCGGTGCTGATCGACCGGTTCCTCGAGGGTGCGATCGAGATCGACGTCGACGCGGTGTGCGACGGCACCGACGTGTTCGTCGGCGCGGTGATGGAGCACATCGAGGAGGCGGGGATCCACTCGGGCGACTCGTCGTGCCAGATCCCTCCCGCCACGCTCTCGGACGACGAGCTGGACGAGGTCGAACGCATCACGCGACGCCTCGCCCTGCGCCTGGACGTACGCGGCCTGATCAACCTGCAGCTCGCGAGCAAGGACGAGCGTATCTGGGTCCTCGAGGCGAACCCGCGCGCGTCGCGTACCGTGCCGTTCGTGTCCAAGGTGACCGGGGTGCCGCTCGCGAAGGTCGCGACGTCCGTCCTGCTGGGTCGGACGCTCGCCGAGTTGCGCGACGAAGGGGTCCTGCCGGCCGAACCCCGGCACTACCTCCGGCTGCCCCACACGGCGGTGAAGGCGGCCGTCTTGCCGTTCGGGCGCTTCCCGGGGGTCGACACCCTGCTCGGGCCCGAGATGCGCTCGACCGGCGAGGTGATGGGGATCGACGCCGACCCGGGCCGCGCGCTCGCCAAAGCCCTGGTCGCGAGCGGCGCCTCGCTGCCGAGCCAGGGCACGATCTTCCTGTCGGTCGCGAACCGGGACAAGCGATCGATCCTGTACCCGGCCAAGCGCCTTGCCGATCTGGGGTTCCGTCTGCTCGCGACGCGGGGCACGGCGGCCGTGCTCGAACGTGCCGGGATCGCTGTCTCCAGGGTCCAGAAGGTCTCCGAGGGCGGACGCTCGGTCGTCGACCTGATCCGCGACGCCGAGGTCGACCTGGTGGTGAACACGCCGTTCGGGCGCGGGCCGCGCACCGACGGCTCGTTGATCCGCGCCGCGGCCGCCCAGGCGGGCATCCCGTGCATCACCACGCTGCCGGCCGTCCTCGCGGCGCTCCGCGGGATCGAGTCCGTGCGCGACGAGGGCGGGGAACCACGCTCGCTGCAGGAGTACCACGAGGCCGCGGTGGCGGCGGTCGCCGTCCAGGAGCGGCTGGTGTTCGGGCAGGATCCGGCCGAGGTCGCGTCGTGACCCGTGGCGGTGCAGAGGTCCGAGCATGAGGCGCGTCCGCGCGGAGGTCCTCAACGCCAAGCGCATCGGCGCGTACCACTCGATCACGATCGTCGCGCCCGAGGTGGCCGAACGCGTCCGCCCGGGACAGTTCGTCTCGGTCGCGATGCCCGAAGGCCGGACCTTCCTGCTGCGGCGCCACTTCTCGATCCACCAGGCGTCGCGGCGTGGGGGATGGGCCGGCACGCTCGAGTTCGTCTTCGATCCGCGCGGACCCGGGTCGAGCTGGCTCGCCGAGGTCAAGGCGCATCAGTTCCTCGACGTGATCGGGCCGCTCGGCAAGGCTTTCGCGTACCCCTCCAAGCTCTCGACCTGTCTGCTCGTCGCCGAGGGACACGGCTCGGCGCCGATGTACTTCCTCGGCCAGGAGCTGCGGGCTCGCGGCAAGCGCGTCGACATGCTCGTGGGCGCCGAGACGCAGGAGCTCGTCTTCAAGCCGATCGAGGCCAAACGCCTGGCGCAGACGATCGTCATCGCGACGGAGGACGGGAGCCTCGGCGAGTCCGGCGGCGTCGCCGACCTGCTCCCGCAGGTCGTCGAGTCGACCGGCGCGCAGGTGATCTACGCGGCCGCGGGACGCCGGACGCTCCGACGCATCTCGGAGTTCTGTTCCGAACGGCAGATCCCCTCGCAGGTCGCGGTCGAGGAGGAGATGGCGTGCGGGTTCGGTCTCTGCTTCACGTGCACCGTGCCGGTGATCCGCAAGGACGGCTCGGGGTACGACAACCTTCGCGCGTGCATCGAGGGCCCCGTGTTCAACCCCGTGCGGATCCTGTGGGATCGCTGGATGGGGGAGGAGCCCCGCATGATCGCGACGCCACCCGAGGGGTTCCCGGTGGTCAAGACGTGGCCGGGATGATCGCGCCGTCGTCGTGCGAAGCCGCATGAAGCCACAGCTCAGCGTCGACATGAACGGCCTGCGGTTCCCCCAACCCGTTCTCTCCGCGTCGGGCTGTCTCGCGACCGGACACGACGTCCCCGGGCTCGTGGACCTGCACAAGCTGGGCGGCGTGGTGACGCGGAGCCTCACGTTCGGGCCGTCGAAAGGGTGGGCCACACCGCGCGCATCCGAGACCTCGTCGGGGTTGCTGACGGCCGTGGGGTTCCAGAACCCGGGCGTCCTCGCGTTCCTCGAAGACGACCTGCCGAGGCTGCTCAAGGCCGGCGTGCCTGTCGTGGCCTCGGTGGCCGGGGCCAGCCTCAGCGAGTACGTCAACGTGGCCAGCGCGCTCCACCTCAAGCCCGGCGTCGTGGCGCTCGAGGTCTGCGTCTCGTGTCCCGACGAGGAGCGCGAGGGCGAGCCGTTCTACGCCCGACCGGAGCGGCTGGCCGAGGTCGTCGGCGCCGTGGCGCGCCTGTCCCGCGTTCCGGTGTTCGCGAAGCTCCCGCCGTTGCTGCCCGGCCTCGTCGAAACCGCCCAGGCGTGCGTTCGGGCGGGTGCGTTCGGGCTCACCCTGATCGACCACATCCCCGCCCTGGCCGTCGACCCCCAGCGCCTGCGGACGCGCACGGCCACACCGATCGGCGGGCTCTCGGGACCCGCGATCAAGCCGGTGGCGCTCGCGGCCGTCTACCAGGTCGCGAGGGCACTGCCGAACGTGCCCGTGATGGGCGTGGGTGGCATCACGACCGCGGAGGACGCGGTCGAGTTCCTGCTCGCCGGGGCGTGGGCCGTCCAGGTCGGCACCGCGCTGCTCGTTGACCCCTCGGTCCACATCGACATCGGGAACGGGATCTTGCGGTACCTGCGCGAGAAGGGGTTCGCGTCGCCCGACGAGCTGCGCGGGCGCGTCCGGGTCCTGGACACCGGGAACGGGTCCTCGTGAACCCGCGCCCGGACAACCCGCTGATCGTCGCGCTCGATGTCTCGGACGTCGAGGCGGCGGAGACGATGGCCCGGCGGCTCGACGGCGAGGCCGGGATCCTCAAGGTCGGGCTCGAGCTGTTCGTCGCCCGCGGCCCCGAGGCCGTGACGCGGTTGCGGGCGTTCGCGCCCGTGTTCCTCGACGTCAAGCTGCACGACATCCCGGCCACGGTCGAGGGCGCGGCCCGCAACGGGGCCCGGCTCGGGATCGCGATGCTCACGGTCCACGCCCTCGGAGGCGAGGCCATGGTGGCGGCGGCGGTGCGCGGCGCGACGCGGGGCGCCGAGGACGCGGGTCATCCCACTCCGATCGTCCTGGCCGTGACCGTCCTTTCTAGCCTGGCGGGGGAGGGGCTCGCGTCCCCGTCGTCACTGGCGTTCGAGGCGGTCTCGGCGGGTGCGAACGGTGTCGTCGTGTCCGGCGAGGACGTCGCGCAGGTCCGCGAGGTGCTCGGGACCGAGGCGTGTCTGGTCGTCCCGGGCATCCGGCCGGCCGGCTCGAACGGTCACGATCAGGTCCGCATCCTCACACCGGAGGAGGCGGTCGAACGCGGCGCCGATTACCTCGTCGTCGGGCGACCGATCACGGGCTCATCGGATCCGGCCGGTGTCGCGCGCACGATCCGCGCGACCGTTCGCTGACGACGGCGCTGCGGGAAACCCGCAGGTAGGAGCCCATGACTCGCGTTGATGCCCTCGCGGGGCCGTGACTATACTCGCGAGCTTCCAGCCCCCGACCCGAAGGAGAGCTCTGATGCCCCTACCCGTCCTGACCGATGAACAGCGGAAGCAGGCCCTGGAGAAGGCGGCGATCGCGAGGAAGAAGCGGGCCGAGCTCAAGGGTCAGCTGAAGTCCGGCAAGCTCCAGCTGAAGGACGTGCTGTCCCGACAGGACGACGACACGGTGGGCAAGATGAAGGTCTCCACCGTCCTCGAATCGCTCCCGGGCGTGGGGAAGGTCCGGGCGCGCAAGATCATGGAACGGCTGGACATCTCCGCAAGCCGACGGGTCCGGGGTCTCGGCGCGAAGCAGCGCGAGTCGCTCCTGGGCGAGTTCGCGAAGAAGTAGCCCCCGCTGACCGGCAGGCTCGGGAGGCTGTTCGTCGTCGCCGGACCCTCCGGGGTCGGCAAGGGGACGGTCGTCCGCCTGGTGCGCGAACGCAAGCCCGCGACCCATCTGTCCGTCTCGGCCACCACTCGCGCACCGCGACCGGGCGAACGCGAGGGGACCGAATACCGGTTCGTTTCCGAGGAGGTCTTCGACCGGATGATCGAGGCGGGCGAGCTCCTCGAATGGGAGGAGATCTTCGGGCACCGGTCGGGGACGCCGGCCGAACCGGTCCGCCGGGCCCTCGATGAGGGCGTCGACGTGGTCCTGGAGCTCGACGTGACGGGCGCCCGGCACGTCCGGGAGGTGATGCCCCGGGCCGTGCTGATCCTGCTAGAGCCCCCGACGATGGAGGAGCTCGAGCGCAGGCTGCGTTCGCGGGGCACCGAGACCGAGGAGGGCCTGGCCCGGCGCCTGGCCAAGGCCGACTGGGAGCTCGGTCAGCGCGACGCGTTCGACGTGGTGATCGTGAACGACGACGCCGAGCGCGCCGCCGACGAGGTCGCTGCTATCATCGATGCGTCTCCGCAGGTAGACGGCCTGCAGCACGGTTAGCCCGGGATCGGCCCAGCACGAGGCCGAGGGAACGGGCCACGAAGCCAAGGGCCACGAGACCAAGAAAGCCAAAGACCAAGAAGCCAAAGACCCAAAGACCAAGAAGAAGGAAGGACCGCGAACCCATGATCGAGCCCAAGATCGACGACCTGCTCGCTCAGGTCGATTCGAAGTACACGCTCGTGACGCTGTCCGCCAAGCGCGCTCGCGAGATCAACTCCTATTACAACCAGCTGGGCGAGGGCCGCGCCGAGTTCGTCCCGCCGCTCGTCGAGACCGGGCTGCGGAACAAGCCCCTGTCGATCGCGCTCCAGGAGATCGCCGACGGCAAGATCGCCGCTGAGCTGCCGGACGGGGCCGGGATCAAGTAGCCGTTCGGACCGGCGCCCCCGGATCCCGGGGGCTCAAGGAGGCAGGGCCGCGTGACGACCGAGCGCTCCCCCTTGCAGGGTCGACGCGTGCTCCTCGGCGTCACGGGCGGGATCGCCGCCTACAAGGCGTGCATCCTGGTCCGCCTCCTGCGTCTGCAGGGTGGATCCGTCCGGGTCGTGATGACGCGCTCGGCGGAGCGGTTCGTCGGCCCCGCGACGTTCGCCGCGCTCTCGGATCATCGCGTCTACACCGACCTGTTCGAGGAACCCGGCGTCGTCCTGCACGTCCGGCTCGCCCACGAGGCCGACATCGCCGTCGTCGCGCCGGCCACCGCGAACGTCATCGCCAAGCTCGCGCAGGGCATCGCGGACGACCTGCTCACGTCGACCTTGCTCGAGGCCACCTGCCCGCTCGTGCTGGCGCCGGCGATGCATACCGGGATGTGGGAGCACCCCGCGACGCAGGCCAACGTCAACGCGCTCGCCTCGCGGGGTGCACGCATCGTCGGACCGGCCCACGGATCGCTGGCGGCGGGGGACGAGGGGACCGGCCGCATGACCGAGCCCGAGGGCATCGTGCAGGCGATCGAGGACGTGCTGTCCTCGGCGGGCGACCTCGCCGGCAGGCGCATCGTCGTGACCGCGGGACCGACGTGGGAGCCGATCGACCCTGTCCGCTTCGTCGGGAACCGTTCGACGGGCAAGATGGGGTTCGCCGTCGCGGCGGAGGCGTTCGAACGAGGGGCCGCGGTCACGCTTGTGGTCGGGCCTGGCACCGTCGAGCCGCCCGCGGGTCCCGCCCTGGTGCGCGTGACGACCGCCGACGAGATGCGCCGCGCTGTCCTGGACGCCGCCGCCGAGGCGGACGCAGTCGTGATGGCGGCGGCCGTCGCAGACTTCCGGCCCGAGACCTCGGCCGACGACAAGCTCAAGAAGGACCTTGGTCCGCCGGAGGTTCGGCTCGTCCCCACCCCCGACATCCTTCTCGGATTGAAGACGGCCGAGTTCGGCTCGACCGGGGGCCCGGTGCTGGTCGGGTTCGCGGCCGAGACCCGGGACGTCGAAGCGTCGGGGCGCGAGAAACTGCGGCGTAAAGGCGTGCAGCTCCTCGTGGCGAACGAGGTGGGCCGGGAGGGCACCGGGTTCGGCTCGGACACCAACCGCGCGGCGATCCTGGCCGCCGACGGCGAGGACGTCGCGATGCGCGAGTGGACCAAGCGCGAGCTCGCGGCGGCGATCTGCGACCGCCTCGCCAAGTTGCTCACCACGTAGGGCTCGGCCCGCCTCGGAAGCCGGTCGGGAGCCGCTGCTATGCTCGCCCGCGATGAGCCGGGCGTACCTGTTCTCCTCCGAGTCGGTGACCGAGGGCCACCCCGACAAGCTTGCCGACCGGATCTCCGACGCGGTCCTGGACGCGATCCTCGCGGTCGACCCCGAGTGCCGGGTCGCGTGCGAGACGCTGGTGACCACGGGCCTGGTCATGGTCGCCGGCGAGATCTCGACCTCCGAGTACATCGAGATCCCCACGGTCGTCCGGCGGACGGTCACCGAGATCGGGTACACCGACGCGAACTTCGGGATCGACGGCGACACCTGCGGGGTGGTCACGTCGATCCAGGAACAGTCCGCCGATATCGCGCGCGGCGTCGACGAGGCGCTCGAACGCCGTGAGGGCAGTTCGGCCGATGAGCTCGACGCCCTCGGGGCCGGGGACCAGGGGATGATGTTCGGGTACGCCTGCCGCGAGACCGACGAGCTGATGCCGCTGCCGATCGCGATGGCGCACCGCTTCGCCAAGAGGCTGGCCGACGTGCGCAAGGCCGGCGTGCTCCCGTACCTGCGGCCCGACGGCAAGAGCCAGGTCACGGTCGCGTACGAGGGCACGGTCGCCAAGCGGGTCGACACGGTGCTGATCAGCGCGCAGCACCGCGAGGAGGTCGACGTCGAGACCCTGCTCGCGCCCGACATCCGCGCCGAGGTGATCGACCCGGTGCTACGCGAGTTCGAGCTCGACGCCGAGGGCGTCCGGATCCTGGTCAACCCGACCGGACGGTTCGAGATCGGGGGACCCAAGGCGGACACGGGGCTCACCGGCCGCAAGATCATCGTGGACAGCTACGGAGGGATGGCGCCGCACGGCGGTGGGTGCTTCTCGGGCAAGGACCCGACGAAGGTCGACCGCTCGGCGGCGTACATGGCGCGGTACGTCGCGAAGAACCTCGTGGCCGCGGGTGCCGCGGAACGGCTGCAGATCCAGGTGGCGTACGCGATCGGGACCGCGCACCCCGTCTCGCTCGCCGTCGACACGTTCGGCACCGAGCATGTGGACCCCGACCGCCTCGTCGACCTCGTATGGGACGCGTTCGACTTCCGCCCCGCCGCGATCATCCGGAACATGGATCTACGTCGCCCGATCTACGAGGACACGGCCGCCTACGGTCACTTCGGTCGCAAGGAGTTCCCCTGGGAGGCGACCGACCGCGCGGATGAGCTCCGCCGCGCCTTCGCGTAGCGCGACGCCCCCGCCCGTCCCGAGCTCACCGCGGGAGGCGCCGACGCAGGTCTTGTCCGGCCCGGTCTCCGTCTGCATCGATCGGCCGCTGCTGGCCCTCGATCGCCCGTTCACCTACGACCTCCCCCGGGAGCTCGGCGCGGGTATCGGGTCGGCGGTCCAGGTCTCGTTCCACGGCCGCGCGACGCGCGCGTGGGTGCTCGGCGCCACCGAGGACGTACCCGAACGGATCCTCGGCGTCCGCAAGCTCGTCTCGGCGGTGCGGTACTTCGACGAGCGCTCGCTCACCCTGTACCGCGCGATGAGCGAGCGGTACGTCGCGCCGCTCGCGACCGTCATCGGCCGCGCGGTCCCGCCCCGGGTCGCGTCGGAGGAGCTCGAGCGGAGGAGCCCGCAGTCGCGGGCGAGCGATCGGCCGGCGCCGGGTCCCTCACCCGTCGCCGGCTATCGGGAGGGGCGGCGCCTGCTCGACGCGCTGCGCGCGGGTGAGGGAGCGTTCGTCGTTCGGCCGGCGCCTGCGGACGAGGCGGGCGTCGCCGTCGCCTGCGTCGGGGCGACGCTCGCGGCCGGACGCACGGCCATCGTGATCGTCCCCGACGCCGACCCCGTCCCCGCGACCGCGGCGGCGATCGTCGACGCGTTCGGCGACGACGTGGCGTTGTTCCTCGGGGGCGACAAGCGTGCCCGGTACCGCACCTGGCTCGAGATCGTCGCCGGCCGCTATCGGGTCGTGGTGGGGACGCGTCCCGCCGTGTTCGCGCCGCTCGTCGACCTCGGGCTGCTCTACGTGCATCGCGAGGGCCACCCGCAGCATCGCGACGAACGCTCCCCGTCGTACCACGTCCGCGACATCGCCCGGATGCGCGCTCGGATCGAGGGCGCAGTGAGCGTCCTCGGCGCCTTCTGCCCTTCGCTCGAGGCCACCGCCCGCGAGCACGTCCTCGTCGAACCCGCGGGGAGACCGTGGGCCCCGGTCGAGGTGGTCCGCCCCGGCCCGGAGGGGCGGTCTCCGCGCCTGCTCCGCGCGCTCCGAACGGCCACGCGCGCGTTCATGCTCGAACCGCTCCGCGGCTACGGGGTCGCTCGCGTCTGCCGGTCCTGTGGGGAGCCCGCAGCCTGCTCGGCGTGCCTCGGCATGCTCCGGCTCGAACGTGGCAGCATCCGGTGCGTGGTCTGCGAGGCGCCGGGGCGGTGCGCGTCGTGCGGGGCCACCGACTTCGGCATCGCCCGCCGGGGCGCCGAGCGCGTCGAGGAGTGGGCCCGCGGCGTCGCGACCGTGCCCGTGTCGCTGATCGGTCGCGACGACCCACCACGGGCACCGCTCGAAGGCGAGATCGTGGTGGGTGGTGTCGACGCCTTGAAGGACGTGGGTGCTCCGGGGCTCGACCTCGTCGCGATCCTTCACGCCGACGCATCGCTCCGCCGGCCGGGTGTCGACGCCCGCGAGCGGGTGCTCGTGACGTGGTTCGAGGCGGCGGCCTGGGCACGCCCCGACGGCCGCGTCATCGTCCAGACCGAGGGTCCGAACGACCCCGCGATCCAGGCCCTCGTGTCGGGACGACCCGAGCGGTTCCGCCGCGCCGAGGCCCCGCGCCGGGCGGAGGCCGGGTTCGCGGTGGGGTCGCCGGTGTTCCGCGTCGCCGGCGGCGCCGAGCTCGAACGCGAGCTGGCGGCGCTCGCGCCGCGGACGCTGCTCGCGTCGAGCGTCGGGGGGGCGACGATATGCTTGGTCGTGCTCGACGAGGATCGCGTCCCCGGTTTCGGCGCCGAGATGCGCCGGCTCGCCGCGGCCGGGATCGTCACGCGGGTCGAGGCTGAGCCGCACCTGTGAGCGCCGGGCCGCGTCGGTGGGGGGAACGGTCGTGACCGTGATGCTGATCCGAACGCTCGGCGACCCCGTGCTCCGCGAGGGGGCGACGCCCGTCGAGGTGTTCGACGACACCCTCCGGCGGCTCGCCGAGGACATGATCGAGACGATGTACGCGGCGCCCGGCGTCGGCGTGGCCGCGAACCAGGTCGGGCTGCGGACGGCGTGCTTCGTCTACGACGATCGCGAGGGACATGCGGGGTTCGTCGCCAACCCTCGGCTCTCCGAACCCGAAGGCGAGGAGACGCTCGAGGAGGGCTGCCTGTCGATCCCGGGTCCGTACCACCCGACGGTCCGCGCCGGGCGGGTCCGGCTGCAGGGCGCGGGTCTGGACGGCCGCCCGCTCGACATCGTGGCGGAGGGACTGCTCGCGCGGATCTTCCAGCACGAGACCGATCACCTGAACGGGATGCTCTACATCGACCGGCTCGACGAGGCCGGACGACGTGACGTGATGCGCCAGCTCCGCGAGTTCGAGGTGCAACGCTCCGAACCTTGACGAGCGGAGCTCCGGGGGCGCGTTCGGGCCCGCGTATCCTCCACGCGTGATCCCTCGGCTCCGCATCGCGTTCCTCGGCAACGACCGGTGGTCGGTGCCCTCGTTGCGGGCGATCGCCGACTCGAACCACGACGTCGTCGCGGTGATCACCGCCGCGCCCAAGCCGGCCGGTCGTGGCAACGAGCTCCGCCCGACACCGGTCGCGGATGCCGCGCGGGAGGACGAGCTGCCGTTGCAGGAAGTCGAGACCGTCAAGGACGGTCCGGGCGCCGACGCGCTCGTCGCGAGCGCTCCCGACCTCCTGGTCGTCGTGGCCTACGGAGAGATCCTGCCGCCCGCGGTGCTCGACCTGCCGGCGATCGCACCGGTGAACCTGCACTTCTCGCTGCTGCCGGAGCTCCGTGGCGCGAGCCCGGTGCAGACGGCGTTGCTCGAGGGTCGCGGCGGGACCGGCGTCACGACGATCGTGATGGATGCGGGGATGGACACCGGGCCGGTGATCCTCCGGCGGGCGGAGGCGATCGAGCCCGGGGACGATGCCGGCTCCCTCGGCGACCGGCTGGCGTCGATCGGGGCTCAGGTCCTCGTCGAGACCGTGGACCGGTTGGCGAACGGCGTGGTCGACCCGCGTCCGCAGGATGAGAACGCGGCGACGTTCACGAAGCTCCTCGGGGCCGACGACCGCGTCCTGCGATGGAGCGAACCCGCCCGCGACCTCGTCAACCGCACGCGCGCGATGGCGCCCGAGCCGGGCGCGTCGGCGAGGTTCCGCCACGAGGACCTGAAGATCTTCCGCGCCGAGGCGGTCCCCGCGGTGGGGGAGCCGGGCATGATCGTCGACGCGGGCAAGCAGGGGTTCGTCGTCGCAACCGGCGAGGACGGGTTCCGAGCGATCGAGCTCGCGCCGGCGGGCCGGCGACGGATGCGGGCGTCCGACTTCGTCAACGGCTACCGCCCGACGGTCGGCGAGCGGCTCGGATGAGCCGTCCCGTGAGCGGGTCGCGGAAGAGGCCGACCCCCAAGGCCTCGAACGCTCGGCGGCCGACGAGGAAGGCCCCGGACGCTCGGCGGCCGGCGCCGCCGTCCGCGCGTTCGGTCGCGCTGGACGTGATCCGGCGCGTCACCGACGAGGGCGCGTACTCGAACCTCACCCTCGCGCGGACGCTCGCTCGGGCCGGCCTCTCCGAACGCGACGCGGCGTTCGCGACCGAGCTCGTCTACGGCACGTTGCGCAGGTTGATCCCGATCGACCACGCGCTCGCGCCCCTACTCGAACGGCCGATCGACACGGCTCCCAAGGGCGGCCGCGCGGCACTGCGCCTCGGCGCGTACCAGCTGCGCTACCTCCGCGTCCCGGCCCACGCCGCGGTCTCGGAGACGGTCGCGCTCGTCGACCAGCGGCACCGGGGGTTCGTCAACGCCGTCCTGCGCCGGTCGGCCACGCTCGAACCGCAGGAGTTCGAGGGAGCGAGCGACCAGGCGGTCTCGTTGCGGACCGGGCTCGCCGAGTGGGCCGTGCGCGAGCTCCGCCGCGTCGTGGGCTCGGACGAAGAGACGGAGCTCGCCGCCGCCGCCCTCGCCGAACGCGCGCCGCTCACGATCCGCGCGAACACCTGCCGCACGACGGTCGACGAGCTCGAACGCGAGCTGGGCGCCGCCGCCATCCAGACCGAACGCGGAACGGTGCACCCGGACTCGCTGGTGGTCGCCTCGGGGTCGCCCGCGGCGCTGCCGGGGTTCGACGAGGGCCGGTTCGCGGTCCAGGACCAGGCGTCGTCGTTCGTCGTTCGCGCGCTGGATCCGCAGCCGGGCGACCGGGTGCTGGACGTGTGTGCCGGCCCCGGCGGCAAGACCGGCCACCTCGCCTGTCTCGTCGGGCCGAAGGGGCGCGTGGTGGCGGCCGACGTGTCGCCCTCGCGCCTCGAACTGGTCCGGGCCACCATCCAGCGTCTCGGCCTGAGCGCCGAGCTCCTCGTCCAGGACGGCCGCCGGCCGGCCGTACGGGAAGGGTTCGACCGCATCCTGGTGGACGCGCCGTGTTCGGGGATCGGGTCCGCCCGGCGGCGTCCCGAGCTCCTGTGGCGGGCACGCAAGGACGAGCTCGCGGGCCTCGCCCGCCTCCAGGTGGGGATCGCCACCGCGGCCGCGGGGCTGCTCCGCCCCGGGGGCCTGCTCGTCTACAGCGTCTGCACGTTCCCACGCGCCGAGACCGACGCCGCGTGCGACGCGATCGTGCGCCGCGCCCCCCAGCTGGACCCCGTCGAGATCGCCGGGCCCGACGGTCCCGCCGAACGGATCCGCCTGTGGCCCCATCGGCACGGTTGCGACGCGATGTTCGTCGCGGCCTTCCGCGGGCGAGCAACCCCTCGCGTCTAGGATGGGCGACGTGGTCAAGCTGGGCGCGTCCATCCTGTCGGCCGACCTCGCCCGTCTGGCCGAGGAGGTCAAGCTCGTGGGCGAGCATGCCGACCTCATCCATATCGACGTCATGGATGGACACTTCGTCCCACCCCTCACGATCGGTCCTATCGTGGTGGCCGCGCTGCGCCCCCACACCGATCGGCCCCTTCACGCGCACCTCCAGGTGGAGGCGCCCGACGGGTTCCTGGACGAGCTCGCCGGGGCGGGGACCGACGCGGTGAGCTTCCACCTCGAGGCCGTGACCGATCCGGCGCCGACGCAGCGGAAGGTGCGGGGGTTGGGGATGCGCGCCGGGATCGCGCTCGCGCCGCGGACGCCGGCGGAGGCCGCGTTCCCCGCCCTCGAGGACGCCGACGACGTGATCGTCCTGGCCGTCGAACCGGGGTGGGCGGGCCAACCGTTCCAGCCTGAGGCCGTTGCCAAGATCGAGGCGCTCCGTTCGGAGATCGACCGTCGCGACCTCGATGTTCAGGTGCACGTGGACGGCGGGGTGAATCTCGAGACGGCGTCCCGGTGCGTGCAGGCGGGTGCGGACGTCCTCGTCGCGGCGACGGCGATCTTCGGGGCGGGGGATGCGGTCCGCTCGGCCCGCGACCTGAAGGCGCGGGCGGAGGCGACGGCCTGATGCCCGAGTCGATCCTCGTCGTCGACGACGATCCGGACATCGCTCGGTTCGTGGAGGTCAACCTCCGGAGCGCGGGCTACGAGGTCTCGGTGGCGTCGGACGGGGAGGAGGCGCTCGAGAAGGCCGGGAGCCTGCGGCCCGATCTGGTCCTGCTGGACGTGATGATGCCGCGCATCGACGGCTTCGAGGTCGCGCACCGGCTCCGCCGCAACCCGCAGACCTCGAACACGTCGATCATCATGCTCACGGCGAAGGCGCTCGCGACCGACAAGGTCCTCGGTCTCACCGCCGGCGCCGACGACTACATCATCAAGCCGTTCGACCCGATCGAGCTCTTGGCGCGCGTGAAGGGGACGCTCCGCCGCGCGAAGGAGATGCGCAACCTGTCGCCGCTCACCGGCCTCCCGGGGAACATCCGGATCCAGGAGGAGATCGAGCGGATGGTCCGCGAGGAGTCGCCGTTCGCGGTGCTGTACGCGGACCTGGACAACTTCAAGGCCTACAACGATCAGAAGGGGTTCGTGCAGGGCGACGGCCTGATCCAGGCGACGGCGCGGATCCTGCAGGACGCCGTCGTCGAGCACGCCGGAGCGAACGGGTTCGTCGGCCACGTCGGGGGAGACGACTTCGTCGCCGTCGTGCCGCCGGAGGTCGCCGAGGACGTCGCCAAGCGGGTCGTCGAGACCTTCGACCGGAAGATCGAGGAGTTCTACGATCCCGAGGATGTGCAACGCGGCTACGTCGAGGTGGAGGACCGCAAAGGCGAGCTGCAGCGGCTGCCGCTCGCCGGGATCTCGGTCGGCATCGCGACCACGATGGTGCGCTCGTTCGCCCACTACGGCGAGGCGGTCTCGGTGGCCACCGAGATGAAGCAGTACGCCAAGCGCGAGCCGAGATCCTCGTACGCGGTCGACCGCCGCAAGATCGACTGAGCGGAAGCTCGTCCCCGCACCGGGCTCGCGCCCGGGCATGCCCGGTGACCTCGCCGCACGAGCGACCTATACTGGGGCTCCAGAAGAGCCTGTCTTCGGGGCGGGGTGCAAATCCCCACCGGCGGTGAGAGTCCGCGACCCCCCGAACGCCATTCGGGGGTTGACCCGGTGAGATTCCGGGACCGACCGTCAAAGTCGGGATGGGAGAGGACGGGCGGTGCGGCAGCCTTCGGCTGCCCGTCCTGCCCCTTTCCCCATCCTCGCCTCGAGATCGGAGCGATGTGTCCGACGAGGCGTACATCGAGCGGGCGATCGAGCTCGCGAGGCGGGGCAGCGGCCTGGTGTCCCCCAACCCCATGGTCGGCGCCGTCGTGGTCAAGGACGGCGCCGTCGTCGGCGAGGGGTTCCACGAGGGGCCGGGCCTGCCGCACGCCGAGATCATGGCGCTCAACCATGCCGGCGAACGGGCCCGCGGCGCCACTCTCTACACCTCCCTCGAACCCTGCGATCACTACGGCCGGACGCCCCCGTGCACGGAGGCGATCGTGCGCGCCGGCATCGCTCGGGTGGTCTCGGCGACCCGGGACCCGAACCCGGTCGTCGACGGACAGGGGGTCCGGACCCTCCGCGCCCGCGGCGTCGAGGTGCTCGAAGGGGTCCTGGCCGACGAGGCGGACCGGCTGAACGAGGCGTTCGCCAAGCACGTTCGGACCGGGATGCCGTTCGTGATCTGGAAGGCCGCCGCCTCGCTCGACGGCAAGGTCGCGGCGCGCGACGGCACCTCGCGGTGGATCACCGGCGAGGCCGCACGGGCCGACGTCCATCGGCTCCGAGCCTGGGCGGATGCCATCGTGGTGGGGGCGGGCACGGCGCTCGCCGATGACCCCGAGCTCACGGTCCGCGATCCCGATTACCGGGGACGGCCACCGATCCGTGTCCTCGTGGACGCGCGCGGGCGGGTGGGTACCTCGGGTGACCTGTTCGACGACCAGGCACCGACCCTCGTCGCGACGACCGAGCTCGCCCCCGCCGCCGCCCGCGACGCGTGGCGCGACGCCGGCGCGGAGGTCCTGGTGGTGGAGCACGACGAAGCGGGCGTGGCGCTGGGCGCGCTCATTGCCGATCTCGGCAAGCGCGACGTCCAGGGCGTGCTCCTGGAGGGCGGGCCGACGCTCGCGTGGTCGGCGATCGAGGAGCACCTGGTCGACTCGATCGTCCTGTACCTGTCGCCGAAGCTGATCGGGGGGAGCGACGCCCCGACCGTGTTGGAGGGGCGTGGGTTCGCGCCGATCGGGCATGCGCTGCCGATGCGGATCCGCTCCGTGGAACGGCTCGGCGAGGACCTGAGGGTGGAGGCGGATGTTCACGGGAGTCGTTGAGGAGCGCGGCGTGGTGCGCGAGGTGTCGCCGACGCGGCTGTCGATCGGGTGCCGGACGGTGACCTCGGATGCGACCGAGGGCGCGTCGATCGCGGTGAACGGCGCCTGCCTCACGGTCGTCGAGCGCTCGGACGAGCACCTGGCGTTCGACGTCTCCGAGGAGACCGTCAGGCGCACGAGCTTCTCGCGCCTGCGCGCGGGTGACCCGGTCAACCTCGAGCGGCCGCTCACACTTTCGAGCCGGTTGGGGGGTCACCTCGTGCAGGGCCACGTCGACGGCGTGGGCGAGGTGGCCGCGTTCGAACGCGCCGACGACGGCGGCGCGTGGATCACGGTCCGCGCCTCCGAAGGGCTCTCGCGGTACCTGGTGGAGAAGGGCTCGGTGTGCGTCGACGGGGTGAGCCTCACGATCGCCGCACGGGACGGGGAGACGTTCGGCGTGGCGCTGATCCCGCACACGCTCGAGGCGACGACCCTCGGCACCACCGAGGTGGGGGATCCATTGAACCTGGAGGTCGACGTGATCGCGAAGTACGTGGAAGCGCTCCTCGACCCGATCGGGGGCCAGATGGGGGGAACGACACCATGACCGAGCAGACCGGACCCGTGTTCGCGACGATCGACGAGGCGCTCGCCGAGATCCGCGCGGGCAGGATGGTGATCGTCGTCGACGACGCCGATCGGGAGAACGAGGGCGACTTCATCATGGCTGCGGAGAAGGCGACGCCGGAGAGCCTGAACTTCATGGTCACCCACGGCCGCGGGATCGTGTGCATGCCGATGACGGCGCAGCGCCTGGACGAGCTCCGGATCCCGCTGATGGTCTCGAAGAACAACGAGAGCCACGGCACCGCGTTCGCGGTCTCGATCGACATCCACGGCCGGACGACGACCGGGACCAGCGCGTTCGACCGAGCGGCCACGGTGCGGGCGATCACCGACCCAACGTTGCAACCGGAGGACATCCGGATGCCCGGTCACGTCTTCCCGCTGATGGCGCAGCAGGGGGGCGTCCTCAAGCGAGCCGGCCACACCGAGGCGACCGTCGACCTCGCCCGGCTCGCCGGCCTGTACCCCGCCGGGGTGCTGTGCGAGGTGCTGCACCCGGACGGCTCGATGGCGAGGGCGCCCGAGCTCGGGCGCGTCGCCGGGGAGCACGGCCTCAAGGTCATCTCGATCGCCGACCTGATCGAGTATCGGCGGCACCGCGAGCATCTGGTCGGGCGCACGGCCTCGGCGCAGATCCCCACCGAACACGGCGAGTTCACCGCGCACACGTACGAGAGCTCGGTCGACGGGATGGTGCACGTCGCGCTCGTGCTGGGCGAGGTCGGCGACGGCGAACAGATCCTGGTGCGGGTGCATTCGGAATGCCTGACCGGCGACGTGTTCGGCTCGATGCGGTGCGACTGCGGCGACCAGTTGCACTCGGCGCTCGCCCAGGTCGGCAAGGAGGGCCGCGGGGTGGTCCTGTACATCCGGGGCCACGAGGGTCGCGCGATCGGGCTGACGCACAAGCTGCGGGCGTACCGCCTCCAGGAAGAGGGACGCGATACCGTGGAGGCCAACGTCGAGCTCGGGTTCGCGGCGGACCCGCGAGAGTACGGGATCGGCGCCCAGATCCTCGTGGATCTCGGGGTCCGTTCGATGCGGCTGCTCACGAACAACCCCGCGAAGCGCGCCGGGCTCGAAGGCTACGGGCTCTCGATCACGGAACGCGTCCCGCTCGAGACGCGCCCTACGGCGGAGAACATCGGCTACCTGCGTACCAAGCGGGAGAAGCTGGGCCACCTGCTCGACCACCTCGAGCCCGAGGCCGCGGCTGCGAGCGAGCTCATCGAACCCGAGGCCGCGCCGTGACCAAGCTCGAGGGCGATCGGGTGAGCGGCCGGAAGAACCAGGAGGAGGCCGCTCCGTGAGCGAGCTCCGGGGGGACCTGCATGCGCGGGGTCGTCGCTTCGCGATCGCGGTGGCGCGGTTCAACGAGCTCGTCACGCGGGAGCTGCTGCAGGGTGCGCTCGCCGGCCTCCATGCGCACGGGGTGGCGGAGGAGGACGTCGACGTGGTGTGGGTGCCGGGTGCGTTCGAGCTGCCCCTGGTGGCTCGGCGCCTCGCCGGGTCACGGACGTTCGACGCGGTGATCTGCCTCGGCGCGGTGATCCGGGGTGAGACCGCGCACTTCGAGCTCGTCGCGGGCGAGGCTGCCACCGGGATCCGTGAGGCCGCCGAGGCCACCGGCGTCCCGGTCACCTTCGGGGTCCTGACGACGGAGACGCTCGAGCAGGCGCTCGACCGGGCCGGCGGCAAGCATGGGAACAAGGGATGGGACGCGGCGACCGCGGCGATCGAGATGGCCTCGCTGCTCGAACAGCTGCCCAAGGAGGCCGAACCGTGATCGTCGACAAGCCGTGGGGCAAGGTCGTGACCTACGCGCTCAACCAGCCGAGCTCTGTCCGCGTGATCACCGTCGAGCCCGGCCAGGAGACGAGTGTCCACTACCACCAGATGCGGGACGAGATGTGGGTGGTGCTCGACGCGGGGCTCTCGGTGCAGATCGGCAACCGGCAGGTGGAGGCGTCCTCGGGGGAGGAGTTCATGGTGAGCGCCGAGACGACGCACCGGATCGCGAACCCCGGGACCACCCGCGGCCGGGTGCTGGAGATCGCCTACGGGTACACCACCGAGGACGACACGCTCCGTCTCCAGGACGACTACGGTCGCCCGCTCGAACCCGACTGGTGAGCCTCCGGAACCCCGTCCCGAACCTTCGCGCAACCGCGTTGAGCGCGCCTCGCGGCGCGTGCTACGCTCCGCGCGCTCCAGGCACAGGAGGGCACGTTGGCAGAGCAGGGCACCGTGAAGTGGTTCAGCAACGAGAAGGGTTTCGGGTTCATCTCGCGCGAGGGGGAGGACGACGTCTTCGTTCACTTCTCGGCGATCGACGGCGAAGGGTACAAGTCCCTCACGGAGGGCCAGGCGGTCGAGTTCGACGTCGTCGACGGCCCGAAGGGCAAGCAGGCGGCCAACGTCCGAGCGGTCTGACCGACCTCGGCCGGCCCCGGCACCGAGCGTCGACAGCCTCCCCGAGCGGCACCTATACTCTGCGGGTTGTGTTGACCGTGTTCGGCAGGCACCGGCGAACGGCCGGTGCCTTCTCATCGGTAGGGAGGTGATGCGGGGTCTCGGCTGATCCGCGCATAAACGACCGCATCCGTTCGGCGCAGGTGCGCCTGGTGGGTGCAGACGGGTCGCAGATAGGGATCGTTTCGACCCAGGACGCGCTCCGTCAGGCACAGGATCTGGATCTCGATCTCGTGGAGGTGGCGCCGCAGGCGAACCCTCCCGTGGCCAGGATCATGGACTACGGGAAGTTCAAGTATGAGCGCGACATCCGTCAGAAGGAGGCCCGCAAGAAGCAGGCCCGGATCGAGGTCAAGGAGATCAAGTTCCGTCCGAAGATCGATCCGCACGATTACGCCACGAAGAGGGGCCACGTCGAGCGGTTCCTACGGACGGGCGCGCGGGTCAAGGTGACCATCATGTTCCGGGGGCGCGAGATGGCCCGCACCGAGCTCGGCCGCAAGATCTTGGACCGGCTGGTCGCGGACCTCGCGGATCAAGCCGTCGTCGAGGCCCATCCCAAGCAGGACGGACGGAACATGGTGATGGTCCTGGCGCCGACGAAGAAGCCCCCCGAGCCGAAGAGCACCGAGCCGAGGAACCGGCGCGAGACCGAGCCGGAGCCGGTGGTCGCGCAGGCCGCCGCCGAACCCGAGCCGGTCCTCGCCCCGGCCGGCGCCGAACCCGACCCGGAGCAGACGCCGCCCGAGGTGGCCGCCTCCCCGGCGGAGGCACCGCAGGAAACGTAACGGCAGGACGAACGACCAGAGGAACGAGCCAGAAGGAACGACCGAAGGACGAGAAGGATGCCCAAACAGAAGACGCACCGAGCGACGGCCAAGCGGTTCCGCATCACGCGGACCGGCAAGGTCCTGCATCGCAAGGCGACCGGGAACCACTTCCTGCGCAAGAAGAGCGGGAGCCGGCGGCGCCGGGTGGAGGGTATGAGCGAGGTCACGGCCGAGCGCACCAACATCCGTCGACTCCTCGGGAAGTAGGGAAGATGGCACGGGTCAAACGTTCGGTTCATGCGAAGAAGAAGCGCCGTGAGGTGCTCCGCAAGGCCAAGGGCTACTTCGGATCGCGCTCGAAGCGCTACCGCGTCGCCAAGGAGCAGCTCCTCCACTCGGGCGCGTATGCCTACCGCGACCGCCGAGACCGCAAGGCGCAGTTCCGCCGCCTGTGGATCGCGCGGATCGGGGCCGGGGCGAGGCAGAACGGTCTGTCGTACTCGAGGTTCGTCCACGGTCTGAGCAAGGCTGGGATCGAGGTCGACCGCAAGATCCTCGCCGACATGGCCGTCCACGATCCGGCCGCGTTCGGCCAGCTCGTCGAGGCCGCCAAGGACGCGCTCGCGGCCTAGCCCCCGAGGCTGGGAGGGCGCGGTGATCACCTCCGTCCGGAACCCGAAGATCGCCGAAGCCCTCAAGCTCCACAAGGGGGCGTTCCGCGAACGCGAGCGCGCGTTCCTGGTCGAAGGGGTGCAGGCCCTCGGCGAGGCGCTCTCGACGCCGGGCGGCATCTCGACGCTGTTCCACGAGGATCCCTCGCACGCCCTGGTCGAACGGGCGCGCGCAGCCGGCGTCGCGACGATCCATGTGAGCCCCGAAGTGATCGCGCGCCTGACCGGCACGGTGACCCCGCAGGGGTTCGTCGGGGTGGCGCCGTTCGTCGACATCCCGATCGACGACCTGCCCGAGCACCCGGCCTGCGTGACACTCCTACATGAGGTCCGCGACCCGGGCAACGCGGGCACGGTGCTCCGGTCGGCGGACGCCGTGGGCGCCGACGCGGTCGTGTTCTCCTCGTCCTCGGTCGACGCGTACAACGCGAAGACGGTACGGGCATCGGCGGGCTCGCTGTTCCACCTCCCGGTCGTCCGGGGTCCCGACACCGCCCCGGCGATCGACGCGCTCCGGGCGCGGGGGATGCGCATCCTCGCCATGGACGCCGACGGTGAGGGCGACCTGTACGAGCAGGATCTCTCCGATCCCGTCGCGTTCGTGTTCGGCAACGAGGCATGGGGTCTGCCCACGGAGATCGCGGCGCTCGCCGACGCCACCGTCCGCATCCCGATCACGGGCCGCGCGGAGTCGTTGAACCTCGCGGCGGCCGCGACGGTCTGCCTGTTCGAATGGGAGCGCCAGCGGCGCGAAGGCCGGCGCGCGGTGCTCGAGACGGTCATCGCGGCCGCCGCCCACGACATCCGCTCGCCGCTCACCGCGCTGAAGGGGATCGGGCACGCCCTCGCGACCCGGTGGGAGCAGATGACCCCCGAGGACCGCGACCTGATGCTGGCCGGGATCCAGTTCGACACCGACCGGCTGAACGCGATCCTGCGTCAGCTCGTGGACGCGGCCAGGGTCGCCGCCGGCGCGCTCGAGCTGTTCCCGCAGCGCACGACCGTCCCCCGGGTGGTCGAGGAGATCGCGACCTCCCTCGCCCGAGATCCCGATCACGTCCGCGTGGAGTGGGTGGGGGCGGACGAGCTGACGGCCTTCGTCGACCTCGAACGCCTCCGCCTGGTGCTCGAAGCGTTCGTGGAGTCGCTCGTGTGGTGGGCGAGCGAGGGACCCGTGCTGGTCGAGGGTGACGTTCGGGACGGCCGGCTCTCCGTCGAGGCCCGCCGCGCCGAGACCGAGCTCACGCAGGACGACGCCGAGCGCCTGTTCCGTCCCCGCGCACCCGGGGCCGGATCGGGGAGCAAGATCGGGTTGTTCGTGGCGCTCGGCGTGGCCGAGGCCCAGGGCGGCGACGTGTCGGCCCGCGTCTCGAACGGCGAGCTCAGCTTCCGGCTCGACCTCCCGGTCCCCGCCGACCCCGACGCCTGAGGCCTGGGCGGTGAAGCGCCTGAAAAGGCCCCTGTAGACTCGCCGCACCATGGACCCGAACGAGGCCGCGCGCATCCTCGAGCAGGAGCTCGAGCGCGGACGCGCGATGATCTCGGCGGCGCGGACGGTCGAGGAGCTCGACGAGGCGAAGACCGCCGTCCTGGGACGAAAGGCGCCGATCGCCAGCGTCCAGAGCTCGCTCGGGTCGTTGCCCGCCGACGCGCGCCGCGACCTCGGCCGGCGGACCAACGAGGCGTTCGCCGACCTGCGCTCCGCGCTCGAGGCGCGACGGGACGAGCTCGAGGATGGCGCCGAGGACGAGCTGCTCCGTGCCGACGCCGTCGACGTCACCCTCCCCGGCCGGCGCCCGCGCGCGAGCTCGCTCAATCCGCTCAGCCTCGTCCAGGACCGGATCGTGGAGATCTTCACGCGGATGGGCTACCGGGTAGCCGAGGGTCCCGAGATCGAGGACGAGTGGCACAACTTCGAGGCGCTCAACATCCCTCCCGACCACCCCGCGCGCACGCTGAAGGACTCCCTGTACGTCGACGTGGAGGGCCTGCTGCTCCGCACCGAGACCAGCGCGGTCCAGATCCGGACGATGGAGTCGCAGGCGCCGCCGATCTCGGTGGTCGTCCCCGGGCGCACCTACCGGCGTGAGGCCGTGGACGCGACGCACTTGTCCGTCTTCCACCAGGTGGAGGGGCTCCTCGTCGACGAGGGGATCTCGTTCGCCGACCTCCGCGGGACGCTGGAGGCGTTCGCGCACGAGATGTTCGGGCAGGACGTGCGCGTGAGGCTCACGCCCGACTACTTCCCGTTCGTCGAACCCGGCTGCCAGGCCGCCGTGTCGTGCTTCGTCTGCGGCGGCGTGGGGTGCCGCGTCTGCGGCAACGGATGGCTCGAGCTGCTGGGTGCCGGGATGGTCCATCCGAAGGTGCTCGAGAACTGCGGCATCGACTCCGAGCGGTACACGGGGTTCGCGTTCGGCATGGGGATCGAGCGCGTGGCGATGGTCAGGTACGGCGTGAGCGACATGCGGCTGTTCGTCGAGGGGGACGTCCGGTTCCTCGAGCGGTTCGAGGGCGCCGCGTGAAGGTCGTCCTGTCCTGGCTTCGAGAGCTGTGCCCGACCGACCGGTCGGCGGAGGAGCTGGGTGAGCTCCTCACGAGCAGGGGCGCGGAGGTCGAGGCGATCGAGCGTCCGTGGGGGCGGGTCTCCGGCGTCGTCGTCGCCCGGGTGATCGAGGTCCGCGACCACCCGAACAGCGACACCCTGTGCCTGGCCCGCGTGCAGACGGGGTCGGGCGAGCTCGAGGTGGTCGTCGGCGTTCGGAACATGGCGCCCGGGGACCTCGTGCCGCTCGCGCCGCCGGGCGCGACCGTGGTCACGCTCCCCGGACCGCTCGGGGCCCGCGAGATCCGCGGCGTCGTTTCGAACGGCATGCTCTGCGCCCCCGACGAGCTGGGGATCTCGGCGTCCCATGACGGGATCCTCGTGCTCCCGAACGACCTCGAGCCGGGGGCGGACGTGGCGAAGGCGTTCGGGTTGGACGACGCGGTCCTCAACATCGAGGTGACGCCGAACCGTCCCGACTTCCTCTCGGTGCTCGGGATCGCCCGGGAGGTCTCGGCCGCGACCGGGACCCCGCTCTCGTACCCGGACACCCAGGTCGAGGAGGATCCTGAGCCGGCCGAGGGCGTCGCGACGCTGGAGGTCACGGATCCGCAACGCTGCCCAAGGTACCTGGCACGGATCATCCGCGAGGTGCGGCACGTTTCTTCGCCGATCGCGATGCAGGCGCGTCTGTTCGCGGCCGGCATGCGCCCGATCTCGGCGGTCGTCGACGCGACGAACTACGCGATGCTCGAGGTCGGGCAGCCGCTGCATCCGTTCGACCTCGCGCTCCTGAAGGGACCCGGCATCGTGGTCCGCCGCGCCCGGGCAGGGGAGAAGCTGGTGACGCTCGACGGCGTGGAGCGGACGTTCACCGACGACGACCTGCTGATCTGCGACGCCGAGCGTCCCGTGGCTGTGGGCGGTGTGATGGGCGGCGAGCTTGCCGAGGTGTCTGAGCAGACGAGCGACGTGCTGCTCGAGGCAGCGTCGTTCGAACGCGGGGGTGTCCAGCGCACGCGCCGGCGGATCGGGTTGTCGACCGAGGCGTCGATGCGGTTCGAGCGCGGCGTCGACCCCGAGGGCGCGCCGGTCGGCGCCGACCGGGCGTGCCGCCTGATGGTGGAGTGGTGCGGCGCCCGGGTACTCCGAGGCGCGATCGAGGTCGGCGGGGCTCCGCCCCGGCGCCGGATCGAGCTCCGGAGCTCGCGTGCCTCGGCACTGATCGGGTACCCGGTGTCGAACGAGGATGCGGTGGGGGTGTTCGACCGGCTCGGGATCGCCACCGAGACCGTCGACGGGGAGACGACCCGCGTCGAGGTCCCCGGTTACCGGGTCGACCTAGAGCGCGAGGTGGACCTGATCGAGGAGGTCGTACGGATCCAGGGGTACGAGCGGGTCGGCTCCACGCTCCCGGCGATCACGCGGCCCGGCGGATTGCCGCCGACCTACGCCTTCCGAACCCGAGTCCGAGACGCCCTGCGACGCGCCGGCCTTCGCGAGGTCGGGCCGATCCCGTTCGTCTCCGAAGCCGATCTCCGGATGGTGGGGGACGACGACGCGATCCGGGTCACGAACCCGCTCCAGGCGGACGACGGGTGGCTCCGGACGCGACTTACCCCCGGGCTGCTGAAGGTCGTCCGTCACAACGCGCATCGCCACGTCCGATCGGTGGCGGTTTTCGAGGTGGACAAGGTCTTCCGGCTGCGCGACGGGCAGCCTGAGGAACGTCCCAAGGCAGCGTTCGCGTTGAGCGGGAACGCCGACCCGGGCTGGTCGAGCGACGATCGTCCGTTCGACGTGTTCGACGCAAAGGGCGTCGTCGAGGCCGTGATGGCCGAGCTCGGGATCGACTGGACGCTCGGCGACCCGATCGGTCGACCCTTCCACCCCGGGAGGTCCGGCGCGGTGATGGTCGGGGACGAGCGGATCGGCGTCCTCGGGGAGATCCACCCTCGCGTCGCCGACCGGTTCGACCTCACCGCGCGCGTCGCCCTCGCGGAGCTCGAGGTGGAGGCGCTGATGCGCCTGGCCCGACCCGTGGCCGGCGTCGAGGACGTCCCGCGCTTCCCGCCGGTCCGCCGCGACCTCGCCTTCATCGTCGGAGCCTCGGTCCCGGCCGGCCGGGTCCGCGCGGCGCTCGAGGCGACGGCCGGGGAGCTGCTGGGGTCGGTGCTCCTGTTCGATGTGTTCGAGGGCCCGCCGCTGCCCGAGGGGGCCAAGAGCCTCGCGTTCTCGGTCGACTTCCGCGCCGCCGACCGGACGCTGACCGACCAGGAGGCAGACGTGGCGGTGGCCGCGATCGTCGAACGGCTCTCGAGCGAGGTCGGCGCCCGGCTACGGTCGGGCTGAAGCCCACACGAGCCGGCTGCCGCGCACGGTCTGAGGCTCACGTCGGGCGACCTCGCGAGCGGCAGGTCGGACCCGCGGTCTAGACTCGGACGATGGAGCGCGACCTTCTCTCGATCGACGACCTCTCGCCGAGGGATCTCGCCCAGGTCCTCGAGCTGTCCGCCAAGGTCAAGTCCCAGCCCGGGGACTACGCCGACCGCATGACGGGTCGTTCGGTCGCGATGATCTTCGAGAAGCCTTCGACCCGGACCCGGGTCTCGTTCGAGATCGCGATCGCCTCGGCCGGTGGCCACCCGGTGCCGCTATCGTCGGCCGAGCTGCAGCTCGGGCGCGGTGAGACGATCGAGGACACCGGGCGCGTCCTGTCCCGCTACGTCCAGGCGATCGTGCTGCGCACCTTCGAACAGGAGCGCCTCGAGGTCCTCGCCTCGGCGGCCTCGGTCCCGGTGGTCAACGCGCTCTCCGACTTCGAGCACCCGTGCCAGTGCCTGGCCGACCTGCTCACGATCAAGGAGGTCAAGGGCGAGCTCGCGGGACGGACGATCACCTACCTGGGCGACGGCAACAACGTGACGCACTCGCTGCTGCTCGGCGGCGCGAAGTCCGGGATGCACGTGCGGGCCGGGACCCCGCCGGGGTTCGAACCGATCCCGCAGGTCGTCCAGCGCGCCTCCGACATCGCGGCCGAGACCGGCGGGAGCGTCACCGTCACGCACGACCCGATCGAGGCCTCGCGTGGCGCAGACGTCCTGTACACCGACGTGTGGGCGAGCATGGGGCAGGAGGCCGAGGCCGACGAACGCGCCCTGGTCTTCCCGGCGTACGCCCTCGACGCGGAGAAGGTGGCCGTCGCCGCGACGGACGTGACCGTGATGCACTGCCTGCCGGCGCACCGCGGCCAGGAGATCGCCGCCGACGTGATCGACGGGCCCCGCTCGGTCGTGTGGGATCAGGCCGAGAACCGGATGCATACGCAGAAGGCCTTGATGCTGTGGCTCCTCGGCGTCGCCTGAGCCGGTCCGGGAGGGATCCGTGGCGCGTCTGAACGACACCGTCGAGGCGGCGCTCGTCGAGTACGCCGACCTGCTGTCGATCCTGACCGACGAGCCGTACAAGCCGCGCTCGTACGAGAAGGCGGCCCGGGCGGTGGGCGGCTACCCCGACGACCTCGCCACGATGGACCTGAAGGAGATCCTGAAGATCCCGAGCGTGGGCAAGTCGATCGGGGAGAAGATCCACGAGTTCGTGTGCACGGGGTCGTTCGAGGCGCTCGACGAGCTGCGCGCGCAGATCCCGCCGGGCGTCCGTGAGATGACCGAGATCCCCGGCCTCGGGCCGAAGAAGGCGATCCTGCTGTACCGGGACCTGGGGATCGCCGACGTCGAGCAGCTCGCGCAGGCGGTGGACCAAGGGCGGCTGGCCGAGGTCAAGGGGTTCGGCGCCAAGACCGAAGAGAACATCCGGCGCGGGATCGAGCGCATGAACCAGTCGACCGGCAGGGTGCTCGTCTCGGTGGCGATGGATCTGGCCGACTACTTCATCGAGCGGCTCGGAGCCCGCAAGGATGTTCGGCGGATCGAGTACGCGGGTTCCCTGCGGCGGATGGCCGAGACGATCGGCGATCTCGACCTCCTCGTCGCGAGCGACGACCCGGCCGGGGTGATGGACGCGTTCGCCTCGGTGAGCGTGACCGAACGCGTGCTTGCCAAGGGCGACAGCAAGTCATCGATCCTGACGCGCAAGGGGCTGCAGGTCGACCTCCGCGTGGTCCCGCTCGAGGCGTGGGGCGCGGCGATGATCTACTTCACGGGCTCGAAGGCCCACAACATCCGGATCCGCGAGATGGCCGTCCGCAAGGGCCTCAAGCTCAACGAGTACGGGCTGTATCGCGCGAAGTCGGGCAAGCTCATCGTCGCCGAGACCGAGGAGGAGGTCTACGAGAAGCTCTCGCTCCCGTGGATCCCGCCGACCCTGCGCGAGGATCGAGGTGAGGTCGAGGCGGCGCTCGAGGGCACGCTCCCGCACGTGCTCGAACGCAAGGAGCTGCGCGGCGACCTCCATACGCACACGAACCTGACGGACGGGCTGGCGTCGCTCGAGCAGATGCTCGCCACCGCGGCCGAGCTGAAGTACGCGTACTACGCCGTGACCGACCACGCGCCGAACCTGTTCATGCAGCGGATGACCGACGAGAAGATGCTCGCCCAGCGGGACCAGCTCCGGGCGCTGCAATCCACGTACCCGAAGATGACCCTGCTGCACGGCACCGAGCTCAACATCGACGCCGAGGGCCACGTGGACTGGGACGCCGACTTCCTCGAGGGGTTCGACGTCTGTGTCGCGTCGGTGCACTCGCTGTTCAATCAGCCCAGGGACGAGATGACCCGTCGGATCGTGCGGGCGATGGAGAACCCGCACGTCAACGTGATCGGGCACCCTACCGGCCGCCTGATCAACAAGCGCCAGCCGTTCGACGTGGATCTCGAGGAGGTGTTCAAGGCGGCGGCGCGGACCGGGACCGCGCTCGAGGTCAACGGATACCCGGACCGGCTCGACCTGCGGGACGAGCACATCCTGCGGGCGAGGCGGCACGGGGTGAAGTTCTCGGTCGATACCGACTCGCACGCGATCACGCACCTCGAGCACATGCGGTACGGGGTCGCGACCGCGCAGCGCGGGTGGTTGACCAAGGACGACGTGATCAACGCATGGCCGCTCGCCAAGCTCAAGGCGTTCCTGCGGAAGAGCGGGTGAGCGGCGCGGCGGGGTTCGGCCGCCGGTTGCCGCGCTCGTTCTTCGCGAGACCGTCGACCGTCGTCGCCCCCGAGCTGCTCGGCAGGGTCCTGGTCCGCGTCCTGCCCGATGGCAGGCGGCTCGCCGCCCGGTTGGTCGAGGTCGAGGCCTACGAGCAGGGGGATCCGGCGAGCCATTCGTACCGCGGTCGACCCACGCGGCGGACCGAGGTGATGTTTGGGGCGCCCGGACGGATGTACGTGTACTTCACTTACGGCATGCACTTCTGCTCGAACGTGGTGACCGGCCCCGAAGGGTACGGGAGCGCGGTCCTGCTCCGGGCCGCCGAACCGCTCGAAGGTCTCGGGGCGATGGCGGGCAACAGGGGGACTGATCGGCTCCGGCTCCTGTGTTCGGGGCCGGCGCGTCTGACCCAGGCGCTGGCGATCGGACGCGACGACAACGGCACCGACCTCGTGAAGGACGCCGGGCTGTTCCTGCTCGCGGGTGCGCCGGTCCGGGCTCGCGCCGTGGCCCGGAGCACACGCGTCGGCGTCAACGTCGGCATCGAACGCCGTTGGCGCTTCTTCGAGCGGGGGAGCGCGTTCGTCTCGCCGGGCCGGCCCTCCGTCCCGCGCATCGACCGAACGCGACCGAGGGCTACGGGTTCACGTAGATCGTGACCGTCGAGCCCTGGTCCCGCTGCGCGCCGCCGTCCGGCGACTGCGACCAGACCGCTCCCGGCCGGTAGTCGCACGAGGGATCGTCCGGATCGCACTCCTCGGAGAAGGACACGGACGCGACGAGCCCTACCTGCCGGATCGCCGCCTCGGCCGCGCCTCGCTGCATGCCGATCACGTTCGGCACCGTAGCGAGGTCGGGCGCCGGCGAGGGTTCGGGAGCGCCCTTGGCGACGGTGATCGTCACCGTCCCGGTCTGGATCAGCCGAGAGCCGCCACCGGGATCTTGCGAGATCACCGTTCCGGCCTGCTGGTCCGACGATGCGAGCACCATCGCGACCGTGAACCCCGCGTTGTGCAGGGCCGAGATCGCCGCCTGCCGCTCCAAGTCGATCACCGACGGCACGACCAGCAGCTGGTAGGAGGACGGCTCGGTGCACACCTCGAGCGTCGGCTCGGCGCCCGCGGGGTACTGGAGCACGTCGATGTCGCCGGGTGGCGTGTACGGGTTGGCGAGGCAACCCTGCGTCACGTCGACGCGCAGCGTCACGTCGTCGACGTTCGGTGCCGTCCCGAACTCCTTCACCGGCAGCCCCTGGGTCGCCGCGAGCATGAACGCACGCCAGATCGAGGCCGGCCACGTCCCGCCGTAGACCGTCGAGATCCGCACGTTCCCGCAACACATCGGGATCTGCCCCTGCGGGAACCCCACCCACACGGCGGTCACCATCTGGGGGATCGCGCCGACGAACCACGCGTCGCTCGCGTTCTGGGCGGTGCCGGTCTTGCCGAACTGCGGCCGGCCGATGTTCGCGCCGACGCCGGTGCCCGACTGCACCACGCCCTTGAGGATGTCGACCGCCTCGGCAGCGATCGCGGGCTCAACCGCCTGCTCGGCCCGCGAGGGCGCCTGGTAGATCACGTCCCCGTCGGACGTGGTGACCGAGATCACGGGTGTGGGCTGGACGTGCCGGCCGAGATCCGCGAGCGTGCCGTACGCCGACGCCATCTCGAGCGTACTCACCTCGTTGACGCCGAGGACGGCCGCCGGCACCGCCGCGAGCGGGCTGTTCGGCTCGGTGGTGCGGGGACAGCACCGGATCCCCATCCGCACGGCGGCCTCGACGAGCGCCGAGGCACCCGCGTACGGGTCCCCGTCGCCGATCACCGAGAGCAGGTTCGCGTAGGCGACGTTGACCGAGTTGACCGTGGCGCTTTCCAGCGAGATCGTCCCGTAGCCGCCGCCCTCGGCGTTGTGCGGGTCCCAGTACGTCCCGTCTTGGAGCAGGATGTGCGCGGTGGAGCCGTTCAGCGGCTGCGTCCTGGGGATGCCGTGCTCGAGCGCCGCGACGAGCGCGAACGGCTTGAAGGCCGACCCCGCCTGCCGACCGGTGACGCCGCCGGTCGCCAGGTTGATCCGGGCGAAGTCGTCGTCCTCGTTCCAGTAGTCGCGTCCGCCGACCATCGCCCGCACGTACCCGGTCCTCGGATCGATCGCCGTCAGCGCGCCGTAGGGATCGCCGGGCTCGGTGAGCACGGACCCGACCGCGCGCTCGGCGGCGCGTTGGAGGCGCAGATCGACGGTGGTGACGATCTTCAGGCCGCCCTCGAACAAGAGGTCGTAGCGGTCCTGGGGTGTTTCGCCGAAGCGCGGGTTGGACAGGAACCATTCCTTCACGTAGTCGACGAACCACGGGGCGACGTAGTGGGTCTCGTCCTCGGGGGTGAGGTCGAGGTGGATCGTCGACCCGCTGGCTTTTTCGAACTCGGTCTGGTCGATCATCTGCAGACCGAGCATCAGCGTCAGCACGCGGTTGCGGCGGCGCTCGGACCGTCCGGGGTGACGGACGGGGTCGTAGTCGACCGGCGCGGCGATCAGACCGGCGAGCGTCGCGGCCTGCGACAGGGACAGCTCGAGCGGCTCGATGCCGAAGTAGGTCTCGGATGCGGCCTGGATCCCGTAGGCGCCGTTGCCGAAGTACACGGTGTTCAGGTACCGCGTCAGGATCCGGTCCTTGCTGAGGTTCTGTTCGAGTTTCCAGGCCAGGTACGCCTCGCGGATCTTGCGCGCGACGGTCTGCTCGTCTCCGACGTAGAGCTTCTTCACGAGCTGCTGGGTGATCGTCGAGCCACCCTCGACGACCTCCCCGGTGGTGGCGTCGATGTACGCGGCTCGGAGCAGCGCGCGCATGTCCACACCCGAATGGTCGTAGAACCGCTGGTCCTCGATCGCGATCACCGCGTTGCGCACGACGTCGGGGATCTTCCGCGAGCGAACCACCACGCGGTTCTCACCCGCGTGGAGCGAGGTGATCAACGTCCCGTCCTGGGAGTAGATGAACGAGGTCTCGGGAAGGGCCTGCGCGGTCTCGCGCGCCTCGCGCAGGGAGGGGAGATCGCAGGCTGATGCTGCGAGGGCGAACACGAACAAGCCGACCACGAGGGTCCGCGAGCGAGCGGCCATGGTTCGACCATCTTGCCACGGGCGGAACCTTCCCACTGCTAGCCTTCGCGCCATGGGACCGGAAGACCTTCCGAGCCTGCTCGCCGGTTCCGCCGAGGTCGTCCCCGCGGAGGAGCTCGAGCGCAAGCTGACCCTGGGACGGCCGCTGCGGGTCAAGCTCGGACTGGACCCGACCGCGCCGGTCGTGACGCTCGGGTGGGCCGTGGTGCTCCACAAGCTGCGGCAGTTCCAGGACGCGGGACACACCGCCGTCCTGATCGTCGGGGACTTCACGGCGCAGGTTGGCGACCCCTCGGGCAAGACCGAGACGCGGCCGCGCCTGTCGCAGGAGGAGGTGCGTGGGTACGCCGAGCGTCTCCTCGATCAGTTCTGGAGGATCCTCGATCCCGAGCGCACCGAGGTCCGGTACAACGCCGAGTGGCTCGAGCCGATGAGCATGGAGGAGATCCTGCGCCTGTCGGCATCGACCACCGTCGCGCGGATGCTCGAACGCGACGACTTCGCCAAACGCTACGCGGAGGGCAAGCCGATCTCGATCATGGAGTTCCTCTACCCGTTGCTCCAGGGGATGGACTCGGTCGCGGTCGAGGCCGACGTCGAGCTCGGCGGCCGGGACCAGACGTTCAACCTGCTCGTCGGCCGGGACCTCCAGCGCGAGTTCGACCAGGAGCCGCAGGTGGCGCTGACCACGCCGCTGCTCGTCGGCACCGACGGCGTGCAGAAGATGAGCCAGTCCCTCGGCAACTACATCGGGATCACCGATCCGCCGGACGAGATGTTCGGCAAGCTCGCCCGGGTCCCCGACGAGCTGATCCCCACCTACCGGCTCCTCGCGCTCGACTTCTTCCGCGACCCCACGGAAGCCGAGCGCGTCGAGAAGGGCCTGGAGGACGGGTCGCTCGACGCATGGGACGAGAAGCGCCGGCTCGCGCGCGAGGTCGTTGACCTGTACCACGGGCAGGGGAGCGGGGCGGGCGCCGGGGAGCGGTTCGAGCGCGTCCACCGCGAGCGCGAGCTCCCCGAGGAGGTCCCGAACCTCGCGATCCCTCCCGACCTCGTCATCGACGGGAGGGTTTACCTCCCGAAGCTCCTGGCCGTCCTCGGCCTCGCCGACTCGAACTCCCACGCGCGACGCTTGATCGAACAGGGCGGCGTCCGGCTCGACGGGCAGCCCGTGGATGGGGACACGCTCGAGTTGCCCGCCAACGAGCTCAAGGGTCGCGTGCTCCAGGTGGGTCGACGAGGGTTCGCGCGGCTCGGATAGCTTGAGGGCGCCCGTCCCTTGGCCCCACCGATCGGCCCCCGACGCCCCGCCAGGTCGGGGGTTGCAGGTCCTTGCTCGTTCCGATCGACGGCGACGGGCCCGCGCCGGGACGTGTTCCTGCTAAGGTCGTGCCTGGCGGGTGGCGTTCCGGGCCGCGTGACGGGTCTCGGTTGACGCCTCACGTTCACGTGCCTACCATGATGGGTCGCGCGACCCCATCTCTTTGGAGTCCCTTCCTTCGGGTCGGCGCTCGCACCTTGAGAACTGAACAGTGTGCCAAAAGCCAGTGCGTTTACCCCGTTGAACACGGGAGGTGCGGTTCGCCGTGCCTGTCGGCTCGACGGTCGTACGGAAACTGCAACACAGGAAGGCCGATCCGGGTGTGCTGCTCGGGGAGGCCGACTTTCCAACAACGAACCCGAAACCGGCCTCCACGGCCGGGTCCAACGGTTCTTCTACGGAGAGTTTGATCCTGGCTCAGGACGAACGCTGGCGGCGTGCCTAACACATGCAAGTCGAGCGGGAACCTCAGGAGGGGTAACCCTTCTGAGGGGAGAGCGGCGAACGGGTGAGTAACACGTGGGCAACCTGCCCCGGACACCGGGATAACCCAGGGAAACCTGAGCTAATACCGGATACTCCGGCGTGATCGCATGGTCGCGTCGGGAAAGCTCCGACGGTCCGGGATGGGCCCGCGGCCTATCAGCTTGTTGGTGGGGTAACGGCCCACCAAGGCGACGACGGGTAGCTGGTCTGAGAGGACGGCCAGCCACACTGGGACTGAGACACGGCCCAGACTCCTACGGGAGGCAGCAGTGGGGGATCTTGCGCTAATGCGCGAAAGCGTGACGCAGCGACGCCGCGTGGGGGATGAAGGCCTTCGGGTTGTAAACCCCTTTCGGCAGGGACGAAGGGAAACTGACGGTACCTGCAGAAGAAGTCCCGGCTAACTACGTGCCAGCAGCCGCGGTAACACGTAGGGGACGAGCGTTGTCCGGATTCATTGGGCGTAAAGCGCGCGTAGGCGGCTCGGAAAGTCGGGCGTGAAATGCCGGGGCTCAACCCCGGGACTGCGTCCGATACTTCCGAGCTGGAGGTAGGTAGGGGAGATCGGAATTCCTGGTGTAGCGGTGAAATGCGCAGATATCAGGAGGAACACCGGTGGCGAAGGCGGATCTCTGGGCCTTACCTGACGCTGAGGCGCGAAAGCTAGGGGAGCGAACAGGATTAGATACCCTGGTAGTCCTAGCCGTAAACGTTGGGTGCTAGGTGTGGGTGGACATCGACCCCATCCGTGCCGAAGCTAACGCATTAAGCACCCCGCCTGGGGAGTACGGCCGCAAGGCTAAAACTCAAAGGAATTGACGGGGGCCCGCACAAGCGGCGGAGCATGCGGCTTAATTCGATGCGACGCGAAGAACCTTACCTGGGCTTGACATGCAGGGCAAAGCCGGTGAAAGCCGGCGCTCTACGGAGCCTGCACAGGTGGTGCATGGCTGTCGTCAGCTCGTGCCGTGAGGTGTTGCCTTAAGTGGCGCAACGAGCGCAACCCCTGTCCTTAGTTGCCAGCGGATCATGCCGGGAACTCTAGGGAGACTGCCGGTGCCAAACCGGAGGAAGGTGGGGATGACGTCAAGTCATCATGCCCCTTATGTCCAGGGCTGCACGCATGCTACAATGCGCGGTACAAAGGGCTGCGATCCCGCAAGGGGGAGCGAATCCCAAAAAGCCGCGCTCAGTTCGGATCGGGGTCTGCAACCCGACCCCGTGAAGTCGGAGTCGCTAGTAATCGCAGATCAGCAATGCTGCGGTGAATACGTTCCCGGGCCTTGTACACACCGCCCGTCACACCACGAAAGTGGGCAACACCCGAAGCCGGTGGCCCAACCCCTTGGGGAGGGAGCCGTCGAAGGTGGGGCTCGCGATTGGGGTGAAGTCGTAACAAGGTAGCCGTACCGGAAGGTGCGGCTGGATCACCTCCTTTCTAAGGAGCCACTTGGCACTCCGGTCTGGTCGAGCGTTCGTCTCGACGGCCGGCAGACTCCAGGTCGGTGCACTGGCTACTCGGCAGGCGAGCTCGCTCGAGCCGTTCGCAAGTACGTCTCTCCGAAGCAACGTGGAGGGAAGTGGAACGCGATCGGCCCGGGTGGGGGAGTCCGCCGGGCACACTGTTCAGCTCTGGGGGTGCGAGCCTCCGGGCACCTTGAGAACTCGATAGCGAGCGCGAGCATCTACAGTCAAGTTACTAAGGGCTTACGGTGGATGCCTTGGCGCCAGGAGCCGATGAAGGACGCGTCTGGCTGCGAAAAGCTTCGGGGAGCCGCCGAGAAGGCCTTGATCCGAAGGTGTCCGAATGGGGAAACCCGGCCGGGGTCATGCCCGGTCACCCAGGTCTGAATACATAGGGCCTGAGGAGGGAACCGCCCGAAGTGAAACATCTCAGTAGGGCGAGGAAGAGAAAGCAACCGCGACTCCCCTAGTAGCGGCGAGCGAACGGGGATCAGCCTAAACCGACCCGGTGTGATAGCCCGGTGGCGTTGCCGGATCGGTGTCGTGGGACCTGCATGAGCACACACCGGTGTGTTCGAGGAGTTACAAAATCGGCGTGTAGACGAAGGCCATGGAACGGGCCGCCATAGGAGGTAACAGCCCTGTAGTCGAAACGCGACCGATCTCCTTTGCAGTGTTCCCGAGTAGCGCGGGACCCGAGAAATCCCGCGTGAATCTGGGGGGCCCACCCCCTAAGGCTAAGCACTCCCTGGCGACCGATAGTGAACTAGTACCGTGAGGGAAAGGTGAAAAGCACCCCGGGAGGGGAGTGAAAGAGCACCTGAAACCGTGAGCCTACAAGCTGTCGGAGCTCTCGCTGGGCAACCAGCGGGGGTGACGGCGTGCCTTTTGAAGAATGAGCCGGCGAGTTAGCGGTGTGCGGCAAGGTTAAGTCTCTTGACGAAGCCGAAGCGAAAGCGAGTCTGAAACAGGCGCACAGTCGCACGCCCTAGACCCGAAGCCGAGTGATCTACCCATGGGCAGGTTGAAGCGAGGGTAAGACCTCGTGGAGGACCGAACCCACCAGGGTTGAAAACCTGGGGGATGACCTGTGGGTAGGGGTGAAAGGCCAATCAAACTCGGTGATAGCTGGTTCTCCCCGAAATGCCTTTAGGGGCAGCCTCGGGTGTTCAGTCGTGGAGGTAGAGCACTGATTGGGTTAGGGGGCCCACAAGCTTACCGACCTCAGTCAAACTCCGAATGCCACGACTCCAGAACCCGGGAGTGAGGCTGCGGGGGCTAAGCTCCGTAGCCGAGAGGGAAACAACCCAGATCGCCAGCTAAGGTCCCTAAGTTCGTGCTAAGTGGGAAAGGATGTGGGATCGCCCAGACAACCAGGAGGTTGGCTTAGAAGCAGCCACCCTTGAAAGAGTGCGTAACAGCTCACTGGTCAAGTGGTCCTGCGCCGATAATGTAACGGGGCTCAAGCACGACACCGAAGCTGCGGGATCCTTCGTATGGCTCGGCCATGGGGGGCGACCTCCATGGTCCAGGCCGAGGGATCGGTAGGGGAGCGTTCTGACGCGAGTGAAGCGGCGGGGTAACCCAGCGGTGGACGCGTCAGAAGTGAGAATGCCGGCATGAGTAGCGAAAGACGGGGGAGGAGCCCGTCCGCCGAATGCCCAAGGGTTCCTGGGGAAGGTTCATCCGCCCAGGGTTAGTCGGGACCTAAGGCGAGGCCGAGAGGCGTAGCCGATGGACGACTGGTTGATATTCCAGTACCACCTCATCCGCGCCAAGCCCGAATCCGAGGTACTAAGGGAACCCCTTCGGGGGCTACCGACCAACTCGGTACTAGGGCAGCGAAGGGGGGACGCAGGAGGGTAGGTCGACCCACGCGATGGTCGTCGTGGGGCAAGTGCGTAGGGGGGTTCCCCAGGCAAATCCGGGGAGCCATCAACCCTGAGGCACGATGCCGAGCCGCACTAGGTGAAGCGACTGATCCCATGCTGCCGAGAAAAGCCTCTAGCGAGTGGTTGAGGTGCCCGTACCCCAAACCGACTCAGGTGGGCAAGTAGAGAATACTCAGGCGATCGAGAGAACCCTGGTTAAGGAACTCGGCAAATTGCCTCCGTAACTTCGGGAGAAGGAGGACCACGGTAGGGTGACGGCCTTCGCGGCCCGAGCTCGATGTGGTGGCACAAACCAGGCCCAAGCGACTGTTTACTAAAAACACAGGTCCGTGCGAAGTCGTAAGACGATGTATACGGACTGACACCTGCCCGGTGCTGGAACGTTACGGGGAGGGGTCAGCTTCCTTCGGGGGGCGAAGCTCCGAACCTAAGCGCCAGTAAACGGCGGCCGTAACTATAACGGTCCTAAGGTAGCGAAATTCCTTGTCGGGTAAGTTCCGACCTGCACGAATGGTGCAACGACTTGGGCACTGTCTCAACCGGGGACTCGGCGAAATTGCAGTACGAGTAAAGATGCTCGTTACCCGCGACAGGACGGAAAGACCCCGGGACCTTTACTGCAGCTTGGTGTTGGGTTCTGGCAGATGTTGCGTAGGATAGGCGGGAGGCTTTGAAGCCCGGGCTTCGGCTCGGGTGGAGCCAACCTTGAAATACCGCCCTTCATCTGTTGGGACTCTAACCTCGGTCCGTGATCCGGATCGGGGACAGCGCCTGGTGGGCAGTTTGACTGGGGCGGTTGCCTCCTAAAGCGTAACGGAGGCGCCCAAAGGTTCCCTCAGCCTGGTTGGCAATCAGGCGTCGAGTGCAAGGGCACAAGGGAGCTTGACTGCGAGACCGACGGGTCGAGCAGGTGCGAAAGCAGGGCCTAGTGATCTGACGACTCCTTGTGGAAGGGTCGTCACTCAACGGCTAAAAGGTACCCCGGGGATAACAGGCTGATCGCTCCCAAGAGTCCATATCGACGGAGCGGTTTGGCACCTCGATGTCGGCTCGTCTCATCCTGGGGCTGGAGCAGGTCCCAAGGGTCGGGCTGTTCGCCCGTTAAAGAGGCACGCGAGCTGGGTTTAGAACGTCGTGAGACAGTTCGGTCCCTATCCGTCGTGGGCGTAGGAGACTTGCGGGGAGCTGCCCCTAGTACGAGAGGACCGGGGCGGACGAACCTCTGGTGTGCCAGTTGTCGCGCCAGCGGCACGGCTGGTTAGCCACGTTCGGAAGAGATAAGCGCTGAAAGCATCTAAGTGCGAAACTCGCCCCTAGATGAGGTCTCCCACTGGGCAACCAGGTAAGGCCCCTCGCAGACTACGAGGTTGATAGGCCGGAGGTGTAAGCGTGGCAACACGTTGAGCCGACCGGTACTAATAGGCCGAGGACTTGACTTTGCTCGCGCTCGCTATCGTAGTTCCCGAGCTCTGCTCGGGGGCTCGCACTCCCGCGAACATCCCGATCGCTGATCGGGAGACACTGTTTCGGTGGTCATAGCGGAGGGGAAACACCCGGTCCCATCCCGAACCCGGAAGTTAAGCCCTCCAGCGCCGATGGTACTGCCCGGGCAACTGGGTGGGAGAGTAGGTCGCCGCCGGACACTTTCGAGAAGAGCCGTCCCTTCGGGGGCGGCTCTTCTCGTTGGGGCCCGTTCGGTTCGTGAGGCCGGTCGGGTTGCGGCCCGGTACGCCCCGGTACGCCCCGGTACGCTCTGGGGCATGCCGAAGCCGATGCGTCCGCGTCCGGGTCCCAAGGGTGGACACCAGGGCCGCCGATCAGGGCTGCCACCCGACCTCGTGTCCGAGCTCCGGCACATGTCCCGGACCGGCAAGGCCGACATGGCGATCGCGCGGCTCGAACGCGCCGTCGCCCTGCTCGATCGCGGCGACGCGCGCGGTGCCGCCGCCGAGGCGGCCAAGGCCAAGGAGCTCGCCCCACGCGCCCCGGGCGTCCGCGAGGTCCTGGGGCTCGCGCTCTACCAGCTCGAGCGGTATTCCGAGGCTTTATCCGAGATGCAGGCGTACCGCCGGATGTCCGGTCGCGCCGATCAGAACCACATCATCGCCGACTCGTTGCGATCGCTCGGCCGGCCCGACCGGGCGGTGCCACTCGCGGAGGAGGCGCTCGCGGCTCGGGGGGTCCCGTTGGCCGCGAAGGCGGAGGCCGTGATCGTGGCCGCGAGCGCGCTCGCCGATCAGGGCAAGTACGACCAGGCGCTCGGGATGCTCCGCCGGGTCCGCACGCGCGACGACGTCGCCGGGCCCGAGGTGATCCGCGTCTGGTACGTGACCGGGAACATCCTCGAACAGGCGGGCCGGCGTGCCGACGCGCTGCGCGAGTTCCGTAAGATCCTGCGCCACGACCCGAGCGCGTTCGACGCGGCGGAGCGCGCGGCTCAGCTCGCCTGATCCGCGCCGTCGGCGGCGCGCCGGCGACGCCAGTAGCCGAGGATCCCCATCGCGTTCAAGCGGATGCTCGACATCGTCTCCATCGCCTGCAGGTCGAGCTCGGCCTCGGCGCCAGTCTGCGCGTCGGAGCGAGCCACTTCTCCCAGGACGCGCATGACCTCGTCGAGCGCGTCGTCCCGATCCGGCTCGAGACCGCGCTCGAGCGCGTCGCCGACGGCCTCGGTCCAGGTTCGGAAACGTTCGGCCGCGAGGTCGCAGATCCGCTCGACCTCATGGACGGGACCGAAATGCGAGAACAGGACGAGCCCGTCGCGCCCCCGATCGCGGATGCGCGCGATCGAGGCGAGCGCGAGCTCGAGGTCGTAGTCGGGTGGCGGCGTCGCCGGCCGGAGCGAGGGTGCGTCGGGCGGGTGGATCCCGAGCGCGTCGCCGGTGAAGACGGCGCCCGTCGAGGAATCCGCGAGCGCCAGGTGATGCTTCGCGTGGCCAGGTGTCGCGAGCGCCTCGAGGTGTCGCCCGCCGAGCTCGATGCGGTCGCCATCGGCGAGAGACCGGATCCGTTGGGCCGCAACGGGTTCGACGGGCCCGAAGAGCCTGGTCGTGGTCTCGGGGCCGTAGATCGACGTCACGCTCGCGACCAGCCTCGTGGGGTCGGCGAGGTGCCGCGCGCCGCGTTCGTGCACCCAGACGGTCGCGTTCGGGAAACGCTCCGCGATCCGGCCCACCCCGCCCGCGTGGTCGAGATGGATGTGGGTGACGGCGATGTGCGCTAAGTCGGCGGGTCCGATCCCGAGCCGCTCCAACCCCGCTACGACCGGCTCGAACGAGGTGGTCGGTCCCGTCTCGACGATCGCGGGTTCGACGGCATCGAGCAGGTAGGCGGCGGTGTAGCGTTCGCGGCCGCCGTAGAACGTGTCGATCGCCTCGATCCCTCGAGCGACCTCGAACACCACCGGCTCCACGCCGGGAGTCTACGTGGGGGTGTCGTCGGCCGGTGCTACGGTCCGACCCAAGGGGGGAGTTGGATGGTGACCGTCAACGTCGTGGTGCTCGCGGGCACCGTAGCCGCCGATCCGGTCGAACGCCGGATGCCGTCGGGCGACGAGGTCACCGAGCTCCGGCTCTCCGTTCCGGAAGCGGGCAAGCGCCTCCTCCCTCTGCCCGTCGCGGTCTGGCACAAGGACGTGGGCGAACGCGTCCTGAAACCGATCGCCAAGGGCGACGACGTGCTGGTCTACGGTCAGCTCGTCCGGCGCTTCTACCGGAGCGGAGCGGGCGCTCGGAGCCTCACCGAGGTCGTGGCGGCGGGCATCAAGAAGCTCGAGCCGGTCGAGCCGCCGGATTGAGGGCGCGGGTCAAGCGGGCACGTCGAGGTCGAGCGGCCGGATCACGAGACCCGTGCGCGGCTTGGGCCAGAAGAACGTCGATTTGCGGGGGAGCCGTTCGCCGCGGTCGATCACATCGCGGATCCTCGCGGCGTCGGTCGGCGGCAGGAAGAACGCGGCGACGGCCTCCAGGTCCCGAACGGCGTCCTCGGCCTCCACGGCGTCGGGTGTGAACCGGAGCTGCTCGTCGACGTCTCCCAGGACCCGCTCGTGGAGCGCGCAGACGGTGGGGGGCGTGCCGGGCACCTCGGCGATGCGGTGGACGAGCAGCCCGTCCTCCAGGGCCGCGGAACCGTAGACGAGCTTCTCGTCGCTCACGGTCTCCAGGACCTCGGCCAGGTCGCGGACGCGCGTCCCGCTCGGCTCGTGCGGACCCCTCGTCTGGATCCGGTGGAACGGGAGCACCGGCGGCTCCTGCACCGCGGCGTCCGCGATGAACATCATGACGCGGTCCCAGGGCCCCGGCCCGTGCCCGGCGCGCATCTCGTCCCGGTAGCGCAGGGCCATCGAGTAGCGGTGGTGGCCGTCGGCGATCATCAGGGACTCGGGTGCGAGCCAGGTCGCGACCTCGGGGTTGGGCTCGGTCACCCAGAGAGTGTGTTCGACGCCGGCCTCGTCCGACGCGGTCGCCGCGGGGTCGGGTGTCATCGCATCGTCCAGGAACGCGGCGAACGGTTCGCTCGGGCCCCGGAACACCGCGTGGATGCTCGACAGGTTCGTCCGGACCGCTCGCATCAGGCGGAGGCGGTCCTCGATCGGCCCGGGCATCGTCCGTTCGTGCGGCACGATCGACCCGCCCCAGTCCTCGAGCTCGACCGCGCAGACCAGTCCGCGGATCGCGCGCCGCCGCCCGTGCAGCGAGAACCGCATCTCGTACGGGTAGAACGACGCGCGCTCGGTCGGGACGAGCACACCGTCCGATCGCCAGGCCTCGAGCTCGGAGGCCGCCCGCCTATACTTGTCGCCCGCCCCGCCGTCGCCGGTGCCGTCCGGTCCGAGGACGAGGCGGATCACGTTGTACGGGCTCGCGTCCAGGTAGTGCCGCCGCTCCTCGTCGGAGATCACGTCGTAGGGCGGGGTCGTCACCAGGTCGTGCGAGCCGACGATCGAGCCGTCGAACAGCAGGCCGACGAAGGGCGAGACGAGGGACATGCACCATGTATAGCAGCAGCCCTCCGGCCGACCCGCCAGGCGAGGGCGCCTACGAGCTCTTCTCGCGCGGCATGGGCTTCCTGCGAGGCGGACACCCGCACCAGGCCGCCATGCTCCTTGGGCGCGCGAAGCTGATCGAGCCCGACAAGGCGTCGATCCGCGAGGCGCTCGGTCGAGCGCTGTACATGTCGGGGCGGACCGTGCCGGCACGGCGGGAGTTCGCCAAGGTGGTGCAGATCGAGCCGGCGAGCGACTACGCGCACTTCGCCCTGGCGCTCGCGTGCGAACGCACGGGGCAGCGGACGCGGGCGATCGGGCACCTCAAGCTCGCGATCGCGATGCGCCCGGGGACGGACGACTACGAACGCGCGCTCGAACGTCTCGCCGGCTGATGCTCGCCGAGCGGTACGACTGCGTCCTGTTCGATCTCGACGGCGTCCTGTATCGGGGCGAGGCCGCCGTGCCGTCGGCACCGCCCACTTTGGCCGAGCTGCGCCGCCGAAGCGTCCGACCGGTCTTCCTGACCAACAACTCCTCCCGGACGCCGCTCCAGGTCGCCGAGAAGCTCCGCGGGATCGGGATCGAGGCGGAGCCTGGCGAGGTCGTGACCTCCGCGCTCGCGACCGCCGAGCTGCTGGCCGAACGGGGCGGGGGGCGCGCGTTCGTGATCGGCCAGGACGGGGTTCGGGAAGCGTTGTCCGACGCCGGGATCGCGATCGTGGACGGCGACCCGGAGGAGGCCGACCTGGTCGTGGTGGGGTACGACGGCGGCGCCACGTACGGCGCGCTCAAGCGGGCGTCGCTGCTGGTTCAGCGTGGCGCGCGACTGGTCGCGACGAACGCCGACGGCTCCTACCCGGCCGCCGACGGCCTGTGGCCGGGGGCGGGCGCCCTGCTGGCGGTCATCACCACCACGACCGGCGCCGAGCCCGAGATCGTGGGCAAGCCGTTCGCCCCGTTGTTCGAGGCCGGTCGCCGCCGGGGCGGGGGTGGGCGCCCGCTGGTCGTCGGGGACCGGCTGGACACCGACATCGAGGGCGCGGCGCGCCTGGGGTGGGATTCGATGCTCGTGCTCACGGGGATCTCCGGGCGCGAGGACGTGGAGCGTCTCGGCATCGTGCCCACGGTGATCGCGGAGGACGTCTCCGCGCTGCTCGAACCGGCCTAGGGGCCCGGCGGCCGCGGCGCTATCCTTGCTGGTGGCGCCGGACGGGCGCCGTGCGTGAGACGGACATCGAGGAGTGATCGAGATGGCGGTTGGGCTGGAACAGGTTCGGGAGTACATGGAGGCGGCGATCGGCAAGCTCTCGCCGGCCAACGCCCAGGAGCTGGCGAAGACGCTGACCAAGGGCCAGGGACGCGACCAGGTGACGAAGGCCGCCAAGGACCTGATGGCCTGGTCGAATAAGAACCGCGAACGCCTCAAGACGATGGTGCAGACCGAGGTCAAGTCCCAGCTGAAGACGATCGGTGTCGCGTCGCGCGACGAGGTCGACGCGCTGCGCAAGCGGGTGCGCGAGCTCGAGCGCGAGCAAGGCAAGAAGTCCACGCGCAAGCGCTCCACGGCCAAGCGGTCCACCACCGCGAAGCGCGCCACATCCAGCCCCAGCGGCGAGCCGGCCTGACGCCGGTCGCCGTGGCGCGCCGGCGACTCGACGCCGAGCTCGTGCGCCGCGGCCTCGTCGCCACCCGCAGCGAGGCGCAGAGCGCCGTCCGCGACGGGCTGGTCCTGGTCTCCGGCCGCTCGGCGAGCAAGCCTTCCACCCTGGTCGACGACGCCGCGCCTGTCGAGCTGATCGGGGAGCCCCGACGCTTCGCCTCCCGGGGCGGCGAGAAGCTCGAGGCCGCGCTCGAACGGTTCGGACTCGACGTCGGCGGGCGCGACGCCCTCGATGCGGGCGCCTCGACCGGTGGGTTCACCGACTGCCTGCTGCGCCGAGGCGTGGCGCACGTGGTGGCGGTCGACGTCGGCTACGGACAGCTCGCCTGGTCGCTGCGCACCGACGAACGTGTGACCGTGCTCGACCGGACCAATGTGCGCGACCTGCGGGGCCACGACCTGCCGTACGCTCCGGGGATCGTGGTCGCCGATCTATCGTTCATCTCGCTGCGCCTCGCGGTCCCGGCGCTCGCGCGGGTCGCGTCGCAGGACGCCGACCTGGTGCTGCTGGTCAAGCCGCAGTTCGAGGTCGGCCGCGAGCGGGTGGGATCCGGCGGAGTCGTCCGCGACGCGGACGCGTGGCGCGACGCGATCCTCGGCGTGGCCGCGTCCGCCTCGGAGCACGGCCTGTCGCCGGTCGGAGTGATGGTCTCGCCACTGCCCGGGCCCGCCGGCAACATCGAGTTCCCGCTGCACGCGACGGTGGGGTCACGCGAGGCCGCCGCACTGGACGTGGAGGTCGCCCTCGCCGAGGGCCGCGCGCTCGCGGGGGTGACCTCGTGATCGGAACGACCCGATGAAGGCGGCGGGGTTCGTCGTCCACCCGGGGCGTCCGGCCGCGGCCGGAGCCGCCCGCGCGATCGGGGCGTGGCTCGACGAGCGCGGGGTCCGGACCCGGATGCTCGCCGGCGACGACGCCGAGGACGAGACGGCCGCGCGGGCGTTCGCCGACGGTCTGGACCTGGTGCTGTCGGTCGGCGGCGACGGGACGTTCCTTCGCGCGGCACGCGTGGCATCGGTGTCGGGGATCCCTGTGCTGGGGGTGAAGGTCGGCCGGGTCGGATTCCTCACCGAGGTCGAACCCGACGAGGCAACGGCGGTGCTCGAACGCATGCTGGACGGCTCGGCCAGGATCGAGGAGCGCTTGGCGGTGGTGGCCGAGGGCTCGTCGTTCGAGCCGCAGTGGGCGCTCAACGAGGTCATCGTCGAGAAGAGCGCGCGGCACCGGCTGATCCGCCTCGCGGTGTTCGTCGACGAGACCTACGTGACGACGTTCTCCGCCGACGGCGTGATCACCGCGACGCCCACCGGCTCGACGGCGTACTCGTTCAGCGCCGGCGGTCCGATCGTGTCCCCCTCGGTCCCGTCCCTCGTGGTGACCCCGATCGCCGCGCACATGGTGTTCGACCGGTCGCTGGTGCTCGCGGCGGACCAGCGCGTCCGCCTCGAGGTGCTCGGCCCGGAACCCGGGCTGCTCACGGCGGACGGCCGGCACAGCCTGGAGCTCCCGATCGGCTCGGCGGTGGAGATCGCACGCGCGCCGACGCCGGCGCGGTTCGTCCGTCGCGAGGACGCGCCCTCGTTCCACGACCTGGTCCGCGACAAGTTCGACCTGCCGGGCGACCTCCCCGGGGACGTCGGCGGAGCGGTCTAGGATCGGCGCATGCTCCGCGAGCTCCACATCAGCGGTCTCGGCGTGATCGAGGATCTCGACCTCGAGCTCCACCCGGGCCTGAACGTCCTCACCGGCGAGACCGGGACCGGCAAGACGATGGTGACGGTCGGGCTGCAGCTCGCGCTCGGTCGGCGCGGTGGCACCTCGCTCGTTCGGGCGGGCGCGCCGGCCGCGAAGGTGCAGGCGCGGTTCGATGCCCCGCCGGCCGCCACCAGCGCCGGGTGGGCCGAGGACGGCGAGGTCCTGCTCGCGCGGACCGTGACCGCCGAGGGCCGCAGCACCGCGCGGGTGAGTGGGCAGCTGGCGCCCGTGTCCGCCCTGACGGAGCTCGCCGGCGGGCTCGTCGAGGTGCACGGCCAGCACGAGGGCCAGAAGCTGCTCTCGACGGTCGCCCAGACGCGGTTCCTGGACCGGTTCGCGGGCGGGGAGCACCTCGACGCCGTCGAGGACCTGCGCGTCGAGCACGGTCGCCTGCGCGAGGCGACGGCCGCCCTCGCCGAGCTCGACGAACGCGAACGCGATCGCGAACGCCAGATGGATCTGCTCGCGTACCAGGTGCGCGAGATCGAGACCGCGGCGCCGCGCGCCGGCGAGACCGACCAGCTCAAGCTCGAGGCGGCCAGGCTCGACCACGCCGGGCGGCTGCTGGAGCGCGCATCGTCGGCCGAGCGGTCGCTCGCCGCGGAGGACGGCGCGGCCGACGCCCTCGGGGCAGCGTCCGCCGAGCTGCGGGCGGCGGGCGAGGTCGACCCCGGTGCGGAGGAGCTCGCGGCGCGGGCGTTCGAGCTGAACGCCGCGGCCACCGAGCTCGCGGTCGAGGTGCGCGGCTACCGCGAACGGCTCGAGCTCGACCCCGTGCGACTGCAGGAGGTGCGCGAACGGATCGACGCGCTCGACGCGCTCCAGCGAAAGTACGGCAACGGCGAGGAGGAGGTGCTCGCGTTCGGGGACCGGGCACGGGAGAGCCTCGACGCGCTCGCGGGCGTGGAGCAGGAGCGGGAGCGCGCCGCCGCCGAGGTCGCCGAACGCACCGAGCGCGTGGGGGCGCTGACCACCGTGGTCTCGGACGGCCGTGCGCGTGCCGTGCCCGAGCTCAGCCAGGCGCTTCAGCGGGAGCTCGGCGAGCTCGGGATGGAGGGTGCCTCGATCGAGGTCACCCTGGTCCCGACCCCGGAGCTGACGTCCGGCGGCGCCGAGCACGCGGCGTTCGTGTTCTCGGGCGGGCCGGGACAGCCGGCGCAGCCGCTCGCGAAGGTCGCCTCCGGCGGGGAGCTCTCGCGCACGATGCTGGCCTGCCGAAGCGTGCTCGTCGACCTGGACGATGTGCCCACCCTGATCTTCGACGAGGTGGACGCCGGCATCGGCGGGCAGGCCGGGGTCGCCGTGGGGCGGCGCCTCGCGAACCTCGCGCTCGGACGCCAGGTCGTGGTCGTGACCCACCTGCCGCAGATCGCCTCGTTCGCGGACCGGCACATCCGGGTCCGCAAGGACGACGGGACGGCCTCGATCGAGGTTCTGGACGACGCCCAGCGGGTCGAGGAGCTCTCGAGGATGCTCGCGGGGCTCCCCGGGAGTGAGGCCGCGGCCGCCCACGCCGAGGAGCTGCTCTCCGAAGCCGGCCGGCCGCCTACATCGTCTCCCTAGCGCCGCGTCACCCCGGCGCCGCACGCGACGACTCCGCTACCCTTTGCCCGCACGGGGGCCGCCCCTGTTCACGGGCTCCCGACCAGCCGGAACGCCGATCGGCCGATGTCGCTGGGGCCGAGAGATCGGCAAGGAACGAAGGAGGCGCCCACGTTCGGAACCAAGCCGAGGGGCCTGCTCCGACGGCCGCTGCGGCGGCCGAAGCCGCAGGCCGGCGTCGCTCGGGTCGACCTGCGGACCAAGCGGCTCGTCCAGCGCGTCCTGCCGGGCGAGCTCGTGGTGATCGACCACGAGGACCTCGACGGCGTGTCGGCCGAGGCGCTGATCGACGCGGAGGTCGGCGGCGTGGTGAACGCCGCCCGTTCGATCAGCGGCCGCTACCCCAACCTCGGTCCGATCCGACTGCTCGAGGCGGGGATCCCGCTGATCGACACCGTGGGGCCGCTGCTCCTGCGGAAGGTGCGCGAGGGTGACGAGCTCCGGCTTGACGGAGATCGGGTCTACGCTGGGGACCACCTGGTGGGGGTGGGGATCCGCCAGAGCACGGCCACGATCCGGGAGTCGATGGGGGAGGCCCAGCTCCGGCTCGCGGAGCGCTTCGAGTCGTTCGCGCGTAACACGGTCGACTACATGCAACGCGAACGGGACCTGCTGTTCGGCGGCTCGGGCCTGCCCTCGCTCGACCTCGACCTCACGAACCGACCCGTCCTGGTCGTTGTTCGCGGCTACAACTACAAGGAGGACCTGGCGGTCCTTCGCCCGTACATCCGCGACGTCCGCCCGGTGCTGCTGGGCGTCGACGGCGGCGCCGACGCCCTGATCGAGGCGGGCTACACCCCCGACCTGATCCTCGGCGACATGGACAGCGTCTCGGACGAGGCGCTCTCGTTCGCGGGTCCCGCGCGCCGCCGATGGTTCCGCCGGCGCCGGCCGACCGAGCTCGTGCTGCACGCCTACCGGGACGGCCGCGCGCCGGGGCGCCAGCGGCTCGAGGCGCTCGGCGTGCCGTTCCGCGTCGTCGAGGCTGCGGGGACGAGCGAGGACGCCGCGTTCCTGCTCGCCCACGAGAAGGGCGCCGAGACGATCGTGGCCGTGGGCAGCCACGGCAACCTCCGCGAGTTCCTCGACAAGGGCCGCGAGGGGATGTCGAGCACCTTCCTGGTCCGGCTGCGCGTGGGCGAGATCCTGATGGATGCCAAGGGCGTCTCGCGCGTCTACTCGCCGCGGATCCGGAGCCGCGACGCCTTCCTCCTGGTCGCCGCGGCGCTCGTGGCGGTCGCCGCCGTCGTCGTGGTCTCGCCGCCACTGCGGCTGTACGTCTCACAGCTGTTCGAACAGTTCCGTCAGTGGCTGTTCGATCTGAAAGAGCTGCTGTGATCTCGTTCCGATACCACATCGTGACGATCATCGCGGTCTTCCTCGCGCTCGCGATCGGGCTCCTGGGTGGCGCGGCGTTCGTGCAACCGGCGCTGCAGGAGCAGCTCCAGGAGCAGACCGATCGCCTCCGCAACGATCTGGATGACCGGACGCAGCAGATCGGCGACCTGCGCGACCAGATGGCCGCGCTGAACGGGTTCGCGGATTCGGTCATGCCCTACCTCACTACCGGGAAGCTGACCGGGACGCCGGTCGTGCTCGTCACCCAGACGGGGGTCGAGGACGAGGTGCTCGCGCAGACGCAGTCGGCGTTGTCCGACGCGGGCGCGCGCGTCCTGACGACCGTGTCGGCGACCGACCAGCTCGTCTCGCAGGACCCGACGACGCAGGAGCAGCTCGCGACGATCGTGGGGGAGCCCACGGCGTCCGCGGAGGAGCTCCCCAAGCTCGCCGCTGAGGCGTTGGCGCAGGGCCTGTCGCCGTCGACGACCGTGATCGGAGGCCAGGTCCTGGAAGATCTGCTTTCCGCGGGCTTCCTCGCCCCGGTCGGTCCCGGCCCCTCGCAGGCGACCCTCGATGAGATCGGGGCGCCTGGTCAGGTCGTCGTGGTGCTCTCCGGCGGACGCGGCGAGGAGCCGACGCTCCCGCCCGAGGCGTTCGCGGTGCCGCTCGTGCAACGGCTGGCCGGGCTGGGCGTCCCCGTGGGTGCGGGGGAGTCGCTGCTCACCGACTACCCGTTCGTCTCCCTCGTGCGCGCCGACGGGACCGACGGCACCGTCACGGTCGACGATCTCGATCAGGTGATGGGCGGCGCGGCGCTGGTGCTCGGTCTCGAGGACCTGCTCACCTCGGGGACCGGTGGCGCCTACGGCGTGAAGGACGGCGCCGAACCGCTCCCGCCGGCACCGTGAGCGGGGTGGCCGGGGAGGCTCACGGAGCGGGCGCGAACGCGCGAACGCTCGAACGGGAGCATCGGGTCGTTGCCCTCGTGGCGGCGAGGAACGAGGCCGGACGGATCGGACCGTGCGTCCGGGCGCTGTTGGCCCTCGCCGACGAGGTCGTCGTGGTCGACGACGGTTCGGACGATGCGACCGCCGCCGTGGCGTCCGAGGCCGGCGCGACGGTGTTGCGGACCGGCCGTCGCACGGGCAAGGGCGGGGCCCTCGAGGGCGCGCTACGGCGGCTTGGGGCGGCCGACCGGTGGTTGCTGGCGGACGGCGACCTCGGCTCGACCGCCTCGAACCTCACCCCACTGCTCGAGGCGGTGGACGCGGGCGAGGCCGATCTCGCGATCGCCGTCCTGCCCGCCACGCGCGCGGGAGGGTTCGGGATCGTCAAGCGGTTCGCCGCCCACCTGATCCGGGGGCAGACCGGGTTCCGGGCGGCCGAGCCCCTCTCCGGGCAACGCGCGCTCACCTCCACCGCGATGGAGGCCGTGCGGCCGCTCGCGGGCGGGTTCGGTGTGGAGACCGCGATGACGATCGACGCGGTCCGCGCGGGCATGCGGGTGGTCGAGATCCCGATCGAGGGTCTCGAGCACCGCCCCACGTACCGGACCGCGCGCGGGTTCCTCCACCGCGGCCGGCAGGGCTTGGAGATCGCGAGAGCCGTCCTGCCCCGGATCATCCGATGAACCGCTCGGACGCGCGCCGGTGAGGTGGGGCCGGCTCCTCGTCGAGAACCACCGCGGCGCGCTCGTCCCCCGGGTCCTCGGGATCGCGCTCGCGATCGACGCCGTGGTGTGGACCGTGGTCGTCGCCACGTTCGCCGACGTCGGGGCGGCCGGGTGGGGGGCGCTCGCCGGTCTCCTGCTCGTGTTCGGCGTCGGCCTGGTCGACGATCTCGTGCCCGCGGGGCCTCGCGGGATACGCGACCACTTACGCTCCGCCGCCTCGGGCCACCCGACGACCGGGCTGGTCAAGATCCTCGTGATCGGCGGTTCGGCCGTGGTCGTGATCGCCCTGCAGCCCGCGAGGCCCACCTCGGTCCAGGTGTTCGGGATCGTGCTCCTCGCGGCGTGCGCGAACGTGTGGAACGGGCTCGACGTGGTCCCGGGGCGATCGCTCAAGGCGTTCCTGCTGCCGGGGCTCGCGTTCGCGATCTGGGGCGTGCCCTCGGCCGCGCCCGCGGTCCTCGGCCTCCTGGTGGGGGCGGTCGTCGTGCTCCCGTTCGACCTGCGCGAGACCGCGATGCTCGGCGACAGCGGGGCGAACCTGCTGGGGTTCGCGGCGGGGATCGGGCTGTACGCCGCCCTGCCCGACCCTTGGGTCGTGGTGGCCGCCGGGGTCGCCGTCGTCCTGAACGTCGTAGCCGAGACCGTGTCGTTCAGCCGCGTGATCGAACGCACCCCGCCGCTGCGATGGGTCGACGAGCTCGGTCGCCGCGCCTGACGCCGAAGTTTCCGGGCGTGATCGAGCACTTCTCGAGCGGAACCCGCGAGAGGGTCACCCGGCCCTGCTACGATGCCAACCCGAGGTGCAGAAACAGCCGAAATACGTCTTCGTGACCGGTGGGGTCGCCTCGGGTCTCGGCAAGGGGATCACCACCGCGTCGCTCGGCCGACTCTTCCGCTCCCGCGGTCTGCGCGTCGCCCTCCAGAAGCTCGACCCCTACGTGAACGTCGACCCGGGGACGATGAACCCGTTCGAGCACGGCGAGGTCTTCGTGCTCGACGACGGCGCCGAGACCGACCTGGACCTCGGCCATTACGAGCGCTTCACCGACGAGAACCTCCACCGGGGCTCGAACCTGACGACCGGCGCCGTCTACAGCTCCGTGATCGCCAAGGAGCGGCGGGGCGACTACCTGGGCAAGACCGTGCAGGTGATCCCGCACATCACCGACGAGATCAAGGATCGGATCCGCAACCACGCCGCCGCCGAGAACGCGGACCTGGTGATCGTCGAGGTCGGAGGGACGGTCGGCGACATCGAATCGCTCCCGTTCCTGGAGGCGATCCGCCAGCTCCGCAACGAGGTCGGCCGCGACCGGTGCGCGTTCGTCCACGTCAGCCTGATGCCGTTCATCGGGCCCTCCGGCGAGCTGAAGACCAAGCCCACGCAGCACTCGGTCAAGGAGCTGCGTTCGCTCGGTCTGCAGCCCGACGCGATCGTGTGTCGTTCGGACCGACCGATCGGGCGCCACCTGAAGGAGAAGATCAGCCTGCTGTGCGACGTGCCGATCAGCGGCGTGGTCTCGGCCCAGGACTCGGACTCGATCTACCGGGTCCCACTGATCCTGGCGAAGGAGGGGCTCGACACGGAGCTCGCGCAGCACCTACGGATCGACGGCGAGCCCGACATGTCCGAATGGCAGACGCTCGTCGACCGGATCGACGCCGCCGTCGACCCGGTGCGCGTGGCGATCGTCGGAAAGTACGTGAACCTGCGCGACGCCTACCTGTCGGTGATCGAGGCCCTCAAGCACGGCGGGTTCCATCACGGCGTCGACGTCCAGATCGATTGGGTGTCCTCCGACGACGTCGACCAGGGCGACGTCGACCAGATCCTGCGCGACGTGCAGGGCATCGTGGTGCCCGGGGGGTTCGGGTGGCGCGGCGTCGAAGGCAAGCTGGAGGTCGTCCGGTACGCGCGCGAACGCCGCGTTCCGTTCCTCGGGCTCTGCCTCGGGCTCCAGTGCGCGGTGATCGAGTTCGCGCGCAACGTCTGCGGCCTGGAGGGCGCCAACTCCTCCGAGTTCGACCCGGCCACGCCGCACCCGGTGATCGACCTGCTGCCCGAACAGAAGGACGTGACCGATCTCGGCGGCTCGATGCGCTTGGGCGCGCAGCCGTGCCACCTCGTGCCGGGTACCCGCGCGGCGCAGGTCTACGGCGAGCCCGTGGTGTACGAACGCCATCGCCACCGGTACGAGGTCAACCCCGCGTACCACGAGGCGCTCTCGGGCAAGGGTCTCGTGTTCTCGGGCCTGTCGCCGGACGGCCGTCTCGTCGAGATCGTCGAGCTCGAGGATCACCCGTTCTTCATGGCGGGACAGTTCCACCCCGAGCTCCGGTCGCGACCGACGCGGCCGCACCCGTTGTTCCGCGAGTTCGTCGGCGCCGCGAAGACGCTCGCGGCCACCGAGCCGGAGCACACGGTCGCGCTGCCGGGCTAGGCTCCACCAGCTCGGCGGGGGCGATGGGCGACGTGGAGCGTTCGGAGACCAGGTACGCGCGTAGCGGCGACCTGAGCATCGCGTACCAGGTCGTCGGCGACGGACCGTTCGACCTCGTGTACGTGCCCGGGTGGGTCTCCAACATCGAGCTGATGTGGGAGGAGCCCGGGCTCGCGAGGTTCCTCGAGCGCCTCGCCTCGTTCTCCCGGCTGATCCTGTTCGACAAGCGGGGGACCGGCCTGTCCGACCCCGTACCGACCGATGGGTTGCCGACGCTCGAGGAACGGATGGACGACGTCCGTGCCGTGATGGACGCCGTCGGGTCGGAGCGGGCAGCGCTGCTCGGGCACTCGGAGGGCGGCAACATGTGCGTCCTGTTCACGGCGACCTACCCCGAGCGCACCACGGCGCTCCTCCTCGTCGGCAGTTACGCCAAGCGGCTCCGCTCGCAGGACTACCCCTGGGCGCCGACCGTCGAGCAGCGTTCGCGCGAGATCGAGGAGACCGAGGCAACCTGGGGATCGCCGGAGGCGTTCGAGGCGCTCGCGCCCAGCAAGGCGAGGGATCAGGCCTTCCAGCGTTGGATCGGGCGGTACCTGCGGCAGTCGGCCAGCCCGAAGGCAGCCGCCGCCCTCATGCGCATGAACACCCAGATCGATGTCCGCGACGTCCTTCCGACGATCGGGGTTCCGACGCTCCTGATCTACCGGACGGACGATGCGGACGTGCAGGTGGACGAGGGCCGCTACATCGCCGAGCGGATCCCCGGCTCGAGGTTCGTCGAGCTGCCCGGCATCGATCACCTGATGTGGACCGGCGACACCGATGCCCTCCTCGACGAGATCGAGGGGTTCCTCACGGGCGTTCGCCGAGGACCGGACCCCGACCGCGTGCTCGCGACCGTGTTGTTCACGGACGTGGTGGGGTCGACGGAGACGGCGAACCGCGTCGGGGACCGCGCGTGGCGCTCGCTCCTGGACCGGCACCACCAGGTGATCCGCCATGAGCTCGAGCGGTGGCGCGGCCGCGAGATCGACACCGCGGGCGACGGCTTCCTCGCGACCTTCGACGGTCCTGCCCGAGGGATCAGGTGCGCGGTCGCGGCGACCGAAGGGGTCCGCGACCTTGGGCTGGAGATCCGGGCGGGCCTCCACACGGGCGAGGTGGAGATCGCCGACGGCAACGTGCGAGGCATCGCCGTCCACATCGGCTCCCGGGTGTCGGGCCTCGCGGGCCCCGGCGAGGTCCTGGTGTCGCGGACCGTGGCCGATCTCGTCGCGGGTTCCGGCATCGTCCTGGCCGAACGCGGCGAGCACGATCTGAAAGGTGTGCCCGGGCGGTGGCTCGTCTACGCCGTCGAGTCGGTGTGAGGCAGCTCGGGCGTCGCCGCCGGTCGGGTACGCTTCCCGCATCCCGGACGTGGGAAGGGCGAGGCCGTGATCGTCGGGGTCCCCAAAGAGGTCAAGGACAACGAGTACCGGGTCGCTCTGACGCCCGAGGGCGCTCGCGAGCTCACCGCGACCGGACACCAGGTCCTGATCCAGGACGGCGCCGGAGCGGGTTCGGGCATCCCCCAGCAGCGGTACGAGCGCGCCGGCGCCGAGATCGTCGCGACGGCGGCCGAGGTCTGGTCGAGCTCCGACATGATCATGAAGGTCAAGGAGCCGGTCGCCTCGGAGTTCGAGCACCTGCGCGAGGGTCAGATCCTGTTCACGTACCTCCACCTCGCGGCGAGCGCGGAGCTCACGCAGGCGCTTGTCGAACGCAAGGTCGCGGCGGTCGCGTACGAGACCGTGCAGCTTCCCGACGGTCGCCTGCCGCTGCTCGCGCCGATGAGCGAGATCGCGGGCCGGATGGCGCCGCACGTCGCCGCGCACCTGTTGGAGAAAGAGTACGGCGGCCGCGGGATCCTGATGGGGGGGGTCTCCGGGGTCCGGCCGGCCAAGGTGTTCGTGCTCGGCGCGGGGATGGCGGGCTCGAACGCGGCCTGGATCGCCGCCGGCATGGAGGCCGAGGTCATCGTGGTCGACACCAACCTGGACCGGCTGCGGTTCATCGACCAGATCCACAAGGGCAGGATCATCACGCTGATGTCGGACCGGCTGACGCTCGAGCAGCGGGTGCGCGAGGCCGACGTCGTCATCGGGTCGGTGCTCGTGCCGGGCGCGCGCGCCCCCAAGCTCATCACGCAGGAGATGATCCGGTCGATGCGCGCCGGCGCGGTGGCGATCGACATCGCGATCGATCAGGGCGGGTGCATGGAGACGTCGCGGATGACCACGCACTCCGATCCGACGTACGTCGTGGACGGCGTGGTCCACTACTGCGTCGGGAACATGCCGGGCGCAGTGCCGAACACGTCGACGTACGCGCTCACCAACGTGACGCTGCCGTACGCGCTCAGGATCGCCGCCAACGGTCTGGAGGACTCGGTGCGCGACGACGCCACCCTCGCCCTCGGCGTCAACGTGATCGCCGGCGAGGTCACCAACCCCGGTGTCGCCGAGGCCCATGGGATGACGTTGACGCCGCTGTCCGCGATCGTCGCCGGGTTGAGCTGAGTCCGACCGGCCCATGCCGGCTCGAGACGCGCTCGCCAAGCAGATCCAACGTTTCCTCGATCACCTGACGGTGGAACGAGGTCTGTCCGTCCACACGGTGGCGGCGTACCGGCGCGATCTCGAACGCTACGCCGCCTTCCTGCGCAGCCGGGGGATCACGGACGCCCGCCGCGTCGACGAGCGGGCGGTGACCGCCCACGTGGCGGCGGTGTCGGCCTCGACCTACGGCGACGGGAAGCCGTACCGCGCGACCTCGGTGGTTCGGGCGCTGTCCTCGGTCCGGGCCTTCCACCGCTTCTTGCTGCGCGAAGGCCAGATCTCGAGCGACCCCACCGCGGCGGTGATCCGTCCGAAGCTCCCTCGGTCCCTGCCCAAGCCGCTGTCCGTGGACGACGTCGCGCGCGTGCTGGCGCACCCCGATCGCTCGGCCAAGGGGCTGCGCGACCGGGCGGTGTTGGAGACGCTGTACGGCGCCGGCCTGCGGATCTCCGAGCTCGTCGGTCTCGACGTGGACGATGTCGACCTGGAGGAGGGGAGCGTCCGCGTGCTCGGCAAGGGCGGCAAGGAGCGGGACGTGCCGATCGGCCGGTACGCGCGCGACGCGATCTCGGCGTACCTGACCAGGGTCCGGCCGCAGATCGCGTCCCCCCGTTCGCGTTCGGCGCTGTTCCTGAACCTCCGCGGGGGGCGCCTGACCCGCCAGGGGTGCACCGGGATCGTCCAGCAGCACGTGGCGGGCGCCGGCATCCGCACGAAGGTCAGCCCGCACACGTTCCGGCACTCGTTCGCGACCCACCTGCTCGAAGGGGGTGCCGACGTGCGGGTGGTCCAGGAGCTGCTCGGGCACGCGAGCGTAGCCACCACCCAGGTCTATACGCTGGTGACCAGGGAGCATCTGCGGGAGGTCTATTTCACGTCCCACCCGCGGGCGCGCGCGACCAGGAGGGACTCCGCGTGATCGAACCGGCCAAGCTCGCCGAGCTGCGCGAGGCGCTCGAGGAGCAGCGCGAGAACCTGCGGAAGGAGATCGCGGAGCAGGGCGGCGACCCCGATTCGGACGACGCGGCGATCGACGTCGAACGTGGGTTCGCGGACAGCGCCCACTCGACCGCCGAACGCGCCCGGCTGCTCTCGGTGATGAAGGCGCTCCGAGCCAACCAGCGGTGGGTGAACCGCGCGCTGAAGAAGATGGAGCTCGGCACCTACGGGGTGTGCGAGCGGTGCGGCAACCCGATCGCGATCGAGCGCCTCGACGCGCTGCCGTGGGCGATCTTGTGTATCGACTGCGCTCACTTGGGCGAGGGTCGCTGAGGTGACGATCGGCGCCGGTGGCACACCGAAGGTCCCGCGCGTCCTCATCCTGGTCTGCGACTCGTTCGGGGTCGGCGGGGCGCCGGACGCCGAGGCGTACGGCGACGAGGGCTCGGACACGCTCGGCAACACGGCCGCCGCCGTCGGCGGGATCCACGCGCCGAACCTCGGCGCCCTCGGGCTCGGGATGCTGACGAGGATCGAGGGCGTCGAGCCGCGCGCCGAACCCGGCTCCGCGCACGGCCGGCTCACCGAACGTTCGGCGGGCAAGGACACGACGACCGGGCACTGGGAGATGACCGGGATCGTCCTGACCGAACCCTTCCCGCTCTACCCGAACGGGTTCCCGCCCGAGATCATCCAAGCGTTCGAGCAGGCGATCGGTCGCGAGGTCCTCGGCAACGTCCCCGCCTCGGGCACCGAGATCATCGCGCAGCTCGGCGAGGAGCACCTGCGCACCGGCAGGCCGATCGTCTACACGAGCGGCGACTCGGTGTTCCAGGTCGCGACTCACACGGACGTGGTCCCGCTGCCGACGCTCTACGAATGGTGCCGCGTCGCCCGGCGCCTGTTGACCGGCACCCACAACGTGGGGCGCGTGATCGCGCGTCCGTTCACGGGGGAGCCCGGCGCGTTCGTCCGGCGCCCCGAGCGACGCGACTTCTCGGTCCCGCCGCCCGGACCGACGCTGCTCGATCGCTGCGTCGAGCACGGCGTCGCGGTCTACGGGGTCGGCAAGATCCAGGACATCTTCGCGCAGCAGGGGTTGACCGAGGCGCGCTACTCGGACTCGAACGATCACGGCGTCGATCTCACCATCGACTTCCTGCGCCGGCCCGGCCCGGCGCTCGTGTTCAGCAACCTCGTCGACTTCGACAGCAAGTACGGTCACCGCAACGACCCCGAAGGCTACGCGCACGCGATCGAGGCGCTCGACGTCCGGATCCCCGAGCTGATCGGCGTGCTCGGCGGCGGGCTGCTGTTCCTGACCGGTGACCACGGGTGTGACCCGACGACGCCACCCACCGATCACTCGCGCGAACGCACCCCGCTGCTCGGGGCGGGGCTCGACGGTGGTCCGTTCGACATCGGCGACCGCGAGACGTACGCCGACCTCGGCGCCACGGTCGCCGAGCTCCTCGGCGTGCCGTGGGACCTGGAGGGCTCGAGCTTCGCGTCGGGGATCGGCGCGTGAACGACCCCCGCGACGTGGTCGCCGCCAAGCGCGACGGCCGCACGCTGGATCCCGACGAACTCCGGTCGTTCGTCCTGGGGTACGCCCGCGGCGAGATCCCCGACTACCAGGCCGCGGCTCTGCTGATGGCCGCGTTCATCAACGGCCTGGACGCCTCCGAGACGCTCGCCCTCACGCGTGCGATGGTCGACTCGGGCGTGACACTCCCGCTCGAGCGCATCTCGCGGCCGAAGGTCGACAAGCACTCGACCGGTGGTGTGGCCGACGGCGTGACGCTCGTGTTCGCGCCGATCGCGGCGTCGCTCGGACTCGCGGTGGCCAAGCTCTCCGGCCGCGGGCTCGGGCACACCGGCGGGACCCTCGACAAGCTCGAGTCGATCCCGGGCCTTCGAACGGACCTGGATCCGGACACGTTCGAACGCCAGGTGGACGAGGTCGGTTCGGCGGTGGCCGCGCAGACCGCCGACCTCGTGCCGGCCGACGGTGCCCTGTACGCGCTCCGGGACGCCACGGCGACCGTCCCGTCGGTCCCGTTGATCGCGGCGAGCGTGATGTCGAAGAAGTTGGCGATCGGCACCGACCTGGTGCTGCTGGACGTGAAGACCGGGAGCGGCGCGTTCATGAAGACACCCGAGGACGCGGCCGAGCTCGCGGAGGCGTGCACCGCCCTCGCGAACGACTGGGGGCGTCCCACCCGAGCGGCGGTGACCGACATGTCGCAGCCGCTCGGCGAGGCGATCGGGAACGCGCTCGACGTTATCGAGGCCGTCCGGCTGCTGCGCGGCGAGCTGCACGGTCGCCTGCGCGACGCGGCGGTGATGTTCGCAGGCGAGGCGGTGTCGCGGCTCTCGGACGTCCCGATGGGGGAGGGGCGGGCACGAGCCGCGACGGCGCTCGACTCGGGCGAGGCGGTCGAGGCGTTCCGCGCGATGGTGCAAGCCCAGGGCGGCGACCCACACGTCGTGGACGATCCCGAGAGCGTCTTGCCAGCGGCACCCGTCCGGCGACCGATCGCGGCCGAGCGGGCGGGCACGCTGGCGGCCGTCGATGCCGAGGCGCTCGGACGCGCGAGCGGCGAGCTCGGGGCAGGGAGGAAGAAGAAGGGAGACCCGATCGACCCGGCGGTGGGCATCGTCTTCCTCCCGAAGGTGGGCGACCGTCTGGAGGCCGGACAGGAGCTCGGGCAGGTCCACGCCCGAACCGACGCCGGCGCCGAGACGTGTATCCGGTCGGTCATGGCCGCGATCACGCTCTCGGAGGGTCCGGTCGACCCGCCGCCGCTCGTCTACGGGTGGCACGGCTAGTGGCCGACCTCAAGTTCGCCCTCTATCTCGGCGTCTCGCTGGTGCCCGCGCTGATCGTGCACGAGTATGCGCACGCGTTCGTCGCCGTTCGGTTGGGCGACCCGACCCCGAAGCGCTGGGGCCGGCTCACCCTGAACCCGAAGCCCTTGATCGACCCGTTCGGCTCGCTGATCCTGCCGGCGCTCGCGCTGATCCTGGTCGCCGCGCGAGGGCTCCTCCTGCTCCCCGTGTTCGCCTACGCCAAACCGATGCCGTTGGACCCGACGTTCTTCAAGAACCCTCGGCGCGACACGAACCTGGTCGTGTTGGCCGGACTGCTCGCGAACATCGTGCTCGCGCTCCTCGGAGGTCTGGTGATCAGGGTCGTCGGGATCACGGGGGAGCTCGGGACGTTCGCGTTCGCCTGGCTGATCGTGAACGCCTTCATGTTCGGGTTCCAGCTGATGCCGGTGCCGGGCCTGGACGGCGCGAAGCTCCTGGCGCCGTTCCTGCCTCCTCGCCCGCGCGAGGTGTTCGTGAACGCCGAGCAGTACCTCGTGCTGTTCATCCTGGTGATCTTCTTCATCCTGTCCGGCCCGCTGCTATCCATCGTGAACGCATTCGCGAACGTGGCCTGCAACCTCGCCGCCGGCATCGACTGCTTGGGCTGAGGGCTCCCGGGCCCGGCCGTCCCGGGCGCTATCATCGGCCGCATCGTGGGCGACGCGGCGACGGGCACGGGCGGCAGGATCAGGATCTTCTCCGGGATCCAGCCGACGGGCGCCAAGCACCTGGGCAACCTGATCGGCGGGGTGCGTCAGTACGTCGAGGGGCAGGAACGAGGAGAGAGCATCTACTGCCTGGTCGACCTGCACGCGATCACCGTGCCGCACGACCCGGAGGCGCTGCGGCGGCAGGTCCACGACACCGTCTCGATCCTGATCGCGGCCGGGCTCGACCCGGACCGATGCGTCCTGTTCCGGCAGAGCGACGTCGCCGAGCACGCCTACCTGTGCTGGCTACTGGCCAGCGTCACCGCGTTCGGCGAGCTGAACCGGATGACGCAGTTCAAGGAGAAGTCCGCGGACCAGAAGGACTTCGTCTCCGCCGGCCTGTTCTTCTACCCGGTGCTGCAGGCGGCGGACATCCTCGCCTACCAGACGGACGAGGTGCCCGTGGGCGAGGACCAGAAGCAGCACATCGAGCTTGCCCGAACGGTCGCCGAGCGCTTCAACTCGCGCTACGGCGATCTGTTCACCGTCCCGCGGCACCGGATCCCGGAGGTGGGGGCGCGGATCCTCGACCTCCAGAACCCCGACAAGAAGATGTCCACGACCGGCGGGTCGGAGCAGGGGACGGTCTTCATCCTCGACCCGCCCGAGGTGGTCGCCCGCAAGTTCAAGTCGGCAGTCACCGATTCCGGCCGGGAGATCACACGGGCAGCCGACAAGCGCGGGATCTCGAACCTGATCGAGATCGCGGCCGTCGTGCGCGACGTCGCGCCCGGGGACGTCGAACGCGAGTACGCCGACGACCCCGGCTACGCGCGGTTCAAGGACGACGTGGGAGCGGCCGTCGTGGGGTACCTGCGGCCGATCCAGGACGCGTACGGGTCGATCCGTTCGGACGAGGCCCGGCTCGAGTCGATCCTGCGGGAGGGGGCCGCCAAGGCCCGCGCGATCGCCGCCAAGACCGTCGAGACCGCTGCCGACCGGATGGGTCTCGGACCCAGACCGGGGGCGGGATGACGCCCGCGGCCGGCCCCGGGTCCGCCGAGCGCCCGAGCGGCGGCGCGTTCGCGGTCGAGCTCCCGGTCTTCACGGGTCCGTTCAGGGTGCTCGCCGACCTGATCCTCGAGCAGAAGATCGACGTCTGCGACGTCTCGATCGCGACCGTCACCGACGGGTTCCTCGCGCACTCGAAGGAGGCGGAGGGCTGGTCGCTGGACGAGGCGACGTGGTTCCTCGCGGTGTGCGCGATCCTGCTCGAGCTCAAGGTCGGCCGTCTGATGCCGCGGCACGAGGTCGTGGACGAGGAGGACCTGCTCGGCGTCTCGCCGGATCTGGTCTACGCGCGTTCGATCGAGCTCGCTGCGTTCCGCACGGTCGCGCTCGAGATCGCGAAGGGGCTCGACGAGGAGAGCCTGCGGTTCACGCGCGAGGCCGGCCCGCCCGCCGAGTTCGCGCACCTGTACCCCGACGTGCTGGAGGACGTGACCGCCGAGGACCTCGCTCGGATCGCGGCCGTGGTGCTCCGCCCGCCGCCGCTGCTGGACCTGTCGCACGTGACGCCGATCCGCTACACGATGGCCGAGGCTGTCGAGGCCGTGCGGGGCCACCTGGGGCGGCTCGGTCAGGCGTCGTTCCGCGATCTGGTGGCGGACTGCGACGAGCGGATCCAGATCGTCGTGCGGTTCCTCGCGCTGCTCGAGCTCTACCGCGAGGGCATGGTCGACCTCGCGCAGGCGGCGACGTTCGGCGAGATCGACGTGCGGTGGGAGGGTGAGGCCGCGTGAGCCATCACGGCTCGTCGCTGCGGTCGCTCGAGGCGTTGCTGTTCATCTCGGACGAACCGGTGACCTCGGCCGTGCTCGCCCAGGCGCTCGGCACCGGACGCACCGAGGTGGATGCGTGGTGCGAGGAGCTCGCCCGCGGCTACGAGGAGCGAGGCGCAGGCGTCACGCTCCGCAACGTGGCCGGCGGGTGGCGGCTCACCACGCATCCCGAGGCCGCACCGGTGGTCGAGCAGTTCGTGCTGGCGTCGCGCCACGTACGGCTCACGAAGGCGGCGCTCGAGACGCTCTCGATCGTCGCGTACAAGCAGCCGGTCACACGGCACCAGATCTCGGGGATCCGCGGCGTGAACTCCGAGGGCGTCCTGCGCGCGCTCGTCGACCGGGGGCTCGTGGCCGAGGTGGGACGCGAGGAGACCCCGGGCCGCCCGGTTCTGTACGGGACGACGCCCGAGTTCCTCGAGCGTCTCGGGCTGGCGTCGCTCTCGGCGCTGCCAGCGCTCGCGCCGCTGCTGCGCGCGGGCGCCGGGGACGCGGAGGCCGAGACGGCCGGCGCCGACTGACGGCGGATGCCCGTCGAGCGGCTGCAGCGTTCGCTCGCCCGCGCCGGGTTCGGGTCGCGCCGCGCGTGCGAGGAGGTGATCGCCGCCGGCCGTGTCCAGATCAACGGGACGGTCGCGACGCTGGGCGACCGGCTCGACCCGGCTCTCGACGAGGTCCGGGTCGACGGCTCGAAGGTCAACGTCGACCCCGAGCTCCGAACATTCGCGCTCCACAAGCCGCGCGGCGTGACGACGACGATGCGCGACCCGCATGCCGAACGCGATCTCACCGGCTTCCTCCCCAAGGGCGTCCACGTGTTCCCGGTCGGCCGCCTCGACCGCGACACGGAGGGGCTCCTGCTGCTGACCAACGACGGATCGCTCGCGCACCGGTTGACGCACCCTCGGTACGCGATAGAGAAGGAGTACCTGGCGGAGGTGGGCAAGCCCCCGTCGAACCGCCAGCTCTCGCGCCTGCGTCGCGGCGTGGAGCTCGACGACGGGACCGCCAAGGCGGTCGACGCTCGTTCGGCGGGAGGTGCGAGCGGACGCGGCGGCGCGAGCGGACGCGGTGGGGTCAGACTGGTGATGGTCGAGGGGCGCAAGCGCGAGGTCCGCAGGATGCTCGACGCGGTCGAGCTCCCGGTGCGCCGACTGGTCCGCGTCCGTGTCGGGCCGATCCGCCTGGGCAAGCTGGGTCCCGGCGAGGTCCGCGAGCTCGAACCCGAGGACGTCCGGGCGCTGTACCGCGCGGCCGGTCTCTGATCCGCTGTCCGAACCGTTCGTGACCGCCGGCGAGCCCTGCCTGTAGCCTTTGCCGACATCGGTGTGGTGGAGGCGTTCGGTGAGCGAGGTCAGGGTTCGAGCGGCGCGCGGGGCGATCCACGTCGACGAGGATTCGTCCGACGAGGTGCTCTCGGCGACCGAGCGTCTACTCACCCAGATGCTCGAACGCAACGAGGTCGGCGCCGACGACATCGTGAGCGCGTTCTTCACGGTTACCGACGACCTGCGCTCCGTCTTCCCGGCGGAGGCGGCGCGACGGATGGGTCTCGGCCGCGTTCCCCTTCTCTGCGCGCAGGAGATCCCGGTCGAGGGTTCGATGCGCGGGGTGATCCGGGTCCTGCTGCAGTTCCACACGGCGCGCGGCCCCGCCGAGGTCAAGCATGTGTACCTCGACGGCGCGGAGACGCTGCGCGATGACCTCGGTTGAACGCGTCGCGGTCGTAGGGACCGGGCTGATCGGCACCTCGATCGCGATGGCGGCAGTCCGGGCGGGGGAGGCGGTCCGGGGGTTCGACGCCGATCCCGACGCCCTGGCCCGGGCCGCCGAACGCTCCGGGCTCACCCCCTCGGCGTCGCTCGAGGAGTGCGTGGCCGGGGCGACGCTCGTCTTCGTGTGCACCCCGATCCCGGCGCTGGCCGACCTGGTGGCCCAGATCCTGCGGCTCGCCCCGGACGCGATCGTGACGGACGTAGGGAGCGTGAAGACCCGGGTGATGACCGGCGTCGAGGCGGGCGCCGATCCCGGGCACCTGGATCGCTACGTCGGGGGGCACCCGATGGGCGGTTCGGAGCGGTCGGGGCCCGAGCACGCCTCGGCGTCGGTCCTGGACGGGGTGGTCTGGGTGCTCTCGCCGGCTCCGGCCGTGCCGGAGGCGACGATGACCCGCCTGGCGGCGTGGGTGGAGAAGGTCGGAGCCCGCCCGGTCCCGATGGATCCCGAACGCCACGACCGACTGGTGGCGATGGTGAGCCACCTACCGCAGGTGGCCTCGACCGCCCTGATGGGCCTGGCGGCCTCCGAGGAGGCGGGAGAGCCCGAGATCCTGCTCCTCGCCGCGGGTGGGTTCCGCGACCTCACGCGGCTCGCGGCCTCGAGCCCGCACCTGTGGAGCGACATCCTGCTCGCGAACGGCGACGCGATCGTGCGGGCGATCGACCTGTACATCGCCCGCCTCACGCGCCTGCGCGCGCTGATCGACGCCGCCGACGCGGGCGAGGTCGAGCGCGCGTTCGGCGAGGCCAAGCAGGCGCGGCTCTCGCTCGCCGCCAAGCCTCAGGTGAAGGCCGGGGTCGCGGTCCTGCAGGTCCCGGTGCCCGACCGCCCCGGGGTCCTGGCCGAGGTCACGTCGACGATGAGCGACGCGGGCGTAAACATCGAGGACCTGCAGATCGTGCACTCGCCGGAGGGCGGCCAGGGGACCGTGCACCTCACGGTGGCCGCCGACGCGGCCGAGGACGCCGAGCGCGCCCTGCGCGAGCGCTGGTTCGAGCCCCAGCGACTGGCGTGAGGCCGGTGCGCGCGACCGTCCACCCGGGTGCGTTCGACGGCGGGGAGACCTCCGTGCCCGGGGACAAGTCGATCGCCCATCGATGGTTGATCCTCGCCGCCACCGCGCTCGGCCGGAGCGAGCTTCGAGGGCTCCCCGGTGCCCTCGACGTGAAGGCCACGGCGAGCTGTCTGGCTGCGATCGTGCGCGAGGATGCTCGAGATGCACTCGAGGGTTGGGCTTCGGATCCGGGCCCCCAGGCAGACGGTGACCGTTCCACGACGAACGACCCTCGACCTCGAGGGCCAGACCTCGTGCTCGAGGGGTACGGTCGAGCTTCGCTTCACCCCGCCGACGCCCCGCTCGACTGCTCGAACTCGGGCACGACGATGCGCCTGTTGGCCGGCGTGCTCGCCTCCGCTCCATTCCCCACCGAGCTCCGCGGCGACGCGAGCCTGCACGCTCGGCCGATGGAACGGGTCGCCCTGCCGCTGCGGGCGATGGGCGCCGACGTCCGAACGACGAACGGGCACCCGCCGCTCGCGGTCCGCGGCGGCCGGCTCCGCGGGATCGAGCATCGGACCGAGGTCCCGAGCGCTCAGGTCAAGAGCGCCGTCCTGCTCGCCGGTCTGGCGGCGGAGGGTTCGACCACGGTCCGCGAGCCGGCCCCGACCCGCGACCACACAGAACGAGCGCTGGCGGCGCTCGGCGCCCCGGTCTCGTTCGAGCCCGGGCTGGCGTCCGTCCGGGCGTTCGAGCACGAGGGGTTCGCGGCCGCGGTGCCCGGCGACGTCTCGTCGGCCGCGTTCCTGGTCGGAGCGGCCGTCCTCACGGGCGCGGGCCTTGAGATCGAGGGTGTGGGGCTGAACCCGACCCGTACACGCTTCCTCGAGGTGCTGGCGCGCATGGGTGCATCGCTCGGGTCTCGGATCGAACGCGAGGAGCTCGGCGAGCCCGTCGGAACCCTCGAGGTCGAACCGGGGCCGTGGCTGGTCGGGACGACGATCGACGCCGACGAGCTCCCGCTGGTGATCGATGAGGTGCCGGTCCTGTCGCTCGTGGCCGCGAACGCGAGCGGCCCGACGCGGTTCCGGGGCGGCGCCGAACTCCGACTCAAGGAGAGCGACCGGCTCGGCGGGCTCGCGGAGGCGATCCGGGAGCTCGGCGGAACGGCGGAGCTCGCGGGCGACGACCTGATCGTGGGTGGTGGAGGCCTGGCCGGCGGGGAGGCGGACGCCCGGGGGGATCATCGGATGGCGATGGCGCTGGCCGTGGGCGCGCTCGGGGCCAGGGGCCCGGTCTCGGTCCGGGGGATCGAGGCGGCGGAGGTGTCCTTCCCGGGGTTCGAGCGGCTGCTGGTCTCGCTCGGGGCCAGGATCGAGGTCTCGTCGTGACGACCGTGATCGCGATCGACGGAGCCGCGGGGACCGGGAAGAGCACGCTCGCCCATCGGCTGGCGGCCGAGCTCCGTCTGCCCTACGTGAACACCGGGTTGATGTACCGGGCGCTCGCGCTCCGTGCCCATCGCGAAGGGGTCTCGACCGAGGACGCCTCGGCACTCGAACGTCTGGCGCGCGCGCTGAGGTTCGAGCTCGACTCGAGCGTTCGGCCGCCCGAGCTCAGGATCGACGGTGAGCCTCCCGAGGCGGCGCTCACGTCCGCCGAGGTGGAGTCGAGCGTGTCTGCGGTTTCGCGTCACCCTGAGGTCCGCGCGGTGCTCCGCCGGGAGCAGCGCCGCCTCGCCGCGGGCGGCGCCGTCATGGAGGGACGGGACATCGGTTCGGTGGTCGCGCCCGACGCGAAGCTCAAGCTGTTCCTACGGGCCCACCCCCAAGAGCGGGTCGGCCGGCGGGCGCTCGAACGCGACAAGGACCCTGAGCGCGTCGCCCGGGCGCTCGACACCCGCGACCGGCAGGACGCTCGGACGAACCCGTTCGTGCCGGCGCCCGACGCGATCGTGCTCGACACGACCGAGCTGTCGCCGGACCAGGTCGCCGATCGCGCGGTCGCCCTGGCTCGCGAGCGTGGGCTCGAGCCGTGAGGGCGCCCACCATCGCCGTGATCGGCCGTCAGAACGTCGGCAAGTCGACGCTCGTGAACCGCCTGTTCGGCTCGCGCGAGGCGATCGCGCACGAGATGCCCGGGGTCACCCGGGATCGGGTCGAGCTCGAGACCACGTGGGGGGACCGAACCCTCAAGCTCATCGACACGGGTGGGTTCGCGCACGATGCGAAGGGGATCGAGGCGCTCGTCTCGGACCAGGCGGAGCGGGCGGCGCGGGAGGCCGACGTCGTGCTGCTCGTCGTCGACGTCCAGACCGGCCCCGTCGAGGAGGACGCGCTGCTCGCCCGGCGGCTCCGCCGCGCGGACGTGCCGGTCCTGGTGGTGGTCAACAAGGTCGACAGCGAGCGCGACGAGAGCGACGTGCCCGTCTTCCTCACCCTCGGGCTCGGGGATCCGGTCCCGGTCTCCGCGCTGCACGGGAGGGGTTCGGGCGACCTGCTCGACCAGCTCGTTGCCGTCCTGCCCGACGAGGAGACGGAAGAGGATGTGGAGCCGGAGGAGCCGCGGTTCGCGATCGTCGGCCGGCCGAACGTCGGCAAGTCGAGCCTGTTCAACCGGCTGGTGGGGGAGGAGCGCTCGGTCGTGTTCGAGGAGGCGGGCACGACCAGGGACGCCGTCGACGCGCTCGTGACCTGGCCGGACGGCCCCGTTCGGTTCGTCGACACCGCGGGCTTCCGAAGACCCTCAAAGGTCCAGGGCGTGGAGTACTACAGCTTCCTGCGGGCCGAGCGCGCGATCGAACGGGCGCACGTCGCCCTGCTCGTGCTCGACGCCTCCCAGGGGTTCACGGGCGAGGACAAGCGGATCGCCGCCCGGGTGATGGAGGTCGGCCGAGGGCTGGTCGTGGTCGCGAACAAGTGGGACCTGATCGAGGAGCGCGATCGGGCCTTCAAGGAGCTCGTCGAGGTGCTCGCGCCCTACGCGCGGGCGCCGATGCTGCGGACCTCGGCGATCGGGGGCACCGGCGTCCACCGCCTTCCGGCCGTCCTGTCGCAGGTCCACGCGCGCTGGAACCGCAGAGCGCCCACGGCGAGGGTCAACGAGGTCGTGGCCGCCGCGCAGGCCGAACAGCAGGCGCCGGGCGGGATCCGGTACCGGTACGCCACGCAGGTGGCTGCCGCGCCCCCGCGGTTCGTGCTGTTCGGGGCCGCGCCCCCCGCGGCGAGCTACCAGCGGTTCCTCGAGGGCCGTCTGCGCCGCGCCCTCGACCTCGAGGGCGTCCCGATCGCGATCCGCTTCCGCCAGGGCCGGCGCCGCCCCCGCTAGAGCGTGTCGGCACGTCGCAGGGCCCGGCTCGGGACCCGGCGGGTAGACTCCGCGGCACGGGCCGTGGCGCAGCTTGGTTAGCGCGTCTGACTGGGGGTCAGGAGGTCGCGGGTTCGAATCCCGCCGGCCCGACGTGATGGTAGGTTCGCCGCGCTATGAGCGAGGCGGCCCAGACCGACCGCATCCTGACGATCCCGAACGTCCTCTCCTTCCTCCGGATCGCGCTGATCCCGGTCTTCGTCGCGCTGATCGTCGACCCGGACACCACGCGCGCGGGGCTCGTGCTGTTCGTGATCGTGGTCGCGACCGACTGGGTGGACGGGGCGCTCGCCCGCGCCACCGGGCAGGTGTCCGACCTCGGCAAGATCTTGGACCCCGTCGCCGACCGACTGGCGATCGCCGCGGGCCTGATCGCCCTCGTGATCGTCGATGCCTTCCCGCTGTGGGCCGCGCTGCTGATCCTGATCCGGGACGTCGCGGTGCTGATCGCCGGGCTCGTCCTGCTCTCGAAGCGCCGAACCCGGATCGACGTGCGACCCATCGGCAAGGTCGCAACGTTCGCCTTGATGACGTCGATCGCCAGCATCGCGTGGGGGAACCTCGGGTACCCGCTCGCGCCGGCGGCCCTCGTGATCGGATGGACGTTCTATGCAGCCGGGATCGTCGAGTACTACGTCGCAACCGTCCTGTACGTGGGCGACCTGCGGCGTGCCTGGCGGGCCTCGCCCGGCCCGGTGGCCTGAGCGAGGCCGGACCGTCCCTCGCGACGTGCTACGTTCCAGCCGCACCACACGCCACAACGAGACGGCCCACAGAGGAGCCGAGGAGAAGCAGATGGAGTTCCCCGAGGACCTGCGGTACACCAGGGAGCACGAGTGGGCGCGTGACGAGGGTTCGAGCCGGATCCGCGTCGGGATCACCGATTTCGCGCAGGATGCGCTCGGCGACGTCGTGTACGTCGACGTTCCCCAGGAGGGAGCGGCAGTGACCGCGAACCAAGCCTTCAGCGAGATCGAGTCGACCAAGTCCGTCTCCGACGTCTACGCGCCCGTGTCCGGAACGGTCGCCGAGCGGAACGCCCTGCTGGATGAGCGTCCCGAGCTGGTGAACGAGCAGCCCTACGGCGACGGCTGGCTCATCGTGATCGAGGTCGCCGCCGCCGCCGCCCCCCTGGACGGGCTGATGGACGCGGGCGCCTATCGAGCGTTCGTCGAGCAGCAGACCGACTGACCCTGCACGGGAGGCCCGACCTCGGCGCCGCCCCCGCGGCCACCCGTCGTCCCGGTCGAGCGCCGACCCCACACCCTCGAGCCCAGGTCCGCGGGCCCGATCCTCGATCTCTCCACGAACCGACCGCCTGGCGTGGCGGGAGATCGACCTCGGACGGCGGTCGAGGCGGAGACTCTTGATGCTGCCCGAACCTCGACCCCCGGTCGTGGCGAGCGCTACAGACCCTGGAGGTCCGGGAGTCCGGACACCTCACCTTGCCCCTCATCGACCCTGGACACTGGGGTACCGCTCCCATCGACCCTTGCACCCGATCGGACTTCGAACCCTCGAGTCACCCCTCGAGTCGGACCCTGGTCCGGTTGACCCTTCGTAGTTAGGGCGGTAGTTTCGAGCGGGCCTCGAGGTCGAGGTTGAGTCTCAGGGCCCGCACGTCGAGGTGAGACGAGGGCAACGGAGGATCGAGCGTGTACTGCACCCGCTGTGGACATCCCAACAAGGACGAGGCGCGCTACTGCGCGAACTGTGGCGCTGTCCTGCAGGAGGAGACCACCCTCGGCCTCAACCCGGTCGAGATCGAAGCGGAAGGTCCCGAGGAGTTCCCCTTCCCCGAGGACGAGCTCAAGTCGGGTCAGGCTCTCCTGCTGGTCAAACACGGCCCGAACGCGGGGTCGACCTTCATGATCGAGGCCGACGTCACCAGCACCGGCCGCAACCCCGAGAGCGACGTCTTCCTCGACGACATCAGCGTCAGTCGCAAGCACGCCGAGATCCGTCGCCACCCCGACGGGTTCTACATCCACGACCTGGGAAGCATGAACGGCACGTACGTGAATCGGGAACGCGTCGAGGTCACCAAGCTCGCGGCGCACGACGAGGTCCAGATCGGGCGGTTCCGACTCGTGTTCTTCGTGGGGGAGTGACGACGTGGCGACCCGCAACTACCAGTCGATCGGCGAGGTGCTCGTCTCGGTCAAGACCGAGTTCCCCGACATCACGATCAGCAAGATCCGGTTCCTCGAGTCCGAGGGCCTGATCGAGCCCGAACGCACGCCGTCGGGCTACCGCAAGTTCTACGACAAGGACGTCGACCGACTGCGTTCGATCCTGCGCATGCAGCGCGACGAGTACCTGCCCCTGAAGGTGATCAAGGACCGGCTGTTCGAGACCGATGAGCTGGACGGTCAGGCGGTGGACGGCGGTCCGATCGAACCCGTCGCCCCCGAGCCGGACGAGGAGCTCGCGGAGGCGCCGACGGGTCTGCAGATGTCGATCGAGGAGATGAGCGCCGCCACGGGGATCGATCGCGAGCGGATCCGCGAGCTCGAGTCGTTCGGGCTCGTGAAGGAGCATGGACCCGACGGCGCGAAGTACTTCGACGGCGACGACTACATCGTGCTGTCGATCGTCAAGGACTTCTTCCGGTTCGGCGTCGAGCCCCGACACCTGACGATGTATAAGCACTTCGAGGAGCGGGAGGCCGACTTCTTCGAGTCGATCGTGATGCCCCAGCTGCGCCAGCGGAACCCCGACGCGCGCCGGGGCGCGACCGCCTCGCTGACCGAGCTCGCGCGCGCGTCGCGCAAGCTGAAGCAGGCGCTGCTGCGCACCAACCTCCGCCAGCACCTGACGTGACCCGCCGCCCCGCGCGTGCGCTGTCGCTGGGCGCGCTGATCTCGGTCCTGCTCTCGTTGGGCGCCGCGCGGGCGCAGACGTCGACCTCGACGCCGACCCCGCAGCCGCCCCCGCCGACGCCGGTCGTCCAACCGAACGGGCAGACGAGCTTGTCGCCGTTCCCCTCGACGCTGCGGACCCCTTCGGCCGCGACCGAGGCGCCGGAGATCAACGCGGCAGCCGCCGTCCTCGCGGATCTCGACACCGGCCAGGTGCTGTTCGCCCTCAATCGCAACGAGCGGCGGCCGATCGCGAGCGTCACGAAGATCATGACCGCACTCCTGGTGGTCGAGCGCGCGAACCTCACCGACGTCGTCACGGTGAGCGAGAACGCCGCCAGCGGACAGGTCTCGGGCATCTCGGGGCTCGGGCTGGCCGAGGGGGAGCGGATCCGCGTCGATGAGCTCCTGTACGCGCTCCTGCTCCAATCGGCCAACGACGCCGCGGTGGCGCTCGCCGAACACGTCTCGGGCTCGGTGGATGCTTTCGTCGACGAGATGAACGCACGCGCCGAGGAGCTCGGGATGACCCGGACGATGTTCACGTCGCCCAACGGTCTGGACGACACCGGGTACTCGTCCGCCGCCGACCTGGTCCGACTGACGCGCGCGGCCTACCGCAGCCGAGGGTTCGCGAGCGTGGTCGCGACCCGCTTTCACACGGTCGAGTCCCTTGACGCCGAGCCGCGCGTCGTGCAGAACCGCAACGTGCTGCTGTGGCTGTACCCCGGCGCGATCGGGGTGAAGACCGGTTTCACGAGCCCGGCAGGGTTCTGCCTGGTCGGCGCCGCGCAGCGCGGGGACGAGCGCCTGGTCGCGGTGGTCCTCGGCGCGCCGGGCGAGCCGTTCTCGGCCGCGGCGACCCTGCTGAACTACGGGTTCGACGCATTCGAGCACCGGACGCTCCTGCGCCAAGGTGAGCCGCTCGACGACGTGGACGTCGGCGGGCGGAGCGTCTCGGTGAGCGCCGGGGGGAACGTTCGCGGCCTGGTGCCCACGGCGGCGACCGTCACGCGCACCGTGGAGCTCGATCCTCATGTGGCCTTCCCGCCGGCCCGAGGCGAGCGGATCGGCGTCGTGCGCGTCTCGGCAAGCGGGAGGGCAGTGGGGGAGGTACCGCTCGTGGTCGTGGGGGTCCCGGCCCCACCACCAGCCGAGCCGGGCTCCTGGTGGGCTCGAGCGGCGGGCGCGCTCGTCGAGGCGGGCGGCGGGGTCCTGGACGCGTTGTTCAGGTAGGCGGCTGCTACCATCGGCCGCGGTGTCGGACGTCGTCAGCGTCGAGTTCGGGCGCGAGGACATCCGCCGGCGGATCGAGGAGCTTGGCCGCACCATCACCGGGGACTATGAGGGGCGC